>OGKG01000164.1_pt1 | contig 77104 bp, 64 predicted proteins | sample 1572201 | NCBI WGS metagenome assembly OGKG01 (sample SAMEA2582146, study PRJEB24529) | metagenome | biome: Human gut stool | place: China | collected 2011 | reverse complement strand
CGTCTTCTTCTCCGGTGTACTCTTCCTCATCAGCATAGTACTCTTCGCCGTCTTCTTCTCCGGTGTACTCTTCCGCATCGGCATAGTACTCTTCACCGTCGTCTCCTCCGGTGTATTCTTCCTCATCGGCATAGTACTCTTCGCCGTCAGTCTCTTCCGGATACTCTTCTTCGTCGGCATAGTATTCCTCGCCGTCGTCTTCTCCGGTATATTCTTCCTCGTCCCAATCGTAACCATCCTGTACGTCTTCTTCCCAGTTACGGTCCGGACGTTTTGTATGGTTAAATAATTTTTTCATCTGATCTATCCCTTCTGCTCATAATTCTCGGTGTAACAATTCCGTAACATTATAGCATTGTATTTTCCCCACATCAAGGCATTCACCCATTTCTTCAGAATTTCTTAAATCTTTCTAATATTATGGACTTTCTTTTCGTATAATAGTAAAATCAATATAACTCTTTTTACCACTACATTATTGAATTACCTGAAACGGAGAGAATACATGAAACGAAACAATAACAACCATAATATCCACGCATCTTCTGTGAATGACATGCCGGATATTGAGATTGTAGATCTGGAAAACGACACAATGCAAGACACAGATTCTGGTAATTTCCATTCCGGGAATACCCGTTCCGGTTCTGTGCACAATTTCCATACCGATTCCGATGACGACATAGAAGACCTTTACGTAGATGCCGATGAAGAAATCCCTGAGGGCGAAGAGTCTGCGGCCCCTGCCGGTATCCGGCGCTTTCTGAATTTTCACGTACTGTTTGCTCTCGTGCTTCTTATTGTTGTCGGCGTGGTAGGATACCGCGTCACACACTGGGGACAGAGGATCAGCCAGTCCGACATCTTCAAGGACGGACAGGGTTCCTACGACGACAGTTGGGATTCCATCCTTCCCCTGACCGACGAAAACGGTCAGATGATTATTAATGATGCTTCCAATATCGTTGTCTTCGGAAATGCTCCCTTCGCAGATGACAGGGACTCTTCCGACAATCTGGCCAATCTGATCGCCAAAGAGACCGATACCACCGTTTATAACTGTTCCATCAGCGGAAGTTACCTTGCTGCACAGCAGTTAAACTACGACCCCACCGTTGCCCCCATGGATGCTTACTGTCTCTACTGGCTGGTGAACCTGGCCGTTGGGGTTCCTCTGGATGGCTACTACACCGATGCAGCCAATGCTCTGGGCGACAAGACACCGGCCGAAGCAGAGGAAGTGATCAACACACTGAAAACTCTGGATTTCAACACGATCGACACCGTTGCCATTATGTATGATGCTACCGATTATCTGTCCGGCAATGCCATGTACAGTGATGAGAATCCCACGGATCCCACGCAGTTTACCGGCAATCTGGAGGCCAGCATTGAAGTATTGCAGAACTATTACCCCCAGATCCGCATTATCGTCATGTCTCCGACCTATGCATATGCTGTGGATGAGAACGGCGACTATGTAAGCTCCGATATGTATATTTACAACGGCCGTGATGTCTTATCCACTTATGTGATCAAGGAATGTTACTCCGCCAATATCCACAGCGTATCCTTCATGGATAACCTGTACGGCAGCATTACCGAAGACAATGCCGATGAATATCTTGTCGACAATCTGCACCTGAATGTAAAAGGACGTAAGCTCATCGCCAAACGTTTTGAATACTTCCTGAATTACTATTCCAAGGATTATGCATCCCAGGAAAAATAATTCCGGTCAAAAAAGGCTCCCGAAGCAGCCAGTTACTTTGCTGCTCCGGGAGCCACTTGTTTTTCCCTGAAATCTCATTCCTTCATAAAGTAATACAGATCCACTGTGGAATCTTTGTAGATCACATATCCGTGCATTCTTCCGAATTCTTCAAATTCCTGATCCTGCATCTTCCCCACCAGTTTTTTATCTTCCGACAGGATCACATAGGCACAGGCCTCTTCTCTGGCCAGTTCTGCCAGCTCCTGTGCATCAATGACCTCCTGCTCCATAACATCATAAAGATCATTCTGCACCGTCCACTTGCTCACCATAATGTCCCGGCCGTAGGGCATACAAATCACATTGGAATACTGTCTCACATACTGCAGCAGTTCTCCCGGGAATGCCGCCATGACTTCTCTGCCCGGAACCTCAATGGTATCACAGATATCCACAACGCTCTGGGGTACATGATACGCATTTTCCGCCTTCTGAAAATTGGGATTCCTGTAGATCAGACTGCCGGATATCGTAAACAGCACAATAGCCACCGTTATCCCCACATATCTTTTTCTACCGGCGAGTTTTCCACAAAGCTGCACCGTACCGAAAGCAATCACCGGCGTCACAGGCAACAACCACAGGATCCGGTAATAGATTTCCCCATCCGCCATCTGAGAGACGATCTTCGCCACCAGCGGATTAAAAAAGACAAGCAGCAATACTAACGGCACATAAAGAAACATCACCCGGATATATTTTCTTTTCTCTGTGAGCCACAGATACAACAGACTCACCAGGAACCACAGAACGATCAGTCCGGTCCCCATATATTCCTGAAACAGCTTTAAAGCATCCATTCTTCTCCTCCGGTCCTATCATCCCAACAGCAAATACATTCCGGCATACACAATGCAGGGAATACAACAGCCGATCAATGGCAGTATGAGTTTCCATTTTCTGTAACTGACCGCACCACAGATCCCGGCCGTTCCCACCAGCATGCATGCCAGCAATGCTCCCATGGTACTGGCCAGACAGCAGGCCGTCATCACAGATCCCAACAGCACCCAGAAACCGACAGGGATCTTCTGTTCTTCCTGTATTTTTCGAAGCAGTGTCAGCAGCAGGAAAAAAATCATGGGGATCAGGATACTTCCCAATGCAGCCTTCCCCTGTCTGCTCCTGGCAATCATAAAATTCTCTACAGTATAATAAGAATAATCTCCGAAAAGCACCAGCACTTCCGTACAGAGTAAAAATGCAGGCAACGCCCATTTTTTCCGGTATGCGCCCTCTCCTGCGAATAATACCCTGCTTCCCAGAAGATAAAATACTCCGTAAGTCATGGAGATCAGAGCGACCGGCACCAGAGTCTTCGCCACGATCACCGTAGTGATGCCGGTCATCTGGGCCAGCCATGCGATCCAGATGGGAAAAGGTGCCAGCCCGTGTCTCACATCCAGTTCCGTATGCATTCCCGTATAAGGGATCTTCTGATACATCCTGCCGGATTCCTCTGCCGCTGCGGAGATTGCCACATAATAGGCATCATCACCATCACCGTAGACCATCAGCACTGCCAATACCAGCTGCACCAGCAAAAGCACACCAGCCAGCACCCACAAAATAATCTCTGCTTTCTCCGGCTTTGCTTCCCGGACTGCCCGCAGAGTACGGGACTGCCGGAAATACCGGACCGTTGCCGCTGCCAGCAGCACCAGGATGAAGCCGCAATAAGCTGCGGTCACCATCCACATACGGCCTTCCAACAGGATCACCGGCACACAGATCACCTGAAATCCCGCCCATAGCAGCATCTGACCGCTAATCCACAGAAATACCGGATTTCTACAGGGTTTATCCACATTTAAAAAACAATTTCCCACCCATGCCGGTATCGCTACCAGCAGAACGGCAAGCCACAGCAAACGAACTGCGATCATGTTTCAACCTCATTTCTGTCTTCTTATCATTTCATTCCTTATCTGGAAAACATATATATCATATCTCCGTGCACGCCTTCCGAAAGCAGAAGTTCCTCCGACGTATAACCATACTTATCCCGGAGCGCAGACACCGTTGCTTCTTTATCCACACCCGGTTTGATCAATACGATCACCCGGTCCAGTGCCTCCACGGATTCCGTATCCTTACGTTCCTTCAGTTCCTCTGCCGTTACCAGCAAAGTTTTGGTGTAATGCATAAATTCCGGCAGGTTCTCATAATAGCCCACTCCCGCATAAACGCAGATGCATGGGAACTCCTCATATTCTTCCGCCAATGCTTCCTGACTGGCATATCCCTGATAGAGGTATTCCCCATCATAGGCCGCAAGCCGCAGCCCCTGTACCACCACGAACAACAGCACCAGCATGCCTCCCACGATCTGTTCTTTCCATCTGGAGATCTCTGTCAGTTTTTTTCCAAGGAGACACAATAGCAAAGCAAGCAGCAATGCCACAAACGGAAACAAAGGCATAATATAGCGGTCCACCAGATACGGTGACATGCGGGATGCCAGCAGAAAATATCCGGCCACCGGCACCATCAGCATCCAGGCCGCATCTCTTCCGGAATTTTCACCTTTCTGTTCCTGTTTCCCGGCCCGGAATCTCAGATACAGCTTTCCCAGAAGCAGGATCGCTCCGGCGGCACATCCGCCGGTCAGAAGAGGCGCTCCCACTGTCCGATCCGCCAGAATTCTGCCAAATGCAGCCAGTCTCTGTCCATAACCGGCAAATCCGGAAGCCAGATTGCCGAGCGCTTCCGTCCCTCTTCCGCTGGAGAACACATCCGAAATTGCAAAAGGGAACAATACCAGTCCGATCACTGCAGCGATCACCATGGACCGGATATAGCACCATAATTCTTTGTTCCTGTGCCGGTACAGCAGGATCACTGCGGTAACCGCCGCCAGCAGAAGGCAGTAAAACAGGAAAAAATACTGTGTCAGGAAACCCAGCACCGTAATAGCGATAAGGCCCTTGTTTTTCTTGTCAAACCCGTTATTCTTCCATTTTTCCACATGAACGGAAAACAGGGCGACACACAGACAGGAAAGCAGCCCATACATACGGATCAGCAGCACCGTACCCAGTGCTCCGGTACTCATTCCATAGAGAAGCACCGCCAGGATCCCCAGCTGTCTTCCCTTTCCTTCCAGGGAAAACACATCTGCCAGCTGTCTCCCCAGCCGCAGTAAAAGCCACAATGTAATTCCCAGACAGACCAGATTGATGCTGCATCCAAGCCACGGTGACAATGTTCCCCGAAAGACAGAACTCATGGTATGCAACAGCATAAAATGTACCGGCGGATGATTGTCATCTTTTACATTAAAATAAACCGACAGGTAATCAAAGGCATCTTTCTGATCCACCGTGACATAATCCTGAAACTGCCGGTCCGTGATCCAGACCGGTTCCTCATAGACATCTGCTTTATAAGACAACAGCTTGCTGTTTCCCCGGTTCCTAAGCACATCTGTTACTGTATTTTTCAGATTCTCCAGAGTCTCTCCCGCACTGTCCCCCTCGATCTCCTCGTTCACGAATTTGGCCAGACGCCCTTCCGGCTGGGTAGGTACGATCCAGGGATTATACCTGGCATTTGCCAGTTCAAAGCTCAGAAGTTCGTCCATGTGATAGCCTTCCTTCCGGCTGACTCCCGCACCCATCAATACCAGGCACAATATAACTGCCAGCAGTTCCGGCAGGATTTTTTTCCATTTATCCCGTTTTTCCTGTCCAATCATAGGAATCTTCCCATCTCCGTTATTATTCATTATCCATTACCCGATAGAGATAAATGCGGTAATAGCTGCTCTCTGTCTCAAAGGCCTCCGGCCTCATCAGTTCCAGACCGGTATCCTCACTGTGATCGATATAGGCTGCCGACAACAGATAGCTTCCGCCCAGCTGCCTCAGACTTTCCGCATCGATCGTATAGTCTTGAAAATAAAAGCCGCCTTTTTCGATCGTATAATAGCCGGGGCATTCCGCGCTGAACAAATAGCAACGATTCCCCCAATGGTCAAAGCTGTCTTCCAGATATTCACTCTTGTCCAGCTCCGGTGCAATGATCTCCCGGAAACGGTGCTTGTACTCCAGAGAATAGTTATTTGAATAGCCGTCCAGACAGTAAAATCCATGATACAATGCCGCAGCGGGATCGATCCCCAGACTTACGACCCGGTAATCCTGTGGTTCTTCCCCGGTATTCTCCCGCAGGTACTCCTGTACCTGATCCAGTACATCCACGGCATAATAATCCCGGAAGCTCATGGCTGCATAATTCCGGTTCACCAGTTTTTGCAGATTGGGCTTCAGATTGCTCTCCAGCAAAATCTTCCCGGCTGTTGCCACGGTAAGAAGCATTGCGGCCATTACGATGATCCTCGGGATCACACCGTTCCTGCGTCCGTTTCCTGTTTTCTCCGCTCCTGTGTCTCTTTCCGGGAGCTGTTCCGTCAGCAATAACAGGCTGCACCCCAGAATAAAATACCACAGGCAGGGACTCAGCCACAGGACTCTGTTGGCCTGAAAGCCCTTCAGAGCACCCAGACTGGAACGGATAGCGATTCCGATACTGCTGTCCCACAGTGCGGCCACTGCCGCAAAGCCTGCAATAACGGCCAGTGACAGGCCAACGGCTTTCCATAACCGTTTTTCTCCGCCCTCAGGTACATTCTTTTTATCCGTTATGTCCTTCTTCGTTGCCCGATTTAGGAAAAATAAAACAACTGTTGTCATCAACAGCACCACGAGGATCAGTCCATGATAATCCACACTGTGCTGTCCTCCCTGCAGGAGGTTTGTTTTCAACTGACTGAAAAAGTCCACCGGGCTGAGCAGATATTCCGATTTGTGAGAAATCTCTTCTCCCTGTCCCCCGGACAGCTGAAGCAATAACGAACCGTTCTCGACGATATACGTAAGCAGCAAAATCCCCCAGGCTGCAGCCTGTCCGGCGGAGAACTGTTTCCTTTTGTCCACCAGTGTGACGATCTCCCATACCGCCCAGATTCCCAGCACAGCAAAACCGGATAACACCAGGGAAGAATTACATCCGAAAAGTAGTACATAAAAATAACACAGAATCCGAAATTTCTTCGGTCTGTCCTTTTCCCCCAGTCGCAGTACACAATACATTAACAGCGGCAATCCATACTGGGACAGCCCGTACACCGGCAAAAACGGCAGATACGCATACATACATCCGGTCAGCATGGCTATGAAACCGACAAGTCCTTTTCTTCTCCGCAGTGTTTCCGATGTTTCTCCGGCCCATCCAAGCAGGCAGAACATTCCCAGATATCCGGCAAAGCTGCCAGTCACCTGCATGCAGGCCAGTGCCAGTTCCGCAGGCAGCCACCGGTATAACAGCACACAGGCGGGGGCCGGCATGGTAAGCGCTGTTTTTGCTGCACCGTTCATGAATTCCGGCAATACACCGCTGCCATCCCACAGATGTCTTGCCTGCAGAAGATAGGCGATCACTTCACCGTCCAGCTGATCGTGATACACGAACACAGAGTCCTTCCCTAATACAAGATACGGAACTCCCATAAAAAATACTGCCAACGCTCCCAGAAAGAACCAGACTTTTTCTGATTTCTGCGTTTTCACTTTTGTTGTCATCTTCGTCATGGTTCCTCCTTCCCACGTTTCTGCTGTCACAACTCTATTATTTCTCCGGGTTGTCTTCTGTATCTCCGGCGCTTATGGTCCTATCGGTCCAGAGGATCATTCCCACAAGCCACAGAGAACCCGGCAGCAATCCGTTCTTGTAATCCAGGCATCCGGCATCCCGCATGGTATACCACAGGATCATGCCTGCCGCAGTGATCACACAGACTCCTGAGATCTTCCAGAACAGGCTTCTGTCCGGTACTGTTTTTTCTTTTTTCTGTCGGAGCATGGCAATGATCCCGCATATCATGCCGCTCACGACCACAACAGCGATTCCCGACAGGAACCACCAGCTGCTGTATTTTAGCAAAAGCTCTGTCAGCCTTGGATCTCCCGTCATCATAATGTCTACATTTCTGCCAGAGAAGGAGTCATATCCCCTGCCGTCCAACAGCAGCTGCAACAGTACCGTAGGCATGGCATATCCGAGGCAATCCCAGGCGATCTGATGGATATTGTCTGAAGTATACGTCTTCAGATGATACTCGGCATACTCTCTGAATATCTTCTGTGCTTCCGCCTTGCCGAAACGATCCTCCAGCGTCTTTTGTATGCCGGACTCCATGGTTCCCGCATAATACCCGGCATTCCTCATCTCTTTCCAGGTCATCCAGGTACGTAGCTGTTCCGGCCATTCATCGTATTCTTCTTCCTCTCTCATATGCGTCCAGCTGAACCGGCGCATCATGGCGGCGCTCACCGTATTCTCCGCCTTCCCATAGCTGCCCGGTGTCTGCCACATGGGCACCAGCGTGAATAAAATTCCCGCCATTGCCAGAAGGAGCAAAAGTTCCCGGCCTACTCTCTTTTTCTCCGTCTTTCTGCTCCGTAGCTGCCACAGATGTATCAGCCACAGAACAATAAGCGGTACCAGCCCCAGATACAGATTCTCCACCACACACAGTGTACTGAGCGCCCACCAGATTCCGGCTTCGAACAGACCATGTAACGGTCTGGCCGGCGCTGTCGTCTCACCATCCTCCGCCACAGCATCCTGCCGCAGGATCCGGATCACCGCCGACAGTTCCAGCAGTAAAAAGGAATATCCCGGAGAATTCGGCAATACGGCCAGATGACTTTGCATGGCACAGGGAAAAGTCAGAAGCGCCAGGCTTCCCCAGCACAAAAATATCTTTTTCCCTGTCACTCCGCATGCCCGTAAAAATACTACACCGGCATAAAATGCAATCAGGATCTGTACCATATATACAAAAAAAGTATAAGGGATAGAACTTATGGATTCTATCCCTTTTACAAGCATCAGAAAAAGAGGGTAGCCGATCCCCATGTAGTCATCACACACAAGTGTCTCTGACGCTTTCAGCCATGTGTAGCTATCGCCGAATTCCGGAAAAATTCCAAAGGATCTGACGCCCCAGCAGATTCCCAGAAGAATCTGCACGGAGACACCCAGGAACAGAAATCTGCCTGCAACCTGTGCAGACGCTCTGCCAATTTTTTGCATGTTACTGCTCCTCTAATTCAAAAAAGTTTTTCACCAGTCCACAGATGAAATCCACCTGATCCAGTGTCAGCCCATAGTACATGGGAAGTCTTACCAGGCGCTCGCTCTCTCTGGTAGTATAACGGTCCTCGCCGTGGAACCGGCCGAACTTCTGTCCTGCGGGAGAAGTATGCAGCGGGATATAATGGAATACCGTAAGCACACCGTTCTCCTTCATATAGCTGATAAATCTTGTTCTCTGTTCCAGATCTCTTGCCTTGATGTAGAACATATGCGCATTATGCACACAGCCTTCCGGTACGGTGGGCAGGTCGATCTTTCCCGCTTTCTTTAAGGGAAGCAGCTGCTCATAATAGCGGTTCCAACAGGCAAGTCTTGCCTCATTGATCTCATCAGCGATCTCCAGCTGTGCATAGAGATAAGCCGCATTCATATCACTGGGAAGATAGGAAGATCCGTAATTTACCCATGTATATTTATCAATCTGGCCCCGGAAGAACTTGCTGCGGTTGGTTCCCTTCTCCCTCATGATCTCCGCTTCTTCCACATCCTTCTTATCACGGATCAGCAGTGCTCCGCCCTCACCCATGCTGTAGTTTTTGGTCTCATGGAAGCTGTAGGCACCGAAGTCACCGATGGTTCCCAGTGCTTTTCCCTTGTAAAATGCCAGCACACCCTGTGCGGCATCCTCTACTACCTTTAAGTTATGTCTTTTTGCGATGTCCATAATGGTGTCCATCTCGCAGGCCACACCGGCATAATGCACCGGAACGATGGCTTTCGTCTTCTCCGTGATGGCATCCTCGATCAGTGTCTCGTCAATGTTCATGGTATCCGGGCGGATATCCACGAACACAGGAACCGCACCGCGCAGTACAAAGGCATCTGCGGTGGATACGAAGGTGTAAGCAGGCATGATCACTTCGTCCCCGGGCTGAATGTTACACAAAAGTGCTGCCAGTTCTGTCGCATGGGTGCAGGAGGTCGTCAGCAGGCATTTGCCGGCTCCGGTCCTCTCCTCGATCCAGGCATTACATTTTTTCGTATATTCTCCATCTCCGCAGATCTTCTGATTTTTTACACATTCCTGAATGTAATCTGCGGCTTTATCCACATAAGGCGGTACGTTAAACTTAATATCAATCTCTCTCATAACACATCCTCTTTTCTACTGTCTTTTAGCTTTCTCTATGTTCCCGCTTCCAGCTTCCTACGGCTGTCCCAGGCACATTTTCCGTCACATGACTGATAATATATTTCGGTCTTCCCTTGACTTCTTCATAGATTCTGGCAATATAATGGCCAATCACACCAAGGCTTAACATAATAAATCCGCCAATAATGAGGATCAGCAGGATCACCGTGGTAAAACCTTCCACCGCCGTTCCCATCAGATAGCGCACCAGGGTCTGAATCGCCAGGATCACACTGAACAGGATGGATACCCCGCCCATAATCGTCACCAGCTGCAATGGCAGTGTGCTGAAGGAAGTGGCATTGGTAATGGCATATTTCATCAGACTCCAGAAGGACCACTTGCTCTGTCCGTATTTCCGCTCCTGTACTTCATATTCCACAGTCTCCGTACGGAACCCTGCCCAGAAGGTCAATGCCCGGAAAAAGGTATTGCGCTCCGGCAGTTCCAACAGGACCTGTACTACTTTTCTGTCTAAAAGCTTGAAATCGGAAGAAGCATTCATGTCCATCTTGATCAGTTTGCTCATGATCTTGTAAAAAAGTCCGGCAGACAACTTATATCCCAGACTCTCCTTACCGCGGTCGGCCTTGATACCTTCCACGATCTCGGCACCCTGCTGCCATTTTTCCCACATCTGTGGAATCACCTCAGGCGGATGCTGCAGATCACAGTCCATAACGATCACCGCATCCCCCGTAGTCAGCTCCAGGCCTGCAAAAATTCCGGCTTCCTTTCCGAAATTCCGGGAAAACTCCGCTCCCCGTACTCTCGGATTCCTGGCCGATTCTTCCTTAATACGTTCAAAGGTTCCGTCCTTCGAACCATCACTGATAAATACCAGCTCATAATCGATTCCGTGCTGTTCCAGCAGTTCCCCCAGTACTTTTGCGGTATTGGCAATATTCTGTTCTTCGTTATATGCCGGTAAAACAATCGATAATAATGACATCCTCTAATCCCTTCCGCAGTTCTCGGTCTTGACATACAGGATTCCATCCACAACCCTGGTGGAATTCGCTCCCGGAAAAGTATCCATGTCAATGTATTCCTGCGTCATATAAATCTCACCCACGGTATCCGGATCCAGAAAATTCAGGGTTGCACCCAGATAGTTCTGCATAAATGCCTGATAATCCGCTCCCTTATAGATCAGATAGTCTCCGCTGAGACCGATCATACCGTCCGTGACTTTTCCGGTAATATCCGTAGTGGGGAATTCATCATACCCGATGACACCCACCAATGCAATGGGAATTCCCTGATAGTACCCTTCCGTCTGCTCGATCCTGTCCAGCAGACGTACACAGTACGCATAGGTCTTCTCGTATTTTTTCTCCAGATTGGAATATCCGATATTATCCGATACTCCATAATTGAATACCAGGATTCCGGACGCCAGTAATGCCACCCACTGGATCCCGATATCTGTTTTCCCGTCCTCCGACGCATATCTGTCCACAAATGCCAGCATCAGGATCAGATATAATACCCACTGATACCGCATCAGCAAATGATAGGTCAGATTCGGAGAAATCACCAGAATCACATTGGTCAAAAGCGGAAGTCCCGCCGCCAACAGAATTATTATAACGAAAAATGCCGGATTCTTCCACCATTTTCTTCGCAGCATGCTTCTCACCATCAGATAAGCCACCAGAAGCACCAGTGCCGCACAGGCCGTAAAAGAGAAAATATTGTTCACCAGCACATTTCCATGCACCGTAAATGCCAGAAAATCAACATACATTCCCCGGATCGTTGCAAACAGCCCCAGACCGGAACCTCCCTGCTCCATGGAATTGATCCCCTGATAGGTATCCAGCACCTTTCCCTGTAATTTCAACAGAATCTGCAGGATCACGTAATACAATGCGGCTCCGGCAACTCCCATGCCCAGGTAACGAAGTACATAGAACGCTTTCGTCTTCCAGCCCTTCTCTTCCATAAAAAAGAGCAGGATCACATATACGCACAGCAGAATGGCAAAGGGCAGATATGCCTGATAGATCCCCATACTGAACGCAAGACATACCGCCCCGGCCAGCCAGCCTTTTTTCTGTTTTTTCGTAAAAAGCACTGCCAGAATTGCGAGGAACAGTGCCATCATATAGCCATCCATGGTAAACACATAGGCAAAAGTGGATGCCAGTGCCGGAAAAGAAACTAGCAATCCGCTCACTGCCATGATTACCAACGGGTCTGCAAGTTCCAGCAGTTCCGTCAATGCCACCGCCGTCAGCGCCAGCCAGAGCAGACCGATCAGACCAATGATCCACGGAATGGTAAAATACGAAGAAAAGCCGCATGCCACAGACAGAAACCACCGTCCGGAAGTGATCATATTCTGATCAAAATACATACTGCTCAGGCCGTCATGATTCGGAATATCCGAAAGCATCACCGGCAGATGGATCAGAATCCCCAGTACAAACGCTGAGAGAAAGGCGATCTTCCATGTATTTTTTATTTTTGTTCTGCTAGATTGAAAAAAATCCCACGGGGTCTTCATCCGTCTGTCACTCCTTATTTAGTCTTTCCGCGATCGTCTGTGCGATCTTCTCTCTGCCGGCCTCATTGGGATGCAGGCCGTCATCAGTATAGAGATACAGATCATCCCAGGTGTCATGTGGATAATAGTCATGATAGATGTCTATGACTTCTACATTCAAAGCCTCACACAGCCCGATTTCCGCATTGACATAATCCTCCAGCACACCACCGCCCAGATCATATTCCTCACAGGTCAGTTCCGGATCCGTATACCAGGTATAGGGTGGGGTGATGAAGATAATGCGCAGCTCCGGATAGGCTTCCCGCAACTCCTTCACAATACTGCGGATAGCTCCACAGTAGGTATATTCATCATACGGATCTGCCGTGGATTCGATGGGAGTGCCTGAGTGATAATCATTCAGTCCGGAACCGATAAACAGGATCTTCACCTGGTCAAAATCGATCTGTCCCAGATCTCCCAAAGTATCCTCAAAATAATCCGTGGCTGCTTCTCGGATGTGTACGGTCCTCTGGACACCGAAATCCTTCACCACAAAGGAACGTACCAGTCCGGCCGCAGAAATGGAATCCTTGGTATATCCCAGCCTTCTCTCCGCATCCGCTCTGCCAAGAACCGTTCCTCCCAGCCCACCGTTGTAGCATTTTAAACCTGTCTTCTCCTGAAGCTTTGCTGCGATGGATGTCTCATCCCGGCACAGACCATATACACTGTCTCCAAGAAACACTACATCATAAGGAATCCTCTGATATTCCCGGTCCCCCGGAAAAAACAGTACCAAAAGCAGCACGAACAAAACAGCTGCTGTCACACTATATAAAATTTTTTTCTTCCAGCTGCCGTTTTTCTTCATAAACCTCAGATATTATCCTTCTATTCTTCTATTCCCGCCGTCTGCAGGATCTCTGCGATCCGGGCAGCTCCCTGCCCGTCGATCAGAATTCTCTCCGCTTCATAGGTTCTCTGCCGCAGTTCCCTGTTCTCACAGACATTCCGACACCATCTGCCGATGGCTTTTCTTGTCTCTTCCGGTGTGTAATGCCATTTTCCGGCATATCCGGCAATTTCCTGCTTTCCCAGCCATTCCGTCAGCCCTTCCTGGTTCTCTGCGTAAGAAAAACAGACAAAAGGCACTCCCAGAACTGACAATTCATAGATTGTCGTTCCACCGGCAGTCACCGCCAGCTGACAGGCCGTCATCAGTCCCGCCATGTCTTTCACATCGCAATGCAGAACCACGTTGTTTTGCTCCGATGCATATTGCTCCAATTTTTCCCGGTTCGGATTAAACCTTCCCACCACCAGATGATACCTTATATTTTTTCCCGCCAGACTGTGCTCACACAGTTCCCGCAGGATTTCTCCCGCAATGTTGTCTTTGTCTCCACCACCGGTGGTGATCAGGATATCCGTTACATCATCCTGCAAAATATACTGTGCTGCCGCCTCACAGAACTGCTGCCGCACCGGCACATAAGCAGCTCCGAGATACTGTCCGGTACTACTTCCATACAGTTCCCGATACTTTTCCCGGGAAGCAAACAGATTGTAATTGATCACACCGTCCACCGGAAATGCATGCTGCTGCATATCATCCAGCAGATACACCCTGCCAAACCGGTGCAATGCCTGCAAATAAGCATCCGTCACCGCATAGCTGTCCACCAGAAAAACATGCCCGCTTCCCCGGATCAGTCCTTCCAGCGCCGAAAGCTCTCCTTCCAGGTCGGCAGGATCCGTCCCAAGGATCTTCACCGGCATGTTCCAGCTCTGCAACAGTTCCGCAGATGCCTGCTCCGCGCACAAAAAGCAGAGTTCTTCCGGATGCTCTATTCTTTTTTGTAATTCCTGTGCCACCGTGAGGCAACGCATCAGATGCCCTGCCCCCGTAACAGCACTGCCGTCCGCACGAAAATAATACATTTCCGCTCCTTACTGCTGTTCCTTCTCTGTGAAATCCACAAGAGACCAGTCCATAGGGGTTCCCAGCCTGGCATCTCTGGTGATCCGTTTGCCCAACAGTTCCTCATAATATCTGGTATGCAGTCCGCAGGAAGGTCTCACAGACCGCAGATTCTCCGGAGTAAACACATCCCCGGCCTTCATATCCTGTGCCACGAACAGAGAACGGGAATGTTCTCTGCTCTTTTTCTGCTTCGGTGTCAGATCGTAGGTCACCTTTCCTACTGCTTTCTCGATCATGCGGATGTGATCCACCATCTCTTTGAATTCTTCCGGTTCCATGGAGAATGCCGCATCCGCACCGCCGTCTGCTCTGCGCAGTGTCAGATGTTTCTCCACCACCTTGGCTCCCAGCGCCACGCCGGCACCGGCCACGGCACAGCCCATGGTATGATCAGAAAGACCTACCACACAGTCAAAGACTTCCTTCATGGAAGGAATCGTCTTCAGATTAATATCCTCATAGGGTGCCGGATAAGCGGAGGTACATTTCAACAGGATCACATTCTCGTTGCCCTCTTCCTTACAGGTACGCAGTGCCAGCTCGATATCCGCCAGATAGGCAATTCCGGTAGACATGATAATCGGCTTGCCGGTACGGGCGATCTTGCGGATGAAAGGAATGTCGTTAATCTCGAAGGATGCCACCTTGTATACCGGTACCTCCATCTCTTCCAGAAAATCAATGCTGGTCAGATCAAAGGGAGAAGAAAAGAATACCAGTCCCATCTCCTCTGCGATCTTTTTCAGCTTTGGCTGCCACTCCCAGGGAGTATAGGCGGTCTCATACAACTTGTGCAGTGTGGTTCCGTCCCAGATGGTTCCCTGTGTGATCTGGAAGCAGGGATCATCACAGTCCAGTGTGATGGTATCCGGGGTGTAAGTCTGTATTTTAATGGCATCCGCACCGGCATCCTTTGCCGCCTGCATGATAGCCACTGCTCTGTCAAAATCCATCAGATGATTCGCAGACATCTCTGCAATTACAAAAGTGGGAGAATCTTCACTGATTTTATGATTCCCGATCATGATCTCTTTGTTCATAATAGTGCCTCCTTAAGGAAATACAATATGTTCGTACTTCCTGCTGTCCCGGATCCCTTTCCAGTGTTCCGCTGTCATGCGCATATATGTCACGTCATAAGCAGCTCCGTTTTTCACCACGTGGGCTTTTTTCTCTTCCACGACTTCACAGCCGCAGATCTTATGGAGCTGGATGACACCCTGATTCAGGGTGAATACATCACTGTATACCGCATTTTTCCCAAGATCCAGAAACGCATGGTCATACATACTCATCTCCAGCGCCAGTGCCGTCTGGATGCTGCGCAGTTTTTTCTCGCCCACGTAATAGGCCCATCCCAGATCTCCTGTGGGATTCGTCAGCCCTGTGTAATTGATGACGCCGGCTGCTGTGCCGTCGATCTCAATGATCCAGTAGCTCACATCCGGATCCTGCTGCACTTTGGCAAACCATTTCTTCTGCCCTTCCAGAGTCAGCTTCGGATCCGTATTCATATAGCGGGTAATCTCCGGATCCATGCGCCAGCGCATGATCTGTTCCAGGTCTCCCTCTGTCACTTTTCTTAATGTAACACTCATTCGCAGCCCGCCTTTTCCAACAGTTCACGCATTCCTTTTAAATCAATGGCTTCGTCTAAGGGAATGCTGACACCAAGCTCTTCCTCCAACTGTCCGATGATCATGACATGCGCCAGGGAATCCCACTGCTCCACATCTTCGATCATGGTATCCTCGGTGATGGTTCCCGCCGGAACCTTTAATACATCTTCAATCAGCTTTATGATTTTCTCTTTCATATGGTTATCCTCTGCTTATCCTCATTTTTTCTAACATTTACCACTGTCCGGTCTTCCGTCCGGCAGCCGTCACCCAGCCCCAGGTCAATCGTATAAAGTCTCCTTCAGCCAGTAGGCCCTCTCCGGTCTCTCTGCCAGTGTGATCTCATAGCAGGTACCGTCCTCCTGTGTACTTTCTGTCCTGTGGTAACCCAGCTTTTCATACAGAGCTTCCACCGGCTTATTCCTGGCTGTCGGGATATATCTGCCGCGGAGTCCGGTATATCCTTCCTCCTGCATCTGCTCCTCGATACGGTCGATCACCGCATTCTCGATATTCCGTCCCATGACACGGCAACTCATGACCAGATCCGTGATCTCCGGCAGTTCTCCGGCAGTATCCACGATGGCTGCTGCCACGATTCCGTTGTCTCCAAACGCATCCGTCACCTGATACAGAAATACTCTCTTTCCGGCATCTTCCACGATCTGCTGCATCTGCTCTCTGGTGTAGCGTCTGGTGGTCAGGTTGAACTGGTTTGTTTTATTCAAAAGCTGTGTCAGCCGGTCCAGATGTTCCTTCGGATCCACCGGGATCAGACAGATCTCCAGCTTTTTCACATAGTCTTCAAAGCTCACCGCCTGCTCTGCCATGGCATTTCTGCCGGCATTGGCCCGGTACTGTGCGGTCTTCTCCCGGTCCTCTTTCGTGATCACTGCCCGGGCAAAATATTCTTCATAAATCTTTGCCATGCAGGGCGCCAGTTCCTCCGGTCTTGCCGGGAAATCGGGCACAGTCACCTCCGGCAGCATCTGCCGTACCATTTCCCGTTCCGCTTTGCTGTCATCAAAAAAGACAAAGGAATCCGTTCCCAGATTCAGTTCTTCCGCCATCTTACGGATATTGTCCGGCTTCGGGTCCCAGTTGATCCTGCGGGCTGCGAAATCTTCCGGCCCAAGCAGCATATGGGGATGATGTTCCAAGATCTCCATGGCATCCTCTTCATTATTTTTGGATGCTATAGCTAACAGCACACCCTGTTCCTGCATCAGCTTTATGACCCGTTGCAGATTTTTATAAGCCAGACCGCTGTGGTCTTCCGACAAAAGCACCGGTGTGTGATCCGTCTCTCCGGCCAGACCGCCCCACAGGGTATTGTCCAGATCCAGGACCAGCACCTTTTTAGGGGTGCGTTCCTCCAGTTCTGCCTGCTGTACTATTTTTTCCGCCAGAAGAGACTGGGTCTCCATCCCCAGCAATACTTTTCCCATATACCACATTTTCAGGGAAAACGCCTTCTCCTCGCCCTGATGCTCTATGATCCGGCGATAAGGAAATATCCGCACATTGGAATGTTTCTCCGTCAGCTGCTGCAGTGCAGCACTCCACAAACTCTCCAGCTGCTGTTTGCGTTCCGGATCCGCCAGCACAGCCAGTTCCACCGCCCACAGATATGCATCGGAGACATAGAACACACCATGCTCCGGCAGACAGCCTTCCAGCGTCTGAAACCAGTTTCCGATCCGCTCTTTTGCTGTCTGCGGATCATAGTCATGTTCCAGCAGTTCTGCCAGATCCATGATCAGAAAGGTAATGTCCGGCTGAAACGCATGATAGGAGGAAGCCGGGTTCAGCAAAGCTCCCAGTTCATTTCCATAGCCTTCCGCATCGTAGACTTCCGCCTGTTTCTGTAACATACGGATCACCATATTCATATTTACATTGGACAATACTGCCAGTCTGCCTGTTGCCATAGTCTCAGATTCCTCCGGGATTATTTTTCCTCCGTCATCAGACGGTATTTCATCTCTGCGATCTTCCAGTCCGTCAGATTATCGATATCCTGCACTTCCAGTTCCGATACGATCAGGGGCAGAATATTTCCCACCATCAGCTTCTTATTTACTGCAAAGCGGTCCGTACGGAAGACATAGAACTGTCCCACATCATGATAATGGGGCTGCAGGTCCTGGGATCTGCTGTCCAGATATTCGGGATATTTAAATACCAACCGTTCCTGCTCCACTACCATGGCCCGCTGAGGCGGGTAGGAAAAGCTGACCACCGGAATCAGGGTGTCCGCATCGCTTGCTTCCAGCTGTTCTACCGCTGCTTTCAGTTTTTCCGCTGTCACAAAAGGCGCTGTGGGATAGATGCAGCATGCCACATCAAAATGCATGTCACGCTTCTCATATTCCGCCAACACTTCCGCCAGCACATCATTGGTGGTGGCAAAGTCTCCGGAAGTTGCCTCACTGCGGAAAAACGGCACCTCTGCACCGTACTTTTTCGCAATCTCCGCAATCTCCGTATCGTCCGTGGATACCATCACATGGTCAAAAAGTCTGCTGGACAATGCCGCCTCGATGGAATATGCCAGAATCGGTTTTCCACAAAAATCTCTGATATTTTTCTTCGGGATCCGCTTGCTCCCACCTCTGGCGGTGATAATCGCTAATCTGCTCATTTTCCTAACCTCATCTTTCTCATGCCCCATGGCCGCCCTTCAGGCCCGTAGCTTCCATACAAACTGCCGGATCCTGTAATAGAGATAGAACCGCAGATCGCTCTTTTTCTGCATGGCGATGAATTTGCGTTCCTCCGGCCCGGTATATTCCAGATAATATTTGTTCCTGTCGAACTCCGGAAAATGTCGTTCTGTCCCCTCCCGTAGTTCTTTTACAAAAGACAGCTTCGGCTTCTCCACTCCCGACAGATAGGAGAATAAAGTGATCACATAATACAGCTCCGTAAAACGGTATTCGATCTGCTCCCGGTATTCCGTAAGGAACCCTCTGTTCTCGCATTCCGTGTACAAAAGTTCTGCTGCTTTCATACGATCACGGCATTTTTCCTCCGTGATGTGATGTACCGTGGACACCGCATGCTGGTAATAATAATACAGAGGTTCCTCCACTCTCTCAAAACGTCGAAAGTACAGGCTCCACAAGGGGCCTGCACAGTTGTCTTCGTAGAAAATATGCTCCGGAAAATCCAGATGATTCTCCCGGATCACACTATGTTTGTAAATTTTCAGCACCATACTGCCGGGACGCATGAACAGTCTCTCATGCTTTTCCTTCGTCAGATCCCCGGTCTGATCCGGTGTATTGTTGACGATGACCTTCCCGACCTCAAAGGTATGATGATCCACCAGACTGTAATCGCAGCCCACCAGATCCGCTCCGGTTGCTTCCGCTTTTTTCAGAAGCTTCTCGTAATAGTCCGGTGACACCCAGTCATCACTGTCGATGAAACCGATCCATTCCCCCTGCGCCATCCGCAGTCCGGCATTTTTGGCACCGCCCTGTCTTAAGTTCACAGGGTTCGGAATGACACAGACCAGCTCCGGATAACGCTTCTGATAATCCAGCAGGATCTCCAGAGAATCGTCTGTAGAAGCATCATCCACGCAGAGGATCTCATAATCGTACAGTCCCCGGATGGTCTGTCCCACCAGGCTGTCCAGACAATAATTCAGTTTTCCCTCCGTCGCCATATTATAGACAGGCACGATGATGCTCAGTTTTTTACTCATAGGCGTTACAGATTTCCCCGTTCTATTTTTGCTCTGCCGTCTTCTACCCGATAGACAATGTCACATTTTTCAATGGTCTGCAATCTGTGGGCGATAATGATCAAGGTCTTGCGGCCGTGCAGTCGGTTGATAGACTCCATGATGGCTGCTTCCGTATCATTATCCAGTGCGGAAGTGGCCTCATCCAGGATCAGTACCTCCGGATCATTATACAGCGCTCTGGCGATACCGATACGCTGTCTCTGTCCTCCGGAGAGGCGGATGCCCCGCTCGCCGATGCCAGTCTCCAGACCTTCCGGCAGAGTCTTGATAAATTCATCCAGCTGTGCCTCTTTCAATACTTCCCACAGTCTGTCCTCATCAATCTTGTCCTCCGGCACACCGAAGGCTACATTTTTACGGATGGTGTCATCCAGCATGAAGATCATCTGGGGGATGTAGCCGATATTCTTCAGCCATTTCCGGTAATTGCCCGGTTCCTTTACATCCACGCTGTCTGCATAGATATGTCCCGTACTGGGCTCCAGCAGTCCCAACAGAATATCCACCACGGTACTCTTGCCCGCGCCGGAAGTACCCACGATACCTACCGATGCACCCACCGGGATCTTCAGATCCGCATGGTCGAAGATCAGACGCTCCGTATTGGGATAGGCATAAGTAATATCTTTCATCTCGATGCTTTCTTTTACATCCAGCTTTTCATCTTCATCGGTAGCAAAGGACATGTCGATATTCTGTCCGTTGATCTCATCCTGTAAATTATCGCTGACACCCATGAAGAAAGGTTCAAAATAGGCGATGGAATTGATCTGGTTGTTGATACGGTTCACGCAGGGCAACAGTACCAGTGCCGCTGCCGCCAGAGTTCCGAACACTGTCAGCATATTTTCTGTAGGCACACCGGTGGCCACCAGAAAGATCATGTATCCTACCATAGTGGCAACGCAGGCTGTCTCGATCAGCAGCTTCGGCACCTGATTGTACAGGCTGTAACGCTGTACGGCATCCACGTAGCCTTTTCCGCATTTGCGGTACTCGGATACGAAATACTGCTCCTTGCCGGAAATCTTTACTTCCTTGATACCCTGTACCGTCTGGGAGATCCATTTGAACAGACTGCTGTAATAGTCCTGATTGTCCTTACCGGCCTTGTACATGATGGGCTTCAGCACTCTCTTGATCAGCCACATCAACAGAAGCAATACCACCGCCATCAGAATCGTCATGGTACCGCTGGAAATAAAGCAGTAGCTGATGACAAACAGGGAAACCACGCTGTCGGATAACAGCTGTAACAGTGCCAGGATCAGTGCATACATATTGTTGACATCGGAAGTGATACTGCGCTGTACCACAGCGGTATCCGCATTCAGATAAAATTCATAACCTCTGCGCAGGTAATTACGCATCATGCGCTCGGAAGTGCGGAACTGATTCGTATAGACAAAGGATAAAGTCAGCTTCTGCTGTACATAAGTAAACAGGTTCTTCACCACAAATACCAGAATCAGCAGCACCATGACAATAATGGAGAACGTACGATAGCTCTCCACACCCATGATCTCATAGCAGGCTTCCGCCACCCGGCTGTGTTGTACCGCTTCGGGATCAATGACGATCTGCATGACCTCCACCAGCATTCCCACACCGGCAGTCTGCAAAAAGGCACTGATCACCATGAGGATAATGAGTCCCACCATGGTTCTTTTCTGTTTTTTGTCCAGCAGGACACGTAATTTCTTGATGATCTGTATCATTGACGGTCTCCAAACTTATATCTGTTCATTCTGTCTGTGGATCAGTGGATCCTCATAGGCATCCATAAAATCAGGTCCGAGGCGTACCGCCTCATCCGCAAACGGAAGTCCCTTTACCTCCGTAAATATGGTTACCACCTTTTTAAAATGCAGATTCGGGAAAAAGTTCAGCATCTCCATGGGCATGGATGCATCGAACTGGGGATATTCCGCAAAAAGCTTCTGGTAATCCAGCAGGTCTCTGGGATGGGGCTTTAAAAATATGGTGCCCTCTTTTTCATACATTTTGATAATATCCCGGAAGATCTGTTCTCTCACATCCAGCGCGCATACCGGATCCGTGAGGATCAATATTTTATCTCCCACCTTATTGCTCTCTTCGATCTGGTGTTCCAGTTCGTCTTTATTTCTCACGAATGCCTGCAGGAGCAGCTGCTTATCCTCCGCTGTCAGCCGGTCTTCCAGCGGCTTTCTGGGAAGTTCGATATATCGGGGACAGGGATAGCGGATGGCGGAAATGTCATTTACTTCCATATCCATGCAGTATTTTCCGTAGCCGTTCTGAACAAAGATCAGGTTCAGATACATGGACAGGAATGCCTTGATCTTAAAATGTCCACGGTTGTCATATCGCGCCGCGTCAAAATTCTTGAGACAGTTCAGGCCGTCTTCCACGGCATGATAGCGGATATGGTTCTGATTCAGGTAGTAGCCGATGGGATCGGAATCGCAGTAGACATAAATGTCCTTGTAAGTCCGAAGATCTACCGGCACATAAGAAGCCTCGAGTCTGGCGTACTCCTTCGTAAAACGGATCCGGTTCTTCAGATTCCCCAGAAAGCTTCCGGTGTCCTCCCGGTATTTTTCCAGTTCCGGGAAGAAATCTTCACGCTTCTCATCGAATTCCAGTACCTCTTCGAACAGTCCCGTGCTCTCCACCCGGGATTTCAGGTTCTCGAAATTATTGGACATTTTGGACAGCACTAAAGTAGCAGCCCCTGCTTTCTTCGCAGGATCTGCCTCCGCCCTTAATTTCAGTTCTTTTAAAAAAGTCACATATACATGATAGTATGTGTGACAGATATAGATTCTGTCTTTCATATATAATCTCTATTATTGCTTATTGCCGTATAATTTAGTAACTATTCACTCCCCATCCGCAGAATCGCTGCAATGCGGATTCCATGAATAGTTACACTATAGCACACTTTTCGCTTTCAGTAAAAAATCTTATGAAATTTTAAGAAAGTTGGGGTAACAGTTCAGCCATAGAATGACAGAATTGGTGCCTGGGTGCTTGCACACAAGGCAACGATTCTGTCATTCTATGAGCAGAACTGTTACAGTCGATACACCCAGATCCCCCAGTAAGAGTCTTCTGTTTCAAAGTATCCCACAAGTTCCATGCCCATCCTGTCGGCATCGCCGATCTCAGCTCCGGAGAACAGGTACTCACATCCCAGTTCCCGCAATGCCTCCATGTCAAATTCCAGGCCTTCATAGACCAGTGTGTTTCCCTTTTGCAGACGCATGTAATTGCCGGTAATGCTGTTGAACAGATAGCAGCGGTTCCCCCATGTATCAAAGTATACCCGCACTTCTTCGTTTTTCTCAATCTCCGGTGCAATAACTTCCCGGAATCTGTGCTTGTACTCCAGAGGATAATTGTTGGAATATCCGTCCACCGTATAAAAACCATGCATCAGTGCCGGTGCGGGACTGACTCCCAGATGTGCCACACGATAGGTGCTCTTGTCCCGGCCAATCGCATCATCGATCTCCTGCATCAGATCCTCTGAAAACCAGCTTTCCCAGGAGATATATCCCGTGATTCCGGATCCGTTATTGATCTGGTTCACATTGAGATACATTCCGGAATTCACTTTCAACAGCTGAAGCGTCGGCAACAGACATACTGCCAGGATCACCAGTTTTCCCAGCAGCATCCTGCTGTCGGTATGCGGCACTTTCGTTCTCCACAATACCGCTGCCGCCAGTGCAAACTCCAGATACCAGTCCGCAGGATACAGCCAATAGAACCGGTGGATCTGAAAATAGTGTAAAAATCCCGTGACGCTGTTTTTGAAATCAACGACCACCGTCATATGACAAAATGCATAGAACAATGCGATGCCGATCAGGAATAAAAAATTGATAACAGCCGCCTTGTATATCATTCTGTCCGTTTCTTCCTTTTTGCAAAATGCTCCCAGAAGCAGGAATATGACAATCGGCAGGATCAGATATTTATGTAAGGACGGTGCGTGTTGTGCGCTGTTCCGGAAGAGGCTCCAAAAAGTCTCAAAAAAGGGAGTCGCGGAAGACACCATTTCTTCCCGGTGGCTGACATAACTGCTGTCTCCCAGCAGAATCTCCAGGATCAGTGACCAGTTGACAATGACATAAGTCACCAGCAATTCTGCAAATCCCAGAACCGGCCATTTATTCTTTCTTTTTTGAAAGAAGGTAGCAAGAAGTGCCAAAAGCCACAATCCCAGCACCACATAACCGGTATACACCAGGTGGCTGGTCAGGCCGAACAGTAACGTACACATCAATGCGGGAAGGATTCTTTTCCGTTTCCACAGGCACAGAAAGGCATATGCCACCAAAGGAATGCCGAATTCCGAAAGACCGTAGACCGGATATAAGGGCAGCACACAGAAACATGCCCCGGCTATCACCGCCAGAATACTGCTCTCCGTGCTCTCTTTTACCAACAGATACATTCCCAGAAACGCCAGCACAAAACAGATCATGTATTGTGTAAGAAACGCCACCTTGGCAGAAAACAGACAATACAGCGGCAGGAATAGAATGGCCGACGGCTGCATACCGCTGGCATTGACCCCTCCCAGCATCTCCGGATATACCGTACTGCCGTCCCATAAATGTCTGGCGGGAAGCATATAATTCATAATGCTTTCATCCAGCTGGTCGTTGATCTCAAAGATGCAGCCATCCCCCAGAATAAAATAGGGGGAAAAAAATACAACCACGATCAAAATTCCGGTCCACCAGAGAGGAATCCTGTCCAGCCACAGGAGGAACCGGTTGATCTGTCTGCCTATTGCAGGTTTTTCATCAGAAGTGAACAATAATATAGTCCCCCTTATCTACAATATACCCCTCCTGCGGATATTCCGGCAGATCCAGAGACTCTTCTTCCGCTGCCGCATAGAGGCTGATGTCCTCCAGAGCCACCAGCTGATGCCCGTGCATTTCAAAAAATTTCACCAGCTCCGCATCGGAATCAAAGGCATAGCGTCCCCAGTCGATAACAGACAATGCCGGTGTCTGTGCCACCCACACTCCTCTGGATCCACGATTGTATTTATCCAGCAGATCCGGGTCCACCAGATCCGCCAATCGTTTCATCTTATAATAAACAGGGCTGCTGTAGCTCACATAGGCATCCTGAACTATGCTGTAGGGAATATCATAATTTCCCGTGAAGATCACCGGTTTTGAAGTATCAAAGTCCCGTTCCAGATCCATTGCAATCTGATCCACGGTCTTCACTGCCGCATCATATTTTTTCTTGTCAATATAGAACCATCTGGTCATATCCATACACTGGTTCCAGAGGATCACCGCCAGCACCAGAACTGCAAGTGCCCTCACACCAGCAGAGATTTTTCTGCCAGCCGTATTCTTCGCTTTTGGGGACATAGTTCCCGTCAGCTGCCAGATCCCATACACAAAAAGCAGCGCTCCGTATCCACAGAAGACCGGCAGGAACTGTGCCGAACGGTACAATGTGGCTTTTCCTTCAATGAACAGAAGAGAAAATGCTGCCAAATAAGCGGCAGGCAACAACAGAAGTGCCCACAGATCTCTGCCGCGGATCACCCGCACCAGCGTCACCACAAGGATCACAGCCGCTGATAATATAAAAATCCGGATCGGCAGATAAGCATAGGCAAATACCCCATACAGCACAAAGGTCCTCTTGAGGATCATGGCAAGCTCCCCGAAAGCCCCCGGCTGCAGCATCCAGCCCAGCATTTCCGTCACGGAACGCTGTACCGCCTCTCCCCGCAGATATTCCAGGTGAAATGCTTTCGTCACTACCACGATCATCACACTACGCAGCACAATGGCCACAAGCGCCGCCACCGCACCGGCCACCAGTGTGGCAAATATGTCCTTCTCCTGACGTCCCCGTGCGATCCGCTCCGTCAGCAGCAAGAGCATCAGCCCCGCCAGCCACAGGATCATAAAGGACTCGTAACATCCCATGGCGATCCACAAAAAGACTGCCGCCGTCAGGATCTCTGCCACTGCCAGGCATCCCAGTTTCTGCCGGATACCGGATCCTTTTTGCATTTTCCGGGTACTGCTCTGCCATTCCCTGACACAGCACAGGCTGATGCCACAGCACAGATAGCCGATGGCGATACCGTTATGCAGGAAATAAGTAAAGACTTCACTGATCAGGGGACTGGAGAGAAAGACGGCACCGAAGAAAGCATAGCCTGCCGTCGGAACCTTCTCTCCCAATACAGAATAAAACAATGCAGACCAGACGACCGCTGCCAGCACCAGTATCACAACTGCCGCAAAATCCGTCACGAAGGGAACAAACTCTGCCAGCGATACCACCTTATTCAGCAAAAACAGAACCCACCGCCCCACAATGGCGATCAGTCCTTCTTCAAAATAATATAAGGATGGCGTATCATCGATGCCGATGGTTGCATTTGTCACCTTATAGCCGTAGGCACACACCGCTGTCAGTAACAGGATCCCCATATACAGGCGGTTCTGCTGGAAGTGTTTCCCGTAGCTCTTCCATTTCTGCATCACTTTTTCCATGCTTTTCATCCATTCCTTTTTCTTATTCGTCCATTACTGTGCTACTCTTCCTCCAGCTTCTCCAGTCGAAAGATTGCAAAATCATAATACATATAATGAAATTCCAATACCTGTTCATAGCTGTACTCATCTTCCATTTCATTGGGGTAGCCCCCCTGGAAGCAGATATACCACAGATTATCATAAGCGTCCAGCTGACTGTAACTGCTCAGTGCTTCCGTATTCACAAAAGGAAGACTGTACAGCTTATATGCGATCGTGTAGTAATGCAGTTCAGGATGATACACATTCAAAAAGATCGTATGCGTATACGGTCCGATGATCGCATCATTCTCCGTCATGTATTCCTCCACGAAATTCTCGTAGGTTTCCAGACCGTCATCATATTCCAGCCTGATCTCGGAGGTATACTGTAACAGGAAGCAGAGACCTGCCGTTCCCAGAAGGCCTGCAGCCCATATTTTCCTGCTTTTGCCTTTTGTGTTCTCCGTGATCTGTGCAAATCCCACGGCATACCACAGCATGACAAAGCCCATGCCCGGGAATGCATAACGGCCCATAAAACAGTTATTGACCGTAGCGGAGATCACGCCTCCCACGATACCCGTCAGGGCAAATGTGCCAAACGCGATGGCCGGTGCAATGTTATGATTGTGTCTCACCCAGTCCACGGCTCCGTAACTGAGTACCAGACATAATGCCATTCCCAACAGTACGACAATGCCGATGGGAGTCTCCACCGCTGAGAACCATTCCTTACAATAATCCATCACGGAATACAGCGTTGCCAGTTCCGCAGTGGAACCGTCATCGTAGCGCATCCGCAGGACAAATTGCCGGATTGTCACCGCCAGCCAGGGAGAAAACACCAGCGCCACCGTAAATCCGGAGATAAAATACCCCTTGATCAGCTCCTTCTTATGGCAGATCAGGATCACCGCGAAAAACAGCAGATAGAATAAGAACGTCTGGATCAATGCAAAGGTATGACAATATACCGTGCCGATACTGGCGATGCAGAATACGATCCATTTTTTCCGGGTCGGCTCTCTGAAAATGTCATAGGAAGACAGTCCCGTCAACGTCAGAAAGAACAGGGCCACCGCATACATTCTCACATTTCCCGCCTGTACACTGAAGATCGGCATCAGCAGGGAAAACAGCATAAAATACACCGAAATCTTACGATCAAACAATTTTGCCACATAATATTTTCCCAGCAGCATATATCCCAGCATGAACAGCACGGACATCAGCTTCAGTGCCCAGAAATGGGTTCCTCCGCCGCACAGATGATAGAAGATTTTTAACAACACATAGTAAAACGGTGAGTGATCATCCGTGGCTGTAATATAGATCAGCCGCTTCCAGGGCAGGGATACCATGGATGCCGAATAAGCCTCATCATACCAGAGGCTGTTGGTAATGCAGAAGGCTCCCCAGAGAAGCAATGCTGCCACCGGCAGTCCATGCCACAGCAGTGCCCACATATTGTTCTCTGTGAAATTATGCTGTTTTCTTCTCTGTGTCTCCATTACGTCCATAGTTTCTTCCCGTTCTGTCTTTTTTTATTTCACATATCAGATTTCAGATCTTTTATCAGTATCTCCGGTACAGCACCATATCCGCATCCCTGCCGAGCTCTTCATACTCTGCCGTCCGGCACATTTCATCGATGGCTCCACCGCTCACCGTTGCCAGATAACGACTCTGCAGCTCTGTCAGATGCTCCGTAATATATTCCCGTTCACAGCAGCTGATGCCAAAGCCCTTCGGTGCACTGTACAAAAGCTGCCATTTCAGATTCTGATGGCCTTCCGGGGTCTCATCTCCGAAGGTCCAGATCACTACATTCTCATAATTCGGCACCTGTTCTGTGTCCATGGCCAGTTTTTCCGAAAAGATTTCCCGCCAGTACTCCACCTGTGCCTGCCGTTCCTCTGTCACATAGGGAATCTGATAGTCATAAGGCTCCACCGCCTTGAAGCTGTACAGATACAGGAAAGCCGCTCCCAGAAGCACCGCTTTCTTATAATATCTGGTCTCCAGCATACTGACGATGAAAATGCCTGCTGCGATAAAGGTCAGGAAATGTTTGCTGCCTTCCACCATTTTGTACATGAGCAAATGTGCGAACAGCATGGCGATGAGGCTCAGGGCAAAATGCACTTCAATAACCAGCTGGTTGTGCAGTTCCCGTTTTCTGTCCTCTGTCAGTGTGTACGGTCCGAACAACGCCTCCCGTACCTTCTTATCCTCCGGCTCCATCGCGATCCGTTCCACCCGCTTCGCCCGGCGCAGTGTGCGGATGTCCAGAAAACTCTGCACCAACAGGATCAGCAGTACCAACAGATAACCGTCAAAAAAGGCTCCGGAAGCCAGGCCATTCCGTCCCCCTTCGATACAATGTCTGTAGAATTCCAGTCCTTTCCAGTAAAGTGTTCCGAAAAGGTTGCGGAAGCCCGCGCCGATCCCATCAGTGAAAAAGGTAGTGATCCAGTCCGTATAAAACAGCGGTGTAAAATATTCCGCTCCCAGATAATGTTTGATCAGGGCATAGGTAATTCCCGTTGCCGCCACTATCAGAATCGATCCGATCCACCCTGCCTTTTTATTACGGCAGATCCAGAAATAGCAGGCCAGAGCCAGAAACAGCAGCATATAAGGCCGCATCAGGGTCAGCAGTACCGAGATCACGAACATGGCGATCAGTTTCCCGCGGCTCTCCTTTTTCAGATAGCTCATGGCCAGTCCGTAGAACAGGATCAGCAAGCTGAAGCAGATCACCTCCGGCATACCGGACAGCATATATCTGACAAACAGGGAATACAGGCTGAACAATACCGTCAGGATCCCCAGCTGTTTCCAGGTGGGCTTCACCAGCCAGACAAATACAAACATGGTGATTGTCAGCAGCACGATATTGCAGATCACCGGAGACAGCAGATTCCAGCCGAATAACAGTCCCCACAGGATCCAGGGAAATACCAGCACCGGACTCCATGCTGCAAAGGACAACTGCAACGCATGACTTTCGTTAAAACCGAAATATCCCCGGGGAAAACCGTAATTTACGATTCCCTCCACCTGCTTGAAATAGAATAATTCGTCGTTCCATTCCGAAGAGGGAAGATACACCTGTCCGATGCTTCTTCCTTCCGCTGCCGTCCGTACCAGACAGCAGAGCAGGGGAAGCAGTGCCATCAGTACCGCTTTCAGCAGTGTCATATAACGTTTGTCCTGTTTCCACCAATCCACAAAACGTTCTTTCTTCATCCGTTTTCCTGTTACCCTTCTGTTTTATTTCGATTTACCGGTCTTCCTCACCCAGATGGATCTTTTCCCGGATCACATACTGGGGAGAATTATTCATGCTGATGTAAATACGTCCCACATATTCCCCGATCAGTCCCAGCATGATCATGATCATGCCGCCGAAAAATACCACGGCTGCCATCAGGGCACTAAAGCCCATGGGCACATTAGGATTCACCAGACGCTTGATAATGGTATAGATTCCATAGAGGAAGCCCATACCGGCACATCCCACACCCAGTGTAGTGGCAATCCGCAGCGGTTTCACCGAGAATGCGGTAAATCCGTTGAACCATAAGCCCAGCAGCTTTTTCAATGTATATCCGGAACTGCCTTCCTCTCTTTCCCTGTGACACACCGCCACATTGGTAATGTTTTTGGTGGCCCGGAGCACCAGTCCAATGACATAGGGGTAGGAATTCTCATAGCGGATCATATCCTCCACCACGAATCTCTTCACTGCAAAATAGCTGGAAATATACAGATCCGCCGGTTTATCCAGCATCATCCGGGTCATCAGCTCATTGACCTTGCTTCCCATATTCCGGAATGTGGAATGCTGTTTATGTTCGTAGCTGGCGTAAACGGCATCGAAACCCTCTTCCAGCTTGCCCAGCAGCTTGTCCACTTCATCCGCCGGTGTCTGTCCGTCATCATCCAGACACACCACGTAATCGCCGTCGGAATGACGAAGTCCCGCCATCAGTGCCGCATGCTGTCCGAAATTCCGGGCAAAGCCGATTCCCTTGACATTGTCATATTTATCACACAGATCCCTTATGGTTCCCATGGTATTGTCCGGGGAAGCATCGTTCACCAGAAAAATATCGTATTCATACTGCGTGAGTTCCTGCATTTTTTCCCGGATCTCCTTCACCACATGGGGTAAGGTATGTTCCGAGCGATAACAGGGGATTACAAAACTTACTTTTTTCATAATTGTGTTCTATTCCTCGTTTTCCTGATCATTTCCGGAATTCACTGCCGCCATCCAGACGATGTCCCGGTAGTCGCCTTCAATACACACATCGTCCCGCAGCAGGCCCTCTCTGCGAAATCCCGCTTTTTCATAGCTGCGGACCGCCTGCCCGTTCTCCGACAGAGCCCGCAGATACACTCTGTGCAGCTGTTCTTCCTCGAAGCAGTACCGGAGCATCAGCTTTGCCGCTGCCGTACCGACACCTCTGCCTCTGGCATCGGCCTCTCCGATGAAAATACCGTATTCCGCCTTGTTATGATGTCTGTCAATATCCCGGATATAGACGGATCCCAGTGGCTTGTCGTTTGCCAGATCACAGATGATCATCTGCACCACATCGCCGGTCTCCACATGGGTCCGGATCCAGTTCTCATGGGACTCTCTGGTAAAAAGAGCCTGATAGATAAAATTTTTCCGCACGGCATCACTGTTGCGCCATGCCACGATCCGGTCGGTATCCTCACGGGTCATCAGCCGTAAATAGATTCCTGCTCCGGTATCCCGGTAAACTCCGGGAATCCGTTCCGGCGCTATCCGCTTTTTTATTTCTGTCCGCATGGTATCCTGCATAATATTCACTCCTTATGCCTGTCTGTAGGCATTGCACAGATCGATCACTCTGGCGATCTCATCCTCCCGCATCTCCGGGAACAGCGGCAGGGTCACGCAGTGTGCGGCCAGATATTCCGCATTGGGACAGTCTCCCGGCTGATAGCCCAGATTGGCATAAGCCTTCTGTAAATGGCAGGGTACCGGATAATGCATGTTACATTCCACATCATTTTCTGCCATATACCGGATAAAGTCCTCATGATCCGGCAGCGTGATGACAAACAGATGGAAAACCGGAGTGGTGTTCTCCGGATGTCTCTGCATGGTGATCAACGGATTTGTGATCTCCTTCAGATAACGATGTCCGATCTCCTGCCGTCTCTTCGTCCACTCCGGCAGATATTTCAGGCTGACACTCAACACTGCCCCCTGCAGACCTTCCAGCCGGTAGTTGTAACCGATCTCATCATGATAATACCGCACATCACAGCCTTGATTCTTCAGACGGTCGATATGCTTATAATATTTTTCTTCCTGACAGGTAACACTGCCGCCCTCACCAAAGGCGTAGAGGTTCTTGCCCGGGTAGAAGCTGAAGCAGGCCAGGTCTCCCAGCGTTCCCACATTTCTGTCCTCAAACTTTGCTCCGTGAGCCTGGGCACAATCCTCCACCACAAACAGTCCGTGACGGTCTGCGATCTTGCGGACTCCCTCATAGTCAAAAGGCTGACCGTAGAGGTGAACACCGATAATGCCTTTCGTCTTTTCCGTGATCTTAGCCTCCAGTACGGAAGGATCGATCTCCCAGGTATCCGGCGTACAGTCTGCGAACACCGGTGTGGCTCCTGTATAGCTTACCCCCCATGCAGTTGCTATATAAGTATTGGCCGGAACGATCACTTCATCCCCGGGGCCTACGCCCAATGCCAGCATTGCCAGATGCAAAGCGGAGGTACCGTTGTTGACACCACTGGCAAATTTGCTTCCCACATAGGCGGCAAACTCTTTGTCAAAGGCATCTGCATATTTTCCGCCGGAAAAAGCGGTCTCTTTACATACGTTCTCAATGGCTTTCCGGTAGGCTTCCGCATGCGCCTCCACATCTCTTGTCAGATCGATTCTTTTAATATGTGCCATGGTATTATCCTTCTTTCTTCCGTTTCCGGGGCAAAAGCCCTCAACCTTGATGCCTACGGATTGTTCCGTGCTACGCACTTATGAGCGAGTTCATGTGGGCTTAGACCTTTTTCCCCTGGCATCTTATATATGCTTCTTAATATAAAACTCGTTAAACAATCTTGCAATCTGTACCAGATAATTACAGATCGTCTTAAATACCTTAACGGTAGTATTGTAATCTTCCTGCCACTCCACCGGGTAATCCAGGATCTTCACACCCCGCTTCTCCGCCCGTAACAGGAATTCGATCATATAGAACCAGCCGTTATCCTGACTGCAGCCCTCAATCAGGGAAAGAGCAGTCTGTCTGCGTACAAAGGTAAAGCCGCAGATGGCATCCGTGGACTTCATCCGCAGGAACAGTTTCAACAGAATCAACAGTCCCTGGGACGTGATCCTGCGATACCATTTTCTTCCCTTTGTATCGGATTCTCTGGCGAAACGGCTGCCGTTAATGTATTCGATCTGAGGCTGTGTTTCAAAAAGATGGATTGCCTCTCCCAGATGTTTGATATTGGTAGACAGGTCAATGTCCATATATCCCACCACGTCACCGTGGCTCAATTCCACACCTCTGCGGAAAGCCGCACCGACACCGCGGACATTGATTCTCTCATATCTTACTGTTTCATATTTCTGACAGAGCATCTCCGCGATCTGCGGGGTCTCGTCCTCGGAACCGTTATCCACAATAATGATCTCATAATCTTCAAATGCGATCTTACGCAGATACTCCACCGTCCGTGTCACACCGCTTTCCAGCCGCAGACGCTCATTTAATACCGGAAAAATTATCGTAAACATCATTTTGTCAGTTTTTCCACTCCTTCTATTACATAACGCTGTCTCTTAAAGCTCATATTCAGAATGACGGACAGGTATTTGAAGATCAATGTCAGCATCACCGACATCATGAAAAATCCAAAAGAAATCAGAGTCATCAGGCTCATCCAGCCTTCCACCGGGCGTACCGTGCTGAAGATGGAATAAACGATCCACCCGAACATGATCACCATGACTGCAAACAGAATACTACTGATCAGCATGGATAATTTCTCCAGTACATCCGTGAAAATGATCAGCGTATCCAGAGCCAGACTGCTGCGGGTATTCCGCTCTTCCCGGTTCCTGGTTCCCTTTGCCATCTCTTTATTGTCATAGACTATGGTCTCCGCCCGCAGTCCGCAGTTCATATACATGGCCTTGCGGTAAGGAATATACGCATTCATCTGGTTCACACGGTTCACTGCCCGTCTGGAAATAATGCGGAAACGTTCCTGACGCAGCTTATGGGTATTACGGCTTCCCAAATTGTACACCGCATAGAAAAGTCTGGAGGTAAATGCTACATCCCGCTTCGGTGCCGCAGCCACAACGTCATAGCCTTCCAATGCCTTATGATAGATATCCATGATCAGGGACGGTTCAAAATCCAGCAGACAACGGTCGAATTCAAAGAGAAAATCTCCAACAGCCAGATCTCTTCCGGCGTTCATGGCCATTTCCACCCCCTGATAAAAGCTCAGATTGATCAGGCTCACCACATGGCGGGTATTGCTTTCTTCCAGATACCGGTGGATCTCCTCAATGGTATCATCCATGCAGCAGTCATTCACACAGACGATCTCATATTTTTCAAAATTCTGTTCCATGGCCCCGCAGACAGTCTTCAGGAACTCTCTGATATTTTTTCCATCGTTGTGCAGATACAGCACGCAGGATACGAAATTTTTCTCTTTATTCTGTATTGCTTCTTTCTCCATAATGTTTCCTTTTTCTTCGCGATTAATCTAAAAACGGATCCAGATCATATACGGTATTGATCTTGCCCGATAATACACTGATAAAAACAGGATCTTCGGAAAGAGCCCGGATTACTGTGGGTCTCGAATCGTCGATCTCCGAAGCCTTCAGAATGGGCTTCATGGAAAACAAAGATTTCTCATAGCTGAACGCATACTCTTCCCGCATATATTTCCGTGCCAGTGTGGACATATACTCCCAGGCGCTCTCCGGTCTGCCGGGGCAATCGTTACAGTTCCCCAGAAAACCTCCCTGACAGCAGTTGCCATTCTCTCCCACACAGGGAAACTGTGGTGTCGCATCATAGCTGGTCTTATGAGGAGTAAAGGTTACCGAAGTCAGGGAATGATAACCGGTCTTTCCAAACGGCATAATGGAGAAAAAGGGGCCATCCATTACCGTAAAACCGATATTCCGGATCTTATCGCTGGCTTTGCAGAGAATGATCTCGCACAGTTCATATTTCAGTCCGAAATCCTGAGTCTCTGCGCCCTTTACTTTCCTCAGGATCTGATTCACAGAAGCATAGGTGGCATTCAGGACAAAGGGAGCCCGGTAGACCTCTTGTTTTCCTTCGTGAAGTGCCGTCACCTCATAACAGTCCGTCTGCTTTTCGATCTCCGTGATCTTCCGTCCGAAATGCAGCTTTATGCCGGGATATTTTGCAATCTCCTCCATGAGGTAATCCCGCAAAATATGGGCATCGTACGTATATTCCTCCGTCAGGAACGCTCCGTCACACAAGCCCGGCTGAAAATACTCTTCCACCGGAAGAGGTTTGCAGGGGATCCCCGCATCCTTGCAGAATTTGCGGAACTCAGTTGCGTCTGTCCAGGAAAAATGGCTGGAAGTCGCGTAGATCTGCTCAAACTTCGTATGAATACAGAAGGAATAGTCCTCCACAAAACGCTTGAAATACCCCGCTGATTTCATAGCGGTGGACAGAGATCTGGGATAATGGTAGCCCATGTGAACTCTGGCCTGATTGATATATGTGGCTCTGGTAAAAGGAGCCTGTTCAATCTCCAGTACCTCTACCTGTTGTCCTTTTTTTCCACAGTACAGGGCCGCGTACAAGCCATACAGTCCCGCACCGATGATCAGTTTATCCATTTTTCCTCCTGCCGGTGACAAGTGCCAGTACATAAGGCAGCGCCAGCATCACCGGATATACATATCGCATCTGTACGGTGGGCCCGAACAACATGGTCCCGTAATAGCCTGCCACAATGGCAAGGGGCAGACAGAACCGCTTCCTGTCTACGATCACCAGCACTGCTGCCAGGGCCAGATACAGCCACAGATAGCTTCCCGGCACGAAGAGATATTTCAATACCGGAGTCCGCAGATAACTGTTGTTCTCCGCCCAGCTCTCCAGCTGTTCAAAGAGCCACGGCCATTTGCTGTCCTTGTAGATCCCTCTGTCATTCAGCGTGTCTTCTTCCCATCTGGTCTGCACATAGCTTAATCCTGCTCTGCCCTCCACACGGTTCACATCCGCATGGGTCGTATCAAACGGAGACAGGAACCCGGCATTGGTAGCCAGTGCCGCATTGATCATATCTCCCGGATACTGCGTCAGCAGGTGCAGATATACCCGGATAAATTCACCGGAACGGTAGCGTGCCACATAAGTGTTGGTATGTCTTTTGACAGGATCCGCAATTCCGGGATCATAATCCCGATACGCCTCATCCAGAATAAAATCATTGATCAGTGCTTTGTCCGCCGCATCCATGGTATTGTCATCCTCCGCAAGGACGCTGACTCCCCCGTGATAGATCATACAGCGGGATAACTGCTGGATCGGCATGCTCAGCATCTCCCGGCGGTCTCCCTGTTCCGCATGCGTGACGGAAAATACCGCAGACAGCACAAAAAGCCCTACGCAGAAAGCTGCTCCGCATACCACCAGCAGTCTCCCCCAGAGCTTCCTCGCTTTTTTTCCGAAACAAAAGGTCAGGAATGTAAAAGCCAACAATACGATCATTGCATATTTTCCGTTGTTACGGAATAAGATCATCCCCACGGTTCCCAGGGCAAACAGCAGATCCCGGATCCCGGGCCGCCAGGCATTGCGGTCTTCCCACAGCAGATCTGCGAGACTGACCAGCTGCAACAGCAAAAATACACTGAATACCGTGTCCTTGGTCATGCTGACACTCATATACCAGTGAAACGGGAAAAACATCCCCAGTAACTGAATGGCCAGCTGCCACCCTGCGGCAGTTTTCCGGTGATGCAGTACCAGCATTCCATAAGCCATGCTTCCCGAAAGCAGCAGCATCTGTACTGCCGTATAGAATGCCATTCCGGCATTCACACTGCCGAAGATATGACTTCCCAGCCACAGCATCCCCTGTAGAAACAGAGTATGCACAATGGGGTGATGATCGAAATAATAATGTTCCATGATCTGTCCCGTCTGCACCGGTGCATCATAGGCACAGATTCCGGGATAATATGCCAGATATACCGGCAGCCAGGCCAACAGCAGAAACAACAGACTTCCGAAAAATATCTGCACACCGGAGCGGCGCTGCAGCCAGGCGGAAAGGCGGGCATACCATGCAGCCTGCTTTTTCCCGGTGTCTTCGGCGGTCTGTGCCCGGTTCCAAAGTCGATGCACCACCCAGGTTCCAAGAAATCCCAGAAGGCACCCCAGCACTACCGTCCACAGCAAAGTACTTCCGATGTAGTCTGCCGTCCACAGGATGTTTCCCGCAGATGCCAGATCTTTTTCTGTTTTTGCAAAAAATACAAACAGACATCCCAGAACACTCAGCAACACAACGCCTTTGCGTCTGGGAAGAATTTTCTTTTCCTGCATATTACAACCCTTTACGCACCTGATGCTCCCCATGGACGCGATTCAGGCGATATTCAAAATCTTTCCGGTCCTTGGCCGCCATGACTTCCAGCATCATACCGGCAAAAAACGACTGGATCCCCGCCAGCAGGATAAAGCCACAGGCGATCAGTGTCGGGAATCTGGGCACCAGACCGGTATTCAGATATTCCAGGAAGACCGGTACGAACAGGATCACGGAAACAGCGATCAATAACAGGGCCAGCATACCGAAAAAGTGCAGCGGCTTGTAATTTTTGTACAGCTGCATCATTTTACGGATCACACGGAAGCCATCGCTGTAGGTATTCAGCTTGGACTCACTGCCCTGGGGACGATCGCGGTATTCCACCACTACGTTTTCCACCTGCATGTTGTAGTTCACCGCGTGGATCGTCATCTCTGTCTCGATCTCGAATCCCTTGGAAAATACCGGGAACGTCTTTACAAATTCATAGCTGAAAGCGCGATAACCAGTCATGATATCCTTAATGTTGGCATGAAACAGGCTGTTGATCCCCGCCCGCATCAGACTGTTGCCGAAATTGTGGAACGGGCGCTTGTTCTCCGTAAAATAAGTAGAGGAAAGCCGGTCTCCCACCACCATATCCGCCTGGTGCTGCAATACCCTGTCTACCATCTCCTGTGCGCAATCCAGCGGATATGTGTCATCTCCGTCGATCATCAGGTAACATTCCGCATCGATCTCACGGAACATCCGGCGTATTACATTTCCCTTTCCCTGTGCATATTCATAGCGTACGATTGCTCCTGCCTCCGTAGCCAGCTCCACAGTGCGGTCGGTGGAATTGTTATCATATACATAGGTCACTGCCTGGGGCAGGAACTTTTTCACATCCGACACCACCTTGGCGATGGTCTTTTCCTCGTTATAGCAGGGAATCAATACCGCAATTTTATCCATTTTCCATTCCTCGTATTTCATTTTATCATTCAGAGCATCACATAAATTTGCAAAACCGCCTGATAAATCGGGCTTTCCTTTTGCATATATAAAACTATTGTACCACGCTTATTGATTTACAGCCACTGTTTTTTTATGCTATAATCAAGCGTGAAAATGCAGCGCTCAAAAGTTCCGGAAGACTTCCTGTCTCTCGCCGGTGCTTGCTGGCAAGAAAGGACTTTTCCCATGCAAAAGTTTTATCGTCTGTCTGTAAATATCGTAAAGATCCTGACACTGCTGCTGGCAGTTTTTCTGTTTATTGGCAGCTTTCTCACTACCTGTTATGCCGAAAACATGGAGACCCAGCAGGTGCTTCTGCGCTTTGACAATCCCTTGTGGAATCTGCCAGAGCTTGCCGGATACGGGCTTTTATTTGCCTGTTGTCTGTCTCTGTCCGGCAAGGCCGGTGCGAAATTCCGCCGCGGGCTGCTTGTTTTTACTCTGGGGCTGATCCTGCTTCTGGGTGGGGTGCTCATCGTCTTCGGCCGCACAGTTCCTGCTGCGGACGCCTTATCTGTATACAATGCTGCCGCTGAATGGATCCTTGGAAATAAAGATATTATCCACCCCACTGTCTCTTATCTGTCCTATTATCCACAGCAGATCGGCCTGATGGCCTTTCTGGAGCTGCTGCTCCGCCTGTGGAATCTCACCGGGCTGAGCGCTCCCGCCTGGCATTTTGTCAAGCTGGTCTATGTCTGCCTGCTGTGCGTGGCCGTTCTGTTCCAGTACCGTTCCCTGCGCTATCTGTGGCCGGATGATTGGGAACCGGTCTCCTGCTGTTATCTGATTCTGGTATGCTGTAACCTGCCTATGATCCTGTACAGTTCCTTCGTCTATGGCGAGATCCCTTCCTTCGCAATGCTTTCTGTGGGACTATTTCTTCTGTTAAAGCTGTTGGCAGACTGTATTCCGGCACATTCCGTGGAGACCACTTCCCCGGACGGCACCCACGTCGTGGGTACTTCCCACGCATTATCCGCAGTTACGGTCTTTACCGCCCTTGGCAGTATCCTGTTCCTTACTTTAAGTGTGATGCTGCGCAAGAACTCCCTGATCCTCATTATTGCTGTGCTGCTGGTGCTGTTCTTCGAAGCGCTGCGTCCGGGACGCAGCGGCAGGGCGTGCATCGGCCTGATGGCTATGGCAGTCTGTCTTACCATTACCTCCGTGGGAGTCCTGCCGCTAGTGCAGAAGTGCTACGAGAAAAAAGCCGGCAATACCTTAAGTTCCGGTGTCACCGCCATGTCCTATTTTGCCATGGGGATGCAGGAATCTTCCCGGGGATGCGGCTGGTACAACGGCTTCAATATCGATACCTATGATGCTGCCGGGATGAATTCCGACGCAGCCAATGCAATCAGCCGGGCGGCGATCAACGAGCGTATAGCCTATTTCCGGGAGCATCCCGGCTATGCCGTGAACTTCTATCTCCACAAGCATCTGTCTCAATGGGCAGACGGTACTTATGCCAGCCGGCAGGCCACTCTGGCCACCTACGGTGGGCGAAGCGACTTTTTGAAGGAAGTCTATGAAGGTTCTCTTGCCTTCGCTTATATCGAATGGGGCAATGCCTGGCAGAATGTGTTGTATCTGGGCATGCTGTTGTTCTGTATTGCTACAGTCAGAAAGCGCCGTCCCGGCAATGGCTCCGCGAATGCCGCAGCCAACGACGATTTCCGTTTCCGCAACATCTGCCTCTACACCTATACGGGACTGATCGCCGTGCTGGGCGGTTTCCTGTTCCACACGATCTGGGAAGCCAATTCCCGCTATATTTTCGTGTACAGCCTGCTGCTGATGCCTTACTGTGCCGCCGGGATCCATGATGGACTGGTGCGTCTGGCAGCATGGCGCAGCAACAGAACGCTGACACGTCACTCAAATTCATAAAAGCAAAAAACTCCCGTGAATCGAATAAAATAACATTCCATTCGGTTCACGGGAGTTCTCGTTTGTATTTTAAACCTCAAAATTCACAAATAAAATACAAAAATATGTTTTTTCAAGCCTAAAAAAATTATTATTTTCGTTAATAAAATATTTTGAACAAATTTCGTACAAAAAATCCTATCTTACCATACTTTTTGTACGAGAATGCTTATAAACGGCTTATTTACGAAAATCCTACGGAAACAGTATTTTCTAATAATACATGGCACCCTGTAAAAAGCCCCAGAAGTAATACAGGCCACACACCAGATGCCACAGATAGGCCAGCCATTGTATCGCAGCCAGTCCCTTTTTCTTCTTCGTATCCGCCTTTCCGGTAGCCCGCAGCAATACCAACAGTGCTCCCACAAATGCAAAAAAGATACCGTACATATATCCCCAGGAAAAGTTAAAATCCATCTCCCGGAATCCCTTCTCGTACAGGCAAAACGCCATCAGAAAACTCATACCGTAAATCTGCCAGGAGAAGCGGTAAATGCTGTCTCTGCACAACTCCTTATAGTTCAACAGAAGCACCAGGATCGGGAAACCGACAGCCAGACCGATAGCCAGCGGAAGATTACTGCAATACTGCAGCCACACATGTCCCAGCGTAAAACCGATGCCGCCTTCCTGTCCCTCCTGCGGGACGAACACACCGCGGAACTGGTACAACAGATCCGCAAAAGTAGGAAGGAAGCATACTCCCAGCCAAATGGTGGGCATGAAGTTCCGGAATTTGCTGTGGAACATTCTCCACAGCATCAGAATTCCCGCGGCCCCCACCAGTACGATCGTAAAGCTCGGTTTCGCCATCGTTGCCAGTAACAGATAAACAGAAAAGAGGATATAATCTCTTCCATACTCCTTGTGGGCATTGTCCTGTTCATACAGAGGCATCAGCTCTGCATACTTGAAAAATGCCAGGCTTGCAAAGGGTCGTGCCGCCATATAAGTAGCGTTATGGAAAGGATTTGCCGTAAATACTCCCAGATACTTGTACTTGATCCCCGGCAGATAGATTCCCGTTGGCGGATATACCATGGATACGAAAAACAGGGATACCGCTACCGTTCCTGTGAGTACGCCGGGAAGCCAGGCTTTCCCGGGCATGGCTTTACGCAACTCCGCCCCCACGTGACTGTCCAGCATTATTTTCAGGGCGATCATCGCTGCGCTGTTCAGCAACATCGTTGCCAGCGCCATGGCCAGTTCCGTTCCGGTGGGCAGACTGCCTGTGACCAGATGGATCACTGCCGCCAGCTTGAAGAGGATCGGATAGGGAAAGCTGTAACCGCTGTCCAGTCCCTGCATTTCCAGAATGTATGCCTTCATATCGGAATGATACAGTCCCGTCCCCAACATACTTTCCACGCACTGCCGGTAAAACAGCCAGAGAGTAACCGCCGAAGCAATCCCCACCAGTACGGCAAACACAACGATCTCTATGAAGTTTTCGACATTATTTCTTTTTCCCGTACTGTTTTCTGCTGTTTTCTGTCTCATGCCGCCTTTTCCCGCTATCCGTCCAGGTTTCACAGTCGGATCCTATTTCAGCTTCGTGTAATATGCTACCACTTTTTTCACCGCATGGATCACATCTTCCACGTCTTCGTCGGTCAATCCGTAGTACAGAGGAATACTCATGACTTCGTTGTAGTATTTCTCCGCATTCGGGCACAGCCCTTTTTCATAACCCAGTTTTTCATAATAAGAGTGCCAGTATACCGGCAGATAATGTACCTGTGGGCAGGTATTCTCTGCATACAGCGCGTCAAAGAACTGCCGTCTGTCGCAGTTCAGATTCTCCAGATTCAGATGCAGTACATACAGATGCCAGGTCGTGTCAGACTCCGGGATCTCCTTCTGTGGGATCAGTTCCGGCATGTCTGCGAAGGCTTCGTTGTAGCGTTTGCGGATCTGTTTTCTGCGTTCAGAGAACCGTGGAAGCTTCTTCAGCTGACTCAACAGCAATGCAGCCTGAAATTCAGTCATTCGATAGTTAAAGCCCAATTCCACCTGCTCGTTATACCAGCGTGCGTCGGTAGGATGTACCATCTCTTCCGGATCTCTGGTAATGCCATGCGTACGCAGACGCAGCAAATGGCGATACAGCTTTTCATCATTGGTAGTGATAGCACCACCTTCTCCCGCAGTCACCGTTTTCACCGGATGAAAACTAAAGCAGGTCATATCCGCCAGACTTCCCACCGGCTTTCCCTTATAGGTTGTCCCAATGGCATGCGCCGCATCCTCGATCAGGAGCAGGTTATGCTCCTTGCAGATCTCTCTGATCTCATCCAGTTCCACAGCCTGTCCGGTGAAATCCACTGCGACAACCGCCTTGGTCCTGGGGGTGATCAGCTTCCGAATGGATGCCGGATCAATATTATAAGTCTCCGGGTTAATATCCGCAAAGACCGGCTTTGCACCGGCATATAATACACAGTTGGAAGAAGCTGCAAATGTAATGGAGCTTACGATAACCTCATCCCCTTCGCCAAAACCCGCTGCCAGAGCCGCCAGATGCAAGGCTGCAGTTCCGTTGCATACTACTACTGCATATTTTGCATGTGTGATCTCACACAAGTGCTTCTCCAGATCGCTGACCTGCGGTCCGCTGGTGATCACATCTGCAGTCAATACTTTGGTCACCGCCTCGACATCTTCCTGATCAATATACTGTCGTCCGTAGAATATAGGCTTCTCACGGACCGGTTTCCCTCCAAAAACAGCTAATTCTTCCATAAATATCCTCCTGTCTGATCCTTTTCGGCATCTATGTTTAAAAATACTTCCATTTGTCAACTCAACTTATTAATTTTATCATACTGAAGGAAGAAAAACAACAATGGTGTTGGCATCCACCGCTTTGCTGCGGTATAATAAAACCGTTATAAATCCATACTTACTGTTCACAGAAAGGATCTCTTCGCCTTATGAGTTCAAATACGAAAAAGAAAATAAAATCATGGAAACTCTTTTCCGGTATCGTTATTGTAGTTCTGCTGCTTGCCGTAACAGCCGCCGGAATTCTCTATGTGAAAATATATGAACCCGGAAAACGTTCCGCCGATCTTGGGCGCCTGCAGCAGGAATCCTATCAGGGGGTCTTCTGCTCCATGTATGCGCCGGAAGCTTTCCCGGAAGACATTTACTCTACCTATATGGGTTACGATGCTGTCAGCTGTTCCCATCGCCTGACTTCCTTTTCCGATATCTCCGATTATCTGGAAACTGCTTTTTCCTCCGGAAATGAGGTCACTCACGTATTGCTCATTTTGGACCCCTTACTGCTGTGGAACAGCAATTTCCATAATAACAGTCGATTTTATGCCTCTTTCGATGAGGATCTTTTGGCATATGTCGATTCTTATTCCGGTGTTGAATTTACCATAGTATTCTCCTGTCCTTCTCTGAAATACTGGCAGGCCCACAGCAGTGACACCGAAACCTACGAAAATCTGGTGCAGGTTCTGGCAGCTCCCCTGTCTGTCCGGGAAAATGTCTCTCTGTTCTTCCCCGGCGGAGAAGAATGGCTGATCTCCAATCCTGATGCCTATGACACTCCTCTGGAATTAAATGCTGTCGCTGCCCGCTCCGTCATGCTGCTGGTATTGAGCGGCACCTTGCAATACCATGGTATAGATGCCGATAACTCCAGTCTGACACAGTTTGATACCCTGGTGCAGGCAGCCATTAATGCCCCTGCTTCCTACTCAGATCTGTCCGATTATGACATCGTCTTTTTCGGTGACAGCGTATTCGGAAACTATCAGGATTTTGCCTCCATCCCCGGCGTTATCGGTGCCCTGACGAAAGCCTCCGTTCACAGCCATGCCATCGGAGGTTCCTCCGCCACACAATTGACCCCCGATGACAAATCCTTCCCCAGTGCCGTACAGCGCTTTTTATCGGAAGATACTGCCGAAATCTCCGGGGAGAAAAAACTTTGTTTCGTAATCAATTACGGATTGAATGACTATTTTACGGGATATACTGTGGAGCAATACCGTGACGGTCTGCAAGCAGGGGTACAATCTCTGCAGGATGCTTACCCGGATGCTGAAATTCTGATCGCTTCCTCGAATTTCATTACAGCGTTCGACAACGGTACCGCTTTCAACAATGATCTGAATGAAATTCTGAACGATTATGTGACCGGTGCCGAAGAAACCGCGGCAGCCATGAACGTTTTCTTTCTCAATACCAACGAGGCATTGCAATGGAATCCCCAAAATGCTGCCTGCTATCTGGTGGATGCCGTTCATCCCAACGAAGAGGGACGTTTCCTGTTTGGCACAGCAATTATAAAGGCTTTAGAGGAGGATATTTTTTCTTATCCTGTACACTGATATCTTTTCCCAGCTGTACTTCGATCACCTGGAGCTCCGTGTCTGCCAGAAGCATATGCCGGCATCCCGCCGGCATCCGCAGCACATCACCGGCCTTTACTCTGCGTTCCTCACCATCTATCACTGCCCGGCCTTCTCCGTAGATCACCGTCCATACCTCATCCCGGAATTCATGGCTGTGATAATTCATCTTATGTCCGGGATTCAATGTCACTTTGATCGTCAGACTTTCCTTTTCCACATCCATGATCCGGAAGCTACCCCAGGATTTTTCTGCGAACATGACCTGCTGGGTAAAACTGCTCACATATGGTTTGATATAGCTGGACTGCTCTTTGTCCGATACCAGAATCCCCTCGGGGCTGGCCGCCACGACAATATCCTGCAATCCCATACACAGCACCGGCATATCCAGCTCATTCACCACATGGACATTCCGGCAGGTCTCATTGAGCACCGCCTCCCCGACGCATGCACTGTCCATGGCTTCCGTCAGGGTGTTCCAGGTACCCAGATCCTTCCAGGTTCCGGCAAAACGCATGACCTCGATCTCAGGTTCCTTCTCTACTACCGCATAGTCGAAACTGATCTTCTGTAGGGTTTCATATTTTGCCAGCAAATCTTCATAATCGGTAAACTCTATGAGTTCATGAGCTTTCTGCAACACGTAATTCAGGCGGAAGGCAAACACTCCGCCGTTCCACAGCGCTCCCTGTCTGATATATTCCGCTGCCTGCTCCTTGTCCGGTTTCTCCTTAAACATTTCCACCGGGCTGATATTTTCCGCTGTTTTCGGAATGATATAGCCATATTTTTCGCTGGGATACGTCGGTTCCATACCCATCAGCACCAGATGGGCTGCACTCTGTGCCGCACGCTCCTCCAGCCGCTGCAAGGCTTCGAAATAATCCTTTTCCACGTACGGATCCACCGGACATACGATCACCGGCTCTTCTCCCGTCACTCCCTGCACATCCTGCAGATATGCCACCGCCAGTGCAATCGCCGGGAAGGTGTCTCTTCTGCAGGGCTCCATGCTGATACCGACATTTTCTCCCAGCTGGTTGTGGATGGAAGAGATCTGTGCCTTGGATGTGGCAATCGTGATCTTTGCCTCCGGATCCGCCTCCCGGATCTGCCGGTACACCCGCTGCACCATGGACTCCAGGCCGCCGTCTTCCGTATGGAATATTTTGATAAACTGCTTGGAACGGATCTCGTTGGACAGGGGCCAAAGCCGCTGTCCGGAACCGCCCGATAAAAGTATGATATTCATATGCGTCCTCTCTCAATTCTGTACGGTAAGCAGCAGATAATCTCCTACCGTATCCACTACATCATAGGAAAAATCAATGTATTGCAGATCTCCCTGATACAATACCAGCAGGCCGTCTCCCACCATCTCCACCAGTTCTGTGGCCTGTTGCTCTGGATAGATGTAGTGATACCGGTCCGCATAAGCCGGAAGCTCTCTTCCGTTGGAGACATTACTCTTCCCCTGATAATACTGTGCGTCTATCTTACAGACATACTGGGTCAGGATCTCCGTGGCATCCCGGTTGAACTGCCAGCCCAGATTGCCGGTGATGTACAGACTTTCGTATTCCTCCAGAGAATCCGCTTCCGCCACCGCCTCCATGAAATCTTTATTATAGTACTCTCTGCTTTCTTCCGCATAGGTAGTAAAATAAGTCCCGAAGAACAGAATACTGCTGATTCCATAGGCAGCTGCGACCACCGGCCACAGCTTTTTCCATTTTCGAACCGCCAGACCGATTCCGTAGGCACATAACAGGATGATCGGATAGAAAATAATATTCACACGGTTAATGTTGACTTCGTAAGTGATCAGGCCGACCCAGATCCCGGTGACCAGGAAGCCCCATAATGCCAGCATCTGTGTCTGTTTTTCAATATTTTTCTCCCGGAAGAGCTGTATGGTAAATACAATGATCCCCACAAAGACAAACGGGATCGACACATGATACAACGGGCCAAAAGCCGGAATCGAATTGAAGAAAATATCCGGCAGCTGCAGGAATACATGGCTGAACAGAGCCCAGGCATTTTTCCCCAACTATGCAAAGGAAAAGTTCAAAAACAGAATATCTGCGCTTCTCACACTGTCCGGAAAATACGGCATGGTAAAAAGCGGAGTACTTATGGTTCTGCCAAAATGTACCGCGTTGATTCCCAGAACTATGACTTCCGGCAGGGCCACTACCGTAAAGATCAGTGCGCACAGCAATCCTTCCCGGAATTTCAGCCGGCGCTTCCACAGGCACCATATGAAGAATACAAAAAGAAATGCAGTTACGGAATAGGCAGCGATACCGTAACAGTAAAATGTCAGTCCGAAAAAGACCATGGACAAGTATAAATAGCGTCGTTTTTCCAATCCAAGAAGCAGTAAATAAAATCCCAGCAGGAAAATATGCGGGAAGAGATTGCAATCCAGCGACCAGCGGCTCTGCATAAACTGCCAGGGATTCACAGCGGTCAGCAGCATTGCCACCAGGGCGATCCGTTCAGAAAATAATTTCCTGCCCACAAGATATACCAATACCACCGCGCCGGAGGAGATCAGTACCATCGGCAGACGCACCGTTACCGTGTTGAATCCGAACAGTTTGATAAAGGGGACCATGCAATAGGCAAGGAGAACGCTCATCTGACTGTATCTCCAGGCAGTAAAATGAACCGGCAGAAAAGTACCATATCTGTCGGTTCCGTATTTTGATAATGCCCAGGCATCCACCGCTCCCATGGCCTCGTCCTGGTTGATACCGTCCGGCACTGTGGCAAAACGGATGCAACGCAGGATCACGGCAAGCGCAAGGATGCTCCAGAAGAAAATTTTTCTGTTTTTCTTATTCCAAAGACCGGTGGAAGTATCCTGTGTCATAGTATTCATAATCGTACGATACCTTTCGATGTTCTCTCTTTCAGGTCTCTTGTGTCATATTTTCTGACACATATCGCCTGTTACTCTCACATCATACCACAGAATGCTGCGTTTGTCCCTATTCTTCCGTATACCGGTCCAGCATTTTGAGATATTTCAAAACCGCTTTCTTCTTATCCTCCGGAAGATTACGATATGTATGCAATATCAATTCTTCCTCCTGTGCATGTACTTCCACCATTTCCCGCTCATCGAAGATATCTGTGATCGAGATTCGCAGCTGGTTGCAAAGAATCATCATGGTATCGATTCTGGGAACTGTCTTGCCGGTCAGAAAACAGCTTACCGTAGAGGATGACAGTCCCGAATGCCTTGCAATCTTATAAGGTGTCGTGCCTCTTTCGGCACAGAGCTGTTTGAATTTTTCCGCAAGTTCCCTGCATTTTTCTTTGGTGTCGTACATATTGTTTTACCGCCTTTGTCATTTATTTAGGTCTCTATAAAGTACATGACAAAAATCGACGGATTCTTACAAAATTTTTTTGTGTGGTGTGTGCGTTCCGCAGAAAGGAAGCAAAAAGACCTGCCTGTCGGCAGATCTTTTAAGTATTATAATATTTTCTGTTTTACATCATCAGCAGGCTTTCATGATTTATTTCATCATAAATAAATTCCGCCCATTCCTCAACAGTATCATGGTCGACAAAATCCTTGTCCATTGCCAGTGCTTTGGATAAATAAGAATCACGAACGGCACGAACTGCTTCCACTTCATTCAAATGATACTTCCTGACCAAGGTATCCCGTACATAACTCTTAAATTCCCTGATTTCCGCATTTGTCATACCATTCACCTTCTTCCCCTTGCGTTCAAATATTTCTTCTTGTAATTTATCATATCACAAGATAATACTTTTATGCAAGATATCGCTTTTAAAGTATGAAAGGAATACTGTTGCGGATATACCTCTCCATTATCTTTCAAAAACTCCTTATAATTAATGTCTTCCGGTATGACTTTGCCTCCGTTAACCTTATACGCTATATTAATTATATTGCCATCCGCAATTTCTCCATAGCAAATATCGTATTTTCCATCCTGATTGTGCTCTAGTATATTGTATGCAGACAGCATCTGTGGTTTCAATCGATTATTCAGGACAAATTTTCCCCATCTTTCCGAATGTCGTGGATAGGAACCTATTACTAAATCCATTGCACTTATCGGTTTATAATCTACTTCTACAATGTATGGTTCCTCGTTTTTATTATTTTTCGCATTATATTTCTGAGTAGTTCTTATTGCTGCCAGCGCTGCATGATCATAGCTTGGCGTTGTATAAAAACCCGGGCCAAAATCCAGATAGGGTTTACTATATTTCAGATTGATTCCATGATTAACTATATTTATTGCTGAACTATAATTGGTTCCATGATATAATTTCATCTTATGTTTACTTTCTTTCACAGTATTTTTACTTCAATATGTTTCCCTAATGCACTGGCATATTTTTCCAAAACCACCAATGTAGGAATTCCCGAGCCATTCTCCAGTCTGGCAATATTAGACGCTTTCATCCCTGTACGATCCGCGATATCACTCTGTGTCAAACCCTGTCGATGTCTCTCTGCCACCAATTCCTTGACAACTTCATCCGTATGACTCGACACTTTTTTCTGTATTGCTTCCACATATGCCTGCAATCTTTTTAGCTGATCTTTTTTCCGCTCCTCGTCATCTCGCAAAATTTCAGATTTTATGCCATTCATATCTTCTCTTATATCGTTTTCTTTCATAATTCATACCCTTCTTCTGTGGTCCTGATTACTTTGTTATTTCATATTATATCATTGATGATAGTATCTTTCAAGATATGTTTCGAGGAATATTTATTCATATATAAAGTGCCGGAATTCTGATTCGCAGAAATTACGTTTTCCATATAATATGGTATGAATTGCAATTCTCCGCTCCACGATTCTTAAGTTCCCTCGATTTATCGAAATCCCGTTAGCCGTCAAAAACTTTACTCCCTCATTAGATAATGTTATACTTTTTATAAAACATCCCGAAAGGAGCCTGATCTTAAATGCGGAAATTTATTATGGATAAATATAATCTGATTGCATTTGCCATCGGATTGATTCCCACCATTCTACTTTACCTGTTTCCTCCGGATGCCGCTGTCCCCTTTTGGGCATTTTCTATTGTTTTATTCTTTCTGTTAATTGCCATCTGGATGTGTGCAAAGCTATGGTTAGAATCCAAAAACGATAAGGCTGTTCCCACGATATCCATCATCGAATGCAGTCACAATGTCTGTATTTGTAAAACACATGATTTTATCACATACAACTCGATTGTTACATTTTATAAGAAGGATGGGAATTTCGAAAAATTAATTGGATTTGGATTAGTAGAAACTATAAACAGCGGCGGAAAATCCGCACAGATTCGGATCGTTCCCGGTGACATGCGGAGCAAGAACCCAGTCTCCGCTTCGGAAATTTCCGATTTTGTCTCTTATATTAATGACAATAAAAATAACATTATTGTGCGCCCTACTATAACAAGCGATATCGTGCCTTATATCTATAAAATATTAAATCAGGAGGTTTCCAATGAGTAAACAGATTAAGATCGTACATGTATCCGATGATAATTGTGATGTTTCTCTTAATGTTGGTTCTATTAATGGGGTGCAGGAAGGGGACAAATTTCTGGTATATTCTCTTTCCGACCACGAGATCGTGGATCCGGATACCGGGGAATCCTTAGGATATCTGGAATTTGTGAAGGGTACCGGGGAGGTCGTCCATGTCCAGGATAAGATGTGCACCATCACATCCGTCACATATCGGAAACCGGTAGCCAAAAAGACAATCCGTAAGACAACACCGTCCATGACTATGTGGGCCGGCAGTACCGTGGAAGAAATTGTTCAGGATGATAACCGGGAGCAGATACCTTTTGACAATCCTCATGTGGGAGATCTTGCAAAACCTATTTAAATACTCTTTTCAAAAACGCCAGAGCCTTTAGAAGCTCTGGCGTTTCCGTTCCCAATTTTTTATTCCACCGTAACACTCTTCGCCAGATTCCTGGGCTTATCTACATCCAGTCCCTTTGCGACACTGACATAATATCCCAGCAGTTGCAGCGGTATCACCGCAAGGCTGGCCATGAAATGCTCGTCCACCTTCGGCACATAGACAGCGAAGTTCACCTGATCTTCGATTTCGTAATTGCCATAGGTAGTCATGCCCATAAGGTATGCACCACGGCTCTTGCACTCCAGCATATTGCTTATGGTCTTCTCGTATAACTCGTTCTGGGTCAGAGCACCGATCACCAGCGTTCCCTGTTCGATCAGACTGATGGTTCCGTGCTTCAGTTCCCCGGCCGCATATGCTTCGGAATGAATGTAACTGATTTCCTTCAGTTTGAGGCTTCCTTCCAGACAAACGGCATAGTCTATACCACGTCCTACGAAGAATACATCCGACGCATTGGCATACTTTGCGGCAAACCATTGCAGGCGCTCCTTGTCTTCCAGAATTTTCTGTACCTTCTCCGGAATCGTCAGCAGTTCGGCAATATAATAACCATACTGCTCTTCTGTGATCTTACCACGAACTTTGGCAAACTGCACTGCCAGGCAGTACATTGCTGCAAGCTGCGCACTATAGGCCTTCGTGGTTGCCACCGAAATCTCCGGGCCTGCCAGTGTGTAAAATACTTTGTCTGCTTCTCTGGCAATACTGCTGCCTACCACATTGACAATGGCCATAGTGGTAATGCCCTTTTCTTTTGCAAGTCTTAATGCAGCCAAAGTATCCGCTGTCTCACCGGACTGGCTGACCACGATCATCAGTGCCTTCGGGTTCAGGAACATTTTCCGGTATCTGAATTCTGATGCAAGTTCCACACGCACCGAAATATCTGCCATGTCTTCCAGAACATACTGTGCCGCCATGCCTACATGCCATGCAGAACCACAGGCTACAATATAAATCTGTTCAAAGCCCTTGATCTCATCTTCGGTAATTCCCACTGCTTCGAAATCAAGCCTGCCATCCTTGATCACAGAATTCAGGGTATCCTGAACTGCTTTCGGCTGCTCATGGATCTCCTTCATCATGAAATGTTCAAAACCTGCCTTTTCCGCCGCTTCTGCATCCCATTTGATTTCCGTAGTCTGTTTCTCGATTTCATCCCCGTCCAGGTTATAGAAATGAGCTTCTCCCGGAGTCAGCTTTGCGAACTCAAGGTTGCCTATATAATACACATTTCTGGTATATTTCAGAATTGCCGGAACATCGGATGCCACATAGGTCTCCCCATCCGCAATACCAATGATCATTGGGCTGTCCTTACGGGCTACCCAGATCTCACCGGGATAGTCACGGAACATCAGCTCCAACGCATAAGATCCGCGAATACGCACCATGGTTTTCGCAATGGCATCAATGGGACCGAGTTTATACTTCTTGTAGTAATAATCCACCAGCTTGATCGCTACCTCTGTATCGGTCTGGCTGTAAAATGTATAACCATGCTTCAGCAGTTTTTCTTTCAGTTCCGTGTAATTTTCAATGATACCATTATGTACGCCAACGACTTCCGATTCTACCGCGCCGGAACCGGATCTGCTACAGTTGCCGGAGACATGGGGATGGGCATTGATCTGACTGGGTTCGCCATGGGTTGCCCAACGGGTATGTCCAATACCACAGGTTCCTTTCAACGCATTTCCATTGTCCGTTTTCTCGACCAGATTCGAAAGACGGCCCTTCGCCTTTACTACCTGTGCCAGGGCATCGCCATCGCGGACTGCAAGTCCTGCAGAGTCATACCCTCTATATTCCAGTTTTGACAGTCCGTCCAGAAGGATCGGTGCTGCCTGTCTATTTCCTGTAAATCCTACAATTCCACACATATACTAGTCCTCTTTCTAATGGTCTGCTTATTTTCCTACTACGATTTGCTATTTAAGAAATAAGCCCCTGGAATAAAAGCAAAAGATCTGCTCTCATACCGGCAGATCTTTTTAAAATTATTTTTCTAAATCAATTGTCTTTAACAATTCACGAATCTGCTCTACACTCAGCCACTCGGTATTATTACCGGAACTATAAGAGAATCCCTCAGCGACTCTCTTGCCAGTAGGAACAGCACGTCTGGATTCACTCCATACCATCTGGGGATATACAATAAAGTGCTTGTCATATTCGTATGTGTTCATGGAATCTTCCACGGTTACCATGATCTCATGAAGCTTTTCGCCTTCGCGAATTCCGACTTCCGGCATCTCACATCCCGGCAGCATTGCCTGAGCCAGATCTGTGATCTTGAAGGAAGGGATCTTAGAGATGAAAGTCTCACCACCCTTGGACTCTTCCAGAGCCTTGATCACCAGTTCCACGCCCTGCTGCAGACTGATCCAGAAACGGGTCATGCGATAATCAGTAATGGGGAGCTCGGTACCGCCGTTCTTGATAATGTTGTGGAAGAACGGAATAACAGATCCACGACTTCCAGCCACATTACCGTAACGAACGATGGAGAAGCAGATATCCTTGCTTCCGGCATAAGCGTTAGCAGCAATGAATAACTTGTCAGATACCAGTTTGGTTCCGCCATACAGATTTACCGGATTGACAGCCTTGTCTGTGGACAGAGCAACCACCTTTTTCACACCGGTATCCAATGCGGCATCAATAACATTCTGTGCACCGTGGATATTGGTCTTGATCGCCTCAGCTGGATTGTATTCGCAGGCAGGCACCTGCTTCAGAGCTGCAGCATGGATAACATAATCCACACCCTCAAATGCTCTGGTCAGACGTTCCTTGTCTCTGACATCACCAATGAAGAAACGAAGTTTATCAGCATACTGTTTGAATTCATTCTGCATGATAAACTGCTTGAACTCATCACGGGAATAAATGATGATCTTCCTGGGATTGTAGTTGTCCAACACATACTTGGTAAATGCCTTACCAAAACTGCCGGTACCACCTGTAATCAAAATGGATTTATTATCTAATAACATAATGTCCTCGCTTTCAACACTTAAAATTCCTAATCATCATAACATATTATATGGAAAAACGCAATTGTTACGCATATTCTCTGAGACAGTTTTTCAATATATTATACCCGTTTTCCCCCACACTAATAGTTCGTTTTGTAAATGGTCATTTTCGCCTTATTGAAGTCTCCCATAATATTTTATCAAAACCAAACGCCCCGAATTTCTCCGAGACGTTCCATTTTAGTTATCAGTTATCATATTAATTTACAATCTTGCATAATCTTTTTTATAGCCTCCCAAACAGCTAATGAAGGGTTTTCTTTGTAATACTTAAAGCCTTTGTAATTATGTAATATATATCCGTTTTCTGCGTTTCTTACCATAATACGCTCACTTCTTTCTATTGCTCTAATCACGTCCTCCAGCGTTAACTGATTTAAACATCCTTTAAAATTATCTTCACGCTTATATTCGGCCATACTCTCAAAGTTTTTTCCAAAAGCTCTGTTTATATATGCCAGATACCCCCTTCTATGTGGCAGTGCTCCATTGCAATCAATTTTATGAAGTACAATCCATAGGTCAAAAGCAAAGTTGCTATATCCGAATTTATACTTAATCTGCTTTCCTATACTCATTGCCTGCTTCATGCGATCCATTGTATCCGTAAACTGTTTTACATGAACGTCTTCGTCGCTTTCATAATCAAAAAAATGATAAATTTCTGTCTTTGAAGTATTAACCAGTCCTTTTGCACGTTTTAATGGATCCTTTTCTATTTTACAATCAATAGAAACTTTATAAGCAGCATGGTCTGTCGAGTTAATCAAGTCTCTTAGCCAAAGCAAATACCATTCTTCCGTTTCACCCTCAACACTAAAAAAATATTTTTTTGAGCTTTTTCTATTCCCCATCATTTCCCTCCTCTAAAACTTCGCTTTCAAAAATAGGAGAGAAATCAATCGTTTTTATTGCACCATATTGGCTAATAAAATAATTCTTCATATAATCATCGCCTTTTCGGACTCCATTTTCACCAGAAGTTCCAAAATCAGACAATGAATATACCTCGCTCAGCAAAGAATCATCATTTTTCTCAACAAATTTGATCTCATCTCTCCTGAATATATTTGAATTCAAAAAAATCGGATTATGCGTATTAAAAATAAGTTGCGCACGTTTCTTATTAATATCATCATTATGAAAAACATTAATAATGCTCATAAGAGCCATTGGATGTATAGAGGCATCAAACTCATCTACAACAAGTGTTCCTCCCGTCGCAATTGCTCTTAACACCACCGGAAACAGATTAATAAATCTAATGGTTCCATACGATTCAAAAACTTCGGCCCACACAGCTTTTGCACTATTCTCATCTTCTTTATCTTTGAAAATAGAGCAAAGTTTGGCCTCGCCGTCATCTCCATTCGCAACATACGCAACGGAATTAGAATTAATTCCAAAAATTTTTGCTGCTTCATTTGTTGTCTTTTCTACAAACGCCGTTTTTTTCTGTGGATCAGAAAATCTTCTAATCAGCTGAATAGCATCCGCACGATATATAACCATGAATTTTTCCGCAAACCAATCATTAATTGTTTTGGACAGTTTTGGTGATACCAGTAATTTAAAACCATTCGAAAGAAACAACTCATCTTCTGCCAAACTCTGATTTGCAAATAAACTTACTGCGTCAGAATTTTTTAGTGTCTGACCCGGTATATATTTTCCTATTTTTTTATAGTCTCCCAGATGTACTTTATCTGTCCTTTCAAACATCATCTCTTCATTGATCAATAACTTCTCATATTTTACTGATCTTTGATATGTGTCCTCCAAAAATGTTCCTAATAAAATGCTAAGTTCATAGTCGAATTTCATTGAATTATCAACAAATGAAATTTTGAATACAACCGGTTCAATGTCTTCTAATAAATTATTTGGAATTAACTCCAAATCATATGCCGCTTTATTAGGAGAACTCTGTTCTTCTGCATTTCGAATATTTCCTCTAAGTACAATAGCTCTTAATGCATCCATTGCTCCAATAATATTCGTTTTTCCAGATGCATTGGGTCCATAAATTACAGATGAACATAGACCTTTAATGCTTTTTCTTCCAATTTTTTCTGTAAGAATACTATAATCCAAACCGTGTTGTTTTGGTGCCGGAGTCATAGAAAACTGAACCTTTTTCAAAAAAGATTTATAATTTTCAACAGAAAAATCAAGTAACATGGTAACACCCCCTTATATAAATAAAGTGTACTATCATATTAGCACGACGTAAGTAATTCAGTCAAACTATTTTTTGCATTTTGCGAATATATCGCAAAATGATTCACGAAATTATTCTTTCTATATAATTATGCTCAATGCTTTTGAATATAATTCACAAATTCAATTTAACATAAATTTTATTTATATATCCACCTCTTATCTGATAGTAAATAAAATAATCGTCCAAAGCCTTTCATCTTTTCTTTAATATTTTTCTTGCATTCTTGAAAGTTTCATGATAAATTATATCAGAGAAATATCATTCAAGTTTCCATGGACAGGAAGGGAAGTTATCATGAGTAAAACGCAGCGTGTTAAAGAAATTATTATTCGTTTTTTAAATGACGAAAAAATTCACAGTGTCAAAGAAATCAAAGCTTTTATCGCAACCCAAACAGAAGAAATTGTCTCTGAAGGAGTCACGGCCGGATGTCTTAAAACCATGACCACCAGCAAAGTAATCGAAAATGTTGACAGAGGAATGTATCGGTTAATAACAGTCAAGGAAAAAACTGTAGATAAAGATACTTGCCCTAAAACACCGGGTGCCAAAACTTATGATGAGCTTCTAAACTTGACACAGAAATATAAGGAAGATGCCCTCAGAATCATCAATGGCATTGATATTACAGTGGAAAATAAAGATTTAATCTTCTCAGCAATGAACTTAAGAAAAAAAATCGATTCATTTTGTGAAGAAATTAAAGAGTACAAACTCTAATTTCTAGAAAAATACGATCAGAAAGGAATGACTGCAAATGCCTCGAATAGCTTTTTTAATAGGAAATGGTTTCGACCTTAACATTGGTCTGGCAACCAGGTATGATCAATTCTGCAAACATTATCTTAAAGAACATTCAGAAGACTTTTTAGCGAAGTCAATGAAAACCGATATGAAATTATGGTCAGACCTAGAGTTGGCCTTAGGCAAGGTTACCGAACAAGTACAGGCCGGTTATGAAAATTGTTTTGGCGAGAGTAAAGATCTATTGGAGCTTTCACTGGCCGATTATTTAGAGAATGAGCAGGGAAAAGTGATTATTACAGAGGATCAGTATACGGAGATTGCTACAGCTATGGCAAAGTCTTTTACAAGCTTTTATCAGGATCTTCCTATTGAACACAAACAACAGATTGAAGAAATTCTTCGAGGAAACAAGGGAGACCTTTTATACTCTGTGATATCTTTTAATTACACTGATATTTTAGATAAATGTGTAGAAATAACCAGAAAAATGACCGGTAATAACTTAGGCACATATAATTCTATTAATGGATATCATTATTCAAAAATATTAAGTAGCGTAATGCACATTCACGGAACCCTAGATGACGAAATGATTTTAGGGGTAAATGATGTCGGGCAGATTGCTAACAAAAAATTTGCAGAAAACTCCTTATATAAACAATGTTTGGTCAAGGAAGAAGCAAATAAACGGTTCGCACAGAATAAAATTCAACGTGTAAAAGATATTATAGATCAGAGCGGTATTATCTGCGTGTTCGGAATGTCCATCGGAGAGACCGATAAATTATGGTGGCAATATATTGGGAAATGGTTACAGACATCTAAGGATCATCGCCTTATTATTTTCATAAAGCATAAATCTTCCGGGAAAAGAATTACCACCAGAGAACGTTTTCTCATAGAAGATAATATCTTAGAGAAATTTAGAGAACGCGCTGGTATTAAAGATGAATGGGAAAAAATAAAAAGTAAAATATACATTGACCGCAACGGTAATATGTTCAACTTGCCTATTGCCTTAACGAGTAATGAATAGGATTGATTTTATAAAGCCCAAAGATGCTCCGTGAGGAGTGTGTGAAGAAAACTCTGTAAATACTTAAATCTTCTATGATAATGAATGTCGGAAGGCTTGTGAATAAGCCTTCCGCCTTGCTTTTATATATAACAACGAAATACTTGTATGTCAAGAACACAGGTCTGGTTCCCTGCGTTTCATGGAGTTAGGGTAGAGTCAGTCCTATAGAGTACAGACATAGACTTGGATTGGTCACTTAGATAGTCCAAGAAAATGTCCGCACCCTCCACTCACTTACTTTGTATCCTTTATATTTTCTGAACATAGCGTTAAATTTCTAAGCTTTTCAAATCTGCCTTATTACTGATGATATTGAATTTCCGGAAATAGTTCCTCCTGCAAATCTACAAGCAACTTCCCTAATGGAATATTTTCAACCGTAAAATTGTCATACGGAATAATAAGGAACTCCACAACTTCCTCCTTATTCTTAAATAAATTTGGATAGCTGTTCCATAAATAATTTATATATGCTTCATCATAAATGTACCTTTTTTTCAAAATATGCGATACCAGGTCTTTATGATATTGATACAACTCTTTAATTTTAAATACTTCATGATTCTTTTTTATAGTTTCCCAACCTATTTTATCATGATTATATTCAATTTCTATATCGTATTCCTCACCACCCCAAAAGCAATCTATATTTTGAGGCATATATGTCATTCTATACAATTCTCTTGCCTGTATTGCATCCATCGGATGAAAATTGTTTGAATAAGTAAACTCTTCACTCCCTTTAAGACTTGAATTGCAATAAGCACATGCCGGAACCAAATTATAAATTGATAAAGATAAATATGGATATCTTGCTTTTGAAAAAAAATGATCTAGTTCGGCTCTTGCTTTTCCATTATGAGAATATATCGGTGTTATATAATTTCTATTGCAATACGGACACACTCTCATTCCTAAGTTCATGACATAAGCATACGCCCCCCAACCAAAATCTTTTTCATCCGTGGTAAAATTGTTAATTGTATAAGTCATATTTTTATTTTTGACTTCACAAGAAGCAGCAAATTTTTTATATCCCATCACTTTTAAAATTTTCCCTGAATATCCAGGTTTTTCCAAAATATACTGTTGAACATTATTATAATGTTTTTTTACTTTTTCAATTACATTAGCTAAATATTCTACTTTTCCCAAAAAGAGATTGTCGTTTTCTTGATCCAGCCTATCGATTTCATGTTTCAAAAAAGTACAAAATGCTATATGTTCCTTAAGAAAGTTCCCCCTTTTTTCTCTCTTTAAATCTTTTTGATATGTTAAATTTAATAGTTCTTCATCTATCTTTTTTGAAATATTCTGTTCTTTTATATAGTTTTTATGTTTTTCTATAATATCGTTATTTATTACTATATTTATCATTGCTTTTTATTTTCCAACCTTTTCTTTAGCTGCATGACTTTTGCTTCATAATACATAAGTTGTTTTTGATAAGCATTCTGATACAAATTACCTAATAACATTTCTTCTAGTTTTCTCTTTATTATAGGTTCTCCTATAATATCTATAACAGCTAATAGATCCTCTTGGTTTTCTCCTACTTTTCCTTCTCTTATTTCATTTATAATAGAGTTTACTTTTCTATGTGCATATTGTCCTATTAAACCTTTTTTTACAAAAAAACTATCTAGCAGTAAATTATTAATATTTGCAGCAAACGTATCTTCGATCATACTTTGAGCAATATTAATCCTGCCTTCATCTCTTTCTAAAAAAAGTATATTGGCTTTTTGTACATCTGAAACTATAAACGGTGAATTAGAAGTAATTACTATTTGTATTTTTTTATCGCAATATAAAATTTGTAATAATTTTAAGAGATAATCAATATATGCCAACTGTTTTTCTGGATGTAAATATATGTCCCCTTCATCTATCAATAAAATAACATTTTTCTTTGTTTGAATCTCAGGACTTTTTCTTGCATAATTTATTCGCGAACACATATCCATATAAGCCGCATGACCACTACTAATGTCTTTTCTAAACACATCTATTTCCACCGTCTTGCAGTTAAGTTGTTTTAAATAATCAAATAATTGCAAGACGCATTCGTTATCTAATTGCACTTCTAACATGTGTAAATTACTATTATATGTATATTGATTTGAAAGTAATTCTATAGTTTCGGCCGTTTTTCTAATTATTTCAACTTTCTTTTCCGTTTCATCGTCAATATATATTTGTTCTTCATCCTCTTCTTCAATGTTTTCATTATTGTCATCGATAAGTTCCAGTTCTAAATCCTCTTTATCATTTTCAATTATGTGATACACAATCTGCAATTCTTCAATCACATCATCCAATAATGATAAATTGTATATGTCATACTCGTTTTCTTTCAGATCATCCATAAATAACTGCAAATTATAGATAGCATTATTTAAATGGCATACTGTTTCCACCTTAAATTTTTCATTTGCCAGAGAAACAACATCTTTAATTTTTACAATCTCGCTTATTATCTTTTCATATTGCTCTACCTCAATGTTATATAATTTATCAATTATGTCCCCTAAAAATTTTGCTGTATTTCCGTGCTTATGTTCAATAATATGTGTTTCACCTATACTTATTAATGATGTCACTTCATCATCTTCTATTGGATCCTCACTCAATAAATTATTTAATATATTATTGTAATAGGATGATAAAAAATAATTTTTTTGATCAATCTCTGCTATCCAGGAGTTGATAGCAAGAGATATATTTCCTCTCTTATCCTCTAAAAAAATATATAATTGATCATACAGCAAATAGAAGAGCATTTCTTCTTTGAATGTTTCTGCATCTGGTTTATCTATTTCCACATAATATTCATTTAATATTTTATATATTTTTTCAAGGAGCTGATACATTTCTTTATTTGTGTAGTTTTTTTCAGTATCCATTGAATAATTTGAAACTAATCCAACATTTATTTGCTTTGGTATTTCAAATAATAGTTTTTCGTTAATTTCACCTTTTTCTTGCATATCTATGAAAAAAGAAATTTCTTGTAAAATACAACTCCGCTTATACTCATCCAGTATACTTCTATTATTTAAAATCTTTTTCCCGTTTTGCCTATAAAATGTTTCAAACGAATAGTTGGTCGAAATATCTATTAAATTAGAATTGCCTTGAAAAGGCGTTGCCTTATCAAATATATTAGAAAAATATACAAGTCCAATATCTTTAAATTCATCAATAGCATCAAACCTTTTAGAAATATGCCATTCTATTGGTTTATTTAAATTTAAAAAAGTCTTTTGTAAATGATTAATACTAGTAAAAAAAATATATTTCTCTTCACACTCGAACACCACGATATATCCGGAATCATTTTCTCCAAATCCATTGAATATTGAATTAATCATTCTTAGAATCGTGGTTTTTCCTGCGCTATTTTTGCCGAGGATTGCACTTACATCGCTTATCACATCGTACTCGTTATATAAATTTTTTACATATTTCTCCGTTTTTATTATCTCAAGTATATCATCTTCCTTGTGATAATAAAACTTATATCTGCCTCCCAAATTTACATCCAATCCAGGAGCGATTTCACTATACTGTTCTACATAAAAATATCTCAATATCATAAAAATATTTCACCTTTTTTCTTATGAATAATCATCTAATTTATTAATATTTTTTATACAGTAATTCCGTAATTTCTTTTCAATCTTATCCAAATATTTTAAACCATTATTAAATTGTGCAGAAATTCCATATGTTTTTTCCTACGAAATGCACTCCACCAGTTTTTCCAATGTCTCTCTATTCAGTTGATACTTATTTATTATGTTTGTATATGCATCCACCCTTTCCGTTGTGATGCATAGCCCGTTCAGTCCAAGCACTATAATAAACAAAGTCTCTTTGGACCAATCTATAACATCCACTTTTCCAAATATTTTATCCAAGGGATCAAATTTATATCTGTTCAAAGTAGTTTGAACTGTGTGCAGATAACTGTACACAAGATAGTATCTATAAAATCTTTATCTTTAGCTATATGAAGGTTCTTTTTATACCCTGAAAAAAAGATATGCGCATATGGAGCATTTACCTCTTCGCTGGTTCTCGGCCAAGATAGGGAACCTGCCTCCAGCCGTTTGTAGAGCTGAAGAAAACCGTCTCCCATCCATAGAAGTCCCTTGATGCGGTCGGACCGTCTGCCACAGAACAGGAATAAAGTTCCCTTTTCAAAAGGATTCTGATGGTATCTGTCTCCGATGATCATGGACAGCCCATCGATCCCTTTGCGCAGATCCACATATCCGCAGGCAATCACGACTCTGCGGATACCGGCAGCATCTTCAAGCATGAAGCACCTCCTGCAGCAGCCTGCAAAGCAGGGACTCTGAAATATCGTTTGATAATTCCAGCGTCAGGCGGCCTGATCTGATCACTGCAACCGGACTCATTGCTGTCGGGACGGTTGGCACCGGTGCTGTGTCCAGAGCAGTTTTTACCGGGATTTCTACAAAAGAGAGGGCAGACGGGTTGGTGGCTTCCTGGAGTCCCTCCTGTTCACAGACTTCCCGGCGGATCTTTCGGAGCCAGTAATAGTAAGATTTTTCAGAAATATCGTTTTCAGCAAGCCACTGCTTTGCCGTAGTGCCTGCCGGTCTGTCCTGACACTGCTGAATGATGTTGATCCAGTTCGACCTGCGGACAGTGTGAGTTAATTGGTCCATGCGCTTTAGCCTCCTTTAAAAAACTAATAGTTTTTTCGTGTTATTTAGAGTGTGGCACAAAAAGATCAATTAGCCAAGGCGCAGAATTTGACGTTTACGAATGCATGATGCCACAGATAAAAATAGAAATTTAATTCTAACTTCTAAAAGAGCCAGCCATGAGCGGCTGGCCCCAATTATCCAATGGTTTTCTTATCCAGTCTCTTTTACTTCTCATACTCATACCATACGCAAATGTTTTTCGTATACTTATTTCTCCAAATAGCTCTCAAGTTTCTCTACAAGTTCAAATACTCTGGTAGCAGGAACCATTGCCGACATACTAGTTACATGTGCATCTACAAATTCAGCATACATTTTCCGCACCCTTCTTTTTGCTTCTTCTTGTGATCCTAAAATCACTTATCATCCATTTGCAAATTTTTATTCACGCACTCAGAAAATATATGGTGTGCTGGATTTTAAAACAATAATTCCACATTTACTAAAGTAATTATTTTTTATATATTCTTTTGTTTTTCTTTTTATTCCTTTGCTGTTGCAGATTTCATTGCATAAGGATTGTACCTGATTGCCCAATATTCTCTGGGTTCCATATAAATCCATTCCCCTAATTTCATAGCCATTATCAAGTGCTTTCTTAAGTTGCTTATAACGAGGGAGCTTCTGTAATCCTGCATCGAACGGATCAAAATAAACCTTAATTTTCTTTATGTAATCTTCCGGTGTCTTCATGCCGTTTTTCACATTTGCATTATTTAAAAAGTGTACTACGCTATCGTATACTACATTTTGATTAAAACCGGGACCCACCATAATCTTCTGGACGGGCCATCCGTTCTCACACTCAATATCCAGGTATGGTTTTAATACATTTTTATCCTGGCGATACATGATTTGGGGTGCTTCCAAGCTTTTTTTCGGTTGAAATACAATCCGTCTCTCCGCTTCCTGATAGAAATCATAACGTTTTACATATACGCTTACATATTGCCAACGATCATTTATATCCTCTGCCAAATCGACATTTTCTTCTCCATATAACTGATCTAATATTACATCAGCTTCTACGTTGTAGGCATTTTTTTCCATGGATTTTTTTGTAAAATAATGCACAGCTTCCGGTTTGAGGCTCCAACATGCTTTTTTCTTTTCGTCCTCACTGCAGCCTTTTGTTGAGAAATTATATTTTTTCCCCTCTTCAAAATCCATCTGAATACTAACCCCTGCCTCTTTTGCATAAATCGCCCATTGGCTTAGAAGATCGTTTTTTTCACAAAATGATATAGAGTAAAACTCTCTATTTTCCTTATTCTTTTCTAGATTCTTATCTGTGAATATACTTTGCATATCACTAATTTTAACATCACTACGCCTTCTCTCTTCAATCCACTCTTGCACTCGCTCTTTATTTTTCATCAGCATTTTTATTTCATTAAGACCATTGGTGTATTCTTCCGAATCATTCATATACCTAATATTGGTAGCATAAATATTCCCTTTTCCCAAAATATATCTCATGGTATCCGTTGATGTATAATAATATAAATCCATATGTTACCTCATGTTATTGATTATTTATCATTTCTTGAATTGCCTGTCGGAATGTATCAATGTGTTGTAAATCCAAACATGGCAGTTCTGCCTTCTCATACTTTGCATGGATCACATGTTCTGCTCCTACTAACCCACATAAAAGTTTAAAGTTTTCCACTCCAGTTAATGTATAGAAAAACAACCTCTTTTTCCTCTCCGCATCTTGTCTTCTGGCATAACGTATATTTACCCTATATTCAGGTACACCATCAGAACCGTCATCCAGAAGTAAATAATCAATAAGTAAAAGCGTTTTTTTCTCAACGTTCGCCATACATTCATCTAATTTTTCATCAAAGTTCCATAAGCATATCGGTTCGATAGTAAGACCCAACTCTGCAATCTTTTGTTTGTGTTCTTCCCTAGCCTCATTTACCTCTTCTTCGGTTGGCTTAAATAAAAATATTTGATTCAGTTCGACTTTATTTTCCAGATTTTCCTGTATAATCCAGTTTTGCATTTGTTCTGCGATGCGTAATCCATTATTGATTTTGTCTTCAACTATAATAATTCTACTCATCCTTTTCTCCTTATCTATTCATCACTATTCTCTGCATCTAGAAAGATTGGCAATCCCACTGTAAAGAAAAATCTTCCATTAATTTTTCTACTGTCTATTTTGATACTGCTTCTATCATCCAAACAGGTGATTACTTTTTTTCTTAAGGTTTCCAGTTCCTGCTTCGTTCCCTGATTTGATAAAAACTTCTCTCGGCTTTCGTTAATCATAGTTACTGCCATAGCACTGTTACACCTTTGGATATAGACTTTTGCGCTCCACAATGAGATTCCATCTTCCGAAGATTCCGGCACCCTTTTTAGTTTTCTCTTAATTTCATCAGCATTTACATTTTGACTACTCTCATTCTGAATGATCAGCTGCCTTCCTTGTCTTCTCATTTTCACTATAACACTAATTTTCGGATCCCGTACAGCCTCTTTTGTCGATTTTTCGCAGTTTATCCTAACCCCACGACCTTTTTCCGCTGCATTTAAAATTAAAGCATATAAGAGAAGTGTAAACTCCCTTATTGCATCGGGATTATTTCCCCGGCATAAAATACGATCATCGTCCTTAATTTCAGAGTCAACTTCTAACTGTACATCTACTCTCTCGCCCGGCTCCGCCTCATAAATAAAACTCCTTTGGTCTTTCAGCAATTCCCCTACGTCTTCCCAATGAGCCAGACTATTCATATCCAATTCGTCATATAGTGGTTCTTTTAAGCCTCTCCGGTAGTATCTGCTGACACTAAGATCTGCCAACAAATTCAAGAGATAATGCGGATAGATTTTCCAATCACCTTGCTTCTGATCTATATTCTCAAAATAATTTTTAACCTGATTGTACTGAATTACCTGCGGATATTCTTTCGTATGCGTAAATACTTTGTTGCTATTATAAATATTAAGTTTTCTCTGCGCATTTGATATTTCATCCATGAAATAATCATTTTCTGTATTGAAAATTTCTCTTCTTAATTCCTGATAAAATATCATTACTCTTCGCATGTCCCGTGCGATCTGTAATCGGTCTTCCGACATCCATTCCGGCTTTTCAATGTTGATCCAAATAGTTCTCTGTTGGCTTTTTATCCGCCATAACACAATTCCTTTCTCATTGTTTATAATATAATTATTGTCGAGTTCTCTCTGTTTTTCTAAAACATCCAGCATTTTCTCTGTATCTTCCGATATGTCGATATTGCAGTCGCTATTTCCTGTTTTTTCTACCAATACCATGTAATGGTTGATTTTTTCTTTTTTAATTTTTTCCACAACTTGCTCATGTTTCTTATTCCATTCGGTAACAAGTTTATTAAACTCATCTACAACGTCATACTTCCATCGGTCTAAATATCGGCTGCTTTCATTTTCTACAATAAATTGAACCTTAGATGCTTTAAGTATTACCCGAAACAATATTGCTAATTCCTTTACTTTTTCCAAAATTTCAAGTTTTTTGTTTCGACACAAATACAAAACTTTTGTACAACAAATAAGCATATCCACACCTTCCGGATTTACAAAGTCTCCATTTTTATACCCGGAATCTTCCAAAATCTTATAGAAATTAGCATATTGGTATGCATCTGCTTCATCTCTGATAATCTGCTGCAATGCTTCCACCCAGGGTGTTTCTTCTATGTTTTTTCCAGGTGAATTCATTTCATCCTGTACTACTTTTTCTGTTCGTTTTAAAACGGCAACCAAATTATCATTACTTCTTCTTAAAGCTCTCATATAGCTTCTGGGATTAAGCGTCGGTAGAATAGGCAGGCTGTCTATAAAGTGCTCTATTTTTTTGTCCATCTGACAAATAGATTCGTTTTCCCTGTCCACCTTTATAATGGCTTCATATCTCTTAAATTCCTCTTCGTTTCTACTTAAGAAATCTTTAAACATTTTTTTCGCTCTATAGTAATCATATTTTTGTCCCAGATACTTGATTCTATTATTTGATAAATCTTGAAACTTCTGAGAAGCATTCCACATAATATACAGTTTTTCTATTCCATCACGAAATGCCCTTGTATTTTCAATAACAATCCATTCTTGAAATTCCGGCGGAATAACCTCAAAGGAGGTCTTCATTATCATCTTTTCCAGCCAAACGCTCTTATTCGTATCTGAGCTGGCACCTACCAGACGATTTATTAATGTCATGTAATATATTTGGAACTGCCTTTCATTTTCTCCTTTCATAAATGCATATATAGCATCCATATTTTCTTTACGGATAATATAATTACTTTTAAGTTCAGTCAACTGCTTCATCAACAATTTGACCAATTCCTGCTTATCCTTTTTATCCAGATCCCGGTCATTCAAAATATTATTGTCAAGTTCCTTGAATCTCCTTTTTACTCTAGCTTTTTGAAGATAATCTTTTCCGTCTATTTTCCTTTTTAGTATATCCTCAATATTGTTCTGTCTGACTACTGCATCCAACAATAACAATAAAATATCAAAAATAGCTTCCTTTATGGCCTTACGAAACACCAAAAAAGGGCGAGAAATACACTTTAAATAAGACAAAAAATATTCAAACTCTTCTTTTTCTTCTCCATCTCTTTCCTGACCGATAATGCACTCATTTTTCCGATTTACATAATCTGTATTCAGCAAGTCTAATATCAGACAAATTGCTTTTTCAGTATCATTCTGATAAGTATCTTCTTTCAACAAACACTGTGCCATATGCGTACAGAATAATCGCCGAAATGCCCTGTCTATATCTACAGCTTTTCTCCGTTCTTTATTATGCTCATCGTTGTACTCTTCTAATCCATACAAGTGAAATTTTTCAGATGTTTTTTCCCAATAATTTGCCATAAGCTCTGTCGCTGCTGTATCATACAGTAACAAAGATTCTTTTTCAAGGTTACAGAACACGCAGGAATCTCCGTAATTTCTCAGTGAAGAAATATTTACATTAATAAATGCGTAAAAATCTTCTACATTTTTCACATACTGTTTCCGACTGTCCGTGGAATTACGATCTATAAGAACAAACACTTTGTCAAATATATCTATATTAACTTTTTTCTCATATATTCCCTCTTCCTTCAAAACAGTCTCCACCAGACTCTTAGCTCTGTGGAATGTTCTACCGCTGATAATGACATCGTCAACATAGTGCACACAAATTGACCCCTGTATATTCATTTCTGCTAATTGCCGAATGTAATTACGAAGATATGAAAATTTGGTATAAGCGTTACAACGATATTCTTTATCAAAGTCAATACGAAGTAATATAGCATTACCATTAAACACAGTATCATTGACTAGTTCTATAAATCCAGCATTGCTATAGTGCATAGGCGACACTATAATATGATACTGATTTCTTCTGTCCATGTTTTGAGCTTTTTTCCATAGCTTCAATGTTCCCCTAATATTCTCTTTTTCGCGAATCCATATGTCTTCTGTCTTGAAGTAATATAGAAAGTGATTTTCATTTCTTTGGACATGATTATAAATGAACTGCCCTTTAAGGCACTTTAATTTGTTTTCTATATTTCTAATATCATCATAACTTATTTTTTTCACTATATTCTTTTTCAAATCTTTGATTCCAAACGCCTGATTAGGAATCGTTGAAGCCGCATTTACTTCAATCAGCGGAATTTCTGCTATTGGATTCCCAGGGAAACAAAATTCACATTCTCTCGGCTCCTGATATTCAACCGGCAGCTGTATAAAATACCGTGGATTAGGTTTTATCTCTTCTATATTAAGATCTACTGTTTTTCCCTTGGATAGTTTCCAATACCGGTTTTCACTTCCCACCAATAAAACTGCATAGTTTTTAAGCAACCAGTTTTTAACTGCCTGCATGTCATTTTCATCTTGGAATAATTTGATTAATCGGATGTGTGTCTTTAACGTAGAATTGATCAAAACGACCGTTACAATTTTCCGGTCTTTAAAATACTCTATTCTTTCCTGCTTTGATTCAAACATTTGATTATAACGGATTCGATCTTTATGCAGGAAACCACGTCTCTCCTCTTCACGCTCCAAAATAATATAGTCTACATCGATACTATTATTATAACTTTGAATCATTTCGACCATTTGGACAAGCACCGTTTCCGAATAGGTCCCATATCCATATAGTGTCAATTTTGAGACAGTGTTAAGCAAAGGAATCATATCCTTAACCAAAAGTATTGCAAATCTTGAAACAAACAATTTGTTGCCAAATAATATCTCCGCTTCATAAAATTCTCCAATGTGAATCGTCGAGCCCAGTCTCATATGCGTATGTTCCAATTTACATCCGAATTCTTTTTCCTGAATGTTTTTTTTAAGAATCGACTCTGTATAATGTTCAAATAACGTCTGGCATTTATTGTTTATCTCTACTTCCTGCAAAATATCACAGGGAGTATAGTCTTTTGATCCCTCCTCAATATTTAACTCATCATCTCCTTTCCTTAGATAATATTCATCCATATTAATACATTTCATATATGATATATAAGCATTAATATTGTCTGTATGGTGCGCACTTTCCAGATCTATTACCGTCTCACTATAGTTTGTTGAATATAAAACGATTTGATTCTTTCTATTTTTAAACATGGACTCAATTGCCGTATTACAGAAAAAAACCTTTATCGTATTATAAATGTATCTTTTTTCATTTTCTGTACACTGATACAGTACTATTGTCAATTTTTTATTTGCAGAATATAATGCAATTATTAATGCTTTTGCAATTATTTCTCCATCTATTGACTTATTCATCGGGAGGTACATAATATCACAATCGTTCTCGCCAGATGCAAGATTTCGAATAGTTTCTGCCAAGTTTTGAATCTGTCTATTCTTCTCTTCTTGAGTTTTGGGAACCTCTCCCTGCCAGCTGATGTTCTCTTGTTTCGTTGTATACTCCAATAACTGACAAATCGATTGTCCTATACTAAGTCCACTGTCCAGACTTGTATCTTGTTTTTCAATAACATTCCGAAAATGCATCAGAGGAACAGCAATGCGATACTGTGTTCCCGGCATACAGTATCCTTTTTCTCTTCCATTATACGAAAAATAGCAGTCTCCTTCCCTGTTGATATAATCTGTATGGCTTTCTGCACCAAAATGTCCATCAAAGGTTGTGACAATATTTTGGAATATTTTTAATCCAAAGTGCTTTCCAATATTTTCCGGATCTCTATAGAAATCGCTCCATGCTTTTTCTACATTATCTCCTTTATCATGTACAAAAAAAGAAGCTGGACACAATTCTTTAAATTTCTCCCGCACTTTTTCATCTTTAAGACTTTTCACAAAATTTTGTGCAATATTTTCACGTGATTCATCTCCGCAGAAATCACTTACAGCAATTTCAAAATAAGAATCTTTCCCTTCCTCCCTAATTCCATATTGATTCTTTATATAATCTGAATCCGCTGCATGTATGCGTAAAGTCAGAGTTCCATAACTTGTTTTTGAATGGTATACTACATTTTCTGCAAGCTGCCGAATCGCTCCTGCATATTGCTGAATTTCATATACATGCTTTTGTAATATAATTTTTTCAAAGCTATTTTCCTTATCGTTGCTGCCGATTGTACAGCATAACATTAAGAAAGATAACATATCCAATTTTTCTATCAGACTGACTACCGTTTCTATTTGATCTTTTGGGGGTATTTTTTTACAACCCTTTAATAATTTTGCAGCTACAATAACAAGTTCTTCCTGTATATCATCCGCTCCCTTACCCCCTGAAACAATGTCGGCAATTTGTTCATGGTTTAAGACATCGTTTACTTTTTGGAATAATCGTTTCAAATTTTCACTATCAATAATTTGTAATGGAACAAATTTTCTGGAAAACTGTATATTGCTCTTCTGGGCTCTCTGTATCTTCCTATCATGATAAAAAAAACAATTATCATAAAAAGAAGGATATTTTTCGTTCACCGAATACAAAAATTGTGAAGTTCTATAATAGCTATCATCACTGCATTTCTCAAATAAAAGTAATATATTAAGGTTGCTATAAAAATGTTTAATTAAAAATACATTGGAGACATCTACAATGTCCATCGTTTCACCAATAACAATACAATAAACCACATCAAAAACAGATGTGATTTTCTTAATATTCTCTGGCTCTTTAACATTTGTAAACTCTGCATCCTTATATATTGTTCTGATCCATTTGTCTGAAGTCCTGTTGCTATATGCTTCCTTCATATAATACTTGTATCTGACAAAATCTATTTCTTCATGGTTCATATCCAAATGGTTTTCTCTTTTATAGATAAAATTTGCCAACTTTCCACAGCTATCTGCCGTATCTACATTAATCTTAAAAGCAATAGTATTTTTCGTAGTATCCATAGCAGCCCCACCTTGCATTTGTATTTTTCTTTACCTTCTCTTACCATGAATTTCTACGTATATAATACTATACTTTAACAGATTATTACACTTCGATTTATCGAAGCATGTATCGGATTTTTATGTTACCAAATTCAAAAATTATACATATTAAGTACACCTGAACTCATAATCTGCGAAAAAGCTCTTATGTATGCATTTCAAAACCAGAAGCGCCTGATCGATGATTATATGATCAAGTTCGTCATAGAGCATGAAATGCTTGGAAACATAACAACGTAAAGCTTATTGCCGCCTGGATTCAGGCGGCAGCCCTGTGGGGCGGGCTGATGACAGAAAACCAGTCAATCTGATGACAGTTCATGTGAGCAAATCCGTGACAGTTCATGAGGTCAGTAACAAGAATGTATGCCAGTATAATTTGATTACAGTTACTTTTATGATCCGTCAACCAACGGTATAATCTCTCCATAATGTGTTCACTTTCTCTAAGCTGCAGGAATAACATACACCTAGCAAATAATTTTATTTGTTCTTTTCTGTTATTGAAAGATTGGGGCTAAAGAAGTTGTTAGATAAATCTAAAATAATTTCGACAGCTTATTGTTTTTTAATTGTTAATTTTGGATGGGTTTTCTTCAGATCTAACGGAATACTAAATGGAATCAAATATATTACAAGAATGGTTGCACCATGGAGAGATACCGGGCTACAGCCAATAATATCATGGAATTATTTAAACAGACAAACATTAATAGCATTCGTGTTTGCAGTACTTGGTATGGGAATAGTAAAGGCGATAGTTCCTAAACAAGTCACAGAAAAATGGAAAGACTCAGTCCTTGAGGCTATTTATATTTTTATACTATTGATACTATGCATGGCTGCTATGGCAAGCGATACATATAATCCGTTTATATATTTTCAATTTTAATGGAGACCGGAATGTTAAAAGAAAAAAAGATTGGACAAAAGATAATTTTAGCTGTTTTTATCTGTTGCATTGTTTTTCCTTGACCCATATGGTTCGTTATCTGTGACTTTATTGGGGATAAGAACAATGAAAACAGAGAAATGACTGCAAGACCACAACTTTCGTTAACGAATTACGGGAGTTTTGCAGATGAGTATGAATCATACTTTAATGATACAATGCCCTTTAGGAGTGTTTTGATTTCATTAAATAAGAAAATAAATTATTTTGTATTTCATGAATCGACAAGTAGTTACGTAATCCTTGGCAAAGATGGATGGTTGTTTTATGCCGATACACTTGCCGACTATCAACGATATAACCTATACACAGATGAAGAACTAGAAACTATAAAAAACAATGTTTTGAATACGAAGACGTATTTTGATGAAAGAGGTATAGAATTTATAATTTTTGTGGCTCCAAACAAATCTAGCATCTATGGAGACTATATGCCGGACAAATATGAAGTGAACGAAGGCAAATCCAGAACGGAACAAGTTATATCCTATCTAAGAAATAACACAGATGTGACAATTTATTATCCTAAAGATGATTTGCTGGAAGTCAGGAATAAGTATCCTTCCTTGGAGTTATATTTAAAATTGGACACACATTGGAATTATATGGGTGGATATTTTGGATCACAATCTTTGTTAAAGTATCTGGGAGCTGATACAGCAGATTTTTCTAGAATATCATATGAAGCGGTGAACGAATCGGACTTCTTTTGGAATGGATATGATATGGCAAATATGTTAGGGCTTGCTGATGTGTTGGATGCAGATCTTAATTATCATTTAATTGGATATTCTGATAACACAGTAACATTTGAAGGTGATGTACGTGAAGATATAAGCTCATTTAATGGTGTTTCAATATCGACATCTGACAGTAGGGATAATCGCAGAGTTTTCTTTGCAAGAGATTCGTTTGGAGAAGCAATGTCTCCATACTTATCGGCAGCATTCAGCTATGTATACAGTCCGCATATAAGTTGCATGACCAAGACAATGATAGTAAACGTCAAACCATGCGCCTGACGCTAAAATATACGCCGCTGGTTTATGAGCGGCGTGGTTTTCTGCATTCTTCCGGAAGACTTTCTGACCATGGCATTAAGTAATCCAGCTCTGTAGGATCTATATTTCCTTTTTCGTCACAGTGTTTTGGCAACTCTGTGAGTATATATCTGAAATAATAATACGGACGGAGATTATTCAGCTTTGCGGTTTCCGAAATACTATAAACCAATGCACTGGAGTTAGCACCATTTGCTGTGTTATGGAACATCCAGTTCTTCTTGCCCAGGCAGAATGTACGGATAGCTCTTTCTGAAGCCGAATTATCAATCGGAACATCCGGATTATCAAGAAATACTTTTAGGTATTTTTCCTGATTCAGACTGTATTTCAGCCCATCGGCTGTTTTGCCCTTTGGAAGTACCGTTGTATCGGAGAGTATTTCCTTTACCCACGCAAAATAGTCCTCAACAAGCGGTTTGATGACTATCTGTCGCTTATGAAGACGTTCTTTAGATGGTAAATCTTTTAATTTACCATCTTCTTCATAGAACTTTGCAATCCGCTCCAGAGCCTGATGTGCAATAGAATTCTTCAGTGCAGCCGGATTACTCTTATCAGCTGCCTTGATTGCATCGGCATAATCGCGTCTTGCATGTGCCCAGCAATTCGCATTTGTAACATCCGGCAGCTTCTTATCAACCAGATGATACTGGCTGAGCCCGTCCGTAACAAGGATGCCCTTGTAGTCTCTGTAGAATTCCAGAGGAATGTGATGATCACGCCCTTTCTGGTATTCGTAGATTACAATCGGACGTTCCTTATGCAGCTCACCGGAGCGGTGCACCCACATGTAACACTTGGTATTAGGGTGGTCGCTGTCTTCAATGACCTGGGTCGGGGTTTCGTCTGGCTGGGTGACCGGCAGCTTTAACAGTTCCTGTTTCATACGTTCTACAAAAGGAGCAAAATACTTATCCGCACATTTCACAATCCAGTTCGACATCGTCTGTTTTGAAATGTTTACACCGTTTCGTTCAAACTCCTGTGCCACTCGGTTGAGTGCTGAAGAATTGACATATTTGACATTTAAGATAGAAGCCAGTAATGATGGTGTGACAATGCTGTTTCGAAGCAGATCCTTTGGACGTTTTCCTCTTAAGAATTCATCCTGATGGTCACCGTCTGTACCGACATAGACTTCTACGGTATGAAGTTCCACTGTCCAGGATTCCGGTTCGTGCCGAAGGCGTTTGTAGGTTTCATCCGGCATTTTTCTCCAGTTCCCTTTTCCAAAGAATGCATCAAGTTCTTCTTCGGAAACACTGTGGGCTGGTATGACATCAACCGGGAACTCTTTCAGATCGAGTTCCCGCTGACCTCTGGTTTTCTTCTTTCTTACAGAGATGACCTCATCAGCTTCCGGCTCGGCTGCGGAATTATCATACATGGCATCCGCTTCATCGAAGAACGACATCTGGCCTTCGATAACACTCAGCTTTTCGGAGTGCTTACCAAAACGGTAACTGTTTGCAAGGCGCACCTGTTCAATCAGCTTCTCAATGTTGTCATTCAGCGTATCGAGTTGGCCCTGCATCATGAGCACTATGGTAATAAGTTCCTCGCGGCTTAAGTTATTCAGTTCATCCAGCGTATGTTTCTGATTCATCTGAAAACTCCTTTACTGATTACCATTATACAGTAAAGGTCGAAAATAAGCCAATCAGAGGGATGTCCGTTTTCGTTATTTTGCCTATGGATGAGGCACTGTATATGACGCATATACGATAAGGAAATATAGAGTTTTCAAGGTTCAAAAATTTATCTATATCGCTCGTATACTGCTGTGAGGTGCCCTGTCACAGGCTCTGGCAAAGCGCACAAGCGAAATATTCATGGGAAAAATACCGGCAAAAAAATCTCTGTTTTGCACAAAACTAAAATACCTTTTGAGGATTAACATCTCTTATTTTAGGCCGGACAGGATTCAGTCCCATCATAAGCATTTCGTACTGCTCACGTGTAAGCTGCATGGCTTGGTTAAGGCGAGTGGTTTGACGTTTACCTGCTTCGTAACTCTTTACAAGAATTATGATAAGAAAAAAGACTTCTATTTTCGTCTGCGTTCTGACCACTTTGGGTATGCAATTTATACAAAAAAATCAGCCTATGTTCTTTGCATAGGCTGACCTTTAATTAACCTTATATCAATTAACGTCTTTTTGTTTCAATATACTCCGCTTCTAATTTTGCTTTATTTTTCTTCATTACTATTTTTGTCAAAAAATCTTCATATTCACATGGACGCTTTTGATACAACCCACTACACAATGGCGAGTCCTTTCCAAACGACCTAAATCTAGAAATCCTATTGGTATCCGGAAGACCATCTGAATAAAGAAAACATTCTCGTGGTAATGTCTTCATCCCATTAATACTTCTATCAACAACCCATAGCTCTCTTTCTTCATCATACATAGACTTACAGTATATGCATTCTCGTCCTCCATCACCTACATATTGATCCCACAAAACTATATCACTAACAGAAACATCTTCCCTTATGTTTATATGTTGCCCAGTTTCTGTACGTCCTGAAGGATATATCTCATTTTCATTACCATCATAGGAATAAGAGGACAAAATGCTAACAGGAAATGTCACGCTTCGACAAGACTCATCCAAAAGCTGTTCTGTTGCATCTTCCAATTGATAATGAGACAAACAACGCACAACTGATATTTTTCCATTCTTTACTAATTTTGACTCGTTTAACTTTTTTTGAACATGTTTAATTACCTGTTCCATTTCTTCACATGCTGCATTTATATCCTCTTCTGGTAGAGAGTTAAACAACACACTTGTGTCAGTATAGTAATCATAACCACAATTAGGTAATCTATATATTCCTAATGCTCTAGCAATGCAATATTCAATAAATGCTTTGCCTATTTTATCTATACTCGCTTGAACATATCCAGTAAATTTCACGCTTTTATATAAACACGACTGATCTCCCCATATTGCTACACGCAATAACGGATTATCTATTAACGCCACATCTTTTTCAATTCGCATCATTTCTTCCTCATTTTATATCTAGATTTTTTTATATCTTTCGGTACCAACGGAATCTTTACCGTCATGAATAACATTTTTTACTTCACCACTATCAACATTCTGATACAACCAACGCCCAATAAGCGCTGGTGGTGTATCAATCAAATCTCGAATAATAAAGGTTGTCCCTGGTTCTAGTTTCTCAATTCTTTCTATTAGTTGTTTGTATAGTGATGCATACGAGCGATCACCACACGCTCTAGCCTTACATAGCTCTGATATATTAGGATAACCGTCCTTTCTCATATCTTCTTCAAGCTTAATTTTCTGCTCATCAGATATCGTGAACTGTACTCTATAGCTCATATTTCAACCTCCATTTCTATATACAGATGATTGTTCATTCATCTGTATATAAGATACCATGGGATTGAACAATCATCAAGACTATTCTTCCATTTCAGCAACGATTTTTATATGTTCAAGAGCTATTCTTCTTTTATCCGTTTTCATCCCTTTCATCAATGAAACAACAGCAGATATATACGGATCCTCGTCAGCTGGAGATTCTCCATTCATGATATATTCTGGTGTAGAATGTAATAACTTAGCAAGGTCAACAAGAATATCACCACTTATTCCTCTTCTATTTGATTCATACCCATAGATAACACTTTTCCCCTCCATGGGAAGAGCAAATCCTAATTCCTCTTGGCTCATTCCCATTTCAGTACGTAACTTCTTAATTCTTCCACCGTAAGCGCCAAATATTCCCGCGGCTAGCCAAGAACTTCCTCTAAATCCATAATTATAGTTAGACTATTTCACTACAACAACTACAATTATGGAGGACAACATCATGGCAAACATACGTAAACCCCGTGTTTCAAAAGAGGAACAGCTGAAACTTATCAATGAATGCCGTTCCAGCGGCATGACAGATAGCGACTGGTGTCGTGAGCACGGCATCGCTGTCAGTACCTTTTATTACTGGGTAAAACAGCTTCGCAGGGAATTAGCCCAGATCCCGGAACCGGCTTATGGCCATTCGGAGCATCCCCGTCCCAGACAGGATGTGGTTCCCATTGATATCATACCGGAACACTTTCCACTGCAATACAACGATCCATCCCCTGACACTTACCATACTTTAGAGATTCTTCTTGGTTCTGCTACGATCAGGGTCTCTGATAAGACGGATCCGGAACTGCTGTCCCGAACGCTGCAGATCCTGAAGGCAGTTGTATGTTAGGCGATATCTCCGGACTGGAACGGATCTACATTGTCTGTGGCTATACCGATATGCGCAAATCCATTGACGGCCTCTGTGCCGTGGTGGAAGATCAGCTGAAACTGAATCCGGCATCCAGTGCGCTGTTTCTGTTCTGCGGCAGGCGCAGAGACCGGATCAAAGCCCTGTTCCGTGATGCTGACGGTTTGTACTGATCTA
>OGKG01000161.1_pt1 | contig 78576 bp, 65 predicted proteins | sample 1572201 | NCBI WGS metagenome assembly OGKG01 (sample SAMEA2582146, study PRJEB24529) | metagenome | biome: Human gut stool | place: China | collected 2011 | reverse complement strand
GTGCAGAGATAACTACCTTACGAGCTCCAGCATTGATATGAGCCTGAGCCTTCTCCTTGCTTGTATAGAATCCAGAGCACTCTAATACAACGTCAACCTTTAAGTCTCCCCATGGGCAATTGTTTGCATCTGGGAAAGCGTAGATCTTGATTTCCTTACCACATACTGTGATAGAATCATCGCTTGCAGAAACCTCATCTGCATGCTCATACTTACCCTGTGAGCTATCATACTTTAATAAGTGTGCTAACATCTTTGGGCTTGTTAAGTCGTTGATTGCTACTACTTCGTATCCTTCTGCTCCGAACATCTGTCTGAAAGCAAGACGACCGATACGGCCGAATCCGTTGATTGCTACTCTTACTGCCATTCTTAATTCCTCCTAGAATTGTAAATAAATAGTCTTATGGGACATGCGTCCCAAGCTTTCTTTATTTTACCCAATTATTCCCGAAAGTTCAAGTCCCTTTTATGACTTTGTTAATAATTTATCATTCCGCATAGAGAAACGCACTTCGATTGGTAAATATCATTGAAAATCGTTTCCACATTCATTATAATCAGACCATAACAAGCTTCGCATGTGAAAGAACCTGTCAAACGACTGTTTTTAATATTTCATATGACTTCACCAATAACATATGCAAGTCCTCACGGGCCTTGCATCCACAGAAAGGAAAACGCATGCTTTACGATACCCACATGCACACACACCACTCCGGTGACAGTGAGGCAGCAGTCCAGGACATGATCGAATCCGCCATCCGCAAGGGATTGGACGGTATCTGCTTCACCGACCATTTTGACTATGACTATCCGGACGAACCGGACTTGTTCTTATTAGATTTTGATTCTTATTACCAAGAAATAATGTCTCTCCAGGAGAAATACAAGGGACGCTTCCCGATCCTCTGGGGTGTGGAGATCGGTCTCCAGCCGCAGATTGTGGATGTCAACAGGCGCACCTCTTCCCGCTATCCGTTCGACTTCGTCATCGGTTCTTCCCACGTGGTACACGGCGTGGATCCCTACTATCCGAAATATTACGAAGGGCGCACCGAGCACGAAGCGTATCTGGAATATTTTGAATCAATCCTCGAGAATCTGCACACTGACGCAGACTTTGACGTATATGGGCACATCGATTACGTCGTCCGCTACGGTCCGAACCGAAACGAGGATTATTCTTATAAGAAGTACGCCGATATCATTGACGAAATTCTTCGCACTTTAATTGATATGGGACGAGGCATCGAGATCAACACCGGCGGCTTCAAATACGGACTCGGTCATCCAAATCCGACCGAGGATATCATCCACCGCTACCGTGAGCTCGGAGGAGAGATCATCACAATCGGCGCCGACGCACACGCACCGGAGCATGTTGCCTATGATTTTGCCAGGGTTCCTGCCATCCTGCTCGCCGCAGGTTTTCGGTATTATACGGTATTTAAGCAGCGGAAACCGCAGTTTCTGCCACTAGTCTGAATTTAATGAAATTTTCAAAAAAAGTTAAGAATCTTTCATTTTGGTATTGCAAATTTCATTTTTCACTGTATAATATAGGTATTGAATAGTGTTATTACTATAGCATGTGACGTACGCGAAATGAGTATGTAGTTCAATTTTATTAAACAATTATCTAATTAACTACTCAGTTACTCAATTACTTTCAGTAACTAAGAAGGAGCAGGTTTCCTCGCCTGCTCCTTTCTTCATGTATTACTTTCGAATCAATTTCTTTATCTGCGTCAATATTTCTCTAGCAATTGCCTCTCCTTTTACCAAAAGAACAATATAATATACCGCAAAATTCAACAATCCCGAAATCAACAGACTGATAAACGTTCCCAAGTTAAATATTTTTACCCATACCGAAGCTGCAATTGCCAGCACCAATGCCAGACCGATTGTTCCAAACCGAACGCTTTTGTACAGATTCCGTGTAACGTTTCGCAAGGCACACATCTGAACGATCCATACCACAAATTCTGCAATCAGTGTTCCCACTGCTGCACCTGCTGCCGCATATTGCGGAATCAACAGCGCATTCACAATTAGATCCACAAGCGCACCTGCGATCTCCGAATACAGCACCTGCTTTTCCAATCCCAGGGGAATCATTATCTGGATGCCCATCACATTCGTCATCCCAATCAGAAGCAATGTCGGCATAATAATCTGCATCGGCACAATCGCCCCTTCATAAGCAGAACCACTCAGGAAGAAAATGCCCTCTCCTGCAAACAGTATAAAATAGATCATCATTGGAGTTGCCAGAAGGATTACAAAATTCATCGCCTTCTTGGTCAACCGCTGAAACTCTTCCATCTCCCCACGCTCCACATAATAAGAAAGCCTAGGCAACATTACCGTTCCGAGCGAAGTCACGATTCCGACAAGAATCCCCTTGATCTTGACCGCAGCATTATAGTAGCCGACATCCACATTATTTTTCATCAATCCCAGCATGACCGTATCCAGATTCGTATAGATCACCGTCGCACAGGACATCGCAAAAAAGACGAGAATTGGTTTCATATGTTGCCGATAGTTGTATTTCTCTTCCGGGAACAAATCAATGTACGTGTGTGCATGTACAAAATTACATACATTCGAAGCGGATGCTGCCAAAATCGTCAACGCACCATACACAACATAATCCGACTGCTGCCGGATCAACAAAAGCATCGCCACCACAGCAATTGCCTTAAAAATCACAGAGCGAATCGTTATATAAGTATACTGCTCCAAAGCCTTATACAACCATTCCATGCCGACTGCATTCAATAGAATCGTCAGACTGATAATAAAAATCAGAGAACTTTCCGCACGTAACCTTGGAATCGCAAACACAAAAATGCCTAACGCAAGGTACGACAGCAAACTCATGACCAGATTGATTGCCATAAGTTCATGCACCACGCGCGACAACTTTCTCCTATCATCTCTAACTTTTGCACAGGCACGGATTCCGTATGTCGGTATTCCAAGTTGTGAGAGCATCAGAAAATACGATACCACCGAAGTCGCAAACGACACCCGACCGGTTCCTTCCGGAAGAAGGATGCGCGACACATACGGGAAGGTGATCAGTGGAAAGATAAATGACGAAAGCGTCAGGATGGTGTTCATTATGTAGTTCAATTTTATATTATTGCGTTTACGCATTCTCTTCACTCACTTTTAGCTTTGGATTTCTTAAGCTCTCATAATAAGCCAAAATAAACGGAAATCCAAATAACAAACGGAAGTTGTATATATCATTACTCAAAAATGATACGCTGATAGTATAAACCATCAATGCCACAGCAAATACAAACTCTTTATTCTTCTTTTTCATATATTTTCTGCACAACTGAAGCATCCGCCCAAAAGGTAACAAATGAATTATCATACCAATAATGCCGGTTTCAAAAAGTTTGCTAAACAACCCAAGATCAGATAAATAATATGTCCCCACTGGTCCATGAATTTTTTCAGTCGAAAAAACGTATAAAAAACCCATAATCCAATGACCTTTTATAAGATCTGAATAATAGATCATTTCTTTAACTCTCATCCCCATAGAGTAAGTGGTCAGGCTCATGCCGCGAACAAATTCATTAAAATATGCCGTACTCATCCCCACTGCTGCAACAATAATAAAAACTAAATATGTTATCACTTTTTTAATTCCCATATTTCTTCTTAATAATATTGCAACACTTATTCCAAAAACCAGACAGATCACTTGCGCCCGGGAAGCAAAAACAGTAAGTGCATACCACATATTAAATAAAATAATAACAATTGCCAGAATTTTTATTTGCACCTTCGTACTGTTATAGAAGGCATATAACATGCCACAGACCAGCACTCCGGAAAAACACGTTGCCGGAATTCTTTGGAATCCATTTCGGATCCATTCACTTCCGAATTCAAACAGTAAATAATGCATAACATCTTTGTGCAGATAATTATACAAAAGCCAAACCATTGTTTTAAGCAATAATGCAACTATTGTCCAACCACATATGGCATAAATAAGCCTTTTTTTTCCATTATTGCAAACAAGGATATAAATAATCGGATAAAAAAGAAATAACCAAAAGTATATGTATACATATGACAGGTTTTGCACTAATGAATTAGCTCCGACAGACCATCCGTAAAACACTTCAATAAATAAGAATACAAATAAGATCACAAGCCAAACATTCATAAAATGACAATACTTTTTAATTTTTGAATATACCCGGGCGCTGCATAAACATCCCACGCCTAATATCAAAGCTAATACTGAAGTGAAATATCGATATAAGGTTGTCAAATCTGCAATATTTAATATTCCAAGATTTAATACAATTAAGAAAATAATACAACCGGCAAAGGCATCCTGCAATTTAATCTTCATATCAAAATTTTATTTCTCCCTTTTATGTTGTCTGTAGAAACATATCAATTTGTATAATTTATAATTATATCTTCTCAACCAATGAACCAGATGAGATTCTTGGTCCATAAAAGCATAAATTTCTGGAGATACCCCACGTACTGTTTTATCAAATTCGATAAGTTTATTGCAATTTTCCTTATTTGGCTTCATCAATAGCATTGAACGAACATGCCACACACAGTGCCCCCCTATACCTCTGATCAAATATCGTTTCTTTGTATCAGATAGATCATCTACGTTATTTTTGTACAGATTAAGAAGCGCTACCGCCACCTTTTCTCCATGTGTAATGTTCTTTATACGACTCGTCTTGCTGACAGACTGCCCTTCTCTGCCCAACCGATAGCAGTACAAGCCATAACTCAGATACATAATTGTTTTAAGATAAGGAACGGGATACAACATAAATTCCGTATCAACATAAAAGATTTTCTCATCCAATCGAATTGTATGTTTCTGTAATATCTCCGTTCGATAAATTGCAGCATGATAAGGAATCCATCTTATGTTAGGAATCTGTTCCTCATACTGGAGCACTATGTCCTCTTTCATTGTCTGAATTCCATCCACTTGCACAAGAACTGGTTCAGCGCCTTCAAAACATTTATAATAATCTGTTACAACTATATCCGCAGTCTTATCTGACAAGTGTTTGAGAATATGGCTCAGTGCAGCCGTCTCAAACCAATCGTCCCCATCCAATGCCTTAAAATATTTTCCGGTTGCCTCACAAATTCCCCTGTTGATTGTTGATCCATGTCCCGCGTTCTCTTTATTAATAACTCTCACAATTCCTGGAAAACGCTTTTCATATTCTTTTGCGATCTTACGCGTATCATCCTTAGATTCATCGTCAACGACAAGAACTTCTAATTTTTCTAAAAGTTCCCGTGGAACTATTCGATTGTTTACAATTGACTCCAATGTATGTTTCAAATATTCTGCCACATTGTAAGCAGCAATTGAAATTGTAAGTATTTTTTCCATCTCTACATCCTACAAATAATCTTTTCTCCGATACCAATGATCCAGCACAAACAGACATCTGTGCCGTACACAAAACAATTTAACCTTAAGACGCTTTGAAAGCCAACCATAATGAATCTGTTCCATTGCGTTTGCAATCACTTCTATTTTCAGAAAAGTATCCAATTCTTTGAATCTTTGTTTATTCCCATTCTTATTCTTTGAATTGCATAAATAACATTCCATATAATTTGTAACTGGTCCTCTTAAAACATAGACTTGATAAGCACTTCGTATTTTAATATTTTCTTCTATCTTAATATGCTGTTGTATCGTTTTCAAAAATCTTACCAAACATTGTTGTATTTGCGGATTAAACCCGTGCATTGCTGAATTTTCAACCATGCATCGATAATACAAAACTTTGTCAACATAGTAAAATTGTCTTGCCACTTTAAGATAATCCAACATAAACACAATGTCTTCACCCATCGTTAGTGAATTATCAAATCGGATATCTTCTTCGTCTATTATGTTTCGGCGAAATAACCGACAATATACTGAGCCCAATTCTAAGTTTCCGCTTTTATTATAAAACACTTTTTCTGTAAGATCATTTATCGAAAAATGTTTCCATTCATCCTCAATAAAAATTCTTTTTTCCTCAGTCCTATTTCTGTATACATCCATCCGATTCCACAATACTAATTCTGCGGAATTGATTTCTTCATTCTTCAAAACCGCATCAAAGCAATTCGTATCAAGATAATCGTCTGCATCCACAAAAGTAATCCAAGTTCCTCTCGCCTCTTGTATACCATAATTTCTGGCAGCAGATACCCCTTTGTTTTCCTGTGTCAATACCCTGACGCGTGCATCTTCTTTTGCATATTGCTCTGCAATTGCAAGGCTCTCATCTGTGGATCCGTCATTTACAATAATCAACTCAAAATCCGTATAAGTCTGCCCAACAATGCTTCGAATGCATTGTTTTAATGTATTACCACCATTATATACAGGCACTATGACGCTTAACGTTACTGTATTCATATTTTTTCTTCTCCCGGGAATTTGAGTTCCAACATGATATGTTTTTCACGATCCTGTTTATCCGGTAAAGACCTATAATCTCCGTACATATGTGTCAAATACAGATCCCACGCCTTAGGTATTTTCCATAAGTTACCTTCAAAACTCTTTCTGTCAAACTCAACAAATTTATCTCGCAAATAAAGTTCACCGAAATAATGATTTCGGCCTGCCGGAACCGTTACATATTTACTCTCATTATTTTTACACATTCCATATATTTTTTGTGTCATCATAGCCCATTTTTGAACAGAAAACATCTGCAGGCAAAATCCAATTCCGATTTTAATTTGAAAAGTACGCAATAAACTTTTGTTATCTGCTGCAAGTTCCATCATAAGTGACCTGTTTTTGTAAAAATTACGACACGACAATAGAAATCCCATTCCCATTGATAATATTCCATGTATTATTCGCAACACTTTATTATTCGGTGCATTTTCTATTCGGAATATATCAATATAAAACCCACACTCATCATTCTCAACATCTTCCCTCGTTCGACAAATACTATTTTTTAGCCGAATTCTGGTAAGTGTCATTCCATAATTTTTTGTACTGCATGTATGGATCCAATATTTATCACCATATTGTTTTGAAAAACAATCTATAAAACGTTCAAAATCCTGTCCCAATATATCAATATCAATATCGTCATCCCATGGAATAAACCCATGATGCCGAACAGCTCCCAACGCTGAACCACCGGTCAGATGATAACATATATTTTCTTTTTCACATATCTCAATACAATCCTTTGCAATATCTAAAATATAGTGTTGATATTCTTTTAACTGTTCATCTGTCATTGTTACATATTTACTTTCATCTACACTCATATTTTTAAATGCAGATACCGTAGATAACCCCATGCGAATTCATTCCTCTTCTAAAAACTGCATCTATATCTCTTTCCACAAAATTTGGCAAAGAGAAAAGCCTGTATCTTCTTTCTTGATCTTATCGGTTCCATATATCCCCATCTGAATTTCTTAATCTGTTCAACCTGAACTACATTCCTCTCCAATTGATACTCCAACCAGACATTAAAAAGAAGTTCTGAGATTCTGCCAAAACACCTTTTTTGAAATTCCGAAAGGCCTGTGAGATCCACTTTCTTTTCAAGTTCAAACAACACATCAAACAACCACGTACAATAAGAATCTAACAAATTCTTTCGTACAATGAACATATTAAACATATAACCAGAAGTCTGTTTCATCACCCGGTCAAAACAATTTAAATATTCCGGGCATTTTCGCCGAATAACCTCCCTCGTCTTGTCCAAATGCTCCGCATAATGCGTGTGTGCATAATGACTATATAAAGATTCAATATAATAACGGCGTTTTTTAGGTACAAATATATCCTTACTTTTTAAATAAGGTTCTATGTCTTGATAGGTTAAAACACGCTTCCAAATATCCTTGTTCTTCTTACAGACAAAATGCCTCCTATAATGCACTAACCCAATGTAATCAGCATCTACGTTCTTCCAAGCCCAATACAATCCTGTCAATTCGCAAAAGCTGGAATTCTTCGCAGAAATATTATCGCCTGTATCATCTCTTTGGTATCCAAAATCGTATTCTTTCCCTTCTGCTCCCACCAAAAGAGGAATGTACATTTCATCCTCCGGCATCCGGTACTTTTTATGCGTAGCCACAACAATTTTCACACTCGTTTTCTGCTCCATAGAACTTCCTCATATAACTATCGCGTCTTCTATCGATAGCACTCATCATATTGGTATTGATATTTTTACATCGATCCATCCCGACCAAACACAACCACCAACGTTTTACACAAAATCTTCCAATCCAATCCCATACTCCAATTGGTAATATAATACCGATCCAACTCAACCACCTGCTCGAACTCCGTGATATTGCTGCGACCGCTGACCTGCCACATTCCGGTGATGCCAGGCTTGATTGCCAGGCGCGCACGGTGATGCAGATCATATTTTTCCCACTCATCTTCCGTCGGCGGTCTGGTTCCGACAAGGCTCATGTCTCCCTTTAAGACATTCCAGAATTGCGGGAACTCATCGATGGACCAGTCTCTGATCCAGTTGCCGATTCCCTTCTTGACCGTGCCATCCGCAAGCCTGCGGCAGCCAATGATACGAGGGTCATAGTCCAGCTTAAACATCATTCCGTCGCTGACACGATTATCGGCAAGGAGCTGCGCCTTGCGCGCCTCCGCATCCGGATACATGCTGCGGAACTTATAGAGTTTAAATTTCTTGCCATTCTTTCCGATACGGATCTGGGAAAAAATGATCGGTCCCGGCGACTTTATATAAATTGCCGGTGCAACGAACAAAAACAGAATTCCAGTCAGAATGCAGCCGACCACGCCTCCGATAATATCCAGCAATCTCTTGCAGAAAAGCTGCGTACCGGAAATGGTATTCATACTTGTCGTCAGCACAGTGTACTTTCCCATGCTTTCGATAAATTGTTTCTGGTTGTTGAGTGCCAGGCGCTCCGCCAGCTTAATGTGAATCACAACGCCCATCTCCATCAGCTGATTCACCAGTCCATCCAGCCTCGTGCTCTGCGCCGAGAGGTCAATGAAAGCCTCATCCACCCACTCACGGCAAATATATTCGGTCATCGTGTCGCGACCTGCCACAAGAGGGATTCCATTGATCGAATCACCAACATGTATCTCATTTTCTGCAAAGTTCTCTGTCACGTTCTTCGAAGCATCCGAATTCTTCCCAGTCTCACCACTTTCTGCCTCATTATTCGAATTTTTCAAGCGCACAGATTCCTCCGACAGATCAACCACCACAATGCCGGACACCTGAAACATCTCATAAGAATGACTCTGGATATCCTTCTTCACACGCAAAAGCTGCTGCTTATCCGTAATGATCAGCACGGACTTCTGCTGTCCCAGCTTGATTCGCATCAAAACATGCTTTTTCCACAGAATGCGCACTCCGTAGCTGATAAACAGATAAAGAAAAGCCATCAGGAAGAACGTCATACGCGAGAAATCCCCCGCATCCTTCACAGAGAACAGATACAAAACCGACACAAGCGCGAGCAGACACACGTGCTTGAGCGTAGCCGTAAATTCCTTCAGATACCCACGTTTGAGCACATTCTTGAGCGTATTCAGCGCAAGAAGCAGCACAATATCCACAAAAAACAAGACAATCGCAAGATTCTCATATATTAAGTTTGTAAACAATCCCGTACTTTTGTGCCTGATAACATAAGCCAGGAAAAATGACACTTCCAGACAGATAATATCCAGAATCATAAAATCCAGATGCTTTGTCCAGGTATTTTTGCCCTTATGATACACTTTGTTTCCTCAAAATGCGCCATACACTGCTGCATGCGCAATCCTCTTTCGTCACTTCCAAATATTTGTTTTATTATACCAATTTTCCAACATAATGTCTATGTGCCGACATACAGTACTTCCCCCAGACACAACCTGTCAACTTTTTTCAAAAGTTAACGCATTTTATAGTACTATCAATAGGACTACTCTACGAAACACAAGAGAAAGAGGATACAATTATGAGATTACCAAACGGATACGGCGGAGTTGTCAAACTCTCCGGAGCCCGAAGAAGACCTTACGCAGCCCGCATCACAACAGGCTGGTACTACAATGATCAGACCGGAAAACGCGTACAGCGCTATCAGATCCTGGGATATGCATCCACCCGTGCGGAAGCGTTGCAGATACTCGCACGATACAACGATTACCCGATTGACGGTGCATCACTTAAACTGACATTTGCCGACATCTACGAGCGCTGGTCCGCCGAAAAATTTCCAACCACTTCCCATTCCAACATCAAAGGTTACCGCGCCGCATACGCGATCTGTCAGGATATCGCAGATGTGCCGTTTCGCAACCTGCGCCTCGATGACCTGCAGCGCGTGGTCGACCGTTGCGGCAAGAATTACCCGACACTCAAGAAGTTGCGCGTACTCTACAACCAGCTCTACGAATATGCGATGAAGCATGAAATCGTTGTCAAAGATTACTCCACTTACGTCAATATCATCAAATACAAGGATCGCAATCCAAATAAGACGGAGCGCGAACGCTTTCCACCACAGGAGATCGCTTTGCTTTGGAAACACAAAGACGATCCCTACTATCAGACCATTCTCATGCTGATCTACAACGGTGTCCGTGTCTCGGAGCTGCTTGATCTAAAGAAAGAAAACGTCCATCTTAAGGAACGCTACTTCGATGTCATAGACAGCAAGACCGTAAGCGGCATCCGCAAAGTTCCTATCGCCGCCAAGGTACTTCCCTTCTACGAACGCTGGTACAACGACTGCTCCGCCTGCGAATACCTAATCCACACGATGGACAGCGAACATTTTACCTACCACAATTATTACAGCAATTTCTTTAAGCCTTTGCTGAACCGGCTGGGCATTGACCGGACACCGCACTGCTGCCGCCACACCACGATCTCCATGATGGCGGATGCGCACATCGACCAGACGATCATCAAGAAGATCGTCGGTCACGCCGGTGCGATGTCACTCACGGAACGCGTGTATACGCATCTCGATATCAATGAATTGATCGAAGCAATCGATCAGATCTAGATTGCAAAATCGCCACCCTCTATTCCTAGAAGGTGGCGACATCTTCGTCACTTGGATTCCACAAATGCATTTTGCATCTGTGCTTCTCTATATGCAAGATTACAGGTCAGAAAACAGATCTTCCTTGTACGTTCCGTCTGCAAGCATCTTCTTAAAGCTCTCCCGGACCGCTGCAACATCTTCCTTGTAGGTCATGCCATACCACGTATCGTTCGTGCGCAGCACCTTGACCGCCATCCTGCCCTCCGCCAAAAGCTCACCGATGTAGATTGGGATCAAATACTCCGACTTCAATGGATTCTGTGGTACTTCTTTCTCGAAGAATTCCTTGAATCCTGCATCTAACGTATCCACGAAATCCGGCGTCAGTCCCCACATATTCATCGAAACAAGCGAATTCACATCCAGCTTCACGCCATCCGCCTGTGCTCCATCTGCAGTCTTAACAATATTCTTGGTCTCTGCAACTTCTGTAAGATTGCTGTCCGTATCCATCTTGCAGACACCGCGCGTTACCGCACCGTTATCCGACAATGTATTCTTCAGCACAAAGCCGGCCATACAAGACGTTCCGCCTTCCACCAGGTACTCATGAACCGCCCGGAAACCTTCCTTGCCATAATAGTCGTCCGCATTAATCACGATAAAAGGCGCATCAATCAGATCCTTCGCCGCAAGTACTGCCTGTCCGGTTCCCCAAGGCTTCGTTCTTCCCTCCGGAAGCTCGCCCGGGATATCACGGATATCCTGAAACGCATAATCTACCTTTACATCAAACCCGGCACAAATATCCGCGATACGGTTGCCAATCGCATTCTTAAAATCTTCCTCAATATCCTTACGAATAATAAAAATCACATGGTTGAAACCTGCCTCGATCGCATCGTGCACCGAATAATCCATAATAATATGATTCTGTGCGTCTACAGGCTCCAGCTGCTTAATTCCCCCGCCGAAACGCGATCCGATTCCGGCTGCCATAATCAGTAGTGTTGTCTTCATTCTTCTTCCTTCCATAGTAACTTGTGGTCCCCTCACCAACTTCTATCATCTATTGTAAAGGATGATCTCAAGCTTTGCAACTGCCGCATGCATTTTCCCAAAATCAGACAAAAACAAACTACTTTTCAAGCCAATACTAAGGCCGTCCAACCGGCATTCCCGGTATAGCGGTCCGATCACCGACGTAACAACTCCCGTGCCAATTCATCCACTCTTGCGGTATATCCCGCACCAACTTTCGCCTCCAGCAACTCGCATGTCGCCTTCAGATTCGGACAGCGGCTCGTCAGATTGTGCGCATCACTTCCCAGCAGCACCGCTTCATGCTGCTTCAGAAGCCCGATGCACATCCGCCGTCTCTTCCAATCCTGAAACGGTCCGGCATTCATCTGGCACTCCAGCGGCAGATCCATGATCTCATTCCAGACACTCTTGTCCTTCTGTAGCTTGTAGTAGCGCTCAATGTGCGCCAGCACAACGCGGATACCCTGCCTGCGAACAAGATTCGCCACATCGACATACACATCTTTCTCCCACTGACAGAATGGCATCTCCAGCAAGACCGTGCCACTGTCTCCAATGCACAGCTCCGGAAGCATATCCGCGTTACCGATATTCCGAAAATAATACACTTCCGCCCCAAGATGATACGGCAACAGCTCCACACCAGCCTGCTGCGCCGCAGCCTCCAGCCGGCTCACACTTTGTTCTCTTTTCTTAAGGAAATGCGCCACCGTATCCTGCTGCGCATAGAAATGCGGCGTAAAGACCACTTCCATCACTCCCTGCTCCCGCTCCATCTGAAGCATCGCAAGCGACATCTTCGCATCCTTACTGCCATCATCCATCTCCGGAAGAATGTGACTGTGAAAATCAATCATATATAACTCCTAAAAAACTATCGTAACCCTTGGTTTTCTTCTCTCATATGCTCCAAAATTCTGTCATACTGTCCATACATCTTCTGCACTTCGTTTTCCAACGTATAATAATGCATAATATATGGAATCAACAGAACAACCAACAACAATGTTAACACATACAATGCCGGATTACAAACCATAAGCGCCGCTACAATCGAAATCAGCGTCAGTATTGCAAACGTAACCGTCACGATCAGGTGCACCAGTCTCTCATGCTGGAAAAAGCCAATCTGGATCAGATGTTCCTGTAGGATGTCGGTCCAGCGATCCGGAGAGATATTGTCCGGGCTGGCCAGGAGTGCGTCGATTTTCTGCCGGTAAGAAAGTATTCGTTTTTTCATAAAGATTCCCTTCTACTTTGCACAAATTGCCATTCCACATTCATATGCTCTATTTTTCTCTTGATCACGTCAAGATACGCTTTTGCCTCTAATTCTACTTCTGGATTATTCCAATCTTCTGGATTTTCTTCGTGTGACAACCTATCAATTTTTCTTAAGGCATATTGTTTAGCCCGCGAATCTGGTATTGTATGTATTAAATGCTCCATCTGATTACATATATAATCTTCATAATTCACACATGCGCCTGCGATGCGGTATAAACTATCCCATAATGTACATTCATCAAATAACGGAAGATATATTAGAAATTCAAATAAAGTTGTAATTTTGTATTTCTTAAAATCCCCCCATTTTTCAGGATAAAACATCTGTTTAATATGTTTCTCATCAATTGTCTTACTAATTATTTCCTCATCATCAATTTGTTCGCCCTTATTAAAGCCATAAGAACGCTCATTTTGAGCAGACTCCTTATAGTACTCATATTCCGACCACAAACGATGCATAAAGACATATCCATTTACTTGCAATGCATTGGCCAATTCAAATACCGTCAAAAGTTCTGGAATTACCTTTCCATTTTCAATATTAGATATTGCTATCGCTGTGCGTCCTACTTTTTCAGCCAATTCCTCTTGTGTCATTTTCCTTTCCTTGCGAATCTCTGCAATATACTCGCCTAGTTTCAATTTAAATTGTTCTTTTTCATTCATAATCGTTTTCCCTCCTTTTTCTTAATTCTAATATAGATTTTCATAATTTTACATAATCGTAACTATATATTTTTCTTTCTTTTTTGAATAAAAAAGGTGAGCTTTCAATTAGATTTTGTCAAAACTTAAACTGTATTATAAAATATAGAGCAAAGGAAATATATGTAATAGAGCATTTAAAGGTGGCTCTGAATTACCGGAATATGTGGCTCTCATTCTCGGTTCTTCCGCAATTATCCGTTTTTTAAATTTCCCAACATATCGAAGTTTTGCCTCTAATAATTGTTTTCTACAACGTCCATACACTGTTCGTTTTATCATTTTTAATCGACTGTTTGTCCCTTCTACAAAACCATTACTATAGTCATAGGCTACGGCATTTTCAACCGCAACTATATCTCTTTTTAGTCCTTCGGCAAAACTCTTCACTGCTTTAATCGTGCTTTTGCAATATTTTTCTATGAATAAGTATAGTAGTGGAACATTTCGCTTTTTAAAAATATTTCGAAACTCTTTTATGCAACAATGAAGTTCCCAGACCGCAGGATACTGAGCATAAATATAGTTTTTGTGTGCTACTGTTAATTCTGTATCCATCCACATATATCGGAATATCCCTTCACGTGTGATATAGTCCTTTTCTTTTCCGATACTACCTGTTCTGTATTTTAATCCTTCTGTCATTGTTCGGATATATGGTTGCACCTCAAAATATTTGTTTTCTTTTTGCTCTATTTTACACAAGTATTCAAAGACGTTACTCTTTGAACCTGTATATCCTTTTGCATATATTTCTTTTATTGTTTTGCTTTTGCTCCATTTGGAATCCAGACATTGAATAATGCAGTCGTAAAATATATCTAATTTACTCTGCCGGATTCCGTACATACTTAATTTTTTCGGATCACCTTCTCGATATTTTGCAATCGTATTTCGCCCTATTCCCATCCGCTTTGCCATCTCACAATAGCTACAACCTTCACTTAAAAATTCCTGTATCTGGCAGATCATTTTATACCGTTTTTCTGAAAAAACAGAAGAGTTATCCACATCAGATTCGATTTTATTTACATGTTTCTTCTATAACAGTCGACTATTCAGCATGAGGAATGTTTACTGTTGCTGGAACTTCATGATTCAGTGCCTTTTTGATTGCCTCTAATAAATTCTGATGTAAATGAAACCGGTCTGCTACCTACATGGCATCGGGTAATTCTTCTGATATTACTTTTGCATATGCACTCGCTCGATCACGAGTGACTACTTTTATATGTTTATTATTCCTAAGCCAATCTCTTAGTGTATCTCCATTTCTTCCATCTAACAACGCAATTGGTTCATGATTTTCTTCGTTTACGATAATAGTTCCATATGTATGTCGTTTTTTATATGCAAAATCATCCACGCCGATCACATCGCCCACCTCTGGTCCGGGAAGAACTTCATACTTTCTCAAAAGTAGTCTTATAACAGTATCCCCGCTGATTTTAATACCAAGTGCCTTACAAATACGTGCGCAACCTTCGCAGCTAGATTCCATTGCTAGTGTACAGATAAAATCAGCACATCGTTCTGTCATACGACTATAAGTATTAAGAAAACCATCAAATGTTTCAGCAAACGTTGTTACTTCACAGCCATCGTTTATACATTCATATTCATGAGAGCAAATCTCAAGTTGAACCCTCTTCCCTAAAATAGGAAGGTCCTGTACTTTACGAATATAAGTTCCATGATATTTATCTGTTATACAGCCACATTTCGGGCACCTGCAATCCTTGGAGATTGATTTCATTCGTATTAAAATCTGTTTTTCATATTCCTGAATCTCCGTTATATTTAATTCAGTTTCAGGATAAAAACTATTTATACATAATGCACCGTGTGAACCTGGCATTTGACTGCCTCCCTCATATCTTTTGATATGTTAATTATACTATATTTCCGATAATATAAAAAGGCAAAAACGGGTAATTGCGGAAGAACCCCAAAGTCCGGACAGGTGTCTCAAAAAGCCTCGGAATAATCATCATGAAGATAACAAGCTATAAATAACGCATAAAAATCATAATTGGATATTTCAAAATAACTAAAAACTTTTACTATCTTTATAATATTCTTCACTAAATCCACTGCATGTTCCTGATTGTGCAAAGTATAAAAATACAAGAATATTCAATTCGTTGTTTTATGACCAAATCGATCATTCCTTTCCAACCTCCTTTATCTGTTGTTAGATAAAGGATATCATAATGGTCTTGGAGTGACCTAATTTTCAATGAGCCATGTGACCTAAATTTAGATTAGCATAAACACCTGGATCGTATTCAGATTCTTCCACTCCACAAACATCGCAAGATCCTGCTGGCATTGCTCCGGTTTATAATCCGCAAAAAAGGATCCTGTATCATCAGTGCATAAACATCCTCCTGATACAGCCAATACCGCAGCTTCTCATAATTTTAAAAAAAATGCGCATAATACAGCGATATCTGCTGACATTATCCGCATTCAAATATTTCACTTCTGTCAAAGACTTTGTTAATTTATCGGTAACCTGCACAACCGGCTCCTCTCTCACCCTCTGTATTTGCATACGGTTCATTTCCGCATAAAAAACTCTTCACAATTGCTTTTGGTATAGTGTTCTTAACTAACAGAGCCAACCTAATTATGAGTGATGGGAAAGAAAGCCGGTGGTCGCTTTAACCACCGGCTTATCATCATCCAAACTTCAATATCACCTTATTTCGCTCTTATGAGTTTTTCGGTCTCTTCGGCTGATGCAAAATTGTCGGACAGATCGGCCACTTTTCATTGGCTCTCTTCTGAACCTCAACCTTCGCTGTCTTGTCCAGAATGTTCAACATTCCTTTCTTCAGTTCGTCTCTCATTCTTCTTTCACCTCCTGTCCAAACAGCTTTCCCATCAACAATAGAAAAGCGCTCAATATAAGACCAAAACTCATGAATAAAATATAGCTGTCCTCAAACTTCAGGTAAGACAAAAACGCAATGCTGATAAATTCAATGAAAGCAGTTACCCTTGTTATATACTTGCTATCATCATGCTCCTTCTTATTCCAATCCATATTTGGATGGTTTACCGCACCGATCACCAGAGAAAAGATCAATGCAATCATTGTAAGCGCTATATTTATATTCATGTGTTTTGCTAAAAATGGATAGAGCACTCGGGCATATAAAATATAGATGCCAAGCGACCCAATCAGACAAGCCCGGAATGTATTCGCATGGAATCCGCCAGCATGCTTCCTGATTGCCGAAAAATAGACCAGAAACAGAATCGTCTGTCCCAATAATCCAAAACATATCGATAAAAACAGGATCAACGACATTCCAATTACCTTCTCGATCAGGATCTCCACCGAATAGTAGTAGATTGCTTTATCCTTCTCTTTGATCCTACCGTTCATATATAATGTATTTACCCATAAATCTGCCAAATGTTCAGCCATATCTTCTTCCTCTTTAACCGAACTCAATTATGCGATTATTTTAATTCAAGCTCACACAAATAGAAATACGTATGACAGAATTGGAACTTTTTTGACAGAATTGGACATAAAAAGCAGGTGTTTTGCAAAAACACCTACCTATTTATTCGGAATCACGATGCCGAAACGAAAACTTTCATCATCGTACCGGATGGCACACGAACCACCATACCCGGCTACTGTCTCCTTAATATTTTCAATTCCCAAACCATGTCTCTGTGCTTCTTCCGTCTTACCGGTTATATAGCGTCCGCTTTCCACCACCGGCTGCACCTTCATCGTGTTGTACACCGATATAACCGTCTGTTGCTCCTCCTTAACCAATTTCAACCGTATCAGTTTCCGATCACTTTTCTCGCAAGCCTCGATCGCATTATTCAGCAGATTGGTCAGGATCAACACAATATCCTCGTCCCTCACCCGCAAATGGGAAAGATCGTTGATCTTCATTTCAAAAATAATATTTCTGCTGCGCGCCTCATGATATTTGGCATTTAAAATAGAATTCACGATCACATTGTTCGTATCGATGACATCCGTATTTTCCAATATCTCAACATGGCACTCTTTCAAGTATTGCACCAATTCATCCGTCCGGTTGTTTTTTGCCAGTTCACCGATCACAAAAAGCTGATTTTTGAACTCATGCCCGCGTTTTCTCTGCTGCTCATAATTTTGTGACAAATCCCGATACCGCTCCGTTTCGCTTTTGATGCGCTCCATAAAAATCTCGTCCTCACGCAGGCGCATTTCTCTCTCCAGAATGGAATTGATCAGAGAATAGACTAGAATATTCATAACGATCAATCCGAAAGAAATGATCAGCAGGCTGTTTTTCTGCACATCCGTCAGCGGAATGCCGAAACATGCAAGCAAAGCGATCAAAGACAGGATCGTAAATACCGGAAACACTGAAAACTGTGCCCACTCGACCGCCGTCAGCATATCCGTCGACTTTCGCAGCATATGCCGATGAATCAACAGGATGAGAACGAAGATCAATGCCTGACTAAGCATCCCCATCAATGCCGTAATCAACGGTTCCGATACGCGTTCTTCCGTAATCGTGGTGCAGCACTTTGCGATCATGATGATCGTTACATAATCCATCAAAAACGTGATGCCTTGATACAACAGGATAAAAGCGCCAATCCGCAGAATACTTTGTTTAAAATATCCCCACATAAACAGGGTGCAGACGATCAGCACCATCACTTCTTTTAATATCCAGTTTCCATTGCATAAAACGGATACTACATAGGTTCCGATCGTCATACCGGCAAGAATACCACATCGAATCCCTCGGCTTTCAAAGCGATATGTGTCGAAAAACGTCTCAATAAAAAGTTTCCCGAGAAGTACAAACAACGTGGTATTGATCAAACCATATACATATGCTCCCATTATATTTCTCCCTTATAACAGATCCATTGCTCCAAAGCATCCTGATATCTGGATTTGGATATCGCAAGCCAGTTTCCATCGGTCAGGCGACCCCGATATCGTTTGATTTCCTGAATGTGCTGCAGATTCACAAGATAACTCTGATGTGTACGGCAAAAGCCATCTTCATGCAGGATTTCATCAATCGGATCGAGTTTTCCGTACATCGTATAGACTGCTTTTTCCTCATTGATCACATGAAAAAGCACTTTATGCAGCCGGCTCTCCACATATACAAGATGCTCATACGGCAGATCCACGATCCCCTCCTGAAACGTGAATACATGGTTCTCCTTCCTGCCCTTCATTCTCTGCAAGATAGCATCCATGCATTCCTTTAAACGCAGCTCATATTGATCATCCTTTAAAATAAAACGGATGGCATCCACCTCATATCCACAGACCGCGTACTGCACGAAAGCCGTAACAAAAACGATAAAATTTCTGTGTGAAATCTTTCGGATCCGCTGCGCAGTCTCGATCCCATCCAACTTGTCCATATTAACGTCCAGAAAAATAATATCATATTGAGCGACTTTCGCTCCCTGCTTCAACAGTTCCTCTCCCGATGCATACAGATCAAACTTTACCTTATGCCCTCTCTGTGACAGATACTCTGAGATCAGTTTCTGCTCTCTGGAACAGAAATAATTCTCATCGTCACATATTGCTACAAAAAGCATTCTATACCTCAACTTCCTTGTTATACGAACGAAAAATTCCATCTCTATGATACCATAGAATATAACACTCCGAAAGAGATGGATTGCATTTCAACAGCAAAACATGATAAGGTAAAGTTAAAGAGCGATGGCTGCCCGCCACCGCTCTTACTTCCTATCCTATATTCTCTTACTCATTCTGTGTCGTCACAGCATTATATCATGAAAGCCCCAATTTTAAACTATATTTCTAATACAACCAATGGAATTGTTATGAAATAATCAAAATAGAGGCCAATAGTTAATCGACTATTGGCCCCATCCAAACAACTGCAATTATTGATCAATCGCATACTCCGTTCGCAGTTCTATCAACTTATTTTCAATAGCCGTAACCTCACGCTGTAACGCCGTTTCAGTTATGTCAATTGCAGGCTGAAAAATATTCATATTTCCTTCAAAATGATTAAACTCATTTAAAAGAGTTTTTCTTGATGTAAAAAACACTCTATTATTTCTCATTTTTTCCTTTTGCTGTTGCGTTAATTCCGGTAAAGGTCTAAAAGCTTTCTGAATTATATCTGTCAAAAGCATATTGTCTCTTTGAGCATTCTGAATATTAAAAATATCAACAAGTTCATGTTCGACCTTCATCCGTACATGATAATACACCAATGTTTGCTTTAATGTATCCGAAAGCAATGGATATGCATCACTATCAATAATATCAAGTTCTGTACACGATAAATTTAAAATATCCTCAACTGAGATAACTTCTGTATCCTCAACTTCATATCCGAACGCTATCTTGTAAATTTTTGCCACGTCAAGGGATCCATCTTCATACCCATGCATTATCCTAGAAAGACGCCCATAATCATCATCAGGATCTTTCATAATATGAATATACCCACACAAAAAAGGTATCATTGCCATTAAGAACAATTTTTTATCATGTATAATATCGTGTAATATTCCTTTATCATTTTGAAAAAGTTTTACCAAAGCCGATAAATTTATTAAAATATCCTTTTCAGCTTCCTTAACTGGAATAAATCCATTTCTTCCTCCTTCTGTATTATTTAACATATACAACGAAAAACAATTCTTAAGTTGAACATCTAACAACCGAATAAGATCTGTATTGTGTGTTAAAACAATTTGTTTTTTCTTTTCCAAAAACTTTACTATACAAAATGCGATTTTATTTTTATACACAGAATCAAAACTAGAAATTGGATCATCTAATATTACAAATTCACGATCAGAATGTCTCGCAAGAAGTAATGCAAACGTAAGTGAGATAAAATTCTGTTCTCCTGTACTTAAATGCATATCATTTCTATCAAGTCCAAGAAGTTCTTGATCATCTAACATCAACTTAAAATTATGATCATTCTCATCATCTCGTATTAATCGAATATTTCGACCTATATTTTCGCTTATAATTTCTTGAATATAAAGCAATTCTTCACTATCCAATTCTGGTTGTGACCTCAACAATTGCGCATACTCGTCCCACCAGACATACATAGATGTTGATGAAAAAACATCCAATAATTTTATAATCATTTCATTCACTATACTATCAATATATGAATTAATTTCACTTTGTAATGACTGCATTGATTCAATTTCTCCAGATTCCAAAAATGCTAAAACTATAGATTTAATTTCAAATGGATCTTCGATTAACAAACTTTGATCCATCGCAACTTTTTCTAACAGTTCTTTCGTAACCGGGTCCAAGCTTTCATATATTCTTTTTCTATTTTCTAGTTTTTGACGAAGTAACATTTCATTATCAATATTGTCATTATTGCACACAATACAATTATGCAAATGTTTATATTTTTCTAAAATATTTATTGCATCATCATTTTGTTCAATAACACATACTTCTGCATTAGAAATAATTTGTGCAACATCAACTTGCATCAAATTCTCTATGAGTTTAATATTCTTTATTATGAACTGTTTCCTATTATTATCCACTTCTAAAACTGTCGGACGGTTTTGTGGATTACGAACATACGAAACAAATTCTTCTCTATCAATGTTCTTTCCTTTAGCTTGTTTATTCACGATATCTTTAATATAGGTATATGCTGTCCGATTTCTCACCTGAATCGCACTTAATATATAATCCTTTATCTTTGTAACACCATATTCACTTTTGTATACTATATTCAATCCATCAAACGCATTTTTAAACCCTTCCGATATTTTCTTTTTCAGTTTATATTCCTTTTTGATTTCATGTCCAATCAAATAATCGGATGTCTCCCCCTCAATAACATTTCGACTTATCTGATCACCGATAATATGAAATGCTTTTGTTTCAGGCACAATTTGATTACTTGTATTGTAAACCGCTTCAAATGTGAAATTGTCCTTTCCCTCTTCCTTCCCAAGAACCGCTGTTAATGAACTTTTCCCTGTGCCATTTGGTGCATAAACAACGGCAATTCCTCCTGAAGCCTGGGGCTGCTTCTTAAATTCGATTATACCATAACCATTTGCAGCCAAATCTTGAAATTCAGGCTGAAATATATCCTGATTTTTAATATTCTTAAATTCCAATTTCATTGACATAGTATGTTCCTTTCTTTCCTCACATAAATTCTTACCTTATTTCAACGTTCCTATTTTCATTTTCTTATTTAAATTCAATTCTTGTACTAAACGATTATTCGCTTCCCTTATTTCATTTCTGTTAATTTCATAGTCTGTTATTCTCATTTTGAACCAAAATTCAGGATTTACATGTATTCCTGTGACATCATATTTTATTTGTGTCGCCAATAATACATATGAAGCCATAACACGAAATCGGTTCATTTTATTCGGATCTCCATTAGACGCATAATTTTCTTTCTGCATAAAGGCAACTAACGAGATTGCTTTTTCAGATCCATACGAATAAATTTCATTCATTATTCTTTTAAAATTATCAAGTTCTTGTTTTGCATTCCTTCCTCCTTTTGCTTCCATCATTCTATCCATCAAATCAAGCACTTCAAAGGGCATTGTTGCCATTTTTTCCAAGGCAATGCCATCTCGTTGCTTAATTAGTTCATTTTTAAAATTTTTCTTCATAGACACATTTGTCACAACAAAACCTATAAGGGATATTATTCCTGTCACTAAGGCTGTTATGATTGCGCCCATTAAATCATCGCTCATAGTCATCCTCTCCTTATTTTTTCTCCAGTTCTATTCCAATTCGTTCCAAATCCTAATACCGATTTTATTTTAACGCCAATATTAAAAAAGAAGAACCATAGCAGAAATGGAACTTTTATGACAGAATTGGTCATATATGCTTATTTTCCGCACAACATATAGCTTTTTTCTCCTTACACCTTTACGATATATACCAAACCATTCATCACAAAGGAGATTATTATGAATAACTTACACTCACACGTTTCTACCTATCTAGAATACTGCTGCACACAGAAACGCCTAGACGAAAAAACTCTAAAAGCGTACCAGATTGACCTAAGGCAATTTTCTGAAGTTTCTCCGTCGTCCAACATTACTGAAATCACACCAACCATTCTTGAAAACTATATTGCCACCCTGCATCAAAACTATAAACCCAAAACAGTAAAGAGAAAGATTGCCTCTTTAAAAGCCTTCTTTCACTACTTGGAATATAAAGACATAATTGAGAACAATCCATTTAATAAAATTCAAACTCGTTTTCGTGAACCTATCATATTACCAAAGACAATTTCTCTTCATACGGTAGAAAAATTTTTAGCAACAATTTATAAGCAACACCAGACTACCACAACTGCTTATCAAAAAAGAACCTCTCTAAGAGATATCGCTGTCATCGAGCTTCTCTTTGCTACTGGTATGCGCATTTCTGAACTATGCGCACTAAAAAATAGCGATGTAAATCTATTTGATGGAGTTATTCTTATATATGGAAAAGGCGATAAAGAAAGGCGAATTCAAATTGGAAATAAAGCAGTTTTGCACGCACTAAAAGAATATAAAAAAGAGTTTTTTACAGAAATCCAGAATTGCGATCATTTTTTTGCCAATCAATCCGGCAAAGCATTATCCGATCAGGCAGTCCGTAGAATGATAAATAAATATACTACTCTCGCATCGATTGATTTGCATATCACACCACATATGTTTCGACACACATTTGCGACCAGTCTGCTAGAAGCTGATGTCGATATTCGTTATATTCAGGAAATGCTTGGTCATAGTTCTATCAATATTACGGAAATATATACCCATGTCACGGTAGCCAAGCAAAGAGAGATCTTGTCCACAAAACATCCCCGGAAAGATTTTACTATTTAATTCTAAAATAACAATCCATCAGATTATCTGATGGATTGTTATAGATTTGCAGGATAATAAATATTTACGTATAATTTCCATTCTACAAAGTAAAATTATATTGTATGTATATCTACAACCTAATAGTAAATTTGTTATTGATGGTCAAGTTCTTTGTATTCCTGACCCATGTAAATCTGTTTGCCTTGTATTTATCCACAATGCCACTATCTAACTTGCAATGCCCAGTTATCGCTCCGCAACTGATATATGCAGTATTCCTTTTCCCTTTCTTTCCCCAAAGCGTTGGATTACTCATAATCGCTCCATGATGCGGCACTAACACATTATCATATTGATTATTCACTATGATATTCTGTATCACTTGATTTTCACAATCACCTGGCATCAGAATATTTTTCTTATTTTCAAGTTTTAAAAGCAAACCACCATTATTCATTTTATTAACACCATGTGAAACTCTCAGTTCCCCCATATAAATCGTAACCGCTTTATTGCACGACTCAAAAAATAATTTATTATTTCCCGAGGTATCCACCATAAACAGCTCCGACCTTCCATTTCTTATCAAGTAGTTGCATACTCTTTTTATAGAAACACGCGGTTTGGAATACATCTTTTCAAAATCAGGTACTATCCATATCTTTTCCTTCAAACATTTTTCATTATAACACACCCCTAATATATGATCTAAATCCCAATGTGATAAAATCACAGCATCTACATCTAACGTTGAAATTTCCTTCACTGCTTGTTGTATCTCTGGTGTTTTAATAGCAGCGCCACTTCGACTGACTCCTATGTCAAAAAATATCTTCTTTGTTGTCAAATCACAATAACAACAATTTGCTTGCCCCACATTATATATTCTGACCTCGTGGCTTTTTACTTTATTGTCGAACAGCGAGTCTAACTCACTTATAATTTTCTTTTGATCGTACACACATTTCCTTTTAATGTTGTCATCCCAAACTTTGTAGGTGTCAATTAACTTTTTATATGCCCTGTCATCTTCTTTTTCTGCCAAATCTTCTACAACAATTATGGCTCTATGTGATAATACAGGACTAGCCAAAAATGTAATTTCCCCTTCAAATGCAACTTGATGCCGATATTCTCTCATCATCGTTTCCACGTTTACACCTAGCGCTTCTACATCAATAATTCGAATAGCATAAATGTTATCTTTCTTGCCATCCGAGTAGTACAACATTTTCCACTTTACCAATTCCTTCATACTATTAAATGTCATTTCCCCACAAAATTCATAAAAGAACAGCGGTGTATCTTCACTTTCTCTTGCTTCGTATTCCATATTCAGCATCTGCTCATTTACCAATGAAGCACTTATCCGTATTTGTCCTCCGTCATTCTCTCCAAAATATACCACTTCATCCAGATAAATCTGTCCATATACTCTATCATTATTTGCACACTTCTCATTTTTTGCAAATGGGAACGGATTATACTTTTCTAAATGCTCCGATTCATAATTTTCCTTCATATTTTCCTTGTACGATAATTAAGAAGTTAATTATCACACCTCTCCTTTCTCTCGAGTCTGCAATGGTAGTTAATTGTCAATATTATAATATTTATATTTTAATACAAAAGTAGTGTCCTAAAAATATCTATAGCAGAATTGGAACTTTTTTGTCAGAATTGGTATTATTTTTGATCAACCACACAAGTACCTTAGCCGGCTTGCCGTAGCCGCATAAAAGAGTCAGGTTCAATCCATAGGATTTCATGGTTTCCCCCAAGATATCTTTATTGATTAAAAATCAGGTACGTGGATAAAGAAATAGTCTTTTGCATATACTCTATAGCAAAACATTTTTATATTAATATTGTCTTGTACGCAGAACAAAAATGCATTATAATCGTTTTAAAAGGAGGGTGATGTATTATGAATAGAGATATTTTAAAACAGATTATGATTGATCAAAAAGAAATTTATTTGAATAATCCTTTGGTGCACAGATTGTATCCCTTAGAAGAAGGCGTCAATTACTGCTTTGTTGGTATTCGACGTACCGGCAAATCATATATGATGTATCAACAGATCAAGCAATTGGAAATAGATGGTGTTCCATTGTCACAAATTGTATACGTAAACTTCGAAGATGAACGTCTTCTTGAAATGACTTCCGATGACCTGAATATGATATTGGAGATAGGATTAGAAATATCTGGTGTTGATCATAAACCATATCTGTTCTTTGACGAAATCCAGAATATCGATGGTTGGGAAAAATTTGTTCGCAGAGTCGCAGATATGAAATATCGGGTCAATATCACCGGAAGTAACAGCAAAATGCTCAGTCGAGAGATTGCTTCGACCTTGGGCGGTAGATTTGTCATTATGAATATATATCCGTATTCCTTTCCGGAATATTTACTTGCATATGGCAAAGATAAGGATTATCTTGGAACAATCAGCACTAAGGATAAAGCAGATGTCATTGCCCTGTATAACGAGTATGTCACATATGGCGCATTTCCGGAACTGGTAGAAATTCGAAATAAAAGGGCTTATTTAAGTAGTATTTATCAAACTGTATATTTAGGAGATATTATTACAAGAAATAAGATAACAAACGATTTTGCTATCAAATTAATTTTAAAAAAAATTGCAGAATCCGTTACCAAGCCGCTGTCCTACAACCGATTAACCAATATTTTAAAAAGCAGTGGAACTTCATTGGGAAAACAAACAGTAATAAACTATGTTGGTTATATGGCAGATTCTTATCTGCTATTTGTTCTGCATAATTATGCCGCAAAATTAGTAGAGAAAGAGACTTCGCCGAAATACTATTTCATGGATACCGGATTGCTTGGACTTATGCTGTTAGACTGCAAATCCGCACAATTGGAAAATCTTGTTGCAATTGAGTTGATTCGCCGCTATGGTGTTGAGAATGTATATTTTTTTGAAAATAAAGTAGAAATAGACTTCTATGTTCCATCTGAAAATCTTGCTATTCAGGTAAGTATGCAAGTCCTCGATGATATAGACACCAAAGAACGCGAAACCAGAGCTTTCGCAAAACTGAATGCTTACATGCCTGATACAAAATGCATTCTAATAACCAATAGCGAAGAAGCAACTCTTGATTATGATGGGATTCAGATTGAGGTCGTCCCGATATGGAAATGGTTATTAGATAGTCGTTAGCCTCGCTTCTGCTATTTAAACGCCACACCTCGCTCCCTTGTGTCATATCCCAAGGAAAAAGACGTCTTCAAAAAGGATTTTTTATGTCTTCTTCTCTATTTACGCAAACATTATCCTTGCCTCATCCCGCAGCTTTTGCCCAGATCTTGGGCGACACGCCCGGTCCGGTCCGCTTCTTCTGTATGCATATCCACAAAACCGGTAACTGCACACCGCCTTATGACAAGACTGGTATAATCCAGTTACTTACTTTGATATGGAAGATTAAATTTACGTTTCGTTGCGCAGCAGATTAGGCAGGTCGAAAGACCTGCCTGATAACATCCCTTTTGTTCAATTTTAGCTATGCACTACGATAATGTCATTGCAATGCGTACATGTCCCAAACAAATTGTTTGAGATATGAATTTAAGACCATTTTCTTGCTCTTCTCTATTTAAATATATTTCTTTTTATATATTTTCACTTTTTCTTGACCAATTATCAATAGAATATATTGTATAGTTTTGTGTAAGTATTTTATTTATAAATTCCTGTGTATCTATTTTTGACCACATTTTTTCTATCAATTCATTGCTTACTCTCACAAATCTTTCTTCTAATAACTGTTTAAACATATTAGATGTATTAACCTCTTGTTTGTATGCAATTTCTAACACTTTACTGTCAAAAACATATGATAAAAATACTTCCAATAAAATTTTGTTTTCTTCAGAATTTTCACTCTGAAAAGCTTTAATTACTTTTATTAAATATTTACATAACTCTGTATCACTTTGCAAATATATTCCACCAAAGGTTTTCACCCCGATTTCTTCGTCTAGCCCATCAATAGATATCTTTCTTTTAGGAATATACAAATTCTTTGCCATTGGACCTCTATTTCGCAATTCAAACTCATACCACAAGTCATTTTTCAGTGAATATGTAACACAAATTCTTCTTTGCTTATGCGCAACACTAATCTTATTGACTTCTTTATTCTTCAGTGCATATTGATGCAATAGATTTCCCATATCTATATTGCATAATACATTTTTAACTTCCTGTAAAAAATTGTCCTCACATACAACACTTATCAAATTATTCAAAGTCGCATTACTTCTTACTTCCTTCAAAAGGTATTCACCAGCTCTAGTCATTTCAGATTCGAAAATATTGATTTCATCTAAACCATAAACCTCATCCGCTGAAACCAATTTCCTTTCCCCTTGATTTTCCAAAATCAAGCATTTTAAATGCGCTAATCTTCGAATTAATACATCCTCATCTATTGGCTCAAGATGATCATCTCGAAAATCATCATAAATTAACGGCTTCATCAAATATCTTCCCTCAGACATAGCCCATGATTGCGAATAATCTAATGCTTCTAATCTGTCCATCTGTTCTTGCACATATTCTTTATATACATCATATATATCTGAAAGAATTTCATTATTTGCATCTAACTCAAGCGCCGATCTTGCAACATTTGTTTGATACTTACTGTTTGTTATATTTGCAATCGCTAATATCGACATATTTTTATATCCTGGCGTCGAAAATTCAACTCGTATACCTTCAACACAAGTTCCAATAGGCAGCACGGTTTTTCTTTGTATATGTCTAGTCTTTGCACTCATCAAACTCCAATCTGACATATATTTCAAATGTCTAACAGCATATGCCACTGTTACATTTCCGTGTTCCCTCTCATATACATCATACTTTTTCCCATCAACCTCCCCCCCTGCTTCAGACAAATATTTAACCAAAATTTCCTTTAATGAATCATAACCAATTCTAATTTCTTTCCCCTCATCCATAGACAAGTACACAGGGACTTCAGGGATCACAATCCATTTGCGTAAATCATTTTCGACCTTAGACATATCAACATCGCTTCGAACGTATAGCTTTACCATTGTTCCATGCTTACGAATCCGGTAATCCAATTCATTTTTATCCACTTTACGCAATAAATAACTACCATTCACTTTACGCAAATTAATGCTATTTGCGTCTTCTTGTTCAATAGAATTTGTCACTATGTCAATATCATTTGCAACCATAAAACAAGTCAAAATACCAATACCAAAATGACTAATAGAGGTAAAGTTAGGAAATTGCTTTTTTATTGTCTCATCCCTATATTTTGATGCTCCAACTTTCAACAAATAATTTTCAACATCTTGTATTGACATACCTGTTCCATTGTCCCAAAAACTCAATTGTCTGCTTTTGCTATTCCACTGGACCCATACTTTTCCTTCGTCATATAGCTTTCCATTCCTTTTTTCAAATTCTTTTTGTAATCGAACTGCATCTATCCCATTTTGAACCAACTCTCTAACAACTACTGACGAGTCATTATATAAAGTATGACCAACTAGCAATTGCAAAATATTATCTTGTGCAATCGTAAACTGCAATTTTTTCTTTTCAAATCCTTTAACTTCTATTTGAGACTCATCAATTTCTTTCCAAGGGAATTCGTACCCGACAACTCCCTCTCTCTTTTGTGCCTTTTCAACTATTTCGCAACATTTATTCAGTTCTCTTTGTGTATATTGTAAATATGAAGATAATCCAAAATAAGCCTCCGCAGTCTCTGCGCCATCAAAATAAGCTGTGATTTCTATTGTGTCCTTTTGCTTGCTATCATCAACCACTCCATCTTCATTTCTTTGATCTTTGGGTCTAACCGCCCTAACAGCCATTTGCTTTTCCCATTCAAGGACGCTTATCGGGTTGCTTACATTGATCAATTTTCTTGCCACTGAAGGCGTACGATCCCTAGTGATATGCAATAAATCAGCAATGCGCAATATAATGGCAATATAACTGAGATTGACTTTCTCATTTTGGTCATTTCCGTACATTTTTTTTACTTTATACTTCGTAAAATCATCGATATCATCCTTATGATGACTTTCACAAATCAACGCCAAATCTGTTTTAAACATAGGATCCAAATAATGCAATATATCGTCAATCAGTTGACGCACAGTTTCCGCTTCACCTAAATCATTAGTATTTTTCCCCTCAATCCACTGCTTAATGCGTGTAGCATGATTTTCACGCACAAACTCTTGGTATAAAAATAAATCTCCACGATTTTCAGCACATTCTTTATACTCCATTGTATGTCCATCTTGCAAAACCTTTTCCTTATAGTATTTAAACTCTGTTGAGTTTCTTTTTTCATATTCATCTTTTGTGATTACCATTCCCAAGTCGTGAAAATAAATAGCCAATGTAAGCATAAGCCATTCCGCATATGTCATCTTCTCTTTCGTAACATCCGGAACCAACCACTCTACAATCTTTAGCATTTCGTCAACATGTGAAATATTATGAACTGTATATTCTTCAAACATTTGACCTTTTCCAATGAACCCTAACATTTTTTCAACATTATCTCTAATATGTAATAATTTTATTCCCTTGCAGAAAGAAAGATTTTCTGCCTTTTCAGCTTGAATTTCCGCATAATTAACAAAATTTTCCATAATTTTTCCTCTTTTCGTATATAATATTTATATTTGATTTATTTAAATATAAAGTCATCCAACGATAATTAGAACTTATTCATTGCCAATTTGCATACTTTCTCCATTATAATTTATTTGTCGTATACTATCAAAGCACTTACGCATTCTAACCACTTTTTTGTCTGTTGAATCCACAAAATCCTCATATGATAACCCACTATATGACAATAAAGCCATCATATACCCATCTGCATCTGCATATAAACATTTTCCAAGAATAAAATATTTATAATCGGAATCCGTATATTTAATAAAAACTGTATTTTTTACGTTTTCAAGGTATTTTGCCCCTTCTATTGCATGTACAAGAAGAAAGCCACTATTTTCCTCTAGCATTTTATAACTAAAATGTTCATAAAAGGCTTCATTTTTTTCTGAAAACCCTAATTCTGAATTAGCATACCGAAGGCACATCCAAAGTTCCTGTGTTTGACAACTGTCTGAAATATATTCCCAATCATAACTATCCGGCAATAATCCCGTGTCAAGATGTAGTTCAGTTGTCACTGGCAATTTCACTACACGAATATATTTCTTATTCTTCAAATCCCAAATATTATTATAAAAGTATGTATCTCCCCCCTCATTAACTGACACATTCTCTTTTTTTTGTAAACCATTATACGTAACTTCTATGTATGAATTCACAAACGTACGCAAGTTTTTTTCGGAATCCATTACATTTCCACAATAAAAAAATACTCCAAGTAAACACACAATCGCAATCAATAAAAAAGCAGCTTTTCTTTTATGTGCTTTTTGTAATTTATAAACAACTTGATTCACAAGAATTTGATATTCTTCGTCACTTTTCAAGTAATTTACCAATACATCTTTACTATTTTTTTCATTTTGTGGAATACTCGCTATTAAATTTTCTAACTTTCCTTCATCTATTTCATTTTTCTTTAAGAAATAGCGCTGAACTACTTTAGGAGTACCCTTCATGATATCCCAAATAATCCCCGATAAAATAGAGGATGCTATAAAATGTAACATATATCTCCTTTGTAAAAAACTCTCTTTTCTCTCAATATACTGCTTCAAACGATTTAAAGTTACCAAAGTAACCCATACGTATAAGCAGTCATTGGGGTATTCCACACACTTTCCTTTTCTCCCATCCCCAAAATCTATAACACTAACAAAGGCTGCTCTCGTCCTCCGAGTTACTTATATCGTATCTATCTAAATGTTTTATTTTAATTTTAATTCAGAATAAAATAAAAGGAAACGCACATAGCAGAATTGGAACTTTTTTGACAGAATTGGTCATATATTATAAATTTAAAAATTTTGCTAATGTAATCTTCTATAATAAGGTTCTAAAATAAATATTAATGTAACAAATTATATTTGATTTTTGTCACCCCAACCGTTTTTCTAATTGACAAAAATAAAACATTGCCTAAAAAACTGCAAAAATCTTTTAACATAGCAGAAGAATTGTTCTAATCCGGCTACCATCATCAATGAAAAAGTAAAAATGCAATCCGATGCTTTTGTACAATGGCAATCTAAGTGAAGTGTACTATCAAAAAGAAAATCATCTACTTACACTCTGCTCCTTTTTTTCTGTTTACGCTGCTGACTTTTTTGCTCCTTTAAATCCTGCTTACATATTTTCCATAATGATTTCTTTTCTTGCTTGGTGATAGGATGATAAATTTCATGATATATTCTTCTTTCTTTAATTTTATCTGCCACAACAATTTCATACCAAGTTGCATTACTAATTTCAGGAGTATTTCCACATAAAAACGTTGCGTATCAATTCGATTATATATATAATACTTTTCATTATTTTCTATATAATAATTTGATGCGTGCCTCCCTCCACTATTAGACAATATGTAATGACCTCCACTTTGTAACTTCGTGGATTTACCTGTATAATGTAATTGTCAAACAACAAAAACAGGGATTACCGCATACAAAGGGAGGTCATTACATATTGTCTAATTAATTTTCAGATGGGTGCTTGAGGGTTTGTTTGCCATGCCCAAAATCATAGTAAAATATATCAAATATAAAAATAGCTCCAAATCCAGTAATGGGGCGTGATTCAAAGAATCACACCCCAACACTTGACATAGAGCCTATATAAAGCAAGGGCTGAAAACTCATTCAAGAGCCTTCAGCCCAGTCATTATCATAGAAGATCATATTTACAGACTTTTATTCACACACGAGGGTGTGGAAGAACCACCGGACACCGGATTATTCATCGTTTTTCCTCTTTTGGTTTAAATAATCTATTTTATTAGACTCAACTATTCGTTTTTGTACAAGATTATGTCCGTACCAACACATTACAATTTTTATAAGTTATAATTGACACACCGCAATAATACTATACAAATATGTAACTCGTCTTCATCCAAATTTAGTTTTTCAGTTTTTTCTCTATCAATTGATCTTTCACTTCATTTTCACAAAGTTCAAATCCCTTGCGAATAAATTCCCTTCTGGATTTCCAAAGATTTTCCAAATAATGAGAGCACCTCATATAATCAAATACCTCTACACTTTCTTGTCTTCGCCCAAAATATCCTTCCACTTCATTCTCATGTTTATCCCAAATTACATTTCTCTCGTAAATTAATATGTATTTTTCATTTTTTCCATTAACCAATGCATATTGTATCGTTTTATAGTATCCCTGGACACAATGTTCATTACTTATTTTCTTAATTGCCCTAGCAAGTTCTTTCTTACTTCTTCTTTCAGAGTAGCACTCTTTATGATTCAGCCATAGAACGGCTATAAACATCCCCACCATTCCAGACATCACAATACTATAAATGCCCCACAATAGCCATTTCATGAATTCTATTTCTAATATTACTCCCATAGAAAAAAAGCAATTAAAAATAAAACCTATAATTAATGGCCGAATATACTCAAGCACATATTTGCGATCAATCTCATTTTTACTAATATGATAATTTTTTACTTCGTCATCTATTCTGCCTTCACATTTGAACCCGATACCTGCCCAAGTTCCCATTACACTTATTATCCATATTAGAACTCTACTAATTACAACATGAACTTCTAAGTTGTCACTTCTAAGTTCATTCCAAAATAATATTAATAGCAATATACAATCAAAAAGTATAGAGCATGAATAATATTTTTTTACAACATCTGAATTATACTCATTGCATAAATCCAAATTAAACCCCTTAATCCATCCTGCAAATACCTTTGACAAAACAGGCAACGCAATCGCAATCAATATGCCGCCATCAATAAGCATACATAACAATCGTGATCTCCAATCGTCTGACTGAAACTCTTGCAAAACCCATAAATCCAAAAGCAACTCAAACATCATTATCATAAAGATCATCGTAAACATTGCTACACCACATAGAAAGTTTGCATATGGCGATACCTTAAATTCAATTTTTGTTGGTCTATTATACAATTGTGTTCCTATAAGACACCCTATTATCCCCCCTACTACAATCATTAATATATATATTACTATTTTTCCCATTTACGAATATGTCCTCTTTCCTTATATTTTAACAACTGTCCTATTAACAATCTTATCAAAACATCAAATTTTGTTCAACCGCTGTCAAATAGTGAAAATTTTTCCTAAATAAAATAATTTCAAACAATATATTTAAAATATCGTCCACATTTAAATTAATAAGCTCCAATAAGCAATGATTTTGTTTGGTTATCCAAAATAAAAATATACTTCCGGTCAGAATAAGAGATTATTCCACTCATTTCATTTTCCAACAAAATCACCTTGGCTAAATGGTTATAAAAATCATCATAAACATCCAATTTATAATGAGAATATTGCTCCCGTAAATAATCTGAAAAATCATTCTCACCAATTTCTATTTTAATTTTTCCCTTTATGTTAATCAGAGCAATATCTGTCATTCGAAATATATTTATATTTTGCTTTGTCTCCCATTTAGAAAGAATATATTTTATTAATTTTTTATTCCACGAAGCCATAGTCATATCAAAATGGTACTCAATTCCTTTTCTTATTTTTATTGCAGAAATGCCAATTAAAATCTCAAATATCAATATCCCAATAAAAGGGAGAAATCACACTATAATTCTAACTATTTCATTATTTTTAAATAAAACTGGAAAATAACTTGTATCTCCTGAACTACACCAAGTCAAAAAAACAGACTGCAAAAAAGAGCCTATGAAAGCGATATATTTTTTATATAAATAAGTATTTTGATTTTGTAATGCCGTTCTTATTATATTTTCATATGATACTTTAAGCAGCTCTTTTTGTCTGTTCTTTTCAACTGTGTCATCCATAATCACTTATTTACTCCTAATACGTTCATTGAATATTAATTTTTAAATTTCAAATAAAAAGATTGCTTTTGCACACTATTTAACATTTTTACTTATAAACAGACAAACTAAACATTAGCCTACCTATATTATGCTCTTGCACTTTCTACTTTTCGATTCATTTATGTGTAACCGGCACACAATAAGATTGTCTCAGATCATATAGAATGGTTTCAACACCATCAAATGTGCAACATTGGTAAATTCTCAACCACAAGTACCTTATCATAATACCATATTTTTGAGAAAATATCTCTTTAAAGACTTTGTCCACTTCTCTAAAACACAAATCAGTTTTATTCTTCTGACATTTTAATCTTATAAGGTTCGGTCTCCAACAGTTCATCAATTTCTATCAGAACATATCGACTCCACGTTACTTCATTTCGCAACATAAAGCCTCTCACAAGAGATATTAGGGTATCAATACTGAGCAGAATAAGATACGCTATAAAGCAAAAAAGTAACACCGATATTAGTATTTTCTTATCAACTTCTGAATACTGAAGTAACACTTGTGTTAAAGCTACAACCATAGTTACAAACAACGTTATTGCAGCAATAAGCATCGAAGAACCGGTCATAAGTCCTGTTGACACCTGCCCCTTTTCCTGTGCTTCTGCTTTAATCTGTAATAAATCTTCACGACTTCCCCCAGCAACTTCTATTAATGCCGATCTAACATTTGACATTTGTACATTTTTCCCTTTTAGCTTGTCACATACCTCTTTATATTTTTTCATTTTATGAACTTTATCATTTGCATATTTTGTTATCATATCTACGTTACTTACCGCTTCCCCAAACGTATCCGGTCTCCTCTTATCAAACACCTCATTACAAGTCATCACCGTAACTAGATTCTCCGTCTCGCTCAAGTTAATAATATTATGTGTCCATCCGGGGATCATATAGACTGCCTCAATCTTATCCCCACTTACTTCGAATTCCACCATTTCACCGGTATTAATATTCCGTTCCTGGATCAATCCGTGCCCTGCCACAACAATAAAAAGCTCCCACTTACTGTTGTGCCAATGCTGCCCCTTTGTAATCCCCGGCTTACTGATATTAATAGAAACCTGTCCACAATCCTGTGTATGCACAAGTTCCGTAAAGGAGCCTCGATCATCCATATTCATTTTCAATGGATATGCAAACTTTTCCTTTGGAAGATATGTAAGGTACAAGCTAAACAGCTTCTTTGCAAAGGAGCCATCCGGCATCTTTGGCATAAGAAGTGTTTGTGGCTGCATCTTGAATTGCTCCAAAAGATCAACAATTTCTCCCAATGTCACCTTATGTGTAACCGGCACACAACAATACGGTCCCTGATCACATAGAACAGTTTCAACACCATCAAATGTACAATGCTGCTCCTTGCCCTCCAACAGATCAAACATGCCCTCTACCAGATCATCAATATACAAAAGTTCCAGCTCGGTTGAACGATCAGTTACCGTATACGGCTCATCATTTGCTACCGCCCAACAAAAAGTCGATACTGCGGAATTATACTTTGGTCTGCTATGCCCCATAAGATTCGGGAAACGATAGACCGCGATCTTCGCCCCTGTTTCCTTTCCATAGTCAAAAAGCAATTGTTCTCCGGCAAGCTTGCTTCTTCCATATTCAGAATCGCCGAATCGCCCTGCCAATGTTGCCTGAATGGGTGACGAAAGCATGATCGTAGCTTTATTCTGATACTTTTTTAAACAAGCAAGCAACTCCGATGTAAAACCGAAGTTGCCCCTCATAAATTCATCCGGATTCTCCGGTCGATTCACGCCCGCCAAATGAAAGACAAAATCCGCGCGCTCGCAGTAATACTCTAATTCCGCTTTCGTAGAATCCATATCATATTCATAGATTTCATCGATACAAATATTGGGTCTAGTCTGATTCTTGTGATCCCTGATATTTTTCAGGTTATTGACCAGAGCTGTTCCGACCATTCCTTTTGCACCCGTAACCAAAATATTCATCAAATGCCTCCGCTTTGCTCGCCACTTTATATAATAATACCTTATATAAATAATAGTCATAACTTGGCATAAAATGTCAATACTTATTTTTCAGAAAAGCCGATGCACCTACATCGGCTCAGACCATAGCTATACTTTTCTTTTATCTAGCCATAATAAAAAGGCCCTCCTAATGATAATTTATTTTATCATAGAAGAACCTTCTAAACATTATTTTACAGGAAAAATTTCATACTCTCGCCAATGTAATTTGACATTCACCACTGCTCCCCTGTCAGGTAATACTCCCTCCAATACCCAAACGATTCCTCTCCCGGATCATACTCTGTCTCATCCTCATGGTCCGTCCACAGAGCAGTCGACAAATAATACTCATAATTCTCCATTCCTCCACCGGTCGGATCATCCCACGTACAATCAATATAGTACCAGGTATCCCCCAGCTTCACGCGATTCCATGCGTGGTCTCCTCTGCCCATGGTACTTGTCGCCCATCCACTGACAATATGGCATTCCACGCTTTCAGCTGTACACATCGCATAGAAAGCCAACGCATAGCTATTACACACACCGAAGCCTCGCATCAACACGCCCTCAGCAGCCGAGCTCCACCCCGGTCGCGTGCCAAGATTCCCCTCATAATAATCCGCATGCAAGATCAGATAATCGTGAATTGCCCTCACCTTATCCTGATCCGTCATCCCCGGCGTAATGATTTCGTCCAACGTATCATACACCTTCTCCAGCACAGTCTGCGCTTCCCCTGAAAATCCATCCACAGAACGCCTTTCAAGGACCTGGCGCACAGAGCCATACACCTGCTGCTCATACTCCTGCGCCTTGCCCGCTCCCATATCCATGAATTCATCTGGTTCTCTCTCTGCCCCACTCTTTCCAATTTCAACCTGCCCGGTCGGCACATCTCTCAGCCACCGCGGCAACGTAAAGCCGGTCCAAAGAACAACGACCGTAACGAAGATCAGGCACATTACCTTCTTCCCATAATTTTTCATAACTGCTCCAAAATCCTATTAATTCATTATTCATTGCCAATCATTAGTATCTTTATATTGCAACTTTCTTCCAAATTCGTAATTCTTGTATAACCTTTTTAAATAGCATATACAAGAAAAAGCCGACGTTTCACATCGACCTTTTCTTTCCTCTTCTATTCCACGCCTACGCATCCCGCAACATTCACATTCCAATCTTTCAGCATGCGCAGTTCCTTCTCAATCTCCTGATAAATAGACACATCTGTAATCTCAACCAGTACTACATGCCCAGCTTCTGAAGCCTCACGCATTGCAGCCGCATCATAACAGATATTCTCACCATATACCGTCTGAATCCCCTTTACAGAAAGTCCCTCGACAATCTGTGTGACTGTATTCTTGTCCACGCGCTCGATCTCCGAACCTGTCAGGAACAGCTTCGTAATCCCCTCGTTCTTACAATACAATTCAATATTCGAGATTGCCAACTGCACGGAAGCTTCCGCACTAAGTATTTTCTGATTGCGGTATTTGATGCGAAGCAGAAATCCCGTAATTCCTTTTGCACCCTTTCCCTGTGTCAGAATTCCAAACTGGCGAAGCTTATAGAAACGAACCAGTTCCTCCGCCTCCTGCAACTTATTCGACAGAACCGCAACGCAAACCAGATACAATGCAGCAAGAAAGATTCCCATCACAAAGCCAAGAACAACATACTTCTTACTGAATACCGGAGCCGATACTTCAACCGTTTCCGGTACAGTCTCCTCGTCTGCAGTCTCATTCTCTCGTTCTGCTGCTAATTCACTGTCAACCACTTTGAGCTGATCCTCCGTCATCGCAGATGTCAAAGTAGAAATCTGATCTCTGTACGACTTAATCAAACCTGTAACCGCATTCTGCGAATTGGCAAGATCCGAGTCTGTCTGTACCTGATAATTTTCCGAAACAAGCACAAGCTTATGACTTCCGATGCGATCCGCGATATCCTTGTATCTGCCCTTCAACTCCTTCTGAATTGCTTCCGACACTCTCTCCAAACTCTTTTCGTCCGTATACTTCACCAGAACCGAAAACGTATTATCCGAATCAACTGTGGCAGACACCAGCTCCGCAAGATACTTTGCTTCCGCCTTCGTGTTAACATCCTTCCAGATTTCCTTCTGACTCAATCCATTCGCTGCATAATCCACATATGCGTTCGTAATGGCAGAGGTATAATTCTGCTTATTATCCTTCGAATAATTGTATGTATAATCCGAATCGATATAATACTTCAGTTCCAACACATGTTCCTGATAAGGATCAATGTTCATCAGCAAAGACTCCTGCATGTACAGACTGTTCTTATCCAGCAACACCTGCAGACTCTTCACATCATCAATCTGTTGCTGCTCCGTCTTCGTAAACGCAACACTCTGTGTCGCATCCTGCGGCTGCTGCGCTGCTTTATATGCCTGCGCATCCTTAGCATACTTCACTCCCGGAAGTAATATTGCAAAAAGCAAAGCACATACGATCCATAACTTCCATCCCAACATCACCTTCCAGAATAAGTGACGAAGAGAAATTTCCCTAACTTGATTTTCCATTTGTATATTCTCCAATTTTTAATTTAATAGCTTAGACAAGTGTACTTCATTTGTTGCTAAAAAGCAATGTTTTACACTTGCTCGTTTTCTATTTTCAAATCAATCAAACGCTAAATTCCGCCTCTAACTTTTTAATTGTGTTATAGAACCCCGCATACACATTCTTATTCACTTGTGCGCCGTATTGTCTTGCATATTCAACAATCTGCTTCTTTTTTGCTTCCATAGGATTATAAAAAATAATAGTATCTCGCATTTCTTTATTATCTACAATTTCATCAATTAATTCCCCTGGACTTTTCTCTATCGTCAAAAGATTATTATAAATAGGAGCCAATTCTAATACCGTCTTCTTCTGTACACAGCTTTGTTTGATCAATTCTCTCCAGAAGTCATATGATAACAGATGTTCAATTTCAAAAGATAACGAATTATTGATCTTGCTATTGATTTTCTTCATATCATCTGTCGGCTGGATTGTAATTGCACTAAGATTAAATTTCTTTTTTGAATACTTTTGTTTTTCTTGTCCTATAGTACTCTTAGCCTTCATTCCAGCCTCATCATGATCAAACAAAAAGACCGCTTTACTTCCGTAGTTCGAATGAATCCAGGCTACTGCCCAATCACACAACACGCTAACTCCGCATCCATTTTCCTCTCTTGTTTCAATCTTCAGAGAGTTATCCATAAGCTTCTGCTGCAACTTTGGCGATAAAACCTCGATTGCGTCCAATAGATATTGCTTATCGGTAATCCCCTCCACAAAAATCGTATCCCTGTCCACCAGTTTAGTGTTCTTCATGATGCTTTTCAGACGCTCTATCTCTGCCTTTAATTCAGATTCCTTTTCTTTGATCAAAGGCGTAACAATTGGTAAAATGCCAATCTTCTCGTGCACATCTCGCACATCACTATTTTCATCAATAATACTAGCGTAATTCGCATTATCTTTTCTCACATAAAACAGTTTCGCCTTATTCTCCGCTCCAAGCTGATAAAATCCAGGCGAATGCGTTGTAATAAACTGCTGAATTTCATCTGAGAAGCCGAATAATTCTTTTGCCAACTGGAAGCACTTCATCATCTCGACACCATTTTCCGGTTCTTCATATCCCCATATTGGCGTAAAAGGAACTGCATTACTTCCTAAATTTCTATTGTCTCGTTCAGCAATATATTTTAATATAGCAGGAATATGCATGGACTTAATTCCTTCACCACGATATGCCAGATTTATACTTGCTCCACTTGCATCCTGCGTCATAAAAATCAATTCCTTAAAGATGTCAACCTGATTAGCAGGCATAACTAAACCACTATCAATTCCTATATTTTCCTTAACCAGCTGCCCGATTCTGTTCGTATAATCATTTAAGGCGGTCGAATACTCCCGTGCTTTCCTTGTTAAGTCTCCATTAGCCTCTTTCGCAATCGACAAATATAATTCTGATAACAGCATCTTAAAATAATTATCACTTTTCACAGCTGGAACATACTTATAGGAAATTCGATTTAACAATGTCGGTACTTTCGAATATGCGGAAAAAGACCATTCCTTGCTACTGTCATAGTGAAGACCGTTGCGACGCCATGTTTTTGTCCACACAACATCTTCATGATCCTTATATTGCATAGGTATTTCTATTTCGATTGATATGTAAACTTCTTTGGCCTTCCGGTTTCTGATCGGGGCAAACCGGGAATAATCAATATCGAAATCAAATTTATCTCCCGGTTCTGTTTCACCATTAAAAAACAAATTCAGAGCTTTCAACACATTGGATTTCCCAGCATCATTCAATCCAACAAATATATTCATCTGCCGGACATTAATTGTACAATTTACAATTGATCGAAAATTCTTAATATGAATCCTTTTTATCCTTAGCATCTTCATTCCTCTTTATATCACTATTACTTTATGCATAAATACAAATCATTTTCTTCCCAACGCAGGAAATCTCTTGATAGATCAGCCGTAATAATTTCACCGACATCCGCACAACAAACTCTCTGTACCAACTGGGAAACAAGCCAACTGCCATCCTTGCCGAAACCTTCTAGGCAAATTCCTGGAAGCAGATTCGAAATTACGGATCTTTCTGTCCTTAATTTGCCAATCACCTGAAGCGATTCCACAACCTGTCCTTCTAATAAATATACTTTTTCTTCTGTCTCTATATAAAGCTTTGACCAATCTCGCAAAATGGTTTCTCCATTTTGCATCAACAAGAGTTCTCCATCTGAATAAATGGGCTCTCTATTTTTTTTAATTTTTCTTATTTTCTTTTTGCAGACTCTTTCCATTTCCTTATTACAAATGAAAGCCTCGCTATCATCAACGTCTATTTTATTCTGTAGTTCAGATATTGGATTACCAAATTCCTGCCATACCTTTTTCTTAAAGCATCTCACTCCGTCAACTGTAGCATCATACTTATACCCATCAAATTCTTTTTTATGCTTGCAATATAGTTCTGTGTATTTTCTTCGTTTGGCGTATTTAGCAAGACTCAGTCCCGTTACCTCCTTAAAGCACTGTGATACCAAACCATAATCGCAATGCAAATATTCAATAATTACATTACTTATATTCGCTGACGATGATATATATTTTTTCTCAACGATTTCAATTGCTCCTCGAGTAATGTTCTTTTTGTATTCTGTTGTTACCTTCTCGCTTATCATAGTTTTCCTCTTTCGTAAATCCCGCTTAACTTTTGTATGAATATATTAACACATTACAACGAACAAAACTTGGTAACTTTCAATCGCATCTTACTCACAATTGAACATTATCTAGCACTTATTTGCTTCCATTTTTAGATACATTTACTATAACATACACTATTTGTTTTTGCCATGCGTTTTATTTCTTCGTTTCCTTGCTGGCCACTAAGTCTGAGAATCTCCCGGTACTTGGTCATAGCCATGACTTCCTTTGAATGTATTTACACCTTTCGGTGCATGATTACATTCTAAGGGATTTATGATAAAGGTTTCCACCACCGGAAGGGTGGTTTCCTTAAAAACGGATTTGCGTTTTCCTATCCCGGTTCTTCCTCAATTATCCGTTTTAGCTCTTGGGATTATACGAAAACTATAGTATAATCAAGGTATCAATTGCAATAACGGAGACATAAGGATGGCGACAGTAGATACCTCATTTTTAAATGCATTTTACCCGGAAGAAAGTCTGAAAATATCAAATGTTATCCAAGATAAAGATAAAATTTTGATACGAATAAAATCTATTACAGCATGTTGCACCTGTCCTAAGTGTGGACAAACAACAAATAATTATCATGGTACATATATGCGTAAGGTACAAGACTTGCCGATCCTTGGAAAGAACGTTCAGTTGGAGATAACCGCTCATGAGTATAATTGTATGAATAAAGAATGTAATACAACATCCATATCAGAGACTTTTGATGGTTTTCTGAATGCATATAGCAGGATGACAGAACGTTGTGCAGATTTTGTATGTACATTGGCATTGGAAACAAGTTGTGAAGGATGTGCTCACATATGTAAAACACTTGGAATTAAGACTAGTGGTGATACGGTTATTCGACTTCTTTTGAAAAGGTATGAACTATTACCGAATCCGGAAACTGGAGATGTGATTGGCGTTGACGATTTTGCCTATAAAAAGAGAAATACATATGGAACAATCATTGTAAATGAGAAGACACATGAACCTATTACCTTATTAGATGGTCGGGATGGAGAAACCTTAAGGGAATGGCTCAAAAATAATAAACAAGTAAAAGTTGTTACTCGTGATAGAGCAAGTGCTTATGCAAGAGTGATTACGGAGGAATTGCGTAATCACACCCACTATGGTGCGTTTACAAGACAAGAATTACTATTCGAAGATACAGTTGAAATACTTGCTGGTTCTTCTTCCATTAGTTTTAATGGAACAGAAACCACTGTATTTTCTAACTTCTCTGATGGCAATGCATCAAGGCAGGCAATTCTGACTTGCCTCATTCGATAATAATAGTTGGCCTTTGTGATAGAATTAAGTTTGCACCATTCATCAACGGACATGCCAACAGGACGATTCTTACAATCGTGAACCATTTTGGTCCACTCGTTCAGGCGACAATTGCGTGCAACCAATGCTGTTTGAGATTTCATAGACTTCCTCCATCTGTCGAAAAAGTTTAGTCTAAACTTTTTCGACTACACTTTTTTGACTGTCTTAATATTTTAGTCTATTTTCTCAAATTTGCTGCTGGTATTCTATGTATGAACTATGGAGCGTTTACGATCAGGCAGGTCTTTTGACCTGCCTGATAACATCTTTTGTTTAATTTTATCAAAATCCTACATCTCATCCCAAAACTAGACATACTTTCTCGTCATATTTTTCTATCTAGCATCTCCTAAATCCAATTCATATATCCATGTTTCCCCATAATCCTCCGTACTTTTTTCAACATATTTTATTGATTGTACATATAAAACTGCATTTTGAGGATTATCTATTACGAATTTACACACACCAAGTGCTAATGGCTTTGCACCTAATGGTGCAATTACCAATTTATCTTCTTTATACATCTCTTTTATGCGATACAATACATTATAAACTTCAAAAGGATTATCCGCATAGGTATTATATATCTCATCTTTGCTACACGCTTTTACCAATTCCTTATTGTTAAGAAGACTAATATCTCTAAACTTAGGCAAATAAGCAGGAAAACCATTTATTAGAATAACCTTATGTGCGCTGTACTCCTCCTTTATACGTATTGCCACTTTTCCATCAAACCCCAAAATAATAACTAAAACTGTATCTTTTGCTCTTTCCCCTTCAAATCCAGGAATACTTTTAACCTCTATTCCCGCATCTGCTTTTGAATAATTAAAAAAAACTTTAGGTTCATCTTTCATATTTGGAAAGTAATGGGTGCTTTCTTTCTTTTGTGGAAATTTATATGTTGCAGGCTCTGTATAATATACATCTATGTTCTCAACTGTACATTTTCGGCTAAGCAATTTTAGTAGTGGGAAAAAAAATTGATTTTTAAATCCTGTAATATCAATTCCGATGCTTTGATATTCTCCAATCTCCCCCAATATCTCGCTCAATAGTTCATAGTAATTTCTGGTTTCCATATAAGATGTATGGATATGTATAACATTTCTTTCCTTCAAAAACTTGTTTAGTTCACTCTCTCCCAACACCTTTTCTGATGAACGTTCCGCATACTGAAACACAATCCATTTTTTCACAAGAAATTGTTGTTGTATGCATAAACTTACGCCCCTTATATCTCTTCCTTCTAATCCATCAGCACAGAAAAAAGCATCATACTTTTTAGGCAAAAGCTTCGTTACATTGTGCATACTATATAATTTCATTCACACTCCTCCTCATCAAAAAACAACGTAATTTGACCAGGAATCTGTTGTTCTGTATGTTCTCTCTCTTGGTTGGTAGAAATTACAGATAAAACATTCCTTTTTTGAATTTCAGTCAAAATCAAAAAAGTATCTTTGTCAAGCACTTCTATACTACGCCCCTTGCTACGATACGATATTCCAAAAAGTGGACAAAACATCCTATTAAGCGTGTAAACCGTTCCTTTGCTTCCACTCGGTCCCAATGTCTGCAACTTATTTTTTTTCAAAAAAACCCCCCATGTCAATGCTGCGCCTATTAATTCAGATACCGCCTTATCATTTGTAGTAACAGAAAATTGATTAGACTCCATAACTTTCAAATCAACATCAGCATGATATTGACTAAATAAATTTCCTAGATTAACTACCAATGCATACAACTCATTTCCAACCTTAGGAATATATTTTATCTTTTCAATTTCATCATAAGCAACAGACATCGCCGCTGCATGTTGCGATTTCTTAGAAATATGTCCATAAAATAATTTTTGTCTATCTTCAAAATATGCATTATCGAAGGCTTCACGACATAGTTTTATGAAATTGCATACATTTCCAACCGAAAGATAACTATATGTGTTGAAACTGTAATATTGTTTTTCTCTTTTATATTTTGATGATAGTAAATACAAAAAAGCAACCTTATTATCATAAAAACGATCTCTATACCTTTTTTCAATATCCCGGTATTCATTCTTACCAGAACTTCCATTTAAGAATGCATTCATGCCTATTTGAATCTCTTTTATTGAATAACCCTTTTTAAAACACCATATATTCATCATCTCCAATAATGGATTATCTTTTACCCTTAATTTTTCATACAAACGATCCGTATATTGATTCTTTAAGCACCATTTAAAATGGTCTTTTTTATTTGCCGCCCACTTTTTAGCCTCTTCGCACTGCTCTTCCTTTTCTCCCAAAAACGTCTGTATACTTCCCAATCCTTGCTCCCTAAATACTGGGACAGATAACAATCTATTTCGTGCAATTTCAGCCAACCACTTCTTATACTCCTGTCGCTCTCCAGACTCAATTGTATAATAATTTATATCTTTAAACTCATAATCTCTTCCGATTGTCAAAAATTCTTCCTTATTGATAGTTTCAAATGTTTTTATTTCCGGCGCTCTTGTTCCTAGACGCAGAAAAATATCTCTATTCATCCTTGAATTTAAGGTTTTAATAAATCCATTTAATAACTTTTGCTCAAACTCCAAAAAATTTTCGCCTTCATCTATTACCAACAAAAAAATCACATCCTGAAATTCTACAATTTCTTGACAAATAATCTCCTTTACTTTGTAACTCAAATTTTTAAAATGATATAATTTTGAGGTTTGAAATTCAACTCCACTAATTTTTCTCTCATTAATATAACCATAGACTTCATTAATTCTATCTTCTACGTAATTTGCTAAGCCTTCAGTATAGTCATCACGTCCGAGCAAATTATATATCTTCTCTGTAATCACATTATATGTTTGGGTGTCCAACTCATTCTTCTCATATAGCATCTGTATAAATTCTACATAAGATTCGCACACAATTAATTCAAAAAAATGTGTAAATATACTTATCCCCACATTATCTTCTTCAAATGCTTGTAAAAAGTATGGATCAAATTTCAAGTACATTGATATACTCTTACACAACTTAAAATGCTCTATAATGGATTTGTTTTCCTTCTGTGCTAAGATTGCCTGAGCCTGAAATGAATAATACTTAAACATCATTGTTTTTCCAGTTCCTCTAGCCCCAGAAATAATTAATGACATTGGAGTCCGTAAATAAAAATCCTCAGTCAACATAATTCTTTTCATAAAAAAAGGGGCGCTCCAAGAATCAACAATTTGTTCATATGACATACTATCCGCATTTGTACTCTTAAATGGATTCTCATAATTGTTCTGATCAAACATATATTGTTTCCCTTTCTATTCCATAAACAATCTGTGAAGCATACAATTTTTCATGCCTTTTAAATAAAGATACCCACTCCTTATTGTCAACCCAAATAATAGGTAGACAATTATTAGGGGTATTGTATTCAAAAGCCAACAAAACTTGTGAATCGTTATATCCCAGTGAATCTCTTACAACTTTTTCCCGGATTTGTTCTATACTTTTTCCTTCATTTAATAGTCTCTGTATTTCTCCATTATAAAGATACTGTTTTGAAAGCAATTTATATCCATACTTTTGGGACATATAACGAGATTGTATTCTAAGAACATCCCTAATATTCTTATCAAACATTCGGTATATTGCAGACTCACATTTAAAACATTGGCTTCTTTCATCCATCAAAATTGGTGTACATAAATGTATTTTTTGTTCTACCAATTTTCTCTGTGCAGCTATGGTAGAAATCAAAAAAAGTGCATAAATATCTTTATCTTTCATAATTTCGTCCCATAGAGGCATTTTCTTTTTCATGCTCTTCATATACCAAATAGCCTGTTCACCAGATATTGACACATCATCTATCAAAATTATATTTTTCACCTTTGATAAACTCAATAATTCATTCGATGAGTTAACAAAAAAATCTGTAGATAGACCATTTTCTTTTCTAAAATAATAAGACATAAATGAACCACTCTCACTAATACTCCCCAATGGATAGAACACTATACTATTCATTGCTCCCTTTATGTCTACATTGTCTTTTATCATGATTTCATGTAACAATCGTCTATATGCAATTTTTACCAAATAAGATATATCACTTTCATTATAGTAAACAATATGAATTGCTAAAATCAAAGCTAATTTTCTTTCGTATTGAACATCAAATACCTTTCCTGTAAAATTATTCAACCATTTATTAATTGCAATACTATCGATTTTTCCGCTCCCCCAACTAGTATCTATAATGTCTTTTAAGATTTGCAAGAGCGTAGATTCTTCAATTTCAAGATATACTGGTTCTAAATCAACCTCATTATCAGTAATTTCTTTACTATCTAAATATTCATACACCTCTTTTGGATCCAACCTTCTCACCCTCTTATGTAATATTAAACATTAAATTGTTATCCTTCTAGCATATTTTCCTGCCTAATTGCTTCATTAATCAAATTCTGAATCAGCTCTGTCATCATACCACTTTCAAATATTTTGTTTAGCAATTCTTGTATTTCTAGCATTGAGTTTAACTTTACAATTGTATTTCTTCTTCCGCTTCCATATTCCGCTGCTATATCTGCATTTAGAACAAATGTTGCCGGATATGATACTGTACCATACTCAACAAACATCATTCTGTATTTATAATTTTCTATACCTTTTACTTTGAGATAAACTTCAAATTTCTTTTCCTCGTTATTTTGTTCTCCTAACTTATCTTGAATATTCACATGTACAGTTTCTTCCGCATTCTGATATAAACTATTCAGGCCAGCTAATCCATTCTTTCTTTTGTAATCATAAGAAAAAATATGCCCCTCATATGACTCAATCTTTCCCTCTACATAGCCTTTTGTAACTTCCCCCAACTCTTTCAATTTATCCTCAATCACCTTATCTGGAGTAAATCGATCTACCAAATCAAAATTAAATTCCATTGCCATTTCTTATCCTCCTCATACATCTTTTATCTCACACATAATTGGGAAATGATCACTTATCGCTTTATTAGGATGCATATTTTCATCCATAAGTTTTGCATAACTACATGATGTTAAAATTTTCAAGCTTTCCCTTTTAAATTCAGGCAAAATATCTTGGCTCAAAATGATTTGATCTAACATATACCACATAGGATTATGTAATTTTGCCTGATTATAGTAATAAGTTCCCGGTGGATATGAAAAATCTCCCATCAAATTCCACATTGGATTATAAAATTTTCTATATTCAACATTTTTTATCTTTCTAGTCGGTGGCTCCTCCAAATTCAACTCCGGTAGTCCATGAAAACCATTTGCATTCAAACAACCTTTATCATATGGCATCTCATTCATGTCCCCAATAATAATCGTTTTTTTTGAATGAATCCTTTCTTCGGTCTTTCTTATATCCTCCATAATTCTATGTATAACTTCAAGACGTTCATATCCCATATCCCCATACATATCTGTAAACAAATGAACACCACAAATAATATATTGCTTTTTTATAATTTGTATTGAATAATAACTTTCTTGAATATCCGGCTCAATTTCCTCATAGTTACACCAAAAACTTATTCTTTTACAACCAATTGTATTCTGCAATACCAGAGAAATCCCAGCTTTATCCAAAAGCATTTTTAACTCTTCCTCATCATCCTCATACTCTGCCATAACCAATACATCTATTCCATTATCTACGACAAGATTAGCAATATATTCATTTAAATTATTATTATGCGTATTCCAAAACAATATTTTCAACTTGTATCTCCGCGTTTAAATTTCAATTTGTTATTTATAATGATTCTAATCAATATACAAATTTAGAACAATAATGATCTTCATCCATCAGCCTGTTTTCCAAGCCTCATATTCCCCCTTCTCCAATATATCGGCTATCCGCTCACAAGCATGCCCATCTCCATATGGATTACACGCTTTCGCCATCCTATTATATTCTTCTTCATTTTCGAGGAGTAATTTAAAATTCTGATATATAATTTCTTCATCAGTGCCAACTAATTTGAGAGTACCGGCTTCCACCCCTTCCGGTCTCTCCGTTGTGTCTCGCATAACAAGAACCGGTTTACCATATGATGGAACTTCCTCCTGAATTCCACCGGAGTCCGTCAGGCATAAAAAGCATCTTGCTTCAAAATTGTGACAATCAAAAACATCAATCGGTTCAATAATATGAATCCGATCGCATCCTCCCAGTTCTTCCTCTGCTGCTTTGCGCACAACCGGATTCATATGAATTGGATACACAGCCTTGCAATCAGGATGCTCATCAAGAACTCTTCGAATCGCTCTAAACATGCTATGCATCGGCTGACCAAGATTTTCTCTCCGATGAGCAGTAATAAAAATAAGTTTGTCCGATCCAACCCAGTCCAATTCCGGATGTGAATAATTCTCGGTTACCGTATGTTTCATTGCATCAATTACTGTATTTCCCGTTATATAAATACTCTCTGGATTTTTACCCTCTTTGATCAGATTCTGTGCAGCCATCTGTGTGGGTGCAAAATTGTATTTACTTATAATTGATACCGCCTGCCGATTAAACTCTTCCGGATATGGCGAATAAATATCATATGTACGAAGACCTGCCTCAACATGTCCTATCGGTATCTGAAGATAGAAGCATGCTAACGCTGTAACAAATGTCGTTGAAGTATCTCCGTGAACCAGAACAACATCCGGGCGTTCTTTTTCCAATACTTCTCGAATTTTCAACAAAATATTCGCAGTAATATCAAATAAAGTTTGCTTATCCTTCATAATAGAAAGGTCATAATCTGGAACGACATTAAAGGTCTCAAGTACCTGATCCAGCATCTGTCTGTGCTGTCCTGTCACGCATACAACTGTTTGCAAATTTTTTCTCTGTTTTAATTCATTTACAAGTGGACACATCTTTATTGCTTCTGGCCGTGTGCCAAAAACCAACATAACCTTATTCATAAACATTCCCTTTAATCGCACCTTTGATTCAAATTTCCACTCAGTATAAACTCGTCTATTTCTCTTTTCATTTCTTGCTTTACAGCCTTTGTATCCCCATTTGTTTCTAACCAAACTTTCGTCCAAAGAACAGTTTCCTCTATCGCTTTATCAATATGCCATAATGGTTTCCACCCAAAAACAGATTTTATTCTACTACAATCCAATCTAAGATATAACGCTTCATGAGGAGCATTTTCTTCACACTTGTTAGTCCAAGCAACAACAGGTTCATTTGTCTTTTTCCCATTATCATTCCATTTCTCACAAAACAAATCTACAAGTCGCCCTGTTGTTACACAATCTGAATCATTAGGTCCAACATTATAATAGCCAGACCACATTCTATCTTCATATTGTCTAGCTCCTATAAGTAAATATACAAATAATGGTTCTAACACATGTTGATATGGGCGTACAGAATATGGATTTCTAACTAACACATTGGTTCTATTACATTTTTGTTGATATGCCTTTGCAACAGTTTTTAAACAATCAGGAATAATTCTATCTTTAGAAAAGTCTCCTCCGCCAATAACATTTCCTGCTCTTGCTGTACTGACAGCAACTTTTAATTCATCCAAAAAAGCATCTTTATAGCAATGAGTTACTAACTCCGAACAAGACTTGGAATTACTATACGGATCATATCCATCAAGAGGCTCATTCTCACGATATCCATATTCCCACTCATTATTTTTGTACACTTTGTCTGTTGTCACATTCAGAAAAGATCTCACTCCTGCATAATCAGCAGTTTTAAACCCCTGATTTTTTATATAAATATTCGATAATCTAACACACTCACAAATATTGACCGTTCCCATAACATTAATATTATAAGTGTTTACAGGATCACGATATGACTCACGAACAATCGGCTGTGCTGCAAGATGAAACACAATTTCCGGTTGAAACGCTTTAAATACACGCTTCATTAATTCCAAATCTCTTATATCTCCATATACTTGTTGAAGATTATCGTTCTGCCCAATCTCTGCAAGCTCATACAAATTCGGTTTGGTCGATGGCTTTAACGCATAACCCAAAACGCTTGCTCCCGCATTTAATAAAAGTGTAGTAAGCCACGCTCCTTTAAATCCAGTATTTCCAGTGACAAGGATTCGTTTATTATTATAAAATTTTAATATTTCATTATAATCTATGTACATCCACATCATTTCCTTTCGAAAATTTATTGATCACTTCTTCCAACAATGCTCATTACCTTAGGCAATACTTTCTCAGCACTCATTCCATAATAATTGCGTAAATAATCCTGATCACCAACAATTTCAGTAAATACACCATCAAGCCCAATCCTTAACAATGTCGAATGCCTATCCTGTATAACTGAAATAGCCTCTGCAACTGCACCACCAAAGCCTCCTATAATATTATGATCCTCCATAGTTACAATCAATTTAGATTTTTTAGATATTTCAATAACAGATTTTTTATCTAATGGATTCACAACCGGTACGGAATATAACCCAGTCTTTATTCCATTTTTCTCTAGTAATTCTCTTAATTTATACCCTTCTACCAAAATTGTTCCACAACATAATATATTTACCATCTCTGAAAAAGGATGAATTCCTATAAAATCCTGAATTTCATTCTCTGAAATATTTAGATGTAAATCTGGCTCTTTTCCTCTCGCCATTCTTATATATGCTGGACCTTCATGTTTGTAAGCATCTTCCAAACAAAACAAAGCCTCCTTGGCATCTGCCGGAGTATATACCCTCATATACGGTAATGAACGCATAATAGAAATATCCTCTGTAGCGTGATGTGTCATTCCCAAATCCCCATAGGCAAAACCACATCCCACCGCCAAAATCTTTACATTTGCGTGATGATAACATATATCATTTCTAATCTGTTCTATTCCACGCAAAGTAGCGAAATTTCCTATAGAATATGTAAAAACAACATTTCCGCTCAATGCCAATCCAGCAGCACAAGCATTCATATTTTGTTCCGCAATACCAACATTAATAAATCTCTCTGGGAAATTCACTTTAAACTCTTCTACAACATTATAACCAAGATCTCCTACCATAAGGATTATTCTATTATCAACTCCTGCAAGATCGGTAATCTTATTTATTACATCATTTCGCATGGTTTTATCTTCTCCAATTCTGCTAATGCCTTTTTATAATATTCTCCTTGTGGATCTCTATAATGCCATAACAATTCATTTTCCATAAAAGAAACCCCTTTTCCCTTTATAGTATGTGCAATAATAACTTTAGGTTTTCCATGATTATCTTCCAAAAATGCAGCCTTCAACTTTTCATGTGAATGACCATCCGTTTCTACTACATACCATCCAAAAGCTTTCCACATATCCTTCATTGAATCCATACATATAATATCTTTTGTAAATCCTAATGCCTGCATTTTGTTATAATCTACAATTGCAGTGAAATTTGAAAGATGATTCTGAGAAGCAAGCATCACTGCCTCCCAAACTATTCCCTCATTACATTCTCCATCACCGAGAACAACATAGGTTTTGTATTCTTTTTTTCTTAATTTAGCATTCAACGCCATTCCGCATGCAATTCCCATCCCATGTCCGAGACTGCCCGTTGATACTTCCACTCCCGGCACCCTGTGAGAAACATGGCAGGAAAATGAACTTCCATTTTGACCATACATTTGTAAATCATCAGTATTAAAATAACCAACTTCCGCTAATGCTGCATATAATGCAGCACCACTATGACCTTTACTTAAAACAAATCTATCCCGCATATCCCATTGAGGATTTCTAATATCATAATTCATAATATCCGCATAAAGAACCGCAACAATATCAGCACAAGAAAACACTGACGCAATATGAGACGCATGCGCCAAATGAACCATATTTAACGCATCTTTCCTTATTTTCCATGCTAATATCTTTGAATCAATATTTTTTTGCAACTTCACTACAATTAATTCCTCTCTTATTTAATCCGATAAATTAATAATGCAACCGTTATTTACACTTCTATGTAGAATAGTATTGAATAACACTACTTATACCGTTTTCAAAATTAATAAAATCATTTTTATCAAAATATTTACGCACTTTTCTGTTATCACATCGTATACTTTGACATCCAACACCTTGATCAATATTTCCATATACCACATAATTTTGAGTTCCATATTTTTCCTCTATCAAATTAATAAAATATCTAAGAGAATGTGTATCGCCATTTGAAATATTATATATTCCCGGTTCTATATCGGTATTTATATATCGAAATAAGATTTCAGCAAAATCATCGACATGTGTATATTCCCAATCCTGCATACAATTTGTTTTTAATCTTACATGTCTTCCTTGAGACAATTCACTGCATAAATATCCTAGAAGGTTATCGGTTTCCATATAATTTCCATACATTGATCCCATTCGCAACTCATAAAATTGTACTCCAAACAGATTACAAATCTCTCTCATCCTTTTTGCACAATTTAACTTACTTTTAGCATATGCTGTTATTGGATGGCATTTTGTTTCCTCACTTATTACACCTTGAACCGTACCGTATTCAGCCATAGAACCAATCTGTATAAATTTTCTACATCCTTTATTGATCAGGCCTTGTAAAAGTGCTAACGAATATTCTTCATTTTGTTTCTGAATCCTCTCGTTTTCTTGCCCTTCTCCACGCGTTGCAATCCAAGAAAAATTTACTGCAATATCACACCCCAAATCAATAAAATCTAGAATTTTTCCATACTCCTCAATCCCTAATCTTACATATTGTATACGACTTCCAAACCGCTCATAATTAACTGATGGCTCCTTGCTCGAAACTAAATAAAAGGTATTCGTCTCTTCTTTAAATAATCGACATAATGAATTTCTAGCCAAATATCCATTTGCACCGGCTATTACTATTCTTTGATTCATATGATTGCTCCAAAATTTTAATTAATTTTTAATTCAGATAAAAATCCATCTGAATCAAAACCAATAATATCCCCTTTATAATTATAATTTTTAAGCGTTTTCATTACATCTCCCGTATACTCATTAGCCATAATAATAATCAAATCATTTTCATTCACACTTTCCTTTGTTGGATATTCAATCTTCAAAGAAAAATCTGCAATATATTTTCCTATCTTAATATTACTTACATCAAACAAATGCTTTAACATCGATGGTTTAAAAAACTCTACGCAACTACGTGCAACATAACTAGCTCCCCATATTGACACCGACTTATGACTCATAACTTTATTACATAATTCTGCTTTATCCATTTCAAGACGTGCTAAAAAATCATCAGCATACTTTAGTTTAGTTTTACGAACAAGCATTTCAAGATAATCTTTATTTTCTGATTCTCTCACAAATACAACTTCAAATCCAGCAACGCTAGCCAATTTTGAAAGTGATATTACATTGTAATAATGAAGATGCTGTGGATATATATCAAAATAACAGCCTCCTCTAAACGCTCTTTGACCATTTGGAACTGTTATAAATCCAACCCCACCATCTATAAGTAAATCATATACATATTTCATCGCATCTACAACATCTGGAATATGTTCAAAAACCATTGTTGCAATAAAAGCAGAAAAATTCTCATTTATATCAAGATTTGATCCAAAAAAATCATTTATTATTTCACAATTTGGAGCTACCTTCACCGAAATATCATACTCAGTTTTTGAAGGTTCAACGCCAAGCACTCTCACAAATTTCTTTTTTGCAGCATTCAATAGATAACCGCACCCCGAACCTATCTCAATAATGCCATCACAATTTGGTGATTTTTCAGCCAAAAACTCAATCATTGAATCAAATTTCTGAGATCTCTGATTAACCGCTGCCTCGTCAATATCATCTCCCAACGCAACAGAAAAATCTGTGTAAAACTCATCATCTAAAAAATTATCAATTACTCCGTGATTACATTTTGGACATTTATATATCATTAAATTTGTACGATTAACCTTATCTTCAAGACTACTTACAACATTTGCCGTATTCAATTTTCCTTTTAATTCTTGTACCTCATTCATTGTTGAATCACAAATTGGACACTTTTTCATAAGAACATCCTCCTTCAATTTACTTATCCTTTAAAAATTTAAATTCCAAATTTATTTTTTTCAACTCCATCTTTACCACTTAATCCAAGGTGCCTGTTCAAGTTGTATCATTTGCTCCAAGAGATCCATTTCTCGTTTGTTATCCATACACTGCCAAAATCCTCGATGTAAATAAGACATAAGTTGACCTTCTTTCGCTAACCTTTCAAGTGGTTCTTGTTCAAAAACGGTATTATCATTTTCTATATAGTCGAAAACTTCTGGGTTCAATACCATATATCCTGCATTAATCGGTGCCTGATCCATCATGCTTTTCTCTCGAAAAGATTTAACTGCATTATTTCCCCCTATGTTTAAGACTCCCTTTTGCTGATCTTGCATAACAGCAGTTAATGTTGCATACTTACCATGACTATTATGAAACTCTAATAATTTTTCAATATTAACATCACATACCCCATCCCCATAAGTCATAAAAAATGGTTCATTACCTATGTATTTTTGAATACGTTTTATTCTTCCACCAGTCATAGTGTTTAATCCCGTATCAACAACTGTTACTTTCCAAGGTTCTATATGCTGATCATGTATTTCAATTATTCTTTCACCACCTCGAAAATCAAACGTAACATCTGAATTATTAATAAAGTAATCCGAAAACCATTCTTTAATTACATTCTGCTTATAGCCCGCGCAAATAACAAATTCATTAAATCCGTAATAAGCATATTCTTTCATAATATGCCATATTATGGGCATTCCTCCAATTTCAATCATGGGTTTTGGGCGATATAATGACTCTTCCGAAATACGAGTTCCAAAACCGCCAGCAAGTAACACTACCTTCACTTCTAAATATCCTCCCTATCTTTTAATGTACTAATTTACAATTTGTTTAGTTTCATCTTATTTATGCCAAATTTTTCTAAATCTCATCAATATATAACCTCCAATAGGCAAAACAATGATTTCGCTCAAGAAAAGCCCTATAAATATGTAATCTACCCCATCAGATCTTGTCAAAATATAAGTTAAAGCCATACTAATTATTCCTGACAAAATTGACACTACCATAAATGGTTCTTTTTTATGCGCTCTTAAGTAAACTGCCATAGCATATACAACCAAGGACAAACAATACGCTAAACTTAAAATAAGTATCGATTCTATTGAAAGAATTCTCGTCCAAATTATATTGGATATAACTGGAATTAACCGTGAGGCAAATAACGCTCCTATGCCTATTACATATACAAGAATTGAATACACTATATTTCTCTTCAATAGCTCGTCCATCTGCTTCCATTCTCTTTTTTCCACAGCCATGTTATACTTAGGCATTGAAATAAGACTCCATACATTTGCTACCGTATAAATAGCTTGCACAATAGACAATGAATATCCAACCTTGCCTGCAACTACAGATCCAAACAAAGCAAACGTAAGCGGACTATATATTTGAGATGCAAAATACCCAGAAATCCAACTAACAGCATATTTCCCAAGCAATGGAACAAACTCTTTCGTCCATGCAATTCTACATTTTATCTCACAGTGAATCATTTGTCGAATAGAGGCTCCGAACTTATTATCTAAACATTTGAAAACAATAGTTCCCTTCAAAAATAGCGGTATTGAAAGAGCATATAGACCAGCACCACAAATAAGAAGCGCAATAGCTGTAATACAATGTACACTACTCGCAACTGTTCTTATTCTCTGAGTTGTAGCAAATTGATCACACCCCTCATAAAAAGAGAGCATAATTTGTGATGCAAAATTAAAAACACTGGCTAAAGTATACAAGATCCACGGTATTTGCCATTTTACTCCATCTTCGTTATTTGAAAACATTAAAATTCCCAAAACTAAAATAATGATAAACGCGATTAATAAAACCTTCCAAATCCATCTCACAACAAATTTAAAAAGAGAAGACATCCGTTCAATACTATCTGCTCGTCCAACAAATTCTCCACTCTTTTTATTAAAGTTTAAGTATGTATACTCATGAGCTGCATATTGTGTCATAATAGATGTAAATCCAAGATCTGCAAATACTGTAAGTCCTGCAATACTTCCAAAGGTATACCAATATCCTTGTTGATTTTCTGTCAGAAAATATGGGACAAAAAAAACAATAATTGGATTTAAAAATATCTTAATTATATAGTTTAAAAAAGTTGCAAATGCATCTGGTTGAAATATTGCTTTAATAAAACTTTTTATCTTATACATAAAACCTCACATTCTATATGTAGATTCTAGATATCACAATCGGATCCGTTTTCTCGGAATGAATATATTTTATACACTTTTTCCTTCTTATATAATCATGATATTTATGACGCAACAAAAGATATACTGCTATAACAGGCAAAAAAAGCGATGTAACTATAGTTTGTAACGGTGCAATTTTATATAAATATCCCAACGCTTTCTTACCATCTTTATTATTCCTCAAAATTTCTCTATAAACAGTAAACCATAACACTAATTGAGTATGTCGCATTCTATATCTAATAAGATTTTCTATTTCTTTCTTTGTATATCCTTTTCCAATAGCACTAAGGAGATCCTCATGATATCTAATCATATAATTGTATGCTGAAATATTTCCCCATGCAATCTCTCCACCTGCAAGTATGCATATCTTATCCTCAATATATGTTGCACCTTTGCATGCAGATACAAAGGTTGATCCCAACTGTGGCGCAGTTATTTTACTACTTTTCGCAACTTGAATAGCAATTTCTCTCAAAAAAATATTAGCTGATGAGAACAGCAATTGTCCATCCACCTTTTTATGTGCTTCAATAATCAAACTTTTCCCATCACAATAATATCCCGGCTTAATTTCTCCCAAATTAATATCTTGTACGCTTGAGGATAAATCATTGGGAAAACCATTTAATCTTGCACTAGGCAAAAAAATCCATGTAATATTTTTGTTCTTTTCTATAATATCCAATACATTTTTTATAACTCCGGGTAATATTAAATCATCATCACCAACCACCCATACAAATCGCCCCTTCGCCTTCTGCATAGCTGTAAGAATATTACCATCACCGCCAATATTTTTTTCGTTAATATTAATTTTAAAATTATGCCGCCGACATTCTTGAAATAAATAAGTTTTTGTTTCTTCCAATTTATCCGATGGATTTACTGACACAACAATTTCAACAAGATTACTATTCAAATCTATCATTTGATCTATTAATCTTGAAAAAACATATCTAAAACTATCCAAACGATTATATATTGGCATACATATACTCAAAACAGGTTCTTCAGACATTCTCCTCACCTCCTATTTACTGATAACAATATTCTTCATCAGCCCTATCTTTATACTTAATCGCGCACAGTTTTCCAAAAACTGATGAATGAGATCGTATATCACAGTTAGTGTAACTATTAGACGCAATAACAACCTCATCCCTCATAGTTATATTTTCAATCTAAACATTATTATCATCAATTACAAGTGTTCTGGCTCTTTTCCTCCTTATTTTTCCTATCAGTACAGATCTATGAATACAACAACTCTTACCTATAACCTTACTTCCTTTAGTGTAATACAGTAATAAAATGTCTTATGTAAAATGTCTCCCCTATTTTAGTCTTCGCACATCGAACTCTTCGACGTAATCTTTGGACCAACAGAGCCCTTGGGGGATATTTCTTTTTGTTCATTTTTATAATTTCCTTGTATAATAATATCATCCATTTTTTCCTTATCACATAATAATCCAAATGCAAATATAATCGTCCCTGTATTAGAAAATATCGCACTGCTTATTACACTTACTGCCATAACTAATATTTTTATTTGTATTCCAACAAAGTTTTTTATTTTATAGCTTTTATAAATTCTATGCAACATATAGCCTTCCAAAATAATAAGCCCAACCAATCCTGCATCATGTAATATCGTTACAATCTCTGAATCACCAATAAATTCTCCTCTTACCTTCACATTTCCAACCCCCAAGCAGATATTATCAAGAAAAACTCTAATTGCTTCCATCTGATTTCCCTCTTGCCCAAATCTTGAATTCATAAACCGTCCCGATATTATACTATTAATATAGTACATATACACAGCAGAGAACCTCAATTTCGGTATAATCTGATAAGCCACAAAAATTAACACAGCCATTGCACAAAACATACCAAGCATCATGCCTTTAAACAATTTGTACTCTTTAAATCTTGATAAACTTGAAATAAATATCCATGCTCCAAACATTATTACAAACAAAATAATATACGCTTTCGAAACTGATAAAAATCCGCAAATGAATGCCATAATTAATATTATAAAATTATGTGCCATGTTCTTTTTAATGCAAATTTCTGATAATGATAAAACAATCATAAAAATCATAAACATAGCCACCGGCACAGTATTACTGAATGTTCCAGTAAGTCTGTTCAATATATGTTGACTATTTGATGTAATCGATTGTGCCGAATCTGTTGCATATAAAGCAGCGGTCCAATAATATGAATTTGGATCAAAATATTGTAAGATCATTACAAACAAGTTAAAAATAACCGAAACATCTAAAACTTTTCTTATAGAATCCTTTTTACCAAAGGCAATAATTATCCACATCTCCATAATCAAACGAAAAATACCAAAAAATCTGTATACCATAAATACAGCCTTTTCATTATTGCATAGAGAAATAACCGAAGATAAAATAAGAACCAAAATGTATACAATTAACGGAACCATTTGCCTAATCTCATCCCTTTTTATTCTAATATTTGATATAACTAGTGCAATCAAAAGAAAAGGAAATGCTACCACTCCATAAACAACTGTGTGTCCTCCTATTTTTACTGCTGGTGCAATAATTGTTAATAATACAAATAATGCAACCCCAAAACTATTATTAACACAAGCCCAAAGCGCAACTATTAAAATTGATATTATGGTAATAATGTTGATAATCTCCATATCTAAATAACTCACCTCTGCGTCATGTACTTAAAAATCCATTTACTTCTTTAAGTCATATTCGCTATATCCTCTGTTTTTACTTTCTACTAACCTAATCTCCAATAAAATGCTCTAAAATTAGAATCCTATAATACACGCGTCCTCAGAATATTACATTCTTCTAGTGCCCTCCTACCTTCCCTTCATCTTTTTCGATTAATCGAGTCCACAATTTATTCAAAACATTTTCTGTCAAATACTTTTTTGAGATTTCCACAGATTCCTTTTTCATTCTCCACAATTTTGAAGAGTCAGAATATAATCTAATTATCACATCCACAAATAGACCTATATTATCTTCTGGTATAAGATATCCATTTCTATCATTTTGGATTACATCTACAAAGTTTTCTCGATAACTGGAAATAACAGGAAGTCCCGAAGCTAACGCATCAACAAACGTCCCCGGAAACCCTTCTGTACTCCAATGTGTTGGAAAAAGTAATGCATCATATTGTGTCAGAAACCTCTGTGCTTCTTCAGATGAGACTTTTCCCATATAAGAAATAATTCGCTTATCCGAATTATTTAAAATTCTTTCAAATTGTGCTTTATAGGCACTATCTATTGCCCCATAAATATCAAGTTCTATGTTTCCCCATGAATCAATTTTAGAATTTGCAATTTGCACTATATCTACCGCAGTATCTATACCCTTATATTGATCAATTCTAGAAAACGTACAAAGTTTTAACTTTTTACCACTGCTCTTCTTTATCCCTCCCAAATTCAACGGAATAAAGGTTTTAAAATTAGGCAAATATTGGGTTTGATTGAGTCCAATATTTTTATATTGCTCAACCATGTATTTAGATTCTACATAGATATAGTCTATTTGTCTTTCATTTTTCAACCGACTTTTTTTCTGCAAAATATATTCATGACGTACCCCACCAATCACAATTTCATGTATAATTGTCTTATAAATTTTTTTGAGAAAAATTAATAAATGGTCAATTCTAAAATATCCAGTAGAGGCGAGAATAACAACCACCTTTTCATTCACACGCATAATCCGACAAATTCCAATAAATAGTTGCAATACGTTTTTTCCATACACGTCAAACACCATCAATTTATTTCCATTTTGCTTACACTTCTCGTTTAAATATACTACTATTTCCCTTGTTTTTGTAATCTGACCACCAACACCATCATCTGGACCAAGATTTCCAAGTACACCTATTGTATTCATTCATTTACCTCTGAAACCACAAATCTCATTTTACCATTTTTCGTTCTCGGAATACAATTCACGTATTCAATATCATACTTTAACCGTTTCCCGAATCGGTCATCCATCAAATCTCGAATCCTATGTTCATCATCGATAGTATACCCTTCTAACTTAACAATTCGAATAATAACATATTCTAAAGATTTTTGTACAATTTGCGCTTCTTTCACATGCTCCGCATCTTTAAAAATGTGATCCAGCCTTCCAATTCTACTACCATCTATAAGTTTAACATAATCTTCTAATCTTCCATCTATATTTACTACCCGCCTTTCAAATGGAGTATCCACACACTGTGCAATATCATGTGTATCATATCGTATCAAAGGCATAGCTTTATTGTTAAAGTTAGTTCCCACGATATGAGTTTCTCCATCTTCCATCTTAACAAATTCCACTGCTGAATAATCTTCTATTACTTTAATTTTTCCTGGCACATAATCCCTAAAACACCCCACGCCCTCAGTTTGTCCATATGTCTGATTAGGTCTTATTCCAAAAGCTTTTTCAATCGTTTGTATATGTTTCTCTGTCACATTTTCAGAGCACAACGTAATTACTTTTACATTATATCTCAGCCCGTATCCAGTACGATTAATAAAATCTGCAAGTAAAGAAATCACTGATGGATATCCATGAATCCAAATAGGTTTGTATTTATTTAGAGTATCTACATATGAATACAAATTATCATCTGACATATGAAAGCTACTAAACATTAATTGTTTTCCTGGTCTATTTATCCTATAAAATGGAGGAGTTTTCTGTTTTGCCGGCACAATTGGACGACCTGCAAAATATCCACACAACATTTCTCTTTTAATTCCGAGCTTTTCATGTTCTCTCCATGTAATAGCCCAATTTTCAGCATCAGCTTCTTTTGTTACATTTAAATTTAATCCCGCTCCAGTAGTTCCACTTGTATGTACATGCCTAATACTATTCTTTTTCATTCTAAATTCATCAGAATAAAACTCATCATGATATTTTTGTACTATCGTTTTATCAATAATTGGTATTTTCTGCAAATCGCTTAATCCTTTTATAGATTTATAATCAATCTTATTCTCATCAAATAATTTTCTATAAAACAGAACATGGGTATAGCTATATTCTACAATTTCCCTTATTTTCTGATCCCTATACTCTTTCAATTTATCTTCTGTATATTTATCACGATTTATGCTCAAACTATATTTTTCATCAAAAAGCTTTCCATATCTCTCTTTTTGAATTTTATATCCCATAACAGATACCGCTATATTTTGTATCCAAACTGGGAGTAAATTATATATACTCAATACATTCATTTCTAAGATCTACACTCACTTTTCTCTCTAATATGAATAATCTTGCCGTAACTCCAATTATCACTGCATTATCTGAAATATCATCTAACACAACCGCATTTACCCCTATGTAACATAATCACCTCTTACTATTTCTCCTAACAATTTGGCTCCACTGGAAATTTCACATCGATTTCCAATTACTGGTACTACTTGTGCACTTACTACCAAAGCTTTCTATATGCTTACTTTTTAGCACCGCCCCCAATTGTGACACACGATCCAATAACACAATCTTCTCCTATCACAACTCTACCATGTATAATAACAGCCATTCCTTTATACGCTAACACTGCTCCATTTCCTATTTCAGCTGTATATGGTATATAGCAATTATGAAACATAAAAATCAAACTTCTCAAGCACCATGTACACAACTTCAATTCATCCATGTAACATAATATAACTTTTCTATATGTATTTATAACATTTCATACCATCGTTTACCCACTTATTCATACTATAAATTATACGTTCCACTTAAACTAATCACATTCCTTGTATCAAACACAACTTTGTTTGCTAATTTATCTTGATTTTCTTTTATTTGATCATGTCCAACCATGATGACTACCAAATCTACCGCTTCAAGAAATTCATCCAAATCATGATACTGATTATCAACAACATCCTTTGTAATCAATGGATCATATACTTTAAGTCCATTAGCGAGGTGTCTCGCCTGACTTTCAAGAAGTTGCAATGTTGGCGATTCTCTCATATCATCAACATTTTCCTTATATGTAAGTCCATAAAGACCAACTCTGGTTATATCTTTTAATCCTTCTTTCTTCATTATTTCATAAATACGTTCAAGAACAAAATCCGGCATTCCATCATTTGTGCGCATTGATTCATCTATAACTTTCGCCAAGCTTGGATAATCACCAACAAGGAACCAAGGATCAACCGATATACAATGACCGCCAACACCTGGTCCCGGCTGTAAAATATTAACACGTGGATGCATATTGCAGATTCTAATAATCTCATATACATCCATATCATCGTGACGACATATTTTTGCCAACTCATTTGCAAAGGCAATATTTACTGCACGAAACGTATTTTCAACAACCTTTGTCATTTCTGCGGTTTTAATATCCGTAACTACAATCTCCCCTTGGCAAAAAGATGAGTATAGCTTCTTTATCTTTTCCCCAATTAACTTATCGTCAGCACCAATCGTACGATTATTATGATACAATTCATACACCATATTTCCAGGTATAATTCTTTCTGGAGCGTGTACCAAATTAATGTCCTCCCCAACTTTAAATCCCACACTTTCAACGGCAGGTCGAACAAATTTCTCCATCGTGCCTGGGGACACCGTAGACTCAACTACTACCGTTGCTCCTTTAGGTGCCACATTAAGGACCGATTTAACAGCTTCAATCACATAACACGCATCTACCTTTTTTGAAAATTTGTCATATGGAGTTGGCACTGAAACAATATAAGTATCTGTTACCTGATACTCTGTACTGAATTTAATTCCAGCCTTTAGAGCATTCTGAAACAGCTCATCAAGACCATCTTCTTTAAAAGTAGTATGTCCTGCATTCAATGTATCCACCAATTCTTTTTTATAATCCGTTCCAACTACTTCCACACCATGCGTAGCCAACATTAAGGCCGTAGGCAATCCTATATACCCAAGTCCAATCACATTTACCATTTAAGTTTCCTCCATCACAATTCTTGTAATTACTTTTTTGTTACCATTTTTTCTGATTGATATACAATGAATCATATCTTTTTGCATATAAAACAAACTTCTTTCAACCGGAACGACTTCAAATTCTGCATCTATATACATATGACATATTATTTTATCATTATAACTCAGTTGAATTTTATGATCTTCGACCTCAACATCACATACTGTATGAAAATTTACACAAAATTCACTATCGTTACATTCAGAAATACTATCTTCTATAATATACTCTCGTTTTTTTCTTCTTATAGTTCTTTCATGAATATATCCACTTTTAAACGACATTCTTGCCTGCAACAAATCATCTGATTTAGTAACATTTAATCTTTTCGGCCAATCGTACAACAAAAATGGCGGTCGTATAGACATTTGCGGTTTATTATCAATTGTTGCTGTATTATGGCTTGAGGAACGCAATAATTTTTGACCTATATCTGACGCATAGGAATACGTTCCACAATCACATAACACATTTACGTCATCTACCCACAAATCAACATGCATCTGATCCATATGTCCCGGTCTTTTTTTGTAGTCATTACAAACAAACATCATCATAGACCTTCTATCACGCAAGGTAAATATTCCCGCTTGCAAACAATACATATCTTGCCGAATAACACTTTGTTTCATAAAACTATCATGAGACCCACACCCTAACCATATTAATTCCTCTCGATGTTTATCCGCCTCATATAATTCTTCACCGCTCAGCAGTTGATAAGTCGAATTACATACCGGTCTAAAATCTCTGTAGCCACAAGATGTCATTTTGAAAATCAATGCCCCATCATTTGATCCATAATTCGGCACATCATAATTTTTTGCCTGACACTGAAATAGCAGCATCGCTGAATTTAAAATTCTTTTTTTAGATTGTTCACTAATCTGCCTGTGCGTTTTTCCACTGATACTTAAAATTACATCTAAATCCATCAAAGCTAATCTTTGATAATTAAAAGAATATTGCGCATATCCTCCATCCTCCGTAAATTGATCACAGATTACTAACTCGAGATAATCATATGCCTTGTCTAATTGCTTATTTTCTTTGCAACACCAAGCACCAATAATCATTCCCATCAGTTCAGATATCGTATGATTATTTTTTATGCACTTATGCGCATAAAAGAAGTTGGATAGAACCTTCTTATAACTTCCTAAAACTATTTTCATAACATTTTGCCGATCCAATTCAGTTACTAATCCAAGTTCTTTAAAAACGGTATAAGCCAACAATACATTTACCATTCGAATAGAACATTCTTGTCCACATTTATAATTAGCACCATATGAATATGGATTTTCTTGAACCCATTGCTCAATTTGCTCAGAAAACGCCTTATAATACTTAACATTTCTTGTTAATAAGTATGCTCTCGCAAAAGTGATCAAATGCGAAAATCTTGAAATTTCCCAGATAACCTTAATATCCCCTGTCGTCGAATCAAAATCAGGTATTTTATACCATTTTTTCTGTTGATCCACACGCTTATTTGTCAAGGGATTTAATTGCCAATCTATTGGCGTTCCATAATCCAACAACACGGAGGAAAATCCTATGACTTTTCCCTCAATCGCTGCATCGGCTTCATCCACAATTCGCCCTCTATCCAATTCCGGTAATTGTTGTAAAAACGCCTCAAGTTGTATTGTATCAATTTTGAAAATATCAAGCTGTTTCACCTTTGGGGTTTTTTCAAAAAATTTCTCAGTCTGAGGACAAATCCGTAACATTTTCAATTTTAAGGAATACAAACTACGATTCAATATCCAATTAATTCCATATTCTTTCAAAATTGAAGCAATCATTTTTCCCTAACCTCATCAATCACAGTTTGCAATTTATCAGTCAATTTTTTAAAATCAAAATCTTCAGCTCCAATTCGTGCATTCTCTCCATATTGGTCATATTTAGCAGAATCCATTTCATAAAAATGAATAATAGCATCAGCTAAACACTGTGGTGTATCATTTTCCAATTCAATACCACATTGATATTTATTAATAATTGAATATCCCATCCTAACTGTAGAAATCACTGGCTTTCCACTTGCCATATATTCAAATAATTTGTTTGAACTATTTCCCCGTGACCAATTGTAATGATTTTTGGAATAGTTAAGCAAATTAATATTTGATTTGCTCAAAACATACGGTATATATTTTTTCTCTACAAATCCTTTAAATTTTACATTATCAATTTTTTCATCCTCAACTTGTTTTTCAAGTTGTTGCCTTTGCATTCCATCTCCATAAATAAGAAATTGAATGTCATCATAACCTTTTCGATTTATAATTTTTGCAGTCTCCAATAAATTTGCCACATTATTAACCGGTCGAATAGTCCCCGCATAAATAACATTAAACTTATTCTCATTTAAATCATCATCGTTCAATGTTTGGGTATTGATTTGTGTTATATAATCCTCTAAATTAATACCATTGTTAATATAATGACATTTTTCCAGATCAATATCTCCTCCCTGTACACTTGTCCATCCTTTTTCTTTTAAGTAGTCTGTATCTCCTTCTTTAGTAAAAATAAGGGCATTCGCATTTTTGTAAATCCAATGTTCCCCTTTAATCAAAATTTTGCCTAATAAACTTTTTTCTTTTGCTTTACCAAAAGAAAAAATTGCTTCCGGCCATAAATCTCTAATTTCACAAATACACGGCACTCCTAGTTTCTTAGCAATACGAATTCCTGCCACCATAGTTAATGGATGCACACTTGATGCAATAATCACATCAGGTTTTCCCTGTTCTTTTGCATATTTAAAAGCTACCGGCATTAAATTTCGATAAAACAAATACATATTAAGAACACGATCGATACCATTTCCAACACTTGGTCTTGTTTTCACAAAGACAAATGGAATATTCTCGTTTCCTTTCACAATACACTTCTCTTTTCCCGTATCTATCACATCCGGTTTATTAAGAAATGTTGTAGCGCAAAAAACAGTCACTTCATTTCCTCTGCTTTTCAACTCTTTTGCAAACCAATAATGCCTTCCAGCTTTATTGTAAAACATATCTGTTGCATAGTGGTTCATTATCCAAATCTTATTTACCATACTTATTTCCACTCTATCTTCCGTAATTCATTTTTTATACTAATTAATCTTTGTGGTCGGGCTTCCAACATAAGTCCCACTTTCATTTATATCTCTTATCACAACCGATCCAGCTCCCACGATTGTGTTTTTCACAATTTTCTTTCCCTGTATTACTTGTGTACCTGTACCAAGTTCACAACACTCCCCAACTACCACATTTCCCGAAACATTCACGCTTGGATAAGTTGTCACAAAATCTCCAATCACATCATCATGTCCCAACGTACAATCTAAGTTAATAATCACATGCTTTCCAATACTGATATCTACTGTAGCAATTGTACCTGCACATATAATAGTTCCCTCGCCAATTGAAACTCTCTTTGATAAGATGACAGATGGATCTACAATTGTTGCAAATCGCACGCCACTATTTGATAATTTTTCAATTATTTGCTTGCGTACTTTAGCATTTCCAACCGCGCAAACTGCATAAGCATTTTCCTGCTGTTTCAAATACTCGCAACCACCAAGTACAAGATACTCATCTTCCTGTTTTCCCCATAACTTTTCATTATCATCGATAAAACCTTTAAGGTTCCATGTCTGTGTTACATCATTAATTCTCTCAACGCACCACGCAACCTCTCGTCCAAAACCGCCGGCTCCGATAATATACAAATTCTTCATCGCTATCTCCACCCACTACTTACTTCCCATAAATTCTTCCATCGTTACCGATGTATCCGATGAAACGCCTTCTTTTTTCACCACAGTTTTTACAGTGTCCAAAACAACTTTAATATCCGTTTTCATCGATACATGATTCACATACCACACATCCATGTCAAACTTTTCTTCCCATGATACCGCATTTCTCCCATGCGCCTGCGCATATCCGGTAAGCCCCGGTCTTACATCATGCCTGTGATGTTGTTCTTCATTATATCTTGGCAAATACTGTACCAATAATGGTCTCGGACCAATAAGACTCATATCACCTTTCAGGATATTGAAAATCTCCGGCAACTCATCCAAAGAGGTTGCCCGAAGAGCTTTTCCAAACTTTGTCAGTCGAATCTCATCTGGTAACAAATTTCCTTTTTCATCTCTTGCATCCGTCATAGTCCGGAATTTATACATATTAAAAATTTTTTCATTTTTTCCCGGTCTTTGTTGTTTAAACAGCACCGGAGATCCTAGTTTTACACGAACCAAAATTGCTAGAATTATGTACAACCACCAGAATAATGTCAAAACAACCAGTGAACACACAATGTCTACCAGTCGTTTTACATATTTTTCATAAAATCCCTGTTTATGTTGCATCGTAAACTCCTACCTATGCAAAACATTCTTTAATTACTTCTATAATTCGATCCTGCTGCTCCGCTGTCATTTTATTATCACTCGGCAGGCACAATCCCCTATGGAAGATATCCATGCCCACATCAAGCGGCTTCCCATCTTTTCCAAGCGATCCTCCACTGATGTACGCATTGGTTTTCGCTCTTCCGCTGCCTTCTCTTGTAACAAATGCATTCATGCGATAAATCGGCTGCATGTGCATCGGTTTCCAGATTGGGCGTCCTTCCGCATTGATACTTGCGATCGCATCTAGGATTTCCGTTGGACAGCTCTTTCCTGCCTCACCGATATAGAGTGCTTCTAGTCCGCTGCGGACTTGCTTACACATAGCCCTTGGCTCGATGATCATACAGCTTAACCAAAAATTCGGTTCGCTGTTGGTCGCATCATATGGATTCATATATACCGGAAGTCCCTGTAATCCCTTCTTATATCGCTCATAGATTGCTTTCTTCTGCGCAATGTGTTCTTCCAGATAAGGGAACTGACCTCTTACAACACCCGCGATCACATTGCTCATGCGATAATTGTAACCCAATTCCTCATGCTGATACCACGGTGCATTCTCTCTCGATTGTGTTGACCATTTCCGCACTTTCTTTGCCGCTTCTTCACAATCTGTAAGAAGCATTCCTCCTGCGGAACCGGTTATGATCTTATTTCCATTGAATGAGATGGCATTATACATTCCAAACTGACCGGTCTGTTTGCCTTTATAAGTTGCGCCAAGCGATTCCGCCGCATCTTCGATCAGTATTGCATCGTGTTCATCGCATACTTTCCTAATTTCATCGACTTTTCCCGGTGTGCCATACAGATGCGCTGTGACAACCACTTTTACCTCCGGATACATCGCAAATGCTTTCTCCAAGGCTACCGGGTCCATGTTCCAAGTATCATATTCCGTATCGATAAATACCGGAACTCCACCTTCATAAACGACCGGATTGACCGTCGCATCAAAAGTCATATCCGAACAAAATACTTTCTTGCCTTCTAATGTGCCATGTCCCACGTCCGGCATGCCATACGCATCCATCCCAGCCAGCTTCACTGCCATATGAAGTGCCGCTGTACCTGCGGATAAAGCTACCGCATATTTGCATCCTACTTTTTCACAAGCCAGCTTCTCCACTTCGTTGATATTCGCACCAACCGTTGACATCCAGTTGGTTTCATATGCCTTTTTTATGTATGTAAGCTCCGGTCCATGCATCGTCGGTGAACTGAGCCATACTTTATTTTCAAATGCTTCTCGTTTCTGATCAAAGTTAAACAAGCGGTTTCCTCTTTTCTCTACCGAAAATTGTTGTTCAAGTTCTATTATCTCAAACTAAGCAATTATACCATATATATACATTTATATCCACATTCTTTCCGTTTTTCAACGCGTTTCGTCATTTATCGCCGATTCCCACTATTTTTTTCACATTGTATTGGTTATTCTTCCACTTCATCCCACTCATACGGTTCGCGATCTTCGTGTGTTATCTCTCCAATATACTCAAGGAACCGCATCTCTCTCCGATTCTCCCAATCACACACATATCCGTCCATCTGTCCGAAGTCCCGGCAGTCCTCCTCCGATAGAACCACGAGCATCGGACTAGAACCGCCATACAACATCACTTCCGCCACCAGACCATTCGGCACCCATGTGATGAGGACAATATGCCTCCACACTCCAAAACCTTTTGCATTTTCCAATTTTTCCAACACATCCGCGTTCGTTTTTTCCCGTCCCGGCATGAGAACCATTTTGTCAATCTCTTTCCCCGTGAGTATCGCTTCCCGAATAGGATCAAATTTCTGCTGCATAACATATTCCCTGCCTCTGACTTCCGCAAGACAGTTGAAGGCGATCTTTGCAACCACGCGATAATATGCATATAAATCGATTTCCTGCCGTATATCGGACGTAACATGATTTTCTGCTCTATGTGCCGTTCCAAAACCCTCGATACCTGTTGGTCGTTTATCCTGCAAGCACGCTCCCGACTGATTCAGCAGTTCCTGTTCATACGCAGCCCCTAATAATCGCAGTTCTTTTATCAGGTTCACTTTTAATGTTTCTTCTTCTCCCCCTGTTGGAGCAGCAAGATACCATCGTCCACTTTCTTTTCCTAATATGATTTCATTTTCCGGCATTCCCTCCTCTTGCAGCATCGTTGCCTGGCCATCAAATTCCTTTAATTCGCGCATCCACTCTGCTGTCCGGTCGAGGAAGTTTTCTTCATCGGCATCTTCTGAATCGAAGCACAATGACACCTGATGCTTTCCATTCTCCATGTGTACGATTTGAATCTGATCTATGGTAATCGGAACTCCCATGCGTATATACCCAAGGCTGTACTTTCCGGTTTCCTGGGACCTCATCACCGATACCATCTTACTGGGTCCACCTCTTCGCTTTGGATTATGACTTCCGCGTTTTCCTGGTCCGACAAACATACGCACGATCGTAATCGGTGAATTTCTTGCCAGTTTCAATTCCAATCCCGAAAATAATGTATTCACTTCATCCGAGACATACCCCTTCGGAAGCTTCTTCATCCCACCGATACATGCCGGAATGATGTGCTCCTGATTTTTGAAATGCGCCTGTGTATCATCTTTGTTGGTGTAGATACATAAATTTTTCGTTTCCTCCATGTCAAATCCCCCCTGTATTGCAAATCAATAATAAAGAAGCTTTTTTTACTTTTCCAATTCAGCTTTCTGTTTTTCACCAATTTTGTCTCACTTTGCCGAATGTCCCAATATAATTTCTATCACTTGTATCACTTTTCATCATCTTCGCTTCCCGCTCCCACCGGAACCATCACGTCGCCATATGCCTACGCCAATTCTTCCATCGCCGGACAGTCTTTCGGCAAATGCTTCTCCAGCATATCACAAACTTCAAGCATCTCCTCCTGCTCTCTGCCTGAAAAATTTCCCAATCCAAAGTTTCCGATGTCTGCAGATTATTCTCATCGCAGAAATGTATTGCCTTCTCACTCACCTTCCCCGTATATTTTGTCCTTCCTTTATTATAACGAAATCCGCCACAAAATGTTGTCCATTTTATAGCGGATATTCTTTCATGCAGAACACATCATGCCAATCGACACTGTCCTGCACCTGTTTCAATATCTAATTGTACTTTACAGTGTTCCAAAATTACTTTTTCTGTAAAATCGATTTCTACCGTATCACTGTTCCACTCTTTTTGCTCAAGTGATCCTGTGCTATCCCCTTTTGTATTGATTCCATATCGAAGTTTTACCGGATTAGAAGCATCATTCAATTTATCATTTCGATATACGGTATATGTTTTCACCTTTGTCAGATCAATTTCTATGCCAAGGACTCCCGCCAAAGCATACGCGTTCTGTAAAGCTCCGGAAAATTGCTTTTTAATATGTATCCACTCTTTTGCCTTTACAGTTCTTTTTAATTCAAAAATATGTACAAACCAATCCTCATCCTTATTTTCAAACAAAACATAATCTGCACAGGTTTTAATTTTAAGATATGGTAATTTGTGCTCATCAACTTTTCTAAACAAAATACCGGACGATGTTAATGACACTTGCAAATCCGCCACACCTTGCCCCACTTCGGTTAAATGAACTTCATTCCCCGATATTTCAACTAATTGGCATGGCTTCTCACTCGCACCCAACAGTTCCAATCTCTTTTGTACCTTCTCTTGAAACATTTTTACCCCTCAGCTTCGATTTGATCAATTTCATCGCTCATTTTCTTCAATGTATCATAGAATGTTATTGCTTCAAATCCATAATCCCCACAAGGCAACTGTTGAATCTTAGTTCTATGATTTTCCTGCACATCAAACTGATATACCCTGATATTGTCTCGATCCAACAGATCCTCTTTTTCATAATCAGAAGCTTGCAAAAACGCATCTTGATCTTTCATTTCATTTGCCTTAATCATGTTATTAACATGCTGCAGAATGAGATCACTGTGCGTTGTAACAAAAACAGGCAATCCCATATTGGATAATCGGATTAGTACCCTTGCCATCTGCCACTGCAATTGCGGATGCAAAGATATTTCCGGTTCTTCAATCAATAACGCAGTAAGAGCTACATATTTAAGGAACAAAATCAGAGGTGTCATCTCCGTCACAACACCAGATGTAACATATAACGGCAGCGATTGATTCTCTCCTACCGGAGTATAAAGAAAATCCTGCGTCGGAGCATCCGAGACATCTATATGTCCATCGATCACTCGTTTTTCCATAAATTCACACACATTACAATAGTCCTGTATCTCTACTGATGTATCCATGCTGCTCAATTCACTAAGGAAATCACTTGTTGGCTTTGTCAACAGATTTTTGCGAGTTTTTTCTAATGTGAACTTTTCTTTCATAGCATTTCCGATCAAAGTTTTATAAGTCAACATAAAACCAGTTCTAGCAGTTGGAAGATACAGACATTTTTTTTCTTCTCGTTTATGAACAAATCCCTGTAACAGGCTTTGCATGATATAGGACACAAAGAACTTGTATCCATATACATTATCCGAGAAATCACTTTTGTTTGACACATACCCTAAAACATCTGTCATTTTTTCCATATTTGAAGGGATTGCAATAATTCCAAATATAGATTCCTTACCTTCCTTATATGAAATCTTAAAATTCATTTGAGCATCGAATGGAAATTTAATTTCTATCTGATCAACATACATTTCTTTGTTGAATAATTCTCGCAAAAATTTTCCTTTGTTCTTTTCAAGTATTTCATTGATCAGTTTTTCAAAATTTTTCACCTTGTCTGCGGTCATACAATACTCTATATTTTTTTCACCCGCTATCATTTCTTCAACAACTTTTCTACAGTTCTTATAGGCGGTTGAATTTTCATCTATCTTATAATCGCCAAAGAAAAAATCCATCGTTAAAAGGCCATAGATCAGCGTCATCATATAGCTTTTTCCACTATTATTGTCTCCTACCAGCAACGTTAATGGAGCGACCTCTACACTCGCCTCTTCGATTTTTCCAAAATTTCTTACATGAACGGTCCAACGATTCATTCACAACCTCCAAGATAAACCACTTTCAGCTAATCTAATTATATCCTTTTCCCCTAAAACTTATCAACTATTTTCAGTCTGATACGACGGAACAATCCTCTGTACCACCGACTTCATCTTTGGATCATCCTCATACGCTGTCTTCTTGAGATCGATCAGCTGTCCAAAGAATTCCTCCCTGTCAAACGCAATCAGTTTTCCGATAAAGATCATATCGTTTGCAGTCTTCTGCAGACCTTCTTCTTCCTTGAGACATTCTTCAAACATCTTCTCTCCCGGTCGAAGTCCCGTGTATACGATCGGAATCTGCGATCTGCTTCATCTCTATTCCACTTTCGTAAATTTATACTTTTGAGTATATGATTCTGTACAAATTATACTTTTAAACATATATTATACATTCTCGACCATAATTTTAAAAGGTATTTTGGAAAAAACAATACAGATTATGTCGAATGATGCGAAGCGCACGATACACAAACCGACTTCCCGCAATCATCGCAAGCAGGAAAAAGAAGTACAGAATGTAATAGGAACGCGGCATCGATCACTTTACCATATCCACTCCTGCCTGATTTCGTTGACTTCCGCTGTATCCTCTGCGATCCGTTTCCACATTTGAACACCTGCACCGTCCCGTGCCGCTTCCATCTGCTGCATTTGGAAAGCCAGTCCCATACATGCCTTCCGCACATGCAGCATTTTTCTATACTCTATGTTTCCTGTCTCTTGTTCCTGCATCGAATCCGCTAGAATCACAAGGCTCTTATCCAGTGTTTTAAGGTTCTTCTTCTGCATAATCGGACAATTACAATATAATAAATTGTGCATAATATTCACAGCAGCCACAAGTCCCGGCGTCTTACGATAACACATGATTTTCATCAGTTTATCCAGCAATTTCTGCGACCGCTTTTCCTGTGGATGCGACTTAATATACTGATACGCACCTACAATAGCATCCACACTATGTCCATCATCCGAAGATAACATTTGATCACAAATTTGCTCTATTAACGCATCCTCTTCCGCAACCTGCACCTCTAACTCCTTCGTAGAAATATCCCACCGTTGCATTTCTGTAATCATTTGCTGCAATTCTTTTCGGCTTTCCTTGGATATCTCACTATTCCGGCAGATGGCAGCTGCTGCACGCTTCATTTTTCTTGCACGATTCAGATATTCCTCCTGTGTCCATGCTCTATGTTTCTGTTCCTCCAATTTTTTCTTCAATACGCTCCAATAGTCTACAATTTCCTTCACAAGCTGCTTGGTCTCTTTCTTCGTCCAATAATTCTTATTTACATTATCACACAATAAAATCAACTCATCTAGATAAGGTACTTCTCCCATGGTACCTTTCACACCGGTTTCATCCTTGATCTGTGCCTCTAAATGATTCGAAAGAAACCACTGCTTCACTGACTTTGACGGAATATGTGCATCAATATAAGGCAGCACTTCGTATACAAATATGTGTACATTCGCCAATTGTGGCAATCCAGTCTTCTCATCAATAAAATGCCATACCAATTCCGCATATTTCCTATACTGCTCTTCATCAAGCACTCCCAGACGATCCAACGTCTCAAGTCGCCATACCTTAGTTTGATACTCATATCCAGCCTGTTCAGGGACTTGCAAAAGCCATTCAATGGTTTCCGTTCTTACCTTGCATTCCTTCTGTAACGGTCCGATATCTTTTTTCTTAAAATAGCACGCAAAAATATCAATTCCGTCTTCATGTCCACCGATTCCCCTATGCTCTATGATTTTTGTCTGCATCATAGTATCCAGCATCTGTGCCTTCTTCTTTTCAGACACATTTTGCAATATTGCAACACACAGAGGTTTCATCTCGAAGAAATTCGATAGTTTTTCATCTTCCATCAACATTTTCAATAATAAAAGCGCACTTTCCTGCTGATTTTCCGGACATCGGCTCATAAACCGAATCAGCAGTTCCGGAACGTTTTCCCGTATCCGTGAGAGAACTCCGCCCGCATGTGGCCGCTCCTGCTCATCCATTTCCTCTATATTTTGAGTCAATGAGTGAATCAACAAGCCGACCATATTTTCAAGCTTATCCACACTTAATGATCCAAGGAACTTTCGATCCACCAAGGTTTTAATAACACTGCTTCTCGCTTCTCGGCACAACAGGAATAGACCAAGCATCTCCATCTGATCTGCGATTGCTTCAATCCATGGTTGTTCCATATTCCCCAACAAAGTTACATGACCACATTGCAGCGGTAGCGCTAGTTTCTCTAACATTCGATAAAACCAATATGCTGATTCACATTCATTCGTTGAAGACATAAGTGTATAGATTTCCCGGTCTAGTTCAAAAGCTTCCTTCTGCTCATATTTCTTTACATGCCAATTAAGCAAAGCATTCTGTACCGAGCCAATCCAACTGTCCCAGTCAAACAACTCTTTTTTGCTTTCTATTTTCTCTTCAATATCTGCGATCTCTCCCATATGTTGTTCGTATTCTCCATAATCATCCCATACCCCCTGCATACAAAGAGAATATAATTGTAACGCACTCGCCTCAAGCGATCGGTAATACAGAGAACTCTTTTCATCCTCTGTCGGTATATTCTGAAGTTCCATCATCAAGCGCTCCAAGTCTGCAAGAACAGATACCGCCTCATCCAATTCCACACGAATTCCCAATATCTGTAATCTCTGCTCATAATCTTTTTCTTGTGGATGACACTTCGCAAGCGCTCTGCGCATCGCGGGAACATCTAAGCGATGATATTCATATTTTAGCTTTTCCAGATGTAGATCGATTTTTCCATTAACGCCAACTTTCTCATAAGGCTCCAATTGCTCATATACATTTTCCCACCCTGCATAATCGCCATTCTCACGAAACACGCGCAATAATGCCTGACCCACATAAAACCATTTTTCTATGCAAGCGTCCTTATCTTCCAAAGCGTTCCATATTGTATAGATATGTTTGATCTCATAGAATGAGTAACAATGCATGCCTGTTTCATACCGCCATACTAATTCATAAACAAATGCGAACATCTTGTCAGTCTCAACAAATTCTTCACTCTGCAACAGCCCCGTCTCGTTGGTATACACACTAAGTTCCTGACATACTTCATATGGAGGAATATACCATCCCGGATATTTTCCCCGTTCATCCGCCCATATTGTAGTCAGCTTGCTAATCTCCTCCCCTCGTTTCTCCTTTGGTGCAAACAATCCCTCTACATGCACATGTGCGAGCGTCCATTTCTTAACCTTAGATCTGTATTGACTTCCAGCCTTCTCCTGGCGTATGTGTTGACGCTTTTCATTCTCCTCATTACAGTATCCGCGCAAGAATTCATTGTTTTCCATAACTATTTGCAGCATCCGGGAATTCTGTTCGTTTAACATACGAACCCCATTCACAGTCTCCTGCTGCATACTACGTTCTACGATAATCGGATTCTTCTCTCGCATACATTTCCCTATTATTTCAAGAAAATGTTTCTCACAGTTTTGCTGATTTCGAACAGACATACCACTCTCTTTCAACTGTGCGTGAATTGCCTGTTGTAAAACTTCAAACCACCGAAACTGATCTTTATGATTCTGATGAAACATATAATTGGCAATCTCCAGCATATTTTCTTCACAGAAAGCAATGCCTCTTAAGTCTGATTCTTCAGTTCCATCTCGCTCATAATTAATAACCCATCTTCCGGCATCAATAAACATTTCCTCAAGCTGCTTTTTGTCCCATATGTTCTCAATTACTTTCTTGGGGATCGCCTTAATCGGCTCCAAAACAATATCTGTTACAGACTCTTGAAAATCTTCTTGTGTCATACGCTCACCTGCTTTCATTGAAACAAAATGTCTGATATCTGATATTCACATTATATCATAGGTGGGATGGGTGATGGATAATAAGAAATTATCCTCTATGTAGAGATAGACACGAATGCAGTACTA
>OGKG01000152.1_pt1 | contig 81236 bp, 77 predicted proteins | sample 1572201 | NCBI WGS metagenome assembly OGKG01 (sample SAMEA2582146, study PRJEB24529) | metagenome | biome: Human gut stool | place: China | collected 2011 | reverse complement strand
TAAAATGATTTTGACCAGACACTGGATCTGAAAAAAATAAAACCCTACGGTGACACGATGAACGACGGGAAAACTCAATTGAGTTTCACGTTACCCGTACCTGCCGGGGATGAGGCTATCGAAGCCGCTAAACAATTATTGAAGAAAATGGGATTCGAGAACCCGCAAGTCGTATTCCACAAGGAATTGACCGAAGGATACACCTTCTTCAACTGCTACGGAAGTTGCACGCACACTGTGGACTTCACGAATATTCACGTGCCTAAAGTGGAAGGGACGAAATGGGATATGCACGAAACGGACGAATTTATCCGTGAAAACATCGGACGCCCGTTGATTGTCGTGGGTGCCAGTACCGGAACCGACGCCCATACCGTGGGAATCGACGCCATCATGAACATGAAAGGCTTCGCCGGACACTACGGCTTGGAACGGTACGAGATGGTAGAGGCTCACAACTTGGGAAGTCAAGTACCCAACGAAGAGTTTATCGCCAAGGCTATCGAGTTGAAAGCGGACGCTCTTCTGGTTTCACAAACCGTTACGCAAAAAGACGTTCACATCCAAAACTTGATTGAACTCGTGGAAATGCTCGAAGCGGAAGGCTTGCGGGACAAGGTAATCTTGGCTTGCGGGGGACCCCGTATCTCCCACGAATTAGCGAAAGAACTGGGTTATGATGCCGGATTCGGTATGAATACTTATGCCGATGACGTGGCTTCATTTATCGCACAGGAATTTGTTAGAAGAAAAAATAAATAATTACATTTACGATTTGAGATTTACGATTTATGATTACCATTAATCTAAAATCCGAAATCTGAAATCAAAAATTAAAACGGTTATGGATAAAGATCAAGTAAGAGAAGTTATCGCCAAACGGGTAGCTCTCGAATTAAAAGACGGCGACGTGGTAAACTTGGGTATCGGATTACCGACAATGGTTCCTAATTACTTGCAAAGTGACGTACACGTGGTGCTGCAATCCGAAAACGGATTGTTAGGCATGGGACCGAAACCGGAAGCAGGAAAAGAAAATCCGGAATTGACGGATGCCGGTGGTGGATACATCACGGCTGTAGACGGAGCTTGTAGCTTTGACAGCGCCACTTCTTTCGGCATCATCCGGGGCGGACACGTGGATGTAACTATCCTTGGTGCTTTACAGGTAGACGAGAAAGGAAACTTGGCAAACTGGATTATCCCCGGCAAAAAAGCACCGGGTATGGGTGGAGCCATGGACCTTCTGGTAGGCGCTAAAAAAGTAATCCTTGCCATGGAACACACGGCAAAAGGAAATCACAAAATACTAAAAGAATGTACCCTACCGTTGACCGCCGCAGGCGAAGTTGACATGATCATCACCGAGATGGGCGTGATGAACGTAACCCCGGCAGGAATCGAACTGGTAGAATTGAACAGTGAATTTACATTAGATGACATCAAAGCAGCAACAGGCTGTGAATTAATCGTTTCTAAAAACTTAAAACCAATGCCTCAATAATGAAGACATATATCGTAGCAGCAAAAAGAACAGCGATCGGCAAATTTTTAGGAAGTACTCTTTCATTATCAGCAGCAGACCTCGGTGCAGCGGTAATCAAAAATATAATCGCGGAAACCGGAGTAAACCCTGCAAATATCGATGAAGTAATCGTGGGTAACGTACTATCCGCCGGTCAGGGGTGCGGTATAAACCAGGAGGCATCTATCAAAGGGGGAATCCCTCAGGAAGTACCGGCCTATGGTATCAACATGATATGCGGTAGCGGAATGAAAGCCGTGTTAAACGGTGTAAGCGCTATCAAAGCGGGATTGGCGAATCTGATTATCGCGGGAGGTACCGAATCCATGTCCAAAGCGGGATATATTCTCCCCGGGCATGTCCGTGACGGACATCGTATGGGAGATGTAACCGTTATCGACCACATGGTATTCGATGGCCTCACGGATGCTTTCGAAGGGTACCACATGGGAATAACGGCAGAGAATATAGCGGAAAAATATTCTATCAGCCGCGAAGAACAGGATGAATTTGCCATGGAATCGCAGAAGCGTGCTATAGCTGCTATCGATAACGGTAACTTCAAAGCTGAAATTGTGCCTATCGAGTATAAAGTCAAAAAAGAGACTTTACAATTCGACACGGACGAATTTCCCAACAGAAAGACATCTCTGGAAAAATTATCGACTTTACGCCCCGCTTTCAAAAAAGAGGGCTCCGTCACAGCCGGTAACGCGTCCGGAATCAACGACGGTGCATCCTTCGTGATGATCGCTTCGGAAGAGGCTGTTAAACAAAACAACCTGACTCCTCTATGCGAGATCATCGGTGTCGGACAAGGTGGTGTGGATCCTGCTATCATGGGCATGGGACCCGTGCCCGCAATCGCCAACGCGTTGAAGAATGCCGGAATAAAATTATCCGACATCGACGTGATTGAACTAAACGAAGCATTTGCGGCACAATCACTGGGAGTAATTCGCGAGTTGATGGCACAACACGGCGTAACGAGAGAATGGATAAACGAACGTACAAACGTCAACGGTGGTGCCATTGCTCTGGGGCACCCCATCGGAGCATCCGGCAATCGTATCATCGTATCACTTGTATATGAAATGCTAAACAGTGAAGCTAAAGTAGGGCTTGCCTCTCTCTGTATAGGGGGTGGCATGGGGACGGCATTGATTCTAAAAAAATGCTGATTTAGAATTACAACTAGCTTCGTTCAACTAAAAAAACATTAATAATAATGGATTTCAGTCTATCAAAAAAAGAGCAACTCTTCTTACAAATGATAAGAGAGTTCGCGGAAAAAGAGGTAAAACCCTTGGCGGCAGAAGTGGACGAATCAGAAAGATTCCCCATAGAAACCGTTGAAAAAATGGCGAAATTGGGTATCATGGGTATTCCATTCCCGGTGGAATACGGCGGAGCCGGAGGCAGTAACATACTCTACACGATGGCTGTAGAGGAATTGTCCCGTGTATGCGCCACCACGGGGGTAATCGTGTCCGCACACACGTCATTGTGCTGCGCCCCGATTATGGAACACGGAACCAACGAGCAAAGAGCCAAATATCTTCCCAAACTGACTTCAGGGGAATGGATCGGAGCATTCGGGTTAACCGAACCAAACGCCGGTACGGACGCATCCGCACAACAGACCATTGCCGTGAAAGAGGGAGATCATTACGTGCTTAACGGCTCCAAGATATTCATTACCAACGCCGGTTACGCTCACGTGTACATCATCATGGCTATGACCGACAAATCCAAGGGTACCAGAGGAATCTCCGCGTTTATCGTGGAAAAAGATTTCCCGGGATTCTCCGTGGGTAAAAAAGAGAAAAAATTGGGTATCCGCGGTTCTGCAACCTGCGAATTGATCATGGAAAACTGCATCGTTCCGGCTGAAAACCTGTTAGGACAAGAAGGTAAAGGATTCGGTATCGCCATGAAAACACTTGATGGCGGACGTATCGGTATCGCTTCTCAGGCATTAGGTATCGCGCAAGGTGCTATGGACGAAACCGTGAAATACGTGAAAGAACGGAAACAATTCGGGAAAGCCATCGGTCAGTTCCAGAATACACAATTCCAACTGGCAGACCTGCAGACCAAAATTGAAGCATCCCGTTTACTGGTAAGACAAGCCGCTTACAAAAAAGACCAAAAAGAGGCTTATTCCACGGATGCTGCTATGTGTAAATTATTTGCAGCCGAAACAGCCATGGAAGTTACCACCAAAGCGGTACAATTCCACGGGGGATACGGGTACACCCGCGAATACCCGGTTGAAAGAATGATGAGAGATGCCAAGATCACCGAAATCTACGAGGGAACATCAGAAGTTCAAAGAATGGTGATCGCTGCAAATTTATTAAAGTAAAAGAAGATTGAAATGAAGATAGTTGTTTGTATTAAACAAGTTCCGGATACCACGGAAATCAAACTGGATCCCGTTACAGGAACCCTTATCAGAGACGGGGTACCCAGTATCATGAATCCTGACGATAAAGGAGGACTTGAATTTGCCCTTCAATTAAAAGACCAATACGATGCACACGTGACAGTTCTTACCATGGGACCGCCACAGGCAGAGGCTATCTTGAGAGAGGCTTACGCCATGGGGGTAGACCGTGCCATCTTGTTAAGCGACCGGAAATTCGGTGGAGCCGATACATTGGCAACTTCCAATACCATTGCCGCCGCTTTAAAAACTTTGGATTTTGATCTGGTGATCACCGGACGTCAGGCAATCGACGGGGATACCGCACAGGTAGGACCGCAAATCGCGGAGCACCTCGATTTACCGCAAGTAACCTACGTGGAAAGACTGACTTTCGACGGTAATAAAACCCTTACCGTGAAAAAGTCAACGGAAGAAGGTTACCAAATGGTGGAAGTTGACACCCCGTGCGTGTTAACCGCCTTGGCATCAGGCGTAAAACCCCGCTATATGTCCGTGAGAGGAATCGTGGAAGCTTACGACAAAGAAATAGAAGTCTGGGGCTTCGACAACATCACTGTTGACGAGAAAAAGATCGGTCTGAACGGCTCTCCCACCCGTGTATTCAAATCATTCACGAAAGGAGTGAAAGCAGCAGGACAAATCTACGAGGTAGAGCCCGCGGAAGCCGCAGATATCATTATCAACAAGTTGAAAGAGAAATTTATTATTTAAAAATTTCGGATTTATGATTTATGATTTACGATTGAACAAAACGTTGAATTTATGCGCTCGGAATCTAAAATCTAAAATCATAAATCAAGAAATTAATAGGATCTAAAATCTAAAATTGAAAGATGGATAAAGCACAATATAAAAACGTTTATGTCTTCATCGAGCAAAGAGAAGGCATTATCCAAAACGTGGCTCTGGAATTGTTGAGCAAAGCCAGAGAATTAGCTGATGCCTTGAACGAGAAAGTGTATGCCATGCTATTAGGTCATAACCTTTCCACGCAAGCCCAAGAATGTATTGCTTACGGTGCCGACACCGTGTTGCGTGTAGACGCACCGGAACTCGAAACCTACACGACGGAACCTTATGCCCAAGCAATCCACCAAATCATCATCGAGAACAAGCCGAGCATCGTGTTAATCGGTGCCACCACGATCGGTCGTGACTTGGGTCCCCGCCTGTCCGCACGGGTTGAAACCGGATTGACGGCAGACTGTACCGGATTAGAAATAGCCGAGGACGGCGGTCTGTTAATGACTCGTCCCGCATTCGGGGGAAACCTCATGGCCACCATCATTTGTAAAGAACACCGCCCGCAGATGTCAACCGTACGTCCCGGGGTAATGCGCATGGCACAACGTGACTTGAACCGGAAAGGCAACGTTGAAGACGTGAAAATCAATTTCGACAAATCTAAATTCCGTGTACGTGTTATCGAAACCGTGAAAGAATCTAAAAATCTGATCGACATCACCGAGGCTAAAGTTCTTATCTCCGGAGGTCGCGGAGTAGGTAATGCAGAAGGATTCGATATGTTGCGTGCAATGGCAGGTACCATCGGTGCGGAAGTATCCGCTTCCCGTGCAATGGTTGACGCCGGAGTTCTCGGTCACGAACGTCAGGTAGGACAAACCGGTAAAACCGTACGTCCAGACTTGTACTTCGCTATGGGTATTTCCGGAGCCATCCAGCACCTTGCCGGTATGGAAGAATCCGACTTCATCATCGCCATCAACAAAGACAAGTTTGCCCCGATCTTCAACGTGGCAGACTTGGGTATCGTTGGCGATGTTCGCAAGATCGTTCCTCTTCTCACCGAAAGACTGAAAAAATAAAACCGATAAAAAATGGAGCCTGTAACGGGCTCCATTTTCATTCTCCCTTTCCCACCTTCCGGAACGCTTCCGTTCCCATCGGTATTTGCACCAAGCCACCACAACCGAACTGCTCACACCTCCCACGACGCTCAAAATTCCTGCCACCAAATTATCCGCCAATTGCGTGAAAAATGCATTCAAACTCAACGTGAAAAATATTCCGGTAAAAAATAAAAACCTTCAACAGATCCGTTTCCAATTGTTTCTTCTCCCTCGCCGGGAGGGTCAGCCGCCCAATCAACTCGCTGACCGCACTAACTATACCTTGCACCGGTTTCATATTCTTTCTTTCAAACAAACATATTGACTCTGCGACAACTCTTTCCCGTCCGGGGAAACAAAATAACAATAGACGTGTACCTTCCGCCCCGGCTTATGCGCCACCCAAAAACACGCTCCTCTATCATTCCGGGTAACACCTTCGCTCACCAACTCCGGAGAAAACGAACACTCTTCTTTCAATACCACCACTTCCAATCGATCCTGTCCTTCTCTCAACTCGCTAATCCACCCGTTTCTCCATTCCAACGTCACCCTCCCCACCGGATCAATCCATCCCTCCAAACTATAAGCCCGTTGACGCTTTCCCACCGTGAACTGTAACAATGCGAAGTCCGCAATTCTCCCGTCTGCCCCAAAAGCTTTCAGATTCATTTTCATGAACAAAGCATACCCGCTAACACATCTCCCTCTAGCCGCCACACTCAACACCTGTTTCAAAGGCGTCTCTTTCAACCGCTGGTAAAAACACACTGCCGCCCGAAATCTTGCTCTCATCGCTTGTTGTTTTTCCGTGTTGGATTTATTCTCTTTCACCCTCCTTTTTAAAAACGTCTTGCCCCCCAACCGGAACAGAACATAATCCCCTATCCGTCCCCTAATTCCCAAACAATTTTTTACTTCTGCCATAATACTCTCGCTTTAAATGAATACTAATTTTAATTCTCTCTCATTTTACTGAATGCAAAATTACCCCCGCCCCGATACTTCATTACTACACGTGAAGTACACGTGTAGTAACTTACTTTATAACGCTCTATTTATCAGCACTATTTTTTACCCCTACAAACCATCTTTCTCATCTCTTTCCCGTTCAATCAAAACGATCAACCGCTTCAAGAACACCGTCAACTCTTTTTTCCGGTTAAATATATCCCGCTTCAATTCCCGGTAATTAGGCAACTCTATTCCCAATACAGACTCCATCAACTTGATAATCTCGTCATATTCCATCAACTTGCCACCCGGTGTCCACAACACCTTTGCCAAGAAAAGCCCCAAGGCCAATTCAACAATCTCCATCTTAAACGAACCCGAGCGCCAAACGGCAAGCGGTCCCCCCTTCAACCTCGCCCCGAACCACTCCGGGTACTCCAATCCTTCCCGCACCAGCTGGATCTCACGTTCCACCAATTCCAACACGGCAACCGCACACCGACTGACTATCTTCTTTTTTTTCCATCTCGTCACCAGACCGGAACATCTCGCACGAAACCGCCAATCGGACCCGTACCCGCTCCAACCCACGGGCAACCACCTTGTAATCCCGTCCCTCGTCAAGCCACCTCTCCAAATCCCCCATGAACTCCTGTACCATCAAACCAATCTCTTCCCTTGTCATCTCTTCTTGAGTATCCTCCAACCAAGAGAATAACCTCGCTTTCATTAAATTTCTCATAATTCTATATTTTAATTTATAAAACAAAAAAGCCCCGGGAACTCATCTCCCGAGGCGTATCCTCTATCTTCATCAATTAATCAAATCGTCAGCAATCACTAAATCCCAAAATCATAAATCTAAAATTCCCCCAACCACACTCTCAATATCTTTATCCGTCAACATCGGTCCCGAAGGCAGACACAACCCCACCTCAAATAACCTCTCGCTTGTCCCGTTCCCGTAAAAAGGCGCATCCTTGAACACCGGCTGCAAATGCATCGGCTTCCACAACGGGCGGCTCTCTATATTATCCGCATCCAAAGCCAACCTCACGTCCTCACGTGTGAAGCCCGCCTTTTCCGGTTCCACCGTGATACACGTTAACCAATAATTCGAATTAAAATCTCCACCCCCCGGCTGACACATCACGTTCACTCCTTTCACCCCCTCCAGCAACCTCACGTACAAATCATGTATCTCTCGCCTTCTCCTCACGTGCTCTTCCAACACGAACATCTGCCCCCGACCTATCCCCGCACATATATTACTCATTCGGTAATTATAACCGATCTTCTCGTGCTGGTAATGCGGAGCCTGTTCCCTCGCCTGCGTGGCGTAAAACAACGCCCGTTTCGCCCGCTCTTCACAAGGGCAAACCAATGCCCCACCGCCCGAAGTCGTGATAATCTTATTCCCGTTAAACGACAACGCCGCATACTCCCCAAAAGTACCGCACTTCCGTCCCTTGTATTCCGAACCCAACGCCTCCGCCGAATCCTCCAACACGGGTATTTTATATCTATCAGCAACTTCCAAAATCTCATCCATCTTCCCCGGCATCCCGTACAAATGCACTGGAATAATCGCTTTCGGCAACCGCCCCGTCTTCTTCAACCTGTCCTCTATCGCCTCCTCCAACAACACCGGATCCATATTCCAAGTATCCGCCTCACTATCCACGAACACCGGAGTTGCTCCCTGATAAGCGATCGGGTTCGCCGATGCCGAAAACGTGAAACTCTGGCAAATCACCTCATCCCCCTCACCAACACCTAAAAGTATCAACCCCAAATGCAACGCCGCCGTCCCCGCACTCAACGCCACCACACACTTATCCTCATTCTCAACTTTCAATTCTCCATTTTCAATTAAAAAATCCCTCAAGGATTTCTCGAAGGCGTTCACATTCGGACCCAAGGGCACTACCCAATTCGTTTCAAATGCCTCACGTATAAACTCCTGCTCTCGTCCACCCATATGAGCGAGAGAAAGCCAAATTCTATCTTTCATAAATAGGAAATTAATACAGAATCAATTATTATTTCTTACCACCTTACAAGGAGAACCATAAGCAACAACATTATCAGGAATATCTTTTGTTACAACAGCACCCGCACCTATTATACAATTCGCTCCGACACAACATCCTAATGTTACAACTACCCCATCATCCAAAAGTGTATTTGCATTCACTCTAACCCCTCCAGACAAAATAACCCCCGAAGCAATATATACATGATCTTCCACAATATTATCATGATTAATCTGTGAACCTGTATTCACGACAACATTGTTTCCAATAACCGGAGCCGGCGTTACCAAACATCCCGCTTCAATCAAAATACCTTCACCCAACTGAGCGGTAGCAGCAACAACAGCCTCAGGATGAATAATATTCACTGCCTCCCACCCTTGCTCTCGAAAAAACTCAAAAACCTTCTTCCGAAACTTCATCGCACCAAAACCTATAAAGAATTTATTTGTTTTATATTTCTTTCTCAAAGAATCAAGTATATCCTTATCGAAATTCTTGTAAGGCTCCACGACAATACCATCAATACAACTTCCCCAACACGTTTCATTTTCATCCAAAATACAAGCTACTTGATAAACTCCTTGTGCTTTTACATTATACAAAACTACACGACAATGTTGTCCTGCTCCGACTATAATTATTTTTTCCATAATTTATCTATTATCATTTCCGACAAAATCCTCCATTGTTGCAGAAGTTTGAGAATTTATCCCTTCTCGGGCAAGAGTTTTCTTTATAGTTAAAAAAAATATTTTCAAGTCAAAATAAAAAGAAATGTGCTCCACGTACCAAACATCGTATTCAAATCTCTGTTGCCAAGAAATAGTATTCCGTCCATTTACCTGTGCCCACCCTGTAATTCCGGGACGCACCTCATGACGCCGAGCCTGAATTTGATTATACAATGGCAAATATTGTACTAATAAAGGTCTAGGACCAACTAATGACATATCACCTTTTAGAACATTGATTAATTGGGGTAATTCATCTAAAGACGTTGAGCGTATCAATTTTCCCACTCGTGTTAATCTATCCTCATCTGGTAACAAATATCCTTGACGATCTCGTTCATCAGTCATTGATTTAAATTTTATCACTTCAAATATTCTTCCATTTTTCCCCGGACGTTCTTGTCTAAAAAACACACCAGCTCCTTTATTTGCAAAATGAAGCCAAATTATTATTATCAACAACAATGGACTAAATAACAATAATATACTTAGAGCTATGACAAAATCAATAACTCGCTTAAAAAACGATCTATACATGAAGGACTGAATTAATAACTGAAACAAATTTGCATGTAAGTATTGATTTATCGAATTTCTCAAGCGAAACCTTCCTTGAATTTCGAGCGTATTCTTCCAATTTCTCAGTATCTTTACTTATCATTAACAACTTATCCGCTAAATCACCCGGTTCCTCCAGATTCACGTAAAAACCACAATCGAAATCCTCCACAAGTCTTTTAGTCCAACCCGCCGAATTAACAATAATAGGTTTTCCTGCTGATAAAGAATCAAACAATTTATTCGGGGAATTGGTATAAAGAATTGGCAAATTTTTAAAACTAACCAAACTCATATCGCAACAATTCAATATTTCCGAAGTTTCATACGTGTCATATTCTCCAATAAATTTCACGTTTCCCAATCTCCAATTTTCAACTTGCTGTTTTAAAGAGGGCAAAGTAGCTCCATCCCCAGCAATAATAAAATTTATCGAATCATCTCGCCTTTCCTCTTGCAAAAAACGAGCCGTCTGCACAACCGTATCCAGCCCGTTAGCAACCCCCATTGCCCCCACATGAGCCACGTTAAATTTAGCTTTATCTATTCCATACTTCAAAAATTGTTCATCTGTTCGCTCTCTCGGATAAAACAAATCCCCTTTAGACATGTTAGTTATAATTGTAACTTTATTCTCCGGAATCCCACAATTTAATACACCTTCTGCCATTCCCGGTGACAAAGCAATAACATGTTCCGCTTTTTGATATATCGTCTTTTCTAATTTTCTCAATATTCTAATCAATAATGAATTCTTAATTGCCCCGACTTGTATCGGAAATTCCGGCCATAAATCCCGAACTTCAAAAACAAATTTCCACTTCCTTATTCGCTTCAACACTAAAGCTATAAAACCAACTGTCAAAGGTGTCGATGTTGCGAAAACCAAATCGACATTCTTCTCTTTCAATGCTTGCCTTATCGCTCTAACAACAAATGTGACAAACGAATATACTTTCCTTATCTTGCTAAAATATTGACTATACTCGTTTTTTAAATAAATAACATGAATACCTTCTATATCTATTATTTCGGGCTTCTTATGTTTGTATTCATTCGTTGAAGTAATCATTGTAACTTGAAATCCTTCTTCCACTAACTTCTTCGCAAACCAATACGAGCGACTTGTTCCATGCTCATCTGGTGTAACAAAATATTGATGTATATATAAAACTTTCATTGAATCAATCCAAAATCATAATTTAACCTAACACAACGCTTCTCGTGCTTTATTCATTGTTTTAGCACGGCTAATAATCGACTTAAATACAAAAAGAAATTATATCTATAAAAACCACATATATAAAGAGAAGTATAAGCAAGTTGTTGTTGAATAATGCCTTTAACCCTTTGGCTCGTTTTTTTCTTCCCCCTCGAAGCGGATCCCTCCCGCAATCTCCGATAATAAATACAATCTTCACTAGCTTTTACAAGATGTGCTATCTTATCAGAAATAGCAAACATAAATAAAGCATCTTCACCATTGCAAAATCCTACATCAAATCTTTTATTCCCAATGATTACACGAGGTATCAATTTGCAACAAGCATTGGACAAATAGCAGCGATTAAAAAACAAACCATATCTTTTATTCCTTTTAAACGTCAAGTAATCCTCTATTTTTTCACTTATAGAATACTTAAAAGCAAGGACATTAGACACGACAACGGTATGCGGCGCAGCCAAACAATAAAGTTTTTCCAAATAATTGGAAGATACAACATCATCATCGTCCAAAAAGAGTATATACTCCCCGCGTGCCGCATCTAACCCTATATTTCGAGCATTAGAAACTCCCGCAATATCTATATATAAAATTCTTACTCTACTTGCAATAGAACATTTACAAGCAATATATTCTTGCAATAAAGAATGATAAGATGGACTACTACCATTCAAAACTATAATTACTTCAAATTCATCCGGATTCAGGGTTTGTTTCTCCAAAGACTGTAAACATTCCCATATATAATCCTGAAATTTATAAGTTGGAATTATGACACTGATCATGTATATACAATATTCGCTGTTCTATAAACACGTAAGACAAATAGTAGATAAAAAGGAAACAATGTAACATCACAGAATAACCGAATACCTCTCCTTTCACATGAATAATCCCCAAATAAAACAAAATAAATAAACCAAATTTTAACATTTTTCCCTCTCTCAATACCTGTCTACCAAATACCAAAAAAACATCTAATAAAATCAATAACACAAATCCCCCAACACCTATGTACAAAATATTACGCATATACCCAGCATCTGTGTGTAAGTAGTAAGCACCATCATAACCTGTGTATAGCCCATCTCCCACAAAAAAAGTAGGTAAAGAAATCGAAAAATACATATCATCAAACAACGTGCTGGAAGACGTTGTCTCTAAAGTTCCTTTCTCCAAGTAATTGAATAAAAATTCAAAAGCATATAAAAGTAAATTATAAACTTTATATTGCAGACTATCCGTTAAAGACATCCAAATAACCATCGCCCCAAGTACTATGAATAAAAATATCCTGCACAATGTCTTAACCTTATAAAGGAAAGAAAATGAAGAACACAAAAAATACAAACCGGCAACACCTACCCCCACAAAAAATGTCCGTCCTGTGAAAAATCCACCAATAAACAAAATAATACCACATACAACATCACGGTAAGTAAACTTTTCCCGATCTACACACCTCTTGATAAAAAAGAGAAAAATCAACCCGTATAAAATCGCCAAACCAAAAAATACTGTACCCGCTAAAGCCAATCCTCGCCTACCCGCAAATTTGGATGCAACTTCTATTGTACTATTACCTTGGAACAACTGGATAAAACCCTGCAAGGAAGGAGAGAAAAAAGCCATGATCTGAATCACCGACTGTACCACAAAAATTCCAATTAACAAACTTAACACCTCGTCCAAGGTATATTTCCTGTAAACCAGTAAACTCACCAAAAATATTCCCACTATAAAATGCAACATGACATTAATCAACGTCGGCAACAATGTTAAATCCAACTCTAAATGCATCGTTGTCAATAATATCATGTAAAACATCACGAATAAATACATCCCAAGCAATCTAACTACATAAGGGTGTAAAAACATCCGTTTTGCTATATCAAATCCTCCTCTCAAAAACAGGAAGCGAATGGGCAGCAATACTAACAACAGCAAAGAAGAAGTTCTAACCACTGGTAACTGCAACCCGAATATATAAAAGAACAAATAGACAAAACATTCAAATTTAGCCAAATGTATCCCCAGTATCATAACATAGGTATTATCCGATTACGGAAAATATTATAAACAACAATTTTTGCATTCTCCATAATAGAAAAACGCTTAAAATCCCCACTACACACTAAATATAACAAAACTTGTAAACCCGACGAAGCCGTAATGGAGCGATACAAGTAATAATAAAAATACTTGATTGCTTTTCTTTCTCCAGGTGTAATAGCAGCAGGCAAAACCACCTTTTTAAATTCCAAAAGTTGCTTCAAGGCCAATTTTTCCGTCAACTCATAAGCAATACTTTTCCGCTGGCAAAAACTACAAAAACCTTTGCGCCTAATTTTAGCGGCAAGCCGTTGTTGACTTTGATGGTTTTTACTTGTAATTTGCTTGTTAGTTACCCGGTATTTCAGCAACACCTCCTGCAAATTATGAAAACAAGTCACTCCCTTCATCCGACTCCACAACTCGTAATCCTGCGCGTAGCGAAAATCCGGGTTATAAAACAACCCGTTATCTTTCAAGACGCTTGCTCGAATCATCACCATGGGATGCGCAAAAGGCGAACCTTGAAACAAAAAACAATCCTCATCTCGCTCCGGATATTTTTGTTCTCCTTTTCTACATCCGAAAAGTCGGATATTAGCCCCGCACACCCCCACATCCAGATGCTCTTCCAAGAAAGCCACCTGCTTTTCGAAACGTCTTGGCAAAGAAATATCATCGGCATCCATCCTCGCAACATATTTTCCCCGGGCTACTTCCAACCCTCTGTTTAAAGATCGCGTCAATCCTATATTCTCCTCGTTGTGGAGCACGACAACACGTCCATCTCTCCTCACGTATTCACCAAGCACCCTCCAGTTAGCTTCCCGCCCGGGATTGTCATTCACGATAATAAATTCAAAATCCCTGAACGTTTGCTCTAAAATAGAATTTATAGACTCCCGCAGCCACTCCTCCGGTTCGCCATAAACACTCATGATAACAGAAACAACAGGACTCATCTCAATTCTTCACAAAGGTAATTTTATCAATTTTCCCCACTCTTCATCACAACTATTCGGCGAAAACCTACCAGTTGCATTTTCTGGAGTGTAAGTCATCTCGCCAAAATAAATTCGTTCCCCCACTATATATAAGTCCACTCTCACAAACACTTCCCCCTCTGCTAATTTAGCTGCAATCTCTAGCATCTCGTCCAATTGTTCAGGACGCTCACGGGCTTCTCCTTTCGGAAACCCATATTCCATCGGCAGCAAATTCCAATCGCGATCATAAATCACTCGGGTATGCTTGCTCTGTCGTCCCTCATCAATCTGGATAAAATAAGGTTCTCCATGAAAACAAAAGAACTTGTAATCCTCCGGTACAACGTCATTTGTCCCTATAAATTGTTCACAAACAATCTTGGGAACAATTCCCTTGTATTGAATCTCTCTACCCACGATATAATAATCTCTACGCAAGTACCCGTTCAACCGACAAACCGTTTCTTTTTTATCCAATTGTTCCTTGTTTGTGCAAATAATATTCCATCCCGACCCATGATTCGCTTTCAGCACAAAAGACGTTGGTAACACCTCCCAATCTACATTTTCCCCTTTATCATATACACCAAGCAACGGAATCAAATACCGTTCTCCAATCCTCTGTCTAACAAACTCTTTTACCCTATACTTATCAGCACACATATTCCAACGTTCGTGATCCCCGTACAAACGTAGCCAATTCAATTTCTCGTTAAAAGTCCTTGGGTTCCTCAAATCTGGCTTTCGTCCAAATGCTTTTTTAAACCGATAAATCACGTATCTTTTATCTGAAATAAAAAGATACAAAAAACACAAAATATTTTTCATATAATTTTCTCTAATCCATAAAAATCTTTCTTCAAGAAAAAACATTTATCAAAATATCGTTACATCCTACTCTCGGATATTTTGCCACATTCACGAACTTGCTCATAATATTCTTTTTTGATTTTAGTAGCAAATTTCCAAGTACTTATACCTATAAGACCTCGGCATATTGTCAATGTTACCGCTGCTCCTATGTAATCAAAATAATAAACCAAGGGGATAGAAATACAAAAACCTAGTATAGAACAAAAGAAGGTTATATTACGCAACATTTTTTCTTTATGTATAAGAATTAAATAATTCTTTCCATAAATATCACTCAATGTTAATAAGAATATTCCTATACACATTATTCGCATCACTACAACAGCATCTGTAAAAGCACTTGTAAACAATAAATCGATAAAAAAAGGAGCTAACAAAAACAAAATAACAGATACCCCTAGCGCTAAGATTACATTTATACGCACATAAAAAGTATGATTTTCTATTTTCCGAGAAAGAAAAGGATAAAATGTTCGTGAAACTATTGCGAAAAAACTATTGCTAACATCTACCAATTTCTTCCCTGCGTCAAAAATACCATTGCTTACACTACCTCCCCAAACCCCCAATAATAAAACAGAGAAAGCATTATACAAATTGGGCATAAGATGATTCAAAAAAACATCTCCACTTCCCTTTATTGCCATGATTGTATCTTGTCTTGAAAAAGGCTTCAAACGAATACCATAACGTACCATTATGAAATAAAGACTTATCAATCCAGAAACCATGAAACCAAGTGACACAAATAATGGTTGCAAAATGTAATCATCTTTTTCTCGGATAAATACAAATACACATGCCGTGAAAAAAATCTTTGAAATCAAACTTAACCACGTGATATATTTCATCTTCTCTATTCCTTGAAATAACCACTCTGGAAACAATATTTGTCCTGGCAATATTAATGAAGTCATTAATAACACCACCCACATTTCTCTCAACATAGGAATTACAAGTACACAGACGACCAAAATAATATAAGAAATACTCATCAATATTACACGAGCCCAAGTAACCGAACTAAATATTTGAGAAATCTTTTCCTTGTTATCTCTATTCACCGCAACATCTCGCGTAGCAGTATAGTTAAACCCCCAATCCGTGATTGTTTGCAACCAAATCATTACCGCTGAAGCAAAAGCTATTTTACCAAATCCTTCAGTTCCTATCACTTTTGCCAAATATGGATATGTTAATAATGGGAATACATAACCCGCAACTTGAAGCAAAGATAAATAAGCAAAATTTTCCAAAAGAGTTTTTACATTTTTACTTCTATGAAATTCACGTAACTTTTTGTAAAAATCCATATCAAAATCATTCACGGACTTGCCAATTTCCTACTCTTATTTCTATTGTTCTTTTTAGGCTTATATCAATGTTTCAAAAATCATAAAACCTTTTCCACCATGCTACAAATTCTCCTACTCCTTCTTCCAACGTCACCCGAGGTTTATACCCGCCCTCTCGCTCCAACCTCAACGTGTCTGCATAAGTCTGGTACACGTCACCCGGCTGCATCGGCAAATAAATCTTCTCTACTTCTTTCCCGATAGCCCGTTCCAGACACTCTATAAAATCCATCAATCTCACGGGAGATGAACAACCAATATTATACACGTTATGTTGACGATCTTTATTTACCCCCGGAACCTTATCCAACACTCGAATCACCCCCTCCACGATATCATCAATGTAAGTAAAGTCCCGCATCATATGCCCGTGATTAAATACCTTGATAGGCTCTCCATTTACAATCGCTCTCGCGAAAAGCATGGGCGCCATATCCGGTCGTCCCCACGGGCCGTAAACCGTGAAAAATCTCAATCCCGTGGCTGGCATCCCGTAAAGTTTGGAATAACAACTCGCCATCAACTCGTTCGCCTTCTTCGTGGCTGCATACAGGCTCACGGGATCATCCACCCTATCGTCTTCCGAGAAAGGCACTTTATCATTTGCCCCGTACACGCTACTTGAAGAAGCATAAACCAAATACTGAACACGATTATGCCTGCAACACTCCAAAACATTGACAAATCCCACGAGATTACTATCCACATAAGCAAACGGGTTCTCAATTGAGTAACGGACTCCCGCCTGAGCTGCAAGGTTTATCACACAATCGAACTTCTCTCGCTCGAACAATCTCGGTAATTCTTTCCGATCCTCGAGATTTAATTTAATAAATCGGTATAACAAGTATCTCACACTTTGTACCGGTTTCCCGTATTCAACGCATTCCCTATCAATCCCCGTTTCTGCCAGACGAGCGTATTTCAAGTTTACATCGTAATAATCGTTGATATTGTCCAACCCCACAACCTCATCTCCACGCTCCAGCAAATGCCGGGCAACGTGAAACCCGATAAAACCGGCAGCACCTGTCACCAGTATTTTCATTTATCCTATTTTATAGTACTCAAAACCGTTCTCCAAGAGTTCTCGCCCATCGTATATATTCCGCCCGTCTATCACCACACGACCATTCATCGATTTTTTCAACACGCTCCAGCTCGGAACCCGGAACTCTTTCCACTCCGTGACAAGCATTAAAACATCCGCATCCACCGTTGCCTCGTACATATCTTTACAGTAAACTACCGTATCCCCGATTCGGCGACGACATTCGTCCATGGCAATAGGATCGTACACTTTCACCGTCACACCTGCGTTCAACAACAAATCAATCAACACCAAAGCGGGCGCCTCCCGCATATCATCCGTTTCCGGTTTGAATGCCAAACCCCACAACGCTACAGTTTTCCCCTTCACTTCCCTGCCAAAATGACTCACGAACTTGCGGAACAGAACCGACTTCTGACGCTCGTTCACGCTTTCCACCGCCTTCAACACCTGCATCTCGTAACCGTTTTGCTCGGCAGTCTTGATCAACGCTTTCACGTCCTTCGGGAAACAACTCCCGCCATACCCGCAACCGGCGTACAAGAACTTCTGCCCGATACGGGTGTCCGCACCGATCCCCTTGCGCACCATGTTAATATCTGCGCCAACAAGTTCACACAAGTTCGCCACATCGTTCATAAAAGAAATACGGGTTGCCAACATCGAGTTAGCGGCGTATTTAATCATCTCGGCAGAAGGTATATCGGTAAAAATCATCCGATCATTGGTCAACATAAAAGGACGATAAAGACGGGTCATGCTCTCTTTAGCACGGTCACTTTCCACTCCCACGACAACACGATCCGGACGCATGAAATCCTCTACCGCCGCCCCTTCCTTCAAAAACTCCGGGTTAGAAGCCACGTCAAACTCGAGCGTCACACCACGTTGCTCCAGTTCCTCCCGAATTGCTTGTTTTACCTTAATTGCCGTTCCCACGGGTACAGTACTTTTGGTCACCACCACCAGATATTTATTCATGTTGCGTCCCACGGTTCGTGCCACCTCCAACACGTACTTCAAGTCTGCCGAACCATCCTCGTCAGGGGGTGTCCCCACGGCACTAAACACGACCTCCACCTCGTCCAAAACCTCGGTCAAATCGGTCGTGAAATGCAACCTTCCCGCCTTCACGTTTTTGTGTACCATCTCTTCCAGTCCCGGCTCGTAAATCGGGATCATCCCATGTTGTAACTGTTCTATCTTCTCTTTATTCACGTCAACACAAGTCACATCAACTCCCATTTCCGAAAAACACGTCCCGGATACCAAGCCCACGTAACCGGTTCCCACTATCGCTATCTTCATAATTATAAATTAAATAATTCTACCCACACGTTTTATTCAATTCCTCGAACTGCCGCTTCGCCAAAATATAAAAAACCTCCGATACCAAACCAAAGTCCGCTTCCTGTCCCGCTTGTCGGAAACGTTCGATCCTCTCGTCCTCCTCCCGCTCCACGCTGACCCGTAAACGAGCCCGTTCCTCGTTCAACCGCTCCAGTTCTTCTTTGGGTAATTCCATTGCCCCGACCACATCATTGTATAAACAAATAGCACTCCACCACGCCAACAACACATCACGTTCTCCGCCCCGCATATATCCCAATACTTCCATCACCAACCTCCCCGCCAATTCACCACACACCTCATCTCCAGCAAAATAGTAACAATTACACAGTAATCGACAAACATTCGGTGTCCGACAAGGCAAAGCGATTTTACCATTCTCCCGCACCGAGAGTATCTGGTAAGCCGCATCCACACCATTTTTCAAGTACCCCAAGTCCGAGTACACCTGGTAAACATCCATCATATCTGCCGCATACCCCACCCGGGTATCCACGGGAATATCCTCATTCCTCAACTGCCCCGAGTATAGCCGTGCAATCTCTTTCGCCCGCTCGTGAATATCACCCGGGTGACCGAAAGTCCCCTCCAACCACGGGTACACCCGTACCATAGAATACACTGTTAAGTAACCGTGTAACAAGCCAGACAATTGCCCCGGGGGATACGCCCGGATATCAAGCATGTTCAATCGCTTGTACAAATCGTGAAATAAACCTTTTTCCATTTATATTTCTTGATTTATGATTTTAGATTTATGATTTCAATTGTACTTATCGATACTTTTTTAATCGCAAATCATAATTCATGAATCTTAAATTAATTCGATTGTTCTATTCTACTCTATTTTTTCAAGAAAGGAACCCGGAATATAAGACGTGGCTATCGATGCCACACCGTCCAAACGGATCACCACTCGTTTGTGCCCTCTCAAACGTACCAACTCTCCCGTTAACCCTTGCAAGGGACCTTTGAGCACCCGCACCCGGTCACCTCGCTTGAGGTCCTTGTTCAATATCTCGATGCCACCCGGCGAAAAATCCAACAAGAACATGAAATTCTCCATCTGCTTGTCGGGAACAATCAAAGAACAACGCCCTTCTATATCTTTCAGGTAAACGATATTCAAGGAATACTCGTTAATCAAGGAGAAACTCGTGGCTTTATCCGTGCGGATAAAAATCATACCATGGATCAAAAGTACACGAATAGTCTTACGACCCAGCGGGGTATCCCGAACCTGCTCCTCACGCGGGAGAAAATTCTCGATCCCCAACTCGTCCAACTTTTTCTTGATAAATAATTCCTGATTTACCCGCGTATAAGCGACATACCAGTGTATTTTTTTCTCCTCGATCATGTAATTGTTGATTCTGTTAAAAAGCGATTCTCCACCTTCTCGCCATTTTCCCGGCACACTACGTCCGGATGCGCTTCGCGCACTGACCCTATCACGGGTTTAGATTATTTATTGCCATGTGTTTCACGCACCCCACTTAAACAGTGATATTTCTTATAGGTACACGAAAACTGTTTCGCCAAACGACATTTTAATATGAAAAAACCATCGTTTGTTGCGTTGCAAATATACATCATTTTTGTTTATCGCAAATTTTCATGACAATATTTTTTATTACTCGCAATTAGATGATTGCGGATTTGCAGATTTGATTAAAGAGTAAATTTTATTAATGTCAATAAACGATCGATAAATAATACGCTCTAAATTATTGCTAAACACTCTTCTACAAACAAGAATATTCCATTTAATCCAATACCTGAACCTAGAGAGAACCCATTGTAATCCTACCCAAGTAATACCGTAATCATACCCCATCTCCGGTCTTCCTCCGTTCATACCCCGTACATCCTATTATCTTCCATATAGAAACACCGAAGATACACGATAGCAAACACAGCCCCATGTACTGATTACCCTAGTTCTTCGGTAGGATTATATTGGGTCCTCTTATAGGTCACACAAATTACATGAACGTCTTGCCCGCATGACTTCACGGTTGAATATCACCGGCAAAACAGTAAAAAAAACAGCTACACAAGAAACTAAAAAAGAAACGACCGAGAATTTTACTTCCCGGTCGACCTCTTAAAAGTTATATCAAAGAATCTTCCTTATTTCACAAAAACATCCTGATTCCAAGTGATACCGCTTATATCTGTAAGGATTAACTCGTATTTTCCGACAGGTAATCCCGTGATAGCCTCATCCCGGATCGTCAACTCCGCCTTTCCCCCCAAAGGGAGCACCAGACTATGCTTGCCGGACTGCACCTTCGCGACGTACTTGTTTTGAATGCCTGTTCTCGGGAAACGGGACAACTCTTCCCCATTTTTATCAAACACAATATTTCCCGCTGTATCTTTTAGTGTAATCCCGATCAAGAATGAGCCGTACACATCAACCCCCTCTACCCGATAGACCGTAAACTGCAATTCCCCTTGTTTGATACTTGCATCAGAAATTTCAATCTTCGGTTTCACAGATTTATTGTGTAAAGGTCCCCAAACACCATTATGAAAAACCTGATTCGTGAAGAGCGTCAAGAACAGGATGGCAACAGAACCAACCATGACCACTCGATTCACTTGTTTTACAGATAACGGCAAGTCACCGGAAGTCAACCATCGCGACCATTGGCGATCACGTAACCACGTTATTCGGGAGAGTAGAAAGTGATCCGCCGAATATCGCCCTCCCCCGGACAAGAAAATCGTGAATCCCGCCGCGACGCCAAGTATTCCGATTTGCCATTCATCCAGACACGTGGTTCCCAACCAACCGGAACCGAGTAGAATACCTCCTGCCAACGCCATCACTCCCACACTCATCAGACGTGTAAAGAACCCGAGCATAAAAGACAATCCCACAATACATTCCACCAACGTGAAAACAACCATCGCCCACCATAACAATTCCGGGTGAGTAACCAAGTATTCGATAACGGATTTTATACCTATCGAATTCGGGAGAAAGTGATTAAACTTTTCTCCGATATACCCGGCGGTATCGGGTATCAATTTGTTTTCCAGCACCAAACGACGCCAAAAGGCCGAAAAATAAGTCCAACCTACCACCAAACGCAAAACCAGCGTGAACAAACCCGTTAACGCGTACGAGCCTGTAACATTTTGTTTATCCAGAGAAGCCATATTATAATAGTTTTTTTAGTAATTCCGGTATTTCAATGCTTCCCCCCTCTATTTCCCTAATTTTCATTTCTCCCTCGGACGTCAGGGAAAAATTCATCTGCCGCTTGTCATTATCTCCGATGGTTCGTCGGATAAAACCTTTACTTTCCATGGATTTAATCACTTTCGAGGTATTCGAATTTGTTAAATTCAATTGCTCAGCAATCTCCCCGGAAGAAAGTTTTTCCATTCTGGAGAGACAGCACAAGACCATTCCCTCGTTCAAACCCAATTGATAAACTTTCTCGAAACGGGCTTCAAATTCTGCAATTGCCCGATACATATCCCGTATCTTACACAAGGTATCCATACTAATCGCGTTTATTTTTTGGGATAAACATACTCAACAACAAGCCTCCCATCGCGGCTCCCCACAAAGAACTATATAGCGGTGAGGACGTGATCGGACAAGTCCCGCTCGCGCATCCCACGAACCGCCAATACAAGAAACCACCCAACGCCCCTAATAAAACCCCCAACAAAGTTAAACCATATCGTTTGAAAAATACTTTCGCCATAATCAATCCTCCTGCTTTATATTACTTCATAATTTATAAATTCACTTTTCTAATGAAATACATATACAAAAGTATCGTATATTTTCCAATAAAACAATTTTCCAATGGAAAACACTTAGATTCTCTCGATAAAAAATACATCACAAAAAAACCTCGGGTTTTCTCACCCGAGGTTTTCCTTGTTAATCATCTATTATTTCAATAAAGCTAAGTATTCATACGTTTGAACAAAAAAGCAGAATTCTTTGATTTCATAAATTTCTCCAAATGTTCTATTTGTCGCATGGAATGAATATCCCCTGAAAGGTAATCTATCACCCCTGCATCCGACAGTATCTGCGCACCACGCGTAGCTTCTTTCCCGTAGAACCCGGTAAAGGACAACAAATTCACCTGCATTTTACATCCTCTGTTTTTCAACGTATTCGCACGTTCCAGTATACATCCCGCGTAAAACGGGTATCGTTCGGGGTGAGCCAGCACCGGGATATATTCTCTCTCCTGTAACCGGAAAACGACCTCTTCAAAAGAAGGCGAAGGAGATACAAAACTATGTTCTATCAAAACTCTTCTTCCTTGAAACGAAGCGATGTTATCCCTCTCGATCAACTCCAGCATGTATTCTCCTACTTTATATTCCGCCCCCGCGTCTGCATCCAAAGAAATCCCTTCTTTCAAAAGACATTCCTTTAGTAAGTTCAACCTGTCCCGTATGATCTCCGGGGTATTCATGGGTGAAGGAAAAGAGATGTGAGGGGTAAAAGAAAATCTCCTGACTCCCAATGCCAACATCCTTTTCACGATAGCAACCGACTCCTCGATCGTCTTCACGCCATCATCCAATCCCGGCAATATATGGGAATGCATATCATGCTCGTAAAAAAAATACTGTTTATTCTCTTTTTGAAACCAAGCCATGGGAAAGAAATTATTTCGACTTCTTCTTCTTTGTATTTTCCTGACCATAGCCATAACCGTACCCATAGCCATAACCGTATCCGTATCCATAGCCTCCGGAGCGACTCAACTTGATTCCATTCACCACGATTCCCAGATTTTCCAAACGATTTCCTTTCTCCAAATCGGAAATTACTCGCAATCCTTTTTTGTCCAATACATTTGCCCGAATCACGTACACACAAGCATCCGCATACCCGCTCAACGAGAAACCGTCAGCTAAAATTCCCAAGGGAGGGGTATCCATGATGACATACGAAAACTCTTTCTTCAAATTTTCCAGCAACTCACCCATCCGGGGACTGGCAACCAACTGTGTCGGATTCGGCGGTACGGTTCCCCCGAATATCACGTACAGATTATCATCCACTTTCTCCATGATTTTACCCGGATCATCTTCCATTCCGGCAAGATAAGCAGACAAACCTTTTCTATTCTCCCGTTTGAAATACTCGTTCAGCCGAGGATTCCGCAAGTCGCAACCGATAACCACCACTTTTTTGCCGGCCTTAGCGTAAGCATTCGCCAAATGAGCCGCAACCAGAGATTTCCCTTCTCTCGGGATCGTGGACGATACCATAATCACAGGAGTCGCTTTTTGTTTGATCAGGTAATTCAGATTTTCGCGAATCAAATGCATGGATTCCGACATCATGAAATCATCCTGATCAACGGAAGTCTTACCATCTTGTAACTGAGGCAATGTACCCAGCAGGGGTGAATGTATAACTTTCTCCACTTCCGATGCATCCCTTACTTTCGTATCCCACAAGTCCATCACAAACAACACACCGACAGGCAACGCTATCCCCATGAACATACCGAATAACAAGATCAACATTTTTCTCGGTGCAACCGGTCGTTCTCCCGGATCCGGATTTTCAATAATCTTCGCCATAGGCACATACATCAATTTAGCGATCTCGGCTTCTTCTCGTTTTTGCATCAAGAACAAGAATAAATTTTCCTTTAATTCTTGTTGACGAGCGATAGAACGGTATTGTTTTTCTTGCGTTGGTACAGATGTCAATTTTTTCTCCACTTGCTGGCTTTCCCGCTCTAAATTAGCAATTTTAATATCCATTCCCTTTTCCACGTTCGCGATAGCCGAGAGAATACTTTTCTTTAACTCCCGAAGTTGCATTTCCAATCCTGTTACGATTGGATTACTCTCGCGGGCAGACAGCAATAACTTCCCTCTCCGCAATACCAACTCGTTGTATTTACTGATTCCACTATTCAATGCCTCGTCTGATAATCCCAAACGCTCCGGCAATATTCTAAACTCTTCTCCTTCATTCCCCTCGAGATAAGCCCTCACGCTTTTTACAACCTCCATCTCCATCTCAAGTTTTAACAACTCTGCTTCAGTGACTTTTTTACGTTCCATCACGAACGCCGCATCAGAGGCGATATTAGTCAATTGATGTGCCTTTTTAAAACTCTCCGCATCATTTTCAATGTCGCCCAATTCTTGGTTGATCACCCGTAAACGTTCGTTGATAAAATCTACCGTTTTAGCCGAAACAAGTTGCTTGTCACCGATCCCGTTCTCGTTATAACGACGAATCATCGTGTAAAGAAAATCCTTCCCTTTCTCCGGATTTGTTTCTTTCAATAAAACCTGAACAGCACTCGTGTTTTTCTCAAGCAAAGCAACTTCCAATTGCTTGTGAAATTTAGTTGTAGCCGACTCGTATGATATAATATCCACCCGGATCTCATCGCCTACCGAAGCCAAAGAGTCACTTTTTTCTATTGCTATATTATAACCTCCCATCGGGATGGCTGTAGAGTATTTCCCTTCGAATGCAAGATTTTTATCAGCATCATACACTTTTATTTTATTCGCACTTTCGAGCATCACATAGATTGTCGTGTCCTTGATATTCCGGGGAATATCTACCAGCACCTTAATCGGAGTACTTCTATATAATTTCTCCTCCCGCAACATCTTCCTCCGGGTATAATCAATGTTCAGTTCCAACTCTTTCACCACATCCATAACCAAGTTTTTGGACATGAGTTCAACAATCTCATTCTCCACCAACATATTCCCTTGCAAAAATCCCAATTCCTTCAACATGGGATTCACTCCCAGTTCTCCTTTTTTGGAATCACTGATCATAACTTTTGCCCCGACTTTATATACCGGAGTTGAACTAAAACAAATGTACAGGGCGAATCCCACACACAAAGGTACACTGATTGCGAACCACCACCAACGTGCCAAAAGTTTATAGAAAAAAGCCCGCAGATCAAAATACTCTTCTTCTTCCGTCTGTAATAAATTGTTTTCCTGATTATTCGTTTTCATGCACCTAACACGATTTCATTTACACTATTTCACGATTAAAGTAATTAAAGCCACGATTGTCGACATACTTGACAATATATAGGGCAAGAAAGCACTGACACTTCCTCCCGCGATCCGTCCCTTGTTGGGTTCCACGTACACGACATCATTCTGTTGTAAATAGAAAAAAGGCGAATCGATAAATTCACTCGATGTCAAATCTACACGAGTAAAGATTTTTTCGTCACCTTGCTCCCGCATCACCAGTACATTTTTCCGTTTACCGTTAATCCCCAAATCTCCTGCCATACCAAGGGCATCTAATATTGAAACTCGTTCACTAGCGACTTTATAACTGCCGGGATTTTTTACTTCACCCAAAATGGTCACTTTAAAATTCTGGAATTGAATCGTCACGATAGGATTCTTCAAGTAGACCGACAACTTCTCTTTTAATAATTCCGCCAAATCATTCCGCGAAATGCCTTCTACTTTTATTTTTCCTAAAACCGGAAAATCAATCTCCCCGTTCTTATCTACCAGATACCCACGCGGAATCTGTTGGGTAGTCGTGGTATTTACTTCCCTGCCCAAACCGATCATTGGCGTGTTAAAGGGCAATGCCGATTCCAGATCATCACATGACACGATAATAGATAATAAGTCATCCGTATGAATCACGGTCTTGTATTCACACTCTGCCTTTATTCTTTTATTAACTTCAACATCCTGCAGATACACGACTTTCTTACGGGAACCACAAGAAAAGAGCAACATTCCCCCAAACAGGAATAAAATAATTCTACCCCAAGTATACATATATTCAATATTATTATTTTTTGATCTAAATTCAAGAATTTGTTTTTTGTAAATCACGAATGACGTTTACCACCCGTGCGATATCCTCGTCGGTCAACGTTGGTCCCGACGGCAGACACAAGCCGATCTCGAACAAATGTTCACTCGTTCCATTGCCATAAAATGGAGCATTTGCAAACACGGGTTGTAAATGCATCGGCTTCCACAATGGTCGGCTCTCGATATTATCCGCGTCCAATGCTAAACGGACGTCTTCTCTCGTAAATCCCGCTTCATTCGAATTCACCGTGATGCATGTCAACCAGTAATTAGAATCAAAATCCCCACCTTCCGGTTGACTCATCACACGCACACCTTTCATTCCTTCAAACAGATGTGCATATAAATCATGTATTACCCGTCTTCTATTAATATGTTCTTCCAGCACGAACATTTGTCCCCGCCCTATACCGGCACATATATTACTCATCCGATAATTATACCCGATACAAGAATGCTGATAATGAGGAGCCTTATCCCTTGCTTGCGTGGCATAGAATAACGCCCGCCCGGCAGTATCGTTACAAGGACACACCAAAGCCCCCCCGCCCGAAGTCGTGATTATTTTATTCCCGTTAAAAGACAGTACCGCATACTCTCCAAACATTCCACACTTTTTTCCCTTATACTCGGATCCGAGTGACTCTGCCGCATCTTCTAAAACAGGGATTTCGTATTTTCGGGCTATTGCCAGTATTTCGTCCATTTTTCCGGGCATACCATACAAATGAACCGGTATAATGGCTTTTGGCTTTTTACCAGTCATGGCAATTCTATCGTTAATCGCTTTTTCCAACAATACCGGATCCATATTCCACGTATCCGGTTCACTATCGACAAACACCGGTTTTGCTTCAAGATAGGCAATAGGATTGGCAGATGCCGCAAAGGTAAACGATTGGCAGATTACCTCATCCCCCATCTTCACTCCTAACAGAATCAACCCCAAATGTAATGCTGCCGTTCCCGCACTCAACGCCACAACACTTCTGCCCCCATCTCCCGATTCGCCGTTTCCTGTCAAAAAATCCTGCAAAGATTTTTCAAAAGCATTCACGTTTGGACCTAACGGTACAACCCAATTCGTGTCAAATGCCTCTTGTATAAATTCCTGTTCTCTTCCCCCCATGTGGGCAAGAGACATCCAAATTCTTGAATTCATTCTAATATATTATTCATTAAAAATATAAAACTCCCCATGCCCCGGATACAGGTTTCGCCCTTCTGCAATCTTTAGAATAAATTGTAGTGATCGGGCAGCCTCTTCTTTGTCACTACGAGGAAAAGATGTTATAATCTTCAAGCCGGGGATAAAGGAATCTCCCGTGAATATTACTTTCTTCGTGTAGTAAGTCAAACAACTGCTATCGTGCCCGGGGGTTTCCATTATAGTCAACAACTCCCCCGGAAATAATTCTATTTCATCATTATCATGCAATACACACAAATTGTTTCCTGAGAATAAAATGGGGTCATCGTGATATCTGGAGAAATTCAATTTATCAGAAAATAATCCTTCTTTTCCGGCTTCCGAAGTGTATACAACACAATCCGGAAACAATTCGACCAAACGATTAATCCCGTATAAATGGTCATAATGCGTATGCGTGAGAAATATTCCCCGTACCATTCCCCCCTTGGGAATAGCATCCAACACCGGAGCTACATCCCCCACATCTACTAACCAACACCACTCATGCCCCTCTTCCAATAAAACGTAAGTATTGGAATTAAACACAACATTCACCACTTGAATAATATCCATCAAAGTTTTTTCTGAAAAATGAGATGTATTTCTTAACTGCCACTTCTATATAAAGGGAAAAAATGTGACCCTGTATCAAAAGAATCCGATTCTTTTATACGTTCATTTACTAAATAATCGTAAACGCCTTGATTATATATCATTTTAGAAATAGAAAATTGATTCGCCGCATAACGATGAAAAGCCGCTTTAAAATTATACAGGTTGTCTTTTGAAGCACCTAAACCACCTCCAAGATGAAAAGTTTCAAATCCTTGTTCAGCCCCCCAGCACGCTGCCTCATAAAGAAGTAAATTTGTAGGATTTAAGTTACGGTACTCTACCAATGAGCCGGAAAGGTGGTAATGCATTTTTCGGTTAGCAAAAAGAATTATCGCCATTGCTATAATCTTTCCGTCAATCTCCGCATAAAATAATTCGTAATTATTTTTCAAATCAGAGTGAATGGAATCATAAAATGCATCTTCAAAATAATAATATTCTTCAGCATTATCTTTCCGCATGGTTGAATTATAGATTTCCTTAAATATTGAAAGGAAATATCTTTCCTGTTTATGATGAATTACAATTCCGCATTTTTGCGCTCTCCGAATTGTATTTCTATTTTTACTCGTAATATTCTGCCAAATAGTTTCTTTAGAAGTAAGATCCATATGAATAGTATGTCCCAAATCAATAATATCAATCTTACCCCTAAGGCTATCCACATTATTTAAAAGCGGATGCCATCTAACAAACTCACTAACGATCCCTTCTTTAAAGAAGTAATCTTGTAATTCGACGAGCATTGCATCAATTTTTGATTTATCTGCCCCGTCAAAAAGGAAACCACCGTATCCGTAAGGTGTAATCAGATCGAATATTTGATTTTTTTCAGATACACGTGAACGCTTGTTAAGAGAAATCTCACGTTTTATATACACACACATTCCTCGCAACTCGCTTCTCTCCACATAAACAAGAATTGGTATACCATCCCCGTGGATTTGAAAGGCTTTAGCGTAACCGCTTAAATAATATACATCATATTCTTTAAATGATTTAACTATCTCGTCCCATTGTTCCGAGTGTTCCAAGCCAATAATGTTTATCATAACACGGATTCTATTATCTGTTTCAATTCCTCTATATCTTTTTCAGTGTATCTACCATCACAATGGACAGAAAGAATTTTATCTCCAATATTTTGTATCTCAATAGACTGGGAATCACAAATGTTCCATAATATAGCAGGGTAAACACGCCGTTTTATAAGATTTTCTCTTACCTCATCCCGTCTTCTTGTATCCTCGAATAAAAGGATGTATGAAAATGGATTACATTTACTATTCTCCGTGTTAAGTATCTTAAAATAAGCTGAGGCGATACGGGCAAGATTTTTTTGATTCTCGGATTTTTGAAGATACCACGTTACGATATCAAAACTTGTAATATATTCTAAACTCCTATCATCCAGACGAGAAACAGGAAGCCGCTCAAATTCTTTCTCAGTATCTAAGTATAAATTTCTAAAACAATTCTTATCATCAATGCTCCCCTGTAAATACAACTTTTTTAATTCCATGCCACGCCACCTTTTTTGGGCAAGGCTTTCATTCTCTTCAACACGTTGAAAAATTTTCTCTCCCAAGAATCCTTTCGGTGACCATAAAATCCCCCCCTCCGGAATAGGAATCGTCTTTCTCAAAGAAGCGATACACCAATCTGCATCACTTTTTTGTGCCCACTCTCCAATTAAATCGTGCGAATGATCTTCTATTACAGGAACAGGTATGTCAACGTTACTTCTAAAACCCCGAAGTCCGAAAAAATTTACCCTTAATAAAACATCACCTTTTTTGAAGTCTATTTTAGATATCAAGGATGTATCGTTAGCCAAAGGCGAATCTTCATAAAAGACAACTTCAACTGGACTATTCTTTATCGTATCTACAACCTCATAGCAGAAATAGGCCGGCATCCAAATGCGTTTCCACTTAAAATAATCAATAAGCCAGAATATACATTGTCTTCCATCCGCTAAAAATTGGGAATTAGGATAAAAGTTTACGATAGATTTTTCCCCGTGGAAATTATCTATCACATGAAAATCAGAACCAAATTCTATCATTGTTTTTTTAACCGCTCTAAAAAATGAAGATCATCCACTTCCTTCATATTCCCCGCACCTTCTCCGATATTTTCTTTGGTAAAGATTTTTTTAATCGTAATAAAAACAATCTTTATATCAGTCATTAAGGTACAGTGATCGACATACCACACATCATATTCGAATTTTTTACTCAACAAAAGCAAATTTCTACCATGAACCTGAGCCCAACCGGTAATCCCGGGTCGTACTTCATGCCTTCGATTTTGTTCCGCGGAATACAGAGGGAGATATTGGATAACTAACGGTCTTGGTCCTATAAGCGACATATCACCTTTCAGCACATTAAAAAGCTGAGGCAATTCATCTATCGAAGTCCCGCGAATAAAACGTCCCACTCTTGTAAGTCTTAACGCATCCGGTAATAACTTTCCATCTTTATCACGCTCATCAGTCATGGATTTAAACTTTATGACTTTAAATATTTTTCCATTTTTACCCGGTCTTTCTTGTACAAAGAAAATTCCCGCACCCTTGTTCGCGAAAAAAAGCCATATAGCAATAATTCCTAAAATCGGCCAAATAACCGACAATACACAGAATACTGCGATAAAGTCAATCACACGCTTAAAAAAATATTTATACACCACCATGAAATTTTATAACAACAAGAAAAAACACAAACATTTTCTATTACACGATAGAAAAAAAATCAAATATTTATGATTCGTTGTTTTTGCCAATCAAATAAATTATCAGCTTCTTGAAGAGAAATAAACTCAAAGTCTTTGACCAACTTTTGAAACTTCCCAAAACTCCCTTTAAGCCCGTAATAAGTTTTAAAATAACGTATTGCAGCGGGTTCTCGTTCCCATCCTTTATAACGCCTTTCCTGTTTATTATCAAAATCCTTCATGTGGAAATACGTCATCACGTAATCGTGTTCCCTCACGAAAGAACGAATCATGCCATAAGGAAACAATCGAAAATATCCTCCCCCGGAATAGGCCACGGATTTTCCACACAACGTGACCATGGGGATCGGGTACTCTTTAATACGAATCCCATTGTATTCTACTATCGCAGGCCGATCTGTCTGAAAATTATTAAAACCGCCAAAAGAACGATTAGCCGGGAAAACCGAAGAATCAATTTCAATCCCGTACTTATGCAAAATTTCAAAGATATACTTGTTCTCATCCGAAATTGAAAAAGCAGGAGCTCGATAAGCCGTGATTTTTCTACCTATTAACTGCTCGATAGAATCAATTCCCACTCGTGTATCTTCTTCCGCTCCGGCATAATCAAATTTATACAAAAAAGTATGAGAATTGGAATGACTTCCTATATGATGCCCTGCCCGATCTATTTTACGAACGACATCCGGAGCACAACGAGCCATCTCGCCAAGAATAAAGAAAGTTGCTTTATAACCATGCTCCTCAAGAATATCCAAAATACGCTCCAAATAATCATTTAAACGAGGCAGCCAATCAACTTTATTGCCTAGTTTATAATATTCATATGCCCACCAATCCTCTATATCAAAAGTTAGTATGTTCATGATTCCTGACTTAATAATACACAAAATCCAAATCTGAATCTGCTGACGTGATCAAAATATTTTCATTTCTCATCATCTTTGGATCACCTGTTGCAGTATGCAATTTTTTTTTCATTTTTATTGTCAACGGGTTACATGAAATCCATGAATAATTTCTCGATGTTAAGGTGATAACGATACCTATTTTATTCATTTTTGCCAATTTTACAACAGCTAGCATCATTCTCCTCTCGTAAATAGATCGGCTACACCTGAAATCCACCAAGGACAACATATCAATCCCGCTAAGACGTGTTTTTCTCACGACCAGATACCCCTTCGTTATTCCATCAATCAGATAATTATACATATGATACTCATCCTTCCTATACATATTGAAGAATCTATTTTTCAAGAATGACCTGTCACGAACAAACTCAACTGTATCCTCCATCCAATAACCATTTTCAGGAATATCTGTTTTTTCAACATCATCGACTTTCACGAATAATTCGTTCTTGTTTAATTCAAATGTATCGGGATAATTTTCTCCGGGTTTATACCTTAAAAGTCCTATTTTCTTTAAAGCGGCAGTTACAACAAATCGATTCAATGAAATATACACTCTCACCGGATCAAGCTTAATGAATACATCCATTAGCTTAGATTGTATATTCCACGCAATATCCGTAATACCTGTCGAAAACCAATTCGTAAATTGATTTATATGACCGTATAACATTTTACTTAATCCTTTTCCCCTGAAATGACTGGAAATAATCACGTTCGCAACAAAAAAAACATTCTTTTCTTTCCCTTCATGCAATGACATTCTTGTTTCATTAGCAGTTGTACAACCAATAATCTTATTTTCATTCATCAAGATCACGGTCTTATTCCAATTTTCCTGTTTTCCATGATCCAAATTAGTCAACCACCAATCCAGATAAGATCGACTCCTATTAGGATATTCTGCAATCATGAAAGTCAATAACCTCTCGTGCCACTCCGGTGTATACAAAACTGTCTTTATATCCGTCATTTTCGTGTAGAAACCCAAATGTGTTACCAATCAAGAAATATCAAACCATTAAACTCTAGTTCCATCTTTAGATTTTCTAAAAGACGGGCTTAGTTGCTTTTTTATATTATGCATGGTTCCCCAAATAAAAGGTAATGGGTCTTTAATATCTAAATCCTGAAAATACAAATTTTTACCCCAAAAACGGAACCAACTCGGGTATGTATTGAAACGTTTGGATGAATAAAAGAACCATAACATTTCAAAACCGATATGCCTTAAAAATTTACCATAGCGATACTCGTATTTTTGTTGAGGATTTCCCATATACTCGTCTAAAATAATTCTTCCCCAATCTATACCCGAAACAATCGCCGCTTTAACGCAAGCCGGAACTCTTGGATTTAACTCCATGATTTTCAAATCACCTTCTTCCGGGTCTTCGATAAGATCAAAATCAGCAAAGCCTACCCAACCTAAATCTTTCAACAGATTATAACAAATCTCTACCACTTCCTTATTCTCAACAGTTACGGCACAACAACTACTTCCTCCATTTTCCGGATACCATCTATATTTATAAATGACAGACGAACATACCAACTCCTGCTTCTCGTTCACGTATAGCTGAACTTCCACTTGAGCTCCACCTTGTTTTATGTATTTCTGCAAATGACAATCACCATATTGGGCATAAATTATCGGATATTTTTCCAATAACTCTTCATAGGAATGAACCAGCGTCATACCTCTTCCTCCACAGGTATGATTAGGTTTTATTAATAGCGGAAACACGCATTTCTCTTTACCGACTTTTTCTATATTCTCTAATGAATTGATTGTAAATGGATGTGGATAATTTTTAGCCTTGCATAAACTCATCAATTTGTTTTTATCATATCCATTCTCAAATACATTATAATCCGGAACTTGGAACCTAACATATTGTGATAATGCCTCTTTATTTTTACTTAAAAACTTAGAAGCCATATCTGACATCGGAATAACCGCATCTATCTTTTCTTTTCTTACAACATCAACAACGAAGTCATAGAATAAAACAGTATCGTCTTTTAAGTTACAGAAATATTTTTTCGAAACATATTTTGAATCATCCGCGTACGAATGTTTTCCGTGATATATCATCACGACTCTGTTACCCAGTTTACGTAAAGACTTGACTATTATTAGTCCCTGCGTTCCGCCATCAAGTACTAAAATATTATACATATAGTTTGCCGGAACTTTATCAAATCTATTCTGCACAAGACTCTCAAATTACTATACCAAAACCAACTCGGGCACAATCATCGGTTGGGACTTCATCCACACGGTTCCCCAAGTCAATCCTAATCCGAAAGAAGACATAAGTAAAGTTTTCTCTTCTTTTATCAATTGTTCCCGCAAACGTGTCACCATTAACGAGGGAATAGAAGCTCCCCCCAGATTCCCGAATTCTTCCAAATTATATGGTACCTTTCCTAATGGCAACTTCAATTTTTTAACAATCCGATCAACAATCATCTTATTTGCTTGATGGATAAGAAAATAGTCTATATCATGATCTCTGTCAATATTATAATCCGCCATAAAGGTTTCTATCGACTTGGGCGGTTTGGAAATCGCAAAAGAAAACACGTTCATTCCGTTTATCAACGTGTGCACGGGTGCTCGAACAATCCCGTGCCCGAAATCTTCATACACGAAAGACTCTTCCGTGATCGGGTGACGAAATCCCCCGTGGGGAGTCATCAACGCCTCGTATCCTTTCCCGTACGAGTGAAAATCAACCACGATGTCATGTGCTGTCCGATCATATTCTAACGCCATTGCCGTACCACAATCACCAAACAACGGTACTCGGCTTTTATCTTTCATGGATCCCATTCTTAAAGCCGTGTCCCCGACAAGCAATAAGGCGCGTTTCACGCTACCGGAAGATAATAAATTTCCTCCTGTTGTAATGGCATACATACAACCGCAACACCCCATCGGGATATCCATCGTGAAACAATTCTCCGAAAATCCCAACCGTTCCTGCAATAAACAAGACGTGGGCGGAGTTTTATAATCTCCGGTTACCGACTCGAATATCAAAACATCCACGCTCTCTCGTTCCCACTTCAAGGCAGCTAAAAGTTTTTCCGCAGCAGCAAAACACAGATCCGATGCGCAAACATCATCCGAAGCAAGATGTCTTTGCTTAATACCAACCGTATTATTGAATACCTCGGCTTCTTCCGGGGTAAAAAAGTCAAAATCCGTCGTATGAATCACGTTTCGAGGAACAGCTGCCGCAACTCCTGCCACTCTCACGTTTTTTATCTCCCACCTTGCCATAAGTCTTACCGTGTTAAATTTCCACCCCGTACACTCTCAATATCTCTTTGCCCGTCTTATAAGACGTGAAACCCATGATATCTTCCGGCTCAAACATGATATCAAACGTTTCTTCCAGTAATGCAATTACATTCAATTGATGCACGGAATCCCACTCCTTTACACTATCCTTTGAAAAATCATCATTCAAAACATTCTCTGCCACACCAAAGACTTCCGTGAATACCTTGTTATATTTCTGCTCCATTATTATTATTTTCATTTTATTGGTTACTCAATTTACTATACAAAATCTTCCCCACGTTATTCTTAGGCAACTCGGGAATCACCCTTACCTCGAAAGCCGAAGCCACAATCCCGGTCTTTACCACCAGTTCTCCTTTTACCTGTTCTTGCAGTTCGGGTCGCGTAATGTAAACCATCATCTTCACGTCCGTTCCCACACAACCGCATTCTATCGGGTATTTCGATTTAATGATATGCTCGCACTCGTCCAACCCTACCCGAGTCCCGTATAGCTTCAGGAAACGCCCTGTACGCCCCACGATATAATAAAATCCGTCACTATCCCGATACGCCAAATCTCCCGTCTTCAGACTTCCGTTTCGCGTATCTCCCAAAGCCAAATCCTCCTTACACAAGGCATACCCCAATGTCACATTCTTTCCCCGGTAGCACAATTCCCCCTCCCGATTATTTTCCTCAATCACTTGTCCCCCCGTGTCCGTCAGGTACAATTCCCCGTTAGGCACAGCTTTACCAATACTACCACACTTTGACAAAGCAAATTCCGGCGGTAAATACGCCATTCTGGCTGTTCCTTCCGTCTGACCGTAAGTGGCTATCCATCGTTTCCCTGTTTGTTGTGCGTATTCCACAAATTGAAGATTCAATTCCCTTGACAGTTTTCCCCCGCCTTGTGTCAACAACTCCAAATCGGGCAGAGCCATCCTGAAAAAACGCATCATTCGCAAGATCTCGAAACTGTAAGGTACTCCCGTGAAACTCGTCGCTTTTTGTTCTTTTAAAAAAATCCAAAACTCCCGCTGTGTCATACTCAAATCCGTGGCAAGAATAGTCGCTCCAACGAACAAATGACTGAACACAACTGATAACCCCATCGTGTAATACAAGGGTAACACAAGTAGCGGTCTAGCACTTTTTTTTAATTGAAAAAAAGTCGAGATGTTCAACGCGGAAGCCTCCACGTTCTCGTAACTGTGCCGCACCAATTTCGGGCTGCCCGTGGAACCGGACGTGGGTAAAAGATGCGATAACTTCTCATGTAGCGGATAAGCCATATTCCCCGTTTTCAATAAGGAATAACCGAAACGACTCAACTTCTGTCCAAAACCGAATCGTTTAGCATCCCTACTTGGAACACATACATAACCGGGTTGGTAAATTGAGTATAGCTGTTCCAGTAATTCCCCATCTATCTTAGGATTCAACAACAAAGGGACAATTCCGGTATTTATGAATCCCATACTCCAAGCAATCCCACCCGCGTCATTATCGGCAAAAACGAACACCAGAGAACGATTGGGGAGCTCTCGTTTCAATTCTTCTGAAAACTCCACCAGTTCCCCATATCTCAACTTGTTTCCGGCAGAATCTACTACCGCCAAAGAATCAGCATCATGCTTATTAATATTCAGTACCATACCTTTATATTGACGCACAACCGTCCACTCCTAAAATCTGTCCGGAAATATAAGAAGCCCTCTCGGAAGCCAGAAAAGCACAGGCATTAGCCACGTCTTCCGGGCTCCCCAAACGTCCGAGAGCAATTTTTCCTATGCGTTGATCAATCTTGTTTCCCGTGGTTTCGTACAACTCAGTGAAGCGTTCCGTTTCCACGATTCCCGGAGCCACCGCATTCACCCGTATTCCTTGTGAAGCAAGTTCCTTCGCTGCCGATTTTGTCAAGGATATAACCGCCCCCTTTGTTGCCGAATAAGCAACTTGTCCCGGCGATCCTAATACAGCTGTCACAGAAGCAATATTCACAATCGAACCGGTCTTATTTCTTGCCATAAATCGGGCGGCCAGTTGTACCAACTCCAAGACGGCGATCACATTCACCCGAAACATCAATTCCGTTTCATCACGAACAATCATTCCCATCTTCCGGTTGAAAACCACTCCCGCATTATTCACCAGCACATCTATTCTTCCCTCCTGCTTGTGAATTGACATCAGTGCTCTTTTCATCTCTGCACTATTCGTAATATCGCAACAAACGGGTATTACTCTTGTCCCGAAACGTTCAGCACAAGCCCCTACCCATTGCTCCATTACTCCAACCTGCCGATCAAAAGCATATACCACCGCTCCATCCCCGGCAAAACGCTCAACGATAGCTTTACCGATACCTTGGGCAGCACCCGTGATTATACAAACCTTACCTTGTAACAATCTTTCCATAAGTATTAACTTAAAGTCATCCCTCCATCTATTTTTAAAGCAGTTCCGGTCACCCACGAGGAAGCATCCGATAACAAATAAATAACGGCCAAGGCTACATCTAAAGGTTGCCCATATCGCCCCAAGGGATAGTTTTGCAATTCTTTTCGGTGATCTTCTTCCGTGAATTGTCCATTACGCACTAAATTGGTTTCCACCATACCGGGATTAACACTATTGCATCGAACACCTTTAGGTCCCAATTCAAGTGCCACCGTCCTCATAAACGCATCTATTCCACATTTAGTGGTAGCATAAATCCCGTTCCCGACAGAAACCCGAAAAACACCACCCGCCGAAGCCGTAAAGACAATCGAAGTACCCCGTTTCACTCTCTTCCTTTTCACGAGATATTTTGTCAATAACATCGGGGCTATCAAGTTTATTCGCTGAACCCTTTCGATCTCGGCTATTGTAATAAATTGAGTTAAGGTAAGTTTCATGACTCCGGCATTACAAACACACCCGTCCAAAGCAGGTACATTCTCGACCAAGTCCGCTATTTCTTGTTCCTCGGTAAGATCAATCTTATAATAGCGATGTTCTTGACCGGAAACAACCTCAAGGGAAGATAAAGTTTCTTTCAACCCCTCTTCATTTATGTCTGTCAAAATCAAGCTCGCACCCAACCTTGAACACTCGATAGCAGTAGTTCTGCCAATTCCTCCGGCTGCCCCGGTTATCAATAGCACCTTCCCGTCCAGAGAGTATGGATTGTAACCCATGATATTATTTCTTCTCCAACACTTTATTATACAAATCTTCTATTGTCACCGCATCACGAATATCTTCTCCATTAAGTACAATATCATACTCTTCATCAATCATGGAGATTAATGCCAAAGCAATCAAGGAAGACCATTCATCCAACTCTCTGAATTTTGTTCCCGCCTTAAACACTTCCGGATCCGTTTCTTCAAATAACTCCGCAAATTGTTTTATGAAATTTTGCATATCCGTATCAATTTATCGAGTTTGTATTAAATTATATAATTCCTTAATCGTAGACACGGAACGCAGATCCGCTCCCGTAAGGAATTTATCAAATTCCTCATCAATCATTGATATAATTGAAAGCGCTACCAAAGATCCCCATTCTTCCAATTTTTTGTATTCTGTATCAGGAGTAAAAGTTTCAATAGGAGTTTCATCAAACTCTGCTGCAAATCTCTGCACAAATTCATCTAATGTAATCATAATAAATACTCAATTATATTAATACTAATTTTATTTTGAATCGTAAACTCGTTTACTATATATGCTATAATTATACATGCAAATAGCAATAAATATCAAAAAATATATATAAGGTTGGTGCATCATCCATGCCCGATGAAGATAAACCAGAAATAGCGCACAAATCAGGAATATTCCCTGTCTGAATTTAGCACCTAACAAAGCTGTATAAGCTAAAATTACAGATAAAATCAAACCGATATATCCTAAAAGAAGAATTAATCCGCGATAATCAGAAAGAACAACTTCACTGTCAAGTTTACCTAAACCCGATATCACCTTGGACGAATGAGTAAACTGTTCGTAGTAATAAGCCCCTGTTTGGTTAATACGTTCATCCAAAGCCCCCTGTAAAGAATTTGTTGAGATAAAAGAACCTACAATTTGCTCTAGATTTCTTTCATAAAGTAAAAACGATAACTGTGCTTGTAAACTTTCATCTAAACTAAAAAAGATAATCGTACAAAATAACAAAAAAGACAGGTAAATTTTCAACTTTCTCCATCCTACCTTATTGACCATCATGTCATATAACTCTCCCAATCCGGCAAGGATGACAAAATTTATTGAAAACGTCAACATACCACAGATCACGATCCACTTACTGATACTATTTCGGGCAAATCGATCTATCAAAAATATAAAACCCAAAATAATGGCAAAGTGTCCCGGTTCTTGCAAAGGGCCACACGCCCGCGGAATGACAGAAGACAGGAAGCCTCCTTTAGCCGTAACAACGATACAACCATACACCCGATAGGTTACACCTGCCATTTCATGAACGTTGGACTGTGCTTCCAACTCGTAATAGGGCAAATACTGTATAATCCCCGTTACCGCACAAATGGCGATAACGCATGAACCTATGGCTAAAAAAATGATTACATTTCTAAATAGGGAATACACCTTGTACAGAAGCTCATTCCGCCAAAAAGCCAACAGTATCAGTGGGAAAAAAATAAAAAAACGAATTGCCGTAGCTAAAATTCCATCATCCAACCTCCACGTTAAATAAGCAAAAAAAACAAACACAGAAAAAGCCAACAATAATCTCTTTGAGGTAAAAAACAATTTTCTTCTATTATACAAAAACAACGTAGCTATAACTACCAAAACCCCAACGAGTGTTGTCAATCTATTTTCAAGCGGATTCCAAAGATAAAAAGGATTTATAGCCGTAAATATCCAAAGGAATCCGGCTAAAGATGAAAATCCGCTAACAAGATTCATCTGCATATTAATGAATACTTAATGGCTGGCAGGATTCATACAAGGGAAGCGTCCAAATCGAACATACACGCTTATCCGGGTACATACGGGCTACAATTTTTTGCAAAGTATCGTCCGGACCCACTTCATAAAAATCCATTGCCCCCTCTTTTGCCAAGTTATGCACCATTTGAGTCCATAACACGGGATGCGTAATGTGTTCTATCAGATTATCTTTTATCCGTTCGGGTTCCGAATGTAATAGCCCGTCCACACATTGACAAACAGGAACAAAAGGTGTATGAAAAGTTGTTTTATCAATATGTTCTTTTAATTCCAAACGAGCTTCTTTCATATACGGGGTATGAAAACTACCACCGATCATTAATGGAACTGCCTTTTTGGCTCCTTCTGCCATAAAAGCCTTACAAGCTAATCGAATACCTTTTTTTGAACCGGAAATAACAACTTGTCCCGGTCCATTATAATTGGCAAAATAAATCGGCTCTCCGGTTTCATCCCAAATTTCTTTAATCCTTCGGGCTATATATTCATCGGGAAGTCCGATAACTGCCCCCATAGCTGTTTTTACTGTTTCGCAAGCCTTTTGAGCAATCAACGCCCTATGCAATACCAAATTCAATCCATCTTCAAAACTAATAGTGCCGTTTACAACAAGAGCGGCAAACTCTCCCAACGAATGTCCGGCAACCAGATCCGGCTTCAGTTCTTCCTGAGCTAAAGCCAATGCAACTTCATACAAGAAAACTGCAGGTTGTGTATTTCGAGTTTCCATCAACTCCAACTCTGTACCATAAAACATGACATCAGTTATCCTTCTCCCCAACAAATCGTTTGCTCTTTCAAAAATATCTCTAGCTTTAGAAAAACGGTCATACAATTCCTTTCCCATTCCTTCGTGCTGGCATCCTTGCCCCGGAAACATGAAAACTTTCATATAAAAATTATCTCAAATCTTGGTTAATCGGTTTGTAAATATTCGTTTCCGACAGATCACAAGCGGCACTTCCCCATGATAATCCGACACCATAGGCCGCCAACACGACCTTGTGCCACTGACGTGTATCCGGTTTTGTTATTCCATTCGCGTAATCGGTCAACACCAAAGGAACTGTCGTAGGTCCGGTATTCCCATAATTCTTAATATTAAAAGGAGCTTTTTCTTGATCAAGTTTCATCTTCTTCTTCATAAAATCCAATGTAAACTTAGTCGCTTGATGCAAAGCGTAAAAATCTACTTCATCCTTATCCCATTCCATAAATTCCAGCATCGTTTTAATACTTTTGGTACCACACGATACTATAAACGCGAAAACATCATCCCCTTTATTGGCATTCTTACTATAATCCAATTTCCCCACGTTATCCGGCCAATGACGGAAACCACCATTAACATTTATCACGGTATTGGCTCCCGCTCCATTGGAACATAAATGGAAACCGATTGAAGAATTACCTTCTGAAATTAACGTTGCCGAACCGCAATCGCCAAAAACCATCCTTGCCCCGAGATTACTCGGATTCAATATCTTTGTATTCGTATCTCCGGCCATTAGCAACACGTTTTTACATGCCCCGGAATGAATCATGGATGCCGCTTGAAATAAGCCATACAAATATCCGGAACACCCGTAGGATATGTCAAAGCAAATGGTTTCCTGCGATAATCCGAGTTTATGCTGTAGAACCACAGAGGTAGCCGGATATAAATAATCAAAGGTTTGAGAAACAAACACAACTCCATCAATTATATCCCGATCGATTTTTTCATTTTTTATCAAAAGTTCGGCGGCTTCAAAGCATAAGTCCGAGGTCGTTTGATTCTGTCCCGCCACGTGCACCCGGACAACACCCGTCGTTTTCTTTACATTATCAATCTCCTTCTCCTCGTACTCGCCTTTCAAGGAATCCATTTCAAACGTCTTCTCCGGAAGACAAGTTGCCACAGCCTTGATCTTTACATTCTTTATCAATACTTTCATTACACTATATATTTACATGTAAGTAATTAACTAATTGCCTGTCCTCCGTCAATAATCAAGTCGGTACCGGTAATCCATCTACCGGCATCGGAAAGTAAATAGATACATCCATAAGCAATATCATCAGGAGTTCCAAAACCTAACGGAATCATAGCAGCCTGTTTGGCCATATCCTCTTCGGAGAAATTACTCTCAGATTTTGTACGAATAATACCCGGATGAATACAATTTACACGTATACTTTTAACTCCGCATTCCAAAGCCATTACTTTCGCAAAAGAATTTATCGCACCTTTAGAAGCTGAATACAGCGAATTTCCTTTATAAGGCTTTAACGAAGCCACCGATGAAATAAATATAACTGATGCACCTTTATTAATCTTGTTTTGACGCAGTAAATATTGAAGCAAAGTGATATTAGAAAAAGTGTTTGTTTTAAATACCTCTTCTACGCCGGCTCGTGAATTATATTTTACAGGTGACGTTTTTACCATTCCTGCACACAAAACAACTCCATCAAGCGGGGGAAGAGAAGACACTAATGCAACAATCTCTTTTTCATCAGATAAATCACAAATAAACTTTAATTTATTATCACCCTCCAGTGCTTGATAAACATTATTCAAACGATCTTCATTCCGTCCTATGACAATGGAAGAGCACCCCGCTTCAGAACAGCGCAAAGCAATTTGTTTCCCAATACCGGAAGAAGCCCCAGTGACCAGTACGGTCTTAGTATTCAACAAAAATTCCGAATTCATTTTTTATTTTTTTAATATCAATTTACACGAATGAACCGCTTATATCTTTCATTCAATTCATCAACTACTCATTAAAAAAAGACGGCATAAATTGATCATAAAGGATTCTATTTTTGATACTACATTCTTTATTATGTTTCTGTTCTTCTACCGTTAACGGTTTTAAATCCTCCATCGAGTGCAAATCATTCTCAAACGAAAAAAGGATATAACCCTTCTCTTTGTAATACTGCAAAAGATTATTATTTTCTCGTAGAAAAACTTTTACACCATTGCGAAGTAAAGTAGATATATTGCCAGAAGCTTCTTGCCTCCTTGCCCCAAATACAGCAACCTCCACGGAAGTAATCAATGCAAAATATTCATCCCGCGGCATATATTCAAATATCGGTTGAAATTGACTGGCAAATAACTTCTTTCCTATTTTTAAAACGTGATTTCTTACTCGAGGGCTGCCATAAGAAAGTGGTACTATTTTTTTATAACTATTTTTTGCATCCAAACTAGCTATTTTGTTCATTATAGTACAATGATTTCCTGTATTAGAAGCTTGATGATTAATCATTATCGTTCTCGAGCTTCTGGCAGGCAATTTTTCTCCATGCCCCGGTTCCTCTTGTCCGGTATAAGCCGCATATGCAAAAAATTTATATTTTATATCAGTATGAAAATAAGATTGTAATAATTCATAATCTTTATAATTCCAAAAACAAAAGTAATCTACCATAGGTAAAAACTTTTTCAATAGATCTGCGAATACCTTTTTCCCATACCATATCCGTTTTACGAAATAACTATATCGATTCGAAGAATAATAGGTTTGTAACAAAAATGGATTTACACCCCCATCCACGAGTTTATATTTCCCTAATTGCCCTAACGCAAAATAAAGTTCATATCCCCAAAAAATCCAATAAACTTTAAATTCACCATGTTTCTTTAAATATTGAAGACAATCCACGAAACTTGGTTTTATGCCATGTATAATAATTTTATCAATATGATGTTCAATACACAATTGATGAACTTTAGGAAAATCCTCTTCCTCCAAGGGAATACCCAGTAAATGTTCATCGTCTTGTAACATTTGAAAATCCTTTTTTTCCTTATTTACGATAAACAGATTTTGTCCCGGGTAATACTTCTCGAATACTTTCAGGCTATTATTTATAAAATTACCATCAAAACACAAATGTAATATACCCATATATTTAGTTCTTCCTTATAAAATTATCGTATAAACAATTTATCACTCTCTTGTGAAGATCTTGATAACCATCCGCGGATTCCGAAATACAGCCATTCGTAATAACGACAAAACCATATTTTTTCTCCGGTTGGAAGATCATCGCACTAAATAACCCATAAGCTCCACCGGTTTGCCCGCACAATATTTCTCCGGAAATAAGTCCTTTATATTCCCTAAATGAAAGAGCATACCCGGATTCCGGTGTAACCACCTGTCGTATAAGCTTCTCACTTTTTTTGGTAATAATCCGACTATTATTATCCCTGCCTCTTTGGATATGCATAATCATATACTTCGCCAAATCTTCAGCCGATATTTTCATACCACCGGTCGGGGATAAAAGAGGAGTATAGGAAGCCAACCTGTAATTATTCAAATAATCTTTATATGATTTATACGCTTCAGGCATCAAATTGAAACGTTTTGTGCTTGCATTATATTTATACAATGGGACAAGTAAATTACTATCTAATTGCTCCACGTTAAAACTACAATTAAGATTTAACGGCCCTGTTACATACTTTTCTATATAGACATCAAATCGTTCTCCGGATATTTTCTCAATAATGGCTCCTAACAAGTTATAATTGTAATTACAATACTGATATCCCTCTCCCGGGGCATAATCATTATAGCACGATTGATAATTTTTCCCTTTTCGGGGGCTTATGTGATCAAAAGAATGGTATCCCTGACTATCGTTTATACTCGAACGATGGGATAATAACATTTTTACAGTTATCGGGATTTCCGGGTACTTCGGATTGGACACCTTGAAATTCAAATAACGATTTATATCATCATTCAACGCTAACTGACCTTTTTCGATCAACTGAAAAATAGCCGTAGCCACAAACGTTTTTGAGATTGAGGCAATTCTAAAGATATACCCGTTTCGTAACGGTTCTTTACCATTTCCATTGGACGTATCAATTGACTTATAACCCAAAGATTCATTATACACGATTTGCCCTTTATCCACCACAACAACAGACAAACCGATAGCGTGTAATTCTTCCATGATTTTTTTTAGCTCGGTTTGCACCTTGGTATCCTTGTCCGTGGCAATAGAATGATTACCCCAAAAACCAAGCCAAAATATCAATAAAAAACTTCCGATGAAATGCATTACTTGTTTCTCAACCGTTTTCTTACAATTTCTATCTGCCGTGCAAAAGCTCTCAAACTATATTGTCCTTCCTCCAACAAACGGTAGTAATCTTCGCGTAATAAAGAAAACATGAATTGGTCATGATAAGTTCCGTTTTTATACACGGCCTGCCTTTTTATACCTTCTAATTGAAACCCACAGGCTTCGATCATGATTCTGGATGTTTTATGTTCCGCGAGGCAGGCTGCAGTAAAACGATTCATGTTCAAGTGATCAAATACCAATTCTCGAATAAGTCTCCCTACCTCATGTCTTATTTCTCCGTCCCGGTATTGCTTATCTCCAATAACAACCCCACCCCCGTGAGCACATCGACTCACGTAATCAATACCATTAACGGATGCATAACCAACCATCCGACGACTTTCATCATTCAGACAAACAGACAGATAAATCTCTTTGGTGTTATTCATCATCTTTTGTCTAACCCACTCTCTCTCCATTTCTAAAGAAACATACCGAAAATTACCGGAAAGAAGTTTCTGCATTTCCGGATCATTTCTCCATTGATTTATTAAAATATAATCTTCGGGCTCGAATCCCCTTAAAAATATTTTATTCTCTTCCATCATTAATTATTTATTACATTCAAAATACGCTCCATGTCACAACTGCCGTACCGCTGGTCAATGGGCAAAGGCAATATATCATCAGCCAAACGACACTCCAACGCATCGGAAGCACACCATTGAAACACATTCGGCCAATAGGTGGCTACATATATTTTATCAACTATCAACTTCTTTCTTATATCAGCACCTTCCCTCACGCGATAAGGATATACCATAGGACAGGAAAAGGATATGTTCAAATCCAATAGATTGGAAGTACCTAAATGTTTATGCAAATACGCGAAGTTCTTCAGTCTGCGCTCTCTAACCTGAATAAAATCAATGTTTGAAAGTAATGCACGAGTCAACAAAGACATTTCCCTCACAGGTTGCATCACAAGTTGGCCACTGTTTGCTCTAAAATCAATATACCCGTCTGACGCCGGTTCATCATAGCGTCTTAAAAGATGTCCGCATCGACAATAAGATTTATCCAACTCGTAAACTTGCCTCTCCAATGGCAAATCTTCATAAGCAATACCCCCATCAGGTATTCCGACAAACTTCCGGGGACTATACAGGGTTGATACACCTTTGATAACCTCCGCGTACAAAGCCTGAGCATTATCCACGACCAGTTGACTCCCGTATTGTTCTGAAAGATAATGGACATACCTATCTTTCACGCCGAAATAATTTGTATAAAGAATATATTCCCCCTGTTGCAATTCTATTAACTTCTGAAGTTCCAGTTGCTCGTCAATCGAATAAAAAGAATAAGGCAGATTCAATTTCACAAGAGGCTCCAAGACGGTATCGCACGTGTAATATGGTATCCACAAACGACTGATATTCCCTTTTGCCCGAAGTATATACTCCAAAGCATTTCTTCCGGAATTCAACAATACCCCGTTATCATGCATAAAACTGCCTTTATTCGACAATTCTAGCTGAAAATATCCCCCGATTTCTTTATGCATTTCCTTGCTCTACCATTACTTCAACATAAGTCGACGGTGTTTCAAAAAAAGCATCCATATCCTCCCGGGTATCAAACTCCAACAACAATATTCCGATTGTTTGGTTGGAACCTAAAAAAACATCAATTTTATCTCCCTCGTTCAGGAATATATAGGAATTATTCACTCTTCCTTTAAAATGTCCGGATAAGCAATATCCTTTATATATCCCGGGGATATGACTATGCAGCGCGTAATAAGCAAAAACATGCTCATTAGAACCGGGCGTTACAGGAATCGTGTTTCCCAAAGAAGCCTCGACAGCCAAGGCGACCATATTCACGCCGGTATAATTTTGTATTACTTCCGGGATGCAATTTCCCCCGTTGCGAGGACCAAGTTCCATAAGATAAACATGATCGTTTTTATCGACCATCACTTCAAGATTAAAGGATAAATTTTTTAAACCGGAAAGCTGAATCGCTCGCTCGATATCATCCGTAATATTCTTTTTCAAAACGGAAGATAGTAAAGAAGGAAATTTCATCCCGCAGGGGACATAGCCATTAATACTCTCATCTACAACCTGATCTCCATAACATACAAAATCCAACCGGGAAGCACCAAAAAAACCATCTCCCCCGATCTGGGGTCCGACTTTTTCAATATATTCTTCTATCAACACAATTTTAAGCCTAGAATACGACAGAGCATAGTGAAAAGCCCCCGCAAGCTCATTCTTATCCGAAACTTTAGAAATTCCTTTACTACCGGACGAATCAACCGGTTTTATCATGACCGGGAACCTCCATTCATTTGTATTCACTTCTCGAACATCAAGATAAGGTTTTGCTTTCGGGACACGGAAATCGTTTTTTCTTAAAAACTCCCTCCACAAATGCTTTTCCCCTAAAAGGACAATCTTATCATACGGATTTCCCGGCAAACCTAATTTTTCACTGACATAAGCTGCCGTGGGAGCTGCCGGGTCTGAAGCGAAACAAAGAATCCCATCCACATGAAGAGAGCGAGCCAATTCCAAAACTTTCTCTTTATCAGTAGTACTTACATTATAATATTCATCAGCCCATTTATGCCCCGGATTACCCGGTAAATAATCACAGGTTATAACATGATAACCTTGTGATTTAGCGTATTTAATAGCCGGTACTTGAAAATATGTACCACCAAGAATCAACAATTTTTTCATTGACCGGATTGAATACAATTCAAGATCTTATCAATATCATTCTCCGTTAACCCGTAATACATTGGTAAACAGATGACACTATCCGCCATTTTCACCGCAACAGGAAGATGCACCGGGTTGGCGGATTCCAATCCCCGGTAAGTAGAAAACTCCGTGATCAACGGGTAAAAATAGCGACGCCCCAAGATATTCCATTCTTTCATTCTGAAATAAAGTTCATCGCGAGTCATCCCGTATTCCTCGGCATCAATAAAAATTGGGAAATAAGAATAATTATGGCGGATTCCCGGCATATCTTCCATGACACGGATACCCTTTATATTCCGGAGTCCTTCCCGATATTTTACAGCCACCTGCTTCCGACCTTCGATTGCGGCATCCACTTGTTTTAGATTTAACAAACCGTAAGCACTCCTCACCTCGTCCATTTTTCCGTTAATACCGGGCGCCACGATAGTCACCTCATCCGCGAAACCGAAGTTTTTCAAATAATCAATCCTCTTTTTGGTCTTTTCGTCGTGATACACCAAAGCCCCGCCTTCTATCGTGTTATAAACTTTAGTCGCGTGAAAACTCAACGTGGACATATCTCCGGCATTCAAAATAGATTTTCCGTTTACCTCCACACCAAAAGCATGGGCGGCATCATAAATCACTTTCAACCCGTAAGTATCGGCTATTGCTTGAATACGTCCCGTGTCACAAGGTTTTCCGTACACGTGGACAGGCATAATTGCCGTGGTTTTAGGAGTTATTGCCGCCTCGATTTTATCCGGATCAAGATTGCAGGTTTCGGGATCAATATCCACGAATACCGGTTTGATACCATTCCACCACAAAGAATGTGTCGTGGCGACAAAACTATAAGGAGTGGTAATGACCTCTCCCGTTATTCGTAAAGCCTGCAACGCACACATTAAAGGTAAGGTACCGTTAGTAAACAAACTAATGTAAGGCACTTTTAAATACTCGCATAACGCGGCTTCCAGTTCTTTATGAAAACTCCCGTTATTGGTAATCCACTTTTTATCCCAGATACGTTTCAGTAAATCGTTAAACTCATCAAGATCCGGGAGTAACGGGGAGGTTACTGTAATTTGTTTATCTTCCATTTTTAATTTTTTGTAATGCTGACAAGGCGATCGTTTTTATCTCGATATATTCCTCCCGACGAGTCATCTCGCACAACCCCAAGGCGATACCTGCCCCGATAAATAATTGAAGCGGAAGCAAGAGGAAAGGAGATAACGGAAGGAATGAAACCGCGTAAACAACAACGGCCATTACACCCCCGATGCAAAAAGAAGGATATATATCTTTGATCTGCATTTTCATGGTATAGTTCAAGAACTTACCGGAGTAATAAGCATTTAGATAATAAGCGACAAAACCCGTGATCACGCTCCCCCAAAGCATCCAATAGATACTGATAAAGATACCTAACAGAATAGGTCCGACAGCAATGATCTTCTTTAGAATTTCCAATTTCAGGAATAAGTCTGAACGCCCCTGTACTTGCAACATGTTCAAGTTGATAGCGTGTAAAGGATACAACATCATGTTAAAACATATAATAGGCAGTAAACCTGCCGCGATCAGCCATTTCTCCCCGATTAAAACCAATATCATCGGTTTGGCAATAGCGGCCAATCCCAACATACAAACAAAAGTAATCAACATCGTAACCTTGATCACCCTTTGGTACGCCAACTTCAATCGTTCCTTATCATCTTGAATAGAACTCAACACCGGATAACTCACGCGTTGCACGATGGTAGTCAGGTTACTGGAAAAGATGGCACCAAATTGTTTGGAACGGGTGTACTGTCCTAACATTTGCGCACTATAACATTTCCCGATAACCACTTGAAAAATTTCTTTCCAAGTCGTGTTGATCAGTTCTGATACCAATAATTTCCACCCGAACCCGAATAATTCACGAAAGCTTTGCCACGAGAATTGCAGTTTGGGAAGCCATTTATTATAAAACCAAAGAAAACCGGTGTTCAGTAATTGCCGGGATATCTGTTGCCCGACCAAACTCCATACCCCCATTCCCCCGAATGCCATACTGATTCCGATAATTCCACTCGAGATAGAGGCAATTAAAGAGACTTTAGTCTGCGTCTTGAAGTCAACACGCTTCATTAAGATCGTCTGTTGAATAATAGCAAAAGCATTAATAATCAACACTATTCCCATAACACGGGTTAAGAGAATCAATTCCGAGTTATCAAAAAAACGGCTGATAGCAGGCGAACAAGCAAAAAGAACAAAGAATAATAAAATACTCAACAGCAAGTTAGAAAAAAACACCGTGCTGTAGTCTACATCTTTAGCGTTGTTCTTTCGAATCAAAGCATTAGAAAAACCGCTGTCAACAATACTATTGAACACGGCTATGAATATGGTAATAATACCTATCAAACCGTATTCTTCCGGGGTAAGTAATCTTGCCAATACCAACCCGACCAGAAACATTATTCCTTGGTTGGCTATATTATCGGCAAAACTCCAAGCTGTACCCTTTATTGTCTTTTGCTTTAATGAAGACATGAACTATCTACCTTTCAGTTCTTCAACGACACGAAGCAGATACTGCCCGTATTGATTTTTTATCATCGGTTGTGCCACATCCCGCATTTGTTCTTGCGTTTACTTCAACGCCAAATGCTTTTGTAACATAACTTTCCGAACCTAAGAAACCTGCCGCAATGAGTACAAGCTCAACATCAACAGTGTATTCCGAACCCTCGACTTCTTTCATCATAAGTCTGCCTGTCTTTTCGTCCTTTTCAGGCTTTAACTTAACAAGAACAGCTCCCTTAAGGTTGCCTTTGTCATCGGAGATAAATTCTTTTACCGTTGTCTGATAAACTCTTGGGTCATGACCGAATACCTCAATAGCCTCTTCCTGACCGTAGTCTGTTTTACAAACTCTCGGCCACTGCGGCCATGGATTGTCGGCAGTACGCTTGTCGGGTAATTTTGGCATCATCTCAAGCTGGAGAACTGATTTAGCGCCGTGACGAATACTTGTTCCGACACAGTCGTTACCTGTATCACCACCGCCGATAACCATAACATTTTTACCTTTAGCGGAAATATAAGTGCCGTCCTTTAAGCCGTTGTCAAGCAATGCTTTAGTAGTTGATTTAAGAAAATCAACAGCAAAGTAAATGCCTTTAGCTTCTCTGCCTTTAACCTTAATATCTCTTGGGTTGGATGCGCCACAGCAGAGTATAACTCTGTCGTATTCGTCAAGCAATTTTTTAGCTTTTACATCTTTGCCTACATTGACGCCTGTTTTAAATTCAACGCCCTCTTCTTTCATAATAGAAATTTTACGGTCGATAATTTCTTTTTCAAGTTTCATATTCGGAATACCGTACATAAGCAAACCGCCTACACGGTCGGAACGCTCGAATACAGTAACAGAGTGACCTCTCTGATTGAGCTGGTCAGCGGCGGCAAGTCCCGAAGGACCTGAGCCGATGATTGCAATTTTTTTACCTGTTCTTACCTTTGGAGGATTTGCCTCTGCAAGTCCCTGTTCGTAAGCATTTTCGATAATGCCGTACTCGTTTGCTCTTACGGTAACAGCGTCACCGTTAGCGCCGCAAGTGCAAGCCTTTTCGCAAAGGGCAGGGCAGACACGGGAGGTAAACTCCGGGAAGTTATTTGTAATTTTTAGTCTGTTATATGCCTGTTCCCAACAACCTTTGAAAATAAGGTCATTCCATTCAGGGATAAGATTGTTAAGAGGACAGCCGGAGAATGCATTGCCAATCTGCATACCTGCCTGACAGAACGGAACACCGCACTCCATACATCTTGCGCCCTGCTTTTCCTGATCCTTTTTGCTTAAAGGTGTGTGAAATTCATTATAGTTTTGTATTCTTTCTTTGACTGAAAATGCCTCGGCATCTTCACGATTATAATCCATAAAACCTGTTGGCTTTCCCATTATTGTGTGCCCTCCTTACTTATTGTTGATAATCTGATAGAATGCTTCAATTTGAGCCTGTTCACTGCTAAGACCTTTTTCTTCCATAGAAGCAATCGCAGACATCATTTCTTTGTAATCGTGAGGAACGATTTTCTTGAACTTTGGAAGATACTCGTCAAAGTTATCAAGAATTTCTTTACCCTTAGTTGAGCCTGTTGCGGCTGTGTGTTCCTCAATGAGGGATTTAAGCTCTATAATATCGTACTTTTCTTTAACTTCGGAGAAGAGTACCATTTCTTTGTTAAGCTTTGTATAAAGATCTCTATCCTCGTCAAGTACATAAGCTACACCGCCCGACATACCTGCGGCGAAGTTTTTACCTGTTTTACCTATAACTACAACTCTGCCGCCTGTCATATATTCACAGCCGTGGTCGCCTACACCCTCAACAACTGCTACGGCACCGGAATTTCTTACACAGAAACGCTCACCTGCAACACCGTTGATAAATGCCTTACCGCTTGTTGCGCCGTAGAAAGCAACATTACCGATGATGATATTATTTTCAGCCTTAAAGGTTGAACCCTTTGGAGGATATACAATAAGTTTACCGCCTGACAAACCTTTACCAAAGTAGTCGTTGCTGTCGCCGACAAGCTCAAGTGTAAGTCCCTTTGGAATGAAAGCACCAAAACTCTGTCCGCCAGAACCGTTACAGATAATCTTAAATGTATCGTCTTCAAGCTTATCGTCAAACGCTTTTGTGATTTCAGAACCGAGAATTGTACCGAATGAACGGTCAGTATTCTTAACATCAACGGTAATTGTTTTGCTCTTACCGTTTGCAAGAGATGACTTAAATTCTTTTAAGAGTACCTTTTCATCGAGAGTTGCGTCAAGCTTAAAGTCATAAAGATTCTTTTTCTTGTATTCAATCTTATTTGAAACAAAGTCGGTATTAAGAATATTTGAAAGGTCAACTTCGGCTGCCTGACCCTCGATACCGTCTTTTCTCTTGATAAGGTCAATTCTGCCGACAAGCTCATCAATAGTTTTAACACCGAGCTTTGACATATACTCTCTTAACTCCTGCGCAACAAAACGCATAAAGTTCATTACATATTCAGGCTTACCCATAAATCTCTTTCTGAGTTCAGGGTTCTGGGTAGCAACACCAAACGGGCAAGTATCAAGGTTACATACTCTCATCATAGCACAGCCGAGTGTTACGAGTGGGGCAGTGGCAAAACCGTATTCTTCAGCACCGAGAATTGCGGCAATCGCAACATCTCTGCCGTTCATAAGCTTACCGTCTGTTTCAATAACAACCTTGTTTCTAAGGTCATTCATAATAAGTGTCTGATGAGCTTCGGCAAGACCGAGTTCCCATGGAAGACCTGCATTATAGATTGAGCTTCTCGGAGCAGCACCTGTACCGCCGTCATAGCCTGAAATAAGGATAACGCCTGCGCCTGCTTTTGCAACACCTGCGGCAACTGTACCTACACCACATTCAGAAACAAGTTTTACGGAAATTCTTGCGTCTGTGTTAGCATTTTTAAGGTCATAAATAAGCTGTGCAAGATCTTCAATTGAATAAATATCGTGGTGAGGAGGAGGGGAGATAAGAGATACACCCGGTGTGGAGTGTCTTGTCTTTGCAATCCAAGGATAAACCTTTTTGCCCGGAAGATGTCCGCCCTCGCCCGGCTTAGCACCCTGTGCCATTTTAATCTGAATTTCATCGGCAGATGTGAGGTACTTTGAAGTTACACCGAATCTGCCCGACGCAACCTGCTTGATAGCGGAGCAACGGTTGTCGGCTGTGCCCTTTGTGAGAAGTCTTTCAAGGCTTTCGCCTCCCTCACCCGAGTTTGATTTGCCGTGTAATCTGTTCATTGCAATAGCAAGAGCCTCGTGTGCTTCCTGTGAAATTGAACCGTATGACATAGCGCCTGTTTTAAATCTGCGAACGATAGAATCAACGCTTTCAACTTCATCAATCGGAACAGGAGTTTCGGCATAGTTAAAATCGAAAAGTCCTCTGATATTAACAGGGTCCATTTCCTCTGAAATCATATGCGAATATTTCTTATAAAGCTCATAGTCGCCTGTTCTTGTTGACTGCTGGAGCATATAAATTGTCTGTGGGTTGTAGAGGTGTTCTTCCTTACCGCTTCTGAACTTATGACTGCCTCTTGATTCAAGCTCAGGATTTGTGCTGAGTCCGAGAGGGTCAAAAGCAGATGTGTGAAGCCTGTCAACATTCTTTTCAATATCCTTTAATGTGATACCGCCTATTCTGCTGACTGTGCCTGTAAAGTAATTGTCAATAACATCTTTGCCGATACCGATTGCCTCGAAAATTTGTGAGCCATGGTATGACTGGATTGTTGAAATACCCATTTTAGATGCAATCTTAACTATGCCATGAAGAATAGCGTCATTGTAGTCATTAACAGCCGCATAGTAATCCTTGTCGAGAAGGTCATCTGCGATAAGCTCGTGGATAGTTTCCTGCGCAAGGTATGGGTTAATAGCACTTGCACCGTAGCCAAGAAGTGTAGCAAAATGATGTACCTCTCGTGGCTCGCCGCTTTCAAGAATGATAGCGCATGATGTTCTTTTCTTGGTAACAACTAGGTGCTGGTGAACTGCCGAAACCGCAAGCAATGACGGAATAGCAAGGTGGTTTTCGTCAACGCCACGGTCAGAGAGAATGATGATGTTAGCACCCTCGCTGAAAGCCTTGTCTGTTTCAATAAAAAGTCTGTTGATAGCCTTTTTAAGGCTTGTGTTTTTATAATAAAGAATTGGAACGGTGGCAACCTTAAAGCCGTTGATATGCATATTTTTGATTTTAAGAATATCCGTAGAAGTAAGAATTGGATTATGAATCTTAATTACCTTACAGTTTTCCGGCTTTTCTTCAAGAATGTTGCCGTCCTCGCCGATATAAATTGTTGTTGATGTTACAACTTCCTCACGAATTGCGTCAATAGGTGGGTTTGTAACCTGTGCGAAAAGCTGCTTAAAGTAGTTGAAAAGCGGCTGCGGCTCTTTTGAAAGTACGGCAAGAGGACTGTCTGTACCCATTGCTGAAATCGGCTCGCTTGCATTTTTAGCCATAGGGAGGATAGATGTCATAACCTCTTCATATGTATAGCCAAATGCTTTCTGGAGGCGCTGTCTTTCGTCATAAGAATGTTCCTCAACCTTTACATTAGGTATCTTAAGGTCTTTAAGACGAACAAGGTTGCTGTCAAGCCATTCGCCGTACGGCTGTTTTGATGCATAATATTCCTTAAGCTCGTCATCGTCGATAAGTTTGCCCTGTACAGTATCTACAAGGAGCATTTTACCGGGACGAAGTCTTTCCTTAGTGACAATCTTTGCGGGGTCAATAGGAAGTGCGCCAACCTCTGATGAAAGGATAAGGTTGTTATCGTCTGTAATGTAGTATCTTGACGGACGAAGACCGTTTCTGTCAAGTACCGCACCCATAATATCACCGTCAGAGAAAAGAATTGATGCAGGTCCGTCCCACGGCTCCATCATTGTAGCGTAGTACTGGTAAAAATCTTTCTTTTTCTGAGAAATTGTGTGGTTTCTGTCCCAAGGCTCAGGAATTGTAATCATAACGGCAAGAGGAAGCTCCATACCGCTCATTACTAAAAATTCAAGTGTGTTGTCGAGCATAGCCGAGTCTGAACCCTCGGTGTTTACAACAGGAATAACCTTGTCGAGGTCACCCTTGAGGTGCTCTGACTTCATTGTTTCTTCACGGGCAAGCATTTTGTCTGCATTGCCCCTGATTGTATTGATTTCACCGTTGTGAACAATCATTCTGTTTGGATGCGCTCTCTGCCAGCTTGGGTTTGTATTGGTAGAGAATCTTGAGTGAACCATAGCAATGGCTGACTCATAATCGGGGTCTTGCAGGTCGATAAAGAATCTTCTTAACTCGCCTACAAGGAACATACCTTTATATACAATAGTTCTGCTTGAGAGCGAAACTACATATGTATCCTCGTTACTCTGCTCAAATACTCGTCTTGCAACATAGAGCTTGCGGTCGAAAGGCAATCCTTTTTTAACACCCTTAGGGCGCTTGATAAAGCATTGCATAATATGAGGCATACATTCTACTGCTCGTTTGCCGAGTATATCAGGGTTTGAAGGAACATTTCTCCAGCCGAGAATCTCAAGTCCCTCTTTTTCCGCAATAATTTCAAACATTTTTTTAGCCTGATTTCTTGCAAGCTCGTTTTGAGGGAAGAAGAACATACCTACAGCATAATCTCTCTCCGCAAGAAGCTTGATTCCGAGATCTCTCTGGGCTACTTTTTTGAAAAACTTGTGTGAAATCTGGAGCAAAATACCTACGCCGTCACCTGTTTTGCCTTCGGCGTCTTTACCTGCTCTGTGCTCAAGGGTTTCTACTATAGTAAGAGCATTTGCAACCGTATCGTGAGTTTTGATACCGTTAATGTTTACAACCGCACCTATACCGCAGTTGTCGTGCTCAAACTGAGGAGAGTAAAGTCCCTTAAAGTCTTGTCTGTTTGAGATTTGTTCCAATTTAATTCACCCTTTCCCGCTCAATTCTTCAACATTTGTTCTACACAGCATACTATATAATATAGTATAGTAAATGGAGTACGATAAATGGATTGAGCTGTTAAATACATTTTATATTTTTGCTAAAACATATTAATTATATGTAAAATGTATGCTTTGAAATATTCTGTCGCAAAACAGCACATTTGCAATAACTTTATTATATAGCCTGTTACTATAGTTGTCAATAGAAAAATGCAACTTTTTTATAACAAACTTTCATATTTTGTAAGAAACCCGACAAAAAGTCAATAAACTAATGTCTAAAAGTAAAATAAGTGCAGGAAAATTACTTAAACTTGCAAAAGTTGAAATATTTTTTGAAAAAATTTTAAAAAAGCTATTGACAAATAACGCAAAAGGGTTTATACTACAGTCAATGACAAACAGCAAGGGCGCTGTGAGCCGAAAGGTTCGCAGTGCCTTTTTGTTTTCTAAAAAATGATTTCATTAAAAACGGATAGGAGAGATTAAAATGGCAAAAGTTCCTGAATTATTTGGCAGTATGGTATTTAACGATCAAATGATGCTTGAGCGTCTTCCTAAGGCTACTTACAAGGCACTTAAGAAAACAATCCAGAATGGTGAGCCTCTCGACGAGAGCGTAGCTAATGTAGTTGCAAGCGCAATGAAAGATTGGGCTATCGAAAAGGGCTGCACACACTATACACACTGGTTCCAGCCAATGACAGGTATCACAGCAGAAAAGCATGACAGCTTTATCACACCGAACGGTGACGGTCAGGTTATCATGGAGTTTTCAGGTAAAGAGCTTGTAAAGGGCGAGCCTGATGCATCTTCTTTCCCAAGCGGCGGTATTCGTGCTACTTTTGAGGCAAGAGGTTATACAACTTGGGACCCGACTTCATATGCTTTTGCTAAGGACGGTACACTTTACATTCCTACAGCATTCTGTTCATACACAGGTGAGGTCCTCGATAAGAAAACACCTCTTCTTCGTTCAATGGAGAGAATCAGCACAGAGGCTTGCAAAGTTCTTAATCTTCTCGGCAAAACAGATGTTACGAGAGTTACAACAACAGTAGGTCCTGAGCAGGAATACTTCCTTATAGATAAAGATGTTTATGACCAGAGAAAAGACCTTATCTACACAGGCAGAACACTCTTTGGTGCAAAAGCTCCTAAAGGACAGGAACTTGACGACCATTACTTCGGCGCAATCAAGACAAGAGTTGCCGCTTTCATGGCAGACCTTGACAACGAGCTTTGGAAACTCGGTATCCTAGCTAAGACAAAGCACAATGAGGTTGCTCCTTCTCAGCACGAGCTTGCTCCTATTTTTACAACTACAAATATCGCAACCGACCACAACGAACTTACAATGGAAGTTATGAAGAAGATTGCTGAAAAGCACGGTCTTGTTTGCCTCCTTCACGAAAAGCCTTTTGCAGGTGTAAACGGTTCAGGTAAGCACAACAACTGGTCAATTTCTACTAATACAGGTGAAAATCTCCTTGATCCGGGTAAAACACCTGAAAACAATATTCAGTTCCAGCTCTTCCTTGCAGCTATCGTAAAGGCTGTACACGAGTATCAGGATCTTTTAAGAATCTCTGTTGCATCGGCAGGTAACGACCATCGTCTTGGAGCTAACGAAGCACCGCCTGCAATCATTTCAATGTATCTCGGTGATGACCTCGGCGCATTGGTTGAATCAATCATCAACGGTACAGAGTATATAAGCAAGGGCAAGGTTAAGATGTCAACAGGTGTTGATGTTCTTCCTGACTTCAAGAAAGACACATCAGACCGTAACAGAACATCACCGTTTGCTTTCACAGGTAACAAGTTTGAGTTCAGAGCACTCGGTTCGGCTCTCAACATTGCTTGTCCTAACATAATGCTTAACACAATGGTTGCCGAGGAACTTTCAGAGTTCTATGATGAGTTGAAAGACGCATCCGATCTTGACGCAGCGGTTAAGGCTCTTATTAAAAAGACATTTACAGAGCATCAGGCAATTATCTTCAACGGCAACAACTATGCACCTGAATGGGTTGAAGAGGCAGAGAAGAGAGGCCTTCTTAACCTTAAATCACTTCCTGATGCAGTTGAGCATTACATTGATCAGAAGAATATTGACCTCTTTACAAAGAACAAGATTTATTCTGTAGATGAAATTCATGCAAGATATGAGATTGAGCTTGAAAACTATGCTAAGATTATCAATATCGAAGCACTTACAATGATTGATATGGCTAAAAAAGATATGATTCCTGCCGTTACTTCATATGTAAGAGAGCTTACAGATACAGCGCTTGCTAAGAAAGCTCTTTCAGACGCAATCCCAACATCAGTTGAGGAAGACCTCATTACAAGTCTTTCAAACAAACTTGTTTGCTTCAGCAAAAAGACAGCAGAGCTTGAGAACGCTGTTATCGGCGCAAGCGAATATGAGGGCGATGTTCTTGCTTATGCTAAGTATTACAGAGAGAGCGTATTCTCGGTAATGACTGAACTTCGTGCAATCGGCGACGCTATGGAAACAGAAACAGCCGCTGATTACTGGCCATATCCTTCATACGGCGAAATGCTTTACGGTGTATGATCGATTGACTGATTTTTAAATTTTCAATTTCAATTTGGTGACACAATGGCGTGTAACGAACAGACAAAAACTGTTTGGTACACGCCATTTTTGTTATTTTAAAAAAGGGGAGATCTATATGGCAGAAATGATTTTTGGCAGTACAGGCGTATGGTATATGATAGGCGCCTTGCTCGTATTCTTTATGCAATGTGGTTTTGCGATGGTAGAAACCGGTTTTACAAGAGCGAAAAACGCCGGTAATATCATTATGAAAAACCTGATGGACTTCTGTATCGGTACAGTAGTATTCAGTTTGCTTGGTTTTGGACTTATGATGTCGGAAAACTATATTGCAGGTTTCATCGGCGTTCCTAATCTTACAATGTTTACAGATTGGGCAAGCTTTGATTGGAACTCATTTGTATTCCAGCTTGTATTCTGTGCTACAGCCGCAACAATTGTTTCCGGTTCTATGGCAGAGCGTACAAAGTTCTCTGCATACTGTGTTTACAGTGCAGTAATTTCATTGGTTGTTTATCCTATCGAGGCAGGTTGGGTATGGAACGGCCAGGGTTGGCTTGCACAGCTCGGTTGTATTGACTTTGCAGGTTCAATCGTAATTCATATGGTTGGCGGTATCTCTGCTCTTGTAGGCGCAATCATCCTCGGACCTCGTATCGGTAAGTATGGCAAAAACGGTAAGGTAAACGCTATCCCGGGTCACAGCATCACACTCGGTGCTTTAGGTGTATTCATTCTTTGGTTTGCTTGGTACGGCTTTAACGGTGCTGCTGCAGAAGACGGTTCAAGACTTGGTCAGATCCTTCTTACAACAACAATCGCTCCGGCTGTTGCTACAGTAACATGTATGCTCTTTACTTGGATTAAGAACGGTAAGCCTGATGTTTCAATGTGTCTTAACGCTTCACTTGCAGGTCTTGTTGCAGTAACAGCAGGTTGTGCAGATGTTGATGCTATCGGTTCTGCAATCATCGGTATTGTTTCAGGTATCCTCGTAGTAGTTGCAGTAGAATTTGTTGATATTAAACTCAAGATAGATGACCCGGTTGGTGCATTCTCAGTACATGGCGTAAACGGTATGTGGGGCGGCCTTGCAGTAGGTCTTTTCGCAACAGGCAACGGTCAGGACGGTATCACAGGTCTTTTCTACGGCGGCGGTTTTGCACAGCTCGGTAAGCAGGCTCTCGGTATCCTTTGCGTAGCATCTTGGACAATCGTTTGTATGATTATCGTATTTACAATCATCAAAAAGACAATCGGTCTTCGTGTAACTAAGGAAGAAGAAATGAAGGGTCTTGATATTTGCGAGCACGGTCTTGTAAGCGCATATGCAGACTTTATGCCAATCGGTGTTGGTACAGCTTCACTTGACGAAACATTTGATGTTGAGGGCAATGTTCCTGTAACTAAGGCAGTTCCTGTTCAGCTTGCAGGCAAGTATGATATGGCTACCGACGGTACAAAGATTACTAAGATTGATATTCTCCTTAAGCAGTCAAAACTTGAGGCACTCAAGGAAGAAATGGATAAACTCGGTATTACAGGTATGACAGTATCACAGGTACTCGGTTGCGGCGCTCAAAAGGGTAAGGCAGAGTATTACCGTGGTGTTGCTATTGAAAGTAATCTCCTTCCTAAGATGAAGGTAGAAATCGTAGTTTGCAAAGTTCCTGTAAAGGCTGTTGTAGATGCCGCTGTAAAGGCACTCTATACAGGTCATATCGGTGACGGCAAGATCTTCATTTATGATGTTGAAGATGTTGTAAAAGTAAGAACCGGTGAAACAGGTTACGATGCAATGCAGGATATTGAGTAATCCTATTAAAATTACCTATCCTTTTTAATTCACATAAACCGAGAGGGTCGACACGAGAAATTGTGTCGGCCCTTTTGGCATAACGCACATCAAAACAGCACCGCTTTTTTGAGTTGCCCCCCAAAAGTCAGACTAAGAATCTAACGGTTTGGAGGTCACATCACTTTGTCGGTGCTGTAGTTTTATGTTTATAGATTTATAATATATCTCCGCCGATGGATTTTGAAAAGGCTTTATAAATGTCTTTTTCATTGTTTTCGCATAATATCCATAGCTTAATATAAGCAGAAATCGGAGTGACAGTAGGGAGTACCTGAATGCCTAATTTTGAATAAAGTTCTTTGCTTTCGTAAAAAAATCCTGTCTCACTGCCTGTTAAAAATACAGGAATGTTAAATTGTTTGGCTGTATTGCAGAATTTCTCCAAATCTTTGCTTGCGGTATTTACAGTTCCCGAATGATAGCTTTCCGTCAATACGGCTTTAATATTTTTATTAAGCTGCGGATAAGCCATTCCCACATACGGCGTAATTTTAAGTACAGGGGAAGTTGATTTGAAAACAGGCATATTCTCAAATTTTATTTCATCTTGCTTTTCTGTATAATTGATATTTTTAATAAAATTGCCGTTAATGATTTCACCGTAGTAAATATTATTAACGCTTTCGATTTTATCCGAATAAGCAAGGTGTTTTTGCAGGCGAGAGGCACGGTGAATGTTTGCATGCTCGCCGTTATTTTTGTATGCGACAAATACACCTTTATTATTGCCTGATTTAATGAAATCCACGGCAGCGGAAAAATTCTCGAGTCCGTTTGATTTTTCGCTCTCGAGCGGATAATTTGCAGACACAAGCACAATAGGAGTATTACACAAGCCGAACATATAAGAAAGCACAGCGGAAGTGTATTGCAGTGTATCTGTACCATGGGTAACAATGATGCCGTCATAATTATTTATATTTTCTTTGACGGAATTATAAAGCGAATTAAAATACTCGCCGTTTAAGTTTTCGCTAAGTACCGTGTAAGGAGAGATCGCATCGAATTCAGCATAACCTCCGTTTTGTTTGTACATTTCGATTAACTTGTAACGGGTGTTTGAATCGGGAGAAATTACACCGTCATTGTAGCAGCTGCCTATAGTTCCGCCTGTAAAAACAACTAAAATTTTCATACAGCACCTCCGATTATTTCTTTTTATATTGTATCATATTTATTCGGAAAAATCAGCCTTTGCTGAAAACAGACTTTTACTTAGCTTTCTTTCCTGTGAAGAGTAAATTCCCGATTTGCCCGACGCTATAAAACTTATCAGACTTGCAAATACAAAATAAGGCACGGCTTCGGCGCCGAAAAGCTCAATACCGAGCATAATTGTGGTAATCGGTGTGTTTGCGGCAGAACCGAACACGCAGATTAAGCCAATTGCCGCAAGAAAACTCGGTTCAATGCCGAATAAATTTGCATACCAGCCGCCAAATGACGCCCCTATGTCAAACAACGGAGTTACTTCACCGCCTTGAAATCCTGCTCCGAGTGTGAGTGCTGTCAAAATGAATTTTACGGGCATATCGTACCAATTTGCATTGCCCTCGAATGCGGTTGTTTGCTGCCAAGTGCTAAGTCCTTCATATTTGTTGAGATTTAATAAAATGATTAGCAATGTGACAACAACAGAGCCTGCAAATGCAGAGAGAACGGTATTTTTAAAAATTTTTGCGTATAATAATTTTAAATATTTGACCGCAAGAGCAAATAATTTTCCGAGAAGTCCGAAAAATACAGATGCGGAAACAAATATCAATATAAGTTTAAAATCAAAGTTAGGAACGCTTGCGATAGTATGTACTTCGTGTGTTGCGCCGAGCAAAAGCGTAACAGCATTTGCCAGATAAGATGATAAAAAGCATGGAATAACAGCGCTTGCGGAAAGCTGACCTATGCAGCAAACTTCCATACCGAAGAATGCACCTGCAAGCGGAGTGCCGAATACGGAGCCGAATGCCGAACTTAATCCGCCTAAAATGATAGTTTTTCTGTCCTCTTTTTTAAATCCGAACTTGTCGGCAACATTGCTTGTAAGAGCGCCGCCGATTTGAACGGCAGTGCCCTCTCTGCCTGCCGAGCCGCCCGAAAAGTGTGTTAGCAGTGTAAAGAAGAATGTAAGAACTGCAAGCCTTTTAGGTACTTTTACACCCTCGTTTGCACTTTGAATTATAAGATTGTTGCCTTTTGAGGACTCACCGCCGTATTTCTTATATACAAAAGCGGTAATCATACCCGAAAGTGGCAAGAACCATATGCAATAAGGGAAAAACTCCCTGAATATGGACGATAATCCGAGCATTTTTAAAAACACGAAAGAAATTATGCCCATAACAACGGCACAGCAAAGAGATGCCGTCAATACCTTGAAATCAACAAACTTTCTTTTCATAATTCACCTCAAAATTTTGTAATAAAAATGGCATAAAAAAAGCCAATGCCCCTGTATAAAACAGAAGTCATCAGCAAAAGCGGTTTCGGAAAAAATCCGTGGGAGAACCTCATTCCCATACATATATTATGCATTTATGGATATAGTATATACTGTACCGACAAAAAATGCAAGAGCAAAAAATAAATTTAAAAAATTTAAAAATAGGTGTTGACAAATAGAGGAAGATGTTGTATTATAATTATGCGAAAGGTTAGTGAAAACTAACTTAAAGCAAGAATCTTTCCATTATTGTAATTGTGCCTCTATAATTACAGAAATAAATGTAAATCAACGCCTGTAAGGGCGTTAATTATGAAATAATAGTTAGTTAAAGCTAACTAAAAGGAGTATTATGTCTGAAGAAATTTTAGTCCGCCACTGCTCACCGACATTGGCGAATATAAAAACAGGAAATTTGGTTAATTGCCGAATTGACAGCGTATATAGGCTGAAAAAAGATATTATCTCCCTAAACTCTGTTCTCAACGCAAAAGGTGTGTCAATCCGTGTACTGTACTGTTCGTCCGAAAGAGCGTTGATTTATGTTTATCGTCCGGAAAAATTAAACGCAGATATGCAAAACGGCAAAAACAAAAAGTTTTTAAATTCAATAGGGTATAGAGGAACTACCAATGATGAGCTTATAAACGAGCTTTCGGCAAGAGTTTATTCTTGCGGCGGATTTCCTCACGAGATAGGATTGTTTTTAGGCTATCCGATTGACGATGTAATAAGTTTTATTGAAAATAAAGGAAAAAACTTTAAATGCTGCGGATGTTGGAAAGTATATCACGATGAAGATAATGCTAAAAAGACATTTGAAAAGTACAAAAAATGTACTAATATATACTGCAAAAAATATTTGCAGGGTTCGTCGCTTAAACGACTTACCGTATAAATTTACAAAGGAGTAATTAATTTATGAGTAAAATAGCAGTAGTGTTCTGGAGTGGAACAGGCAACACAGAGGCAATGGCTGACGCTGTTGCAGAGGGCGCAAAAGGCGCAGGCGCAGAGGTTTCTGTATTTAATGTAACAGATTTTTCTGCAGATAAAGTAGACGAATTTGACGCAATTGCATTCGGTTGCCCGGCAATGGGTGCCGAAACACTCGAGGACAGCGAGTTTGAGCCTGTTTTCAATGAATGTGAACCAAAGCTCAACGGTAAGAAGATTGCCCTCTTCGGCTCATACGGCTGGGGTGACGGCGAATGGATGAGAACATGGGAGGAAACCTGTAATTCGGCAGGCGCAGTTCTCGCAGCAGAAAGTGTTATCTGCAATGATGCTCCCGATGACGAAGCCACGGCAAACTGTAATGCACTCGGTGCAGCACTTGCAGGCTGATAAATTAACCAATCCCTTATACATTTCATATTTTTTCTTAAAGACTGCCGCTTGTAATGAGCGGCAGTTTTTAATTGTAAAAAGTTTATTTAAAAGGGTAATTAGGGTTTAACAGAATACTTCGTCAGTCAATTATAAAAGTTTGGTCAACCTTTTCAAAGGTTGTGGGTGTGGGCAAAGCCCACAAATACTTTCCGTTTATGCAATCTAACGATAGCTGAACAGCCACACTGTTTGTGCCCGATAAATTGTAATATCGGAAGATATTATGGGTTTTGTTCAAACCTGCAAGTCTTTAAAAGACTTGACCTAAATTTTTATTATTTCACTTAACTCGTGTGATAAACCATATTTTCATATAATAAGGGTTGTCACACAAGCCTGTGGCAACCCTTATAGTTTATTCTTCCATTTGTTTTCCTAAAAAAGCGGCCGCTGAATGAGCAAGTTTAACCTCTGTTTCAGTAGGAACTTTATTATCTTCGCCCATCAGCATTACAACTGCACCCGTAACATCGCCTGCGGCAATAATAGGGTATATGACTGCCGCTCTGTGTTCCACACCTTCAACCGGTTGAATATCACCGACCGTTGCCTGTGTTGCAGTATAACTTTTACGGCTTTCCATATAATTTTCAAGAACAGGTGAAACCCGTCGTTCAAGTAATTCTCTTTTAGATACTCCCGATGCGGCAATAACATGGTCTTTGTCGCAAATAATAACGGGTAAACCGCTTACTCTTGAGAGAACTTCCGCATATTGTGAGGCAAATGCCGATAATTCTCCTACAGGCGAATATTTTTTAAATATAACTTCGCCGTCGGTAGCAGTATATATCTCAAGCGGGTCGCCCTCACGAATACGCAGGGTGCGACGAATTTCTTTTGGTATAACAACACGACCGAGGTCGTCAATTCTTCTGACAATACCTGTTGCCTTCATATCAAAACTCCCCTGAATTTGTAATATTTGCAAAATATTGCATTAATATTGTTTGACTTGTAATCTCTTTTATTCCGCTTTTTACAAAATAAAGCCGTTTTGATTTTGTTAATTTATGGGAAAATAAAAGTGTAGAATTTTTATTGCTACACCTGAGCTTGTAAAATAAAGTGTGCTACAATGAAAGAAAGGAATGAACGAAATGGCAAAAAAGAGAGAAAGCGCAACGGGCGAGAACCTCGCAAAGCAAATTATTGAACAGTACAATCCAAAAAGCGTAGCCGATATCTCGGATGACACCGACAAGCTCGAAGACTTCAACAACAAGATCAAGGTCGCTAAACGAATCGGCTACGGTTACTTTGATTCGCTATCTTTCTATTCCTTCTGTCCGTTCACCATTCCACAAAAAATCTTGATGGGGGATTATTAATTAATTCGGAAAATGATAATAAAGCGGGTTCGGTTGAATGGTACGGAAAGAACATAGTATTGTAAAATTAAATATGATTTTGGCTTTTGACAATAAAATCTAAAAGGGTATATCGGATATGCATTGTATAAGTGACGATTATTTGGTGCAGGAACTTATTGATGAACAAAAATCAAATAAAATAAATCAATAAGTAATTGTAAAATGTATAAATATGTGTTATAATCGATAGCACAATAATGAGTTTAAAGCAAAATTAATATATTTGATAAAGTTAATATGTGTTTTACGGAAAGGAAGATTCTTGTGAAATATCATAAGCTGTTGGAAAATGCCAAGAAGCCGAAGGGCTTTTGGGGCAAAAAAATGATTAGTTCCATGAATGAAGGACATTACGAGCTTACCGGTTGGGCGCTTGATCATATAAATTTTGAAAGACATTATCGTGTGCTTGATGTTGGCTGCGGCGGCGGTCTTACCGTGTCGAGAATAGCAGAGAGAATCGGTAACGGCAAGGTTTACGGAATAGATTATTCTGCGCTTTGTATCAAACATTCAAAGGCACAGAACAGAAAAAACATTCTCTGTAATAAGGTTAAAATCGTACTTGCCTCGGTTTCGTCTTTGCCGTTTGAGGATTGCAGCTTTGATGTTGTAACTGCGGTAGAAACCTATTACTTCTGGCCGGACAAACTTAATGATTTAAAAGAAATTTATAGAGTGTTAAAGCAAAACGGCAGGATTATGCTTGTATTTGAAATGCTGAAAACTCCCGAAGAGCCTGATAAATGGAAGGTTGTAGAGGACAAGGTAGGCATAAAAACAGTGACAGAGGAGGAGATACGGGAAATGCTTGCAAAGGCAGGCTTTGAAGACATTGAAACCCATAAAAAGGACGGCACTACATGGCTTTGTGCCATCGGTGTCAAAAAATAAATAAAAGCAGGTGAATATATGAAGGCTTTAATTACAGGAGCAAGTTCGGGGATTGGTAAGGAAATTGCGAAAATCTTGGCTGCAATGGGGTATGATTTGATAGTTGCGTCAAGAAACTATGATAAGCTGACAGAGCTTAAGGCTGAACTTAAAAATGTAAATGTCAGAGTAATCACCATTGATTTGTCACGGGAACAAGACGCTATTGATTTGTATGAGCATTTAAAAGACGAGGATATAGATTTTCTCGTCAATAATGCAGGCTTTGGCGCATATGGCAGATTTTTGGATGTACCGCTGAAAAAAGAGCTTGATTTAATTCACACAAATATAAGTGCAGTGCATATTCTGACAAAATGCTTTTTGCAGGATATGGTTAAGAAAAATAAAGGCTACATTCTTAATGTAGGCTCGTCAGCGGGCTTTTTGGCGGGTCCGACTTTTTCAAGTTATTATGCATCAAAAAATTATGTTGTAAGGCTTACAGAGGCTGTTCACGAAGAACTGAGGCGACAGGGCAGTAATGTTAAAATTTCCGTGCTTTGTCCCGGTCCTGTGAATACTAATTTTAATAATGTTGCGGATGTAAAGTTTTGCCTTAACGGACTTTCGCCGGATTTTGTTGCTAAGTATGCGATTGAGAAAACTATGAAAGGCAAAATGGTTATTATTCCCGGCTTTACAATGAAAGTAGCAAAAGTTGCTCAACGGTTTGTGAGTGAAAATATGCTTACACGCATTTCCTACAATGTGCAGAGCAAAAAAGAGGGACAAAGGTCAGATACCGAACAAAAAAATTTTAATAAAGCAGAACACGCTTAAAAAGGAGCGGAGAAAATATGAAAAGATTTGTATTATTAATGTTTACGGTTCTTTTCATAATTTTCTCCGCTGTTTCTGTTTTTGCCGCCGATACAAACGGCGTAGCTTTCAAAACGGAAGATATAAATTGTGATAAAGGCAGAATTTTTAAGGTTGATGTAAAAGCAAAATCGTCCGAAAAAATCTCTGCCGTATTATTAAAATTTACTTATGACAGAAATATAATAGAATACCGTTCAATCAGCACCGATTCGGACAGTCTGGCTTATGCTTATGATAACGGAAGTACATTAAATGTATCTTACCTTTGCAAAGACGGCAAAAATATTGATAATGACACGGTAATACTTACTTTAGAATTTAAGGCAACAGCCGAAGGTCAGAGTAATTTGCAATATACAGCCTATGACTGTGTTAATTCTTCGGCAGAAAGCGTTGAAATTTCGCAATGTTCAAGCGGTAATGTAAGTGTTACAAAACAAGGCAGTAAAAAATCAAATGATAATGAAAAATCGGATACAACGGAATATAAATCCGAAAGCAATGAAAGTACAGGAAATTCAGAAAAAAGCAGTATTGACGAACTCGGTTCATTAAACGGCAAATTTTCAGACAACACTGTATTTATGCTTATAGTTGGAGTTATTTGCGGAATTGCTGTCGGTGTTTTGTGTTTTATGCTGTATTTATCTGTGATAAAGCGGAAAAATAAGGCAAAAGAGGAAAAAGACAGGCATTAACTTGACATAACACCGATTATGCTATAAAATTTAATTTGAACTTAATATTTGTTATGGTTTATTCATTTAATTAATAGGGAAGACGGTGCAAGTCCGTCACAACCGCCATTACTGTAAACAGTTATAGCCTTGGCTCATGCCATTGGGAAACCGAGAAGGCGCCTTGGTTGCTTTAATGCAGACTGTAAGTCAGGAGACCTGCCATAACATAGTTTGAAAAACTTTCTTGGGCAGTGGGAGAATAGTTATTGGGTAAATTATTACCCTTTATATAGCTATGCCTCTTTTAAGGGGCTATTTTTTATTTAAGGAGAATGTTTATGAAAACAACAGCAAAATTTATTTCTGCTTCACTTGCTACTTTGCTTGTTTCTGCATCTGCAGTTACGGCATTTGCGGCAGAAACAAAGGACATTACAGTTTCACTCCGTATTGAGGGTGTGAATTCTTGTGTGCTTTATGACAATTATGAAATTCCACAGGGTAGCACGGCAGCTGACTTAATTCAGTATGCAGACAAGCTTTCTGATGATGTTACGGTAACAGGCGCCGAAAATAATTACATAACAGATGTAAACGGCGAAACAGCAGGCAAATTCGGCGGCTGGGACGGCTGGCAGTATATTGTAAATTCAGTTTCACCAAATGTTGGCGTAGGTGATTACACACTTAGCGACAATGATACAGTTGTTCTTTATTACGGTGATTTTCCTTGTCTTCTTCCGCAGATTGACACTTCGGCATTAAACAGTGACGGAAAAATCAGTTTTAATGCAGAGTCAACTACATATGACAGCGACTGGAATCCGACCGTAAGCACAGTTGCTATTGCAGATATGACAGTTACTTTTGACGGTCATACTTATACAACAGATAAAAACGGTACAATTTCACTTAGCAAGGCTGATTTTACATCAGGTGAGCACAGTGTTCAGGTTGAAAAGAAAAATTCAAACGGTGCTCCTGCCGTACTTCGTTATGCTGACGACTTTACAGTTAATATTGCAAGAGAAAACACAATTAATGTAAATCTCAGAATTGAAGGTCCGGAGGCTTGCTACCTTAACGACACATTTGAAATTGCAAAGGACAGCAATGTCGGTCAGCTTATCTCATATGCAGACGAAGTTTCTGATAATATCGAAGTAGTAGGTGCAGATGCAGGCTATATTTCAGAGGTAAACGGCATTGCAGCAGGTTCATTCGGCGGCTGGGACGGCTGGTATTATGCTGTAAACAGCGTAGTTCCTAATGTAGGAGTAAACGATTATACACTTAATAATAATGATACAGTAGTTCTTTATTACGGTGAGTATCCATGCTACCTCCCAATCGCAGATACTTCATTGCTTACAAGCGAGGGTAAAATTACATTTACAGCAAAGGCTACATTCGGTGACGCTGTTCTTCCGATTGATAATATGACAGTATATTTTGACGGCAAAGAATACACAACAGATTATAACGGTGTAGTTGTAATTGATAAGGATCAGCTTACATTCGGTTCTCACAGCTTACAGGTTGAAAAGTACGGTTACAGCGGTGCTCCTGCAGTTCTTCGTTACGCAGATGACTACACAGTATTTGTAGATACAAAGATTGTCAATGATGTAAACCTTGACAGTAAGGTAGACATTAACGATGTTACAGCTATTCAGACATACCTTAGCAATTATAACAATATTAGCGAAGAACAAGTAAGAATTGCTGATGTAAACAAAGACGGAAAAGTTGATGTAAATGATGTTACAGCACTTCAGACAATTCTTTCGGGTGAAACAGAATAATTCTAATAAGGAATGATAATTATGCTGAAAAAACTGACAGCTTTACTTATATGCGCAGTAATGTTATCTTTATCGGTAACAGTAAATGCGGCTGAAAACTACACAAAAGAAGATATTTCAAAAACTATAGACGGAATTATCTCGTATAAATCGGCAATTTTAAAGGCTGACGATACAGCTTCGTTTGTACAAAAACTTTCTGAAACCACAGATAATTCTGAAACACAGTGGTATATTATTTCTTTGTCAAAATACGGTACAGATGTAACTGCTGTACAAAGTTCTATGATAAAATCTGCCGAAAAGTTATATGAATCAAAAAGCAAAGCTACAGATTTTCAGCGTACCTCACTTGCACTTTATGCCTGCGGACTTAATCCTGAAAATATCAACGGCAAAAATTTGCTCAGTGACGGAGTTTATAACAGTGAAAATGTGAACAAGCAAGGTATAAATGCATATGTTTATGCCTTGCTGTCACTCGACTGTGCAAATGCAAAAGTTCCGAGTGACGCAAAATATGACAGAGAATATTTTATTAAAAAAATTATAGGCTTACAGCTTTCGGACGGTGGTTTTACACTTATGGGAAAGTCTGCCGATACCGATGTTACCGCAATGTGCTTACAGGCACTTGCTCCTTATAAATCTGACAGTACGGTAAAAGAATCTATTGACAGAGCACTTAATGTTTTGTCAAAAAAACAAAATGAAAAAGGCGGATATTCTTCTTTCGGCACAGTAAATTCCGAGAGTGTTTCCCAAGTTATTTCTGCGCTTGTTGCACTCGATATAGATGTGCAGTCGGATTCAAGATTTATTAAAAACGGCAACACTCTTGTTGACAATCTCATGACTTTCAAAAATTCTGACGGCGGTTTTTCTCATATTGAAAACGGAAAATCGAATAATATTGCGTGTTATCAGGCATTAAACTCACTTGTCGATTTATATAAATATATGTCAAAAGGCAATACCGAGATTTTTGAATTTGACGATACAAAGAAAAATAATTCTAATAGCGAAAATTCCCGACAGAACACTGAAAAATCAAACACAGACAGTTCTGAGGTTAATATAGACAGTAACAATAAAAATAATTCTGTAAATACAGGTGATATTACAGAAAAGCATAATTCGCAAGTTGACGAAGAACAGCAGGAAACAACTGTAAAGCCCGAATCCAATAATGCGGAAAATTATGATGATCAGGTAATGGCTTTGGCAGATGACAATTACGAGCCTTTTACGCTTGCATCTACTCCGGATTCCGTAGCGGCGGCAAATTCGGATGACGACAATAATTTTATTTTCTATGTTTCTCTTATCGGACTTGTGGCTGTAGCGGCTGTGCTTTTAATTATAAGATTAACAGTGCTGAAAAAAGACGGTGAGCCGTTCAGATTATTCGGCAAAAGAAAAGGTGACAAATAATGAAATTAAAACTTTTATTACTTGTATTGATAATTACTGCCGTGCTATGCGGCTGTTCGGTTCAGACTCCCGATGACTACTATTCCTCTTCATCTCAAAAAGAGGGAATGGAGGTTACTTTTTCAATCAACTGCTCAACCATTTTAAATAATATGGATCAGCTTGAAAGCGGTCTTGAAAGCTATGTTCCGAGTGACGGCGTAATTCTCAAGCCTACAAAGATTACTCTTGACGAAAATGCTACCGCATATGATGCACTTAGTGAAGCCTGCCGTCAGAATAAAATTCAATATGAATACGAGGGAACGGACGCAGATATTTATATCGAGGGTATCGCAAATCTTTATGAATTTTCTTGCGGTCAGCTTTCGGGCTGGGAATACTGCGTAAATGATGTTTTTCCGTCGGTAGGCTGCAATTCTTATGATTTACATGACGGAGATACAATTAAATTCTTATATACCTGCGATTTGGGCGCAGATATCGGAAACGAATTTACAGGAGAAGAATAATGCTAAGATTTAATTCCTTTAATCCGCTGGCACAGCTTATATATTTTGTATCTGTGCTGTTGGTATCAATGTTTACATGGAATTATATAATTTTACTGCTGTCGCTTTTCGGAGCGGCGGCTTATTCTGTATTACAAAAGGGTTTTAAATTATTTTTAAAATCCTTTTTTGGTTATGTGCTGATTTTTTTACTTGTAACAATAACCAATCCGCTTTTCTCACACAAGGGAGTAACACCGCTTATATTTATAAATGATATTCCTATTACGCTTGAGGCTATAGTTTACGGTGCGGTGCTCGGACTGATGCTTTTGAGCGTAATACTTTGGTTTTCGGTATTCAACAGTGTGTTTGATTCCGAAAAACTTATATATATTTTCGGAAGATTTTTACCAAGACTTGCATTATTGTTTTCGATGGTACTTCATTTTGTGCCTAAATTTATTCTTGTGTTTAAGCGCACATTGGCGGCTCAATCCGATTTTTGCGGTAAAAATAAATTTAAACAATACATAGGTGCATTTTCTGCTTCGGTTTCCGTAATGCTTGAGGGTTCGGTTCAAACTGCCGATTCAATGAGCGCAAGAGGATACGGAGTTAAAAAGCGCAGTTTTTACTGCCGCTTTCCTTTTACAAAAGCAGATACGGTTTTTACTGTACTTTCTCTGGGAATGTTGACTACAGTGCTGTTTGCTTTAGCGACAGGTCAACTTGATTTTCTTATATATCCGCATATCGAGATGTGTGATATTACAATATTATCCGTAATCGGAATGTCGGCTTTCGGTGTACTGTCATTTATGCCGTTTATCATTGAGTTAAAGGAGGAGCTTGTATGGAAATTTTCTCTGTCAAAAATTTAAGTTTTACTTATCCGCAGATGCAGGAAAAGGCTTTGGATAATGTGAATTTCACTGTGAAAAGGGGAGAGTTTTGTGTTATCTGCGGTCAGTCCGGCTGCGGAAAAACTACACTGCTAAGACTTTTAAAGCCGCAGGCAGCTCCTCACGGCACAAAAACGGGAGAAATATTTTTCTGTTCCGAAAATATTGAAAAATGCAGTGAAGAAGATACGGCTTTTAAAATTGGCTATGTTTCGCAAAATCCCGAAAATCAAACAGTAACCGATACCGTACTCCATGAACTTGCCTTTACGCTTGAGAATATGGGAATGTCGAGTGAAGAAATAAATATTAAAATAAGTGAAACGGCTACTTACTTTGGACTTTCAAAAATAATAGAACAAAAGACAAACTCACTTTCGGGCGGTCAGATGCAAATTCTTAATCTTGCGGCGGCATCTGTTGCCGAGCCTGATGTATTAATTCTTGACGAACCCGCAAGTCAGCTTGACCCTGTATCGGCAGAAAACTTTTTTACAATTCTTGACAAACTTAATAAAGACTTGGGTATCACTGTAATTATTACCGAACACAGACTTGAAAAACTGTTTCCCGTTGCGGATAGAATTATTGTTATGGAGCAAGGAAAAATAATTACCGATACAGCACCTAAAGATACTTGCAACGCTCTTAGCAAAATTTCAAAAAATCATCCTATGATGCTCGCTTTGCCCGTGCCTGCACGGCTTTATTCCGTAACAGATTGTAAATCGCAATGCCCCGTTACGGTCAAAGAAGGCAGAGAACTTTTTGCAAAATATAGCAAAAATAATTCTTTTATAGAACATACATTGCAGAATAATAATTCCGACGATGAAATATTATCGGTTAAAAATGTATATTTCAGATATGATAAAAAGTCTGATGATGTGCTCCTCGGTCTTAATTTATCGGTAAACAGAGGAGAGATTTTTTCGGTTGTCGGTGCAAACGGCAGCGGAAAATCAACTTTGCTTTCCGTAATAGGAGCAAGGCTTAAGCCGTACAGAGGCAAGGTAAAACTAAATGAAAAAACAGCTACTATGCCTCAAAATCCACAATTGTTATTTGTTAAAGACAGCTTGCTTGAAGACTTTAAAAGCGTGAGCGGGGATTTGGAAAAAATTAATAAATTGTCAGAAAAGTTTAATGTACACCGTCTTTTAAATCACCATCCGTATGACCTTAGCGGAGGTGAAATTCAGCGTGCAGGTTTTGTAAAACTTTTACTTCTCGAACCGAAAATATTATTGCTTGACGAACCGACAAAGGGTTGTGACAGTTTTTCAAAAGCAGAACTTGCAAAAACTTTAAAAGAACTTTCCGACAACCAAATTACAATATTACTTGTTACACATGACCTTGATTTTTCGGCTGAAGTTTCCACCGTATGCGCAATGCTTTTTAACGGTACTCTTTCAAAAAGACTTGAACCGCACGAATTTTATTGCGGAAAACGATTTTATACGACTTCTGCAAATAAAATTTCACGAGGTATAAAAGACGGCATTATAACAACGGAAGAGTTGATTTCTGCTGTTAAGGAGGAGTAAAATGACTGCTAAAAAGATAATAAAATACTTATGTGTTTTTGTGGTTGCGCCGCTTATTGTACTTTGCGGAGTGTTTTTCTTCGGCGACCGCAAATATGCCTTTATATCGCTTGTTTTGTCGGTGGTTGCCTGTATTCCGTTTTTTATTTCTTTTGAAAAAGGTAAAAACGATGCACGCAGAATTGTTATAATAGCTGTTATGACGGCATTGTCTGTAGCGGGCAGGTTTGTATTTGCTCCCATTCCGTTTTTTAAGCCAGTTACTGCAATTGTAATTATTACCGCTATTTATCTTGGCAGTGAAGCAGGTTTTATTACAGGATCTTTTTCTGCTGTGGTTTCAAATTTCTATTTTGGACAAGGACCGTGGACTCCGTTTCAAATGCTTGCGTGGGGACTTATCGGATTTTTGGCGGGCTTGCTTGCTAAAAAACTTGTTGAGAGTAAGGTGTTGCTTATTATTTACGGCGCTCTATCGGGCATAGTATTTTCTTTTATAATGGATGTATGGACAACTCTCTGGGCTGACGGCACATTTAATATAGCAAGATTTGTGGCAAGCATTACAACCGCAGCACCGTTTACCGTTGTTTATATGGTTTCAAATGTAATATTCCTGTTGCTGCTTACAAAACCAATCGGAAGTAAATTGCAGCGATTAAAAACTAAATACGGAATTTTTTAGGACAAGGGGAAGTTTAGCTTTCCCTTTTTGTTTTGCCGTGTATTATTTGCCTGTCTTCTGCATATAATCATTTGCATGGAGGTAATATATGGCAATGTTAAAAAAACACAAAAAAACGTTGTTGTCAGCATTGCAGAGAGTTTTCTGCTTTATATTGGCAGCAACAATTTTGGGTGCGGTGGGTGTTCCCTCGGCCGTACTTGCGCTTGACGGTGCAAATCCGACAGTAGAAATTGTCGGATTTATGAGGGGCGACAGTAAAGATCTTCGTTCAAGTGAGCTTTTAATGGCAAAAGTAAGCAATTACGATGGTAATCCTCAAGAGCTGACTTACGAATGGAAAAATAAGCTTGGCACTTATCTGTATGTATTTGACAAGCACGATATGGCTGTGGTGCGTGGCACAAAAAGTGAAATTGAAATTTACAATTTGGATAAAGGCTTGTTCGCATCTGATAATATGAGCGGCAGATCTTATAACCGCAGCTATTCGCACAAAGGCTTTGCTTATGTGGCAGTTTACGGTGCATCTGTTAACGCTGAAAAATTAAAAGGCGGCATTTCCGTAACAGTAAAGGACTCTGACGGAAATATCATTGCGACAGCATCGTATGATGACGATTTTAAAAATTATGACCTGTCAAAAGATATGGCAAACGCAGTGTTTGGCGTGTTTGAGGGTGAGAGCGTTGATATTCTTAACCTCTTAGGTCAAAGCTCGGTTGTTCATGTTGTATGTCCTGCCTGTTATGTAAGTCAGGGAACAATAATTTCCGGCAGCGATTGCATAAGTTTAAGTAAGTCAGAAAGCGGTTACTCAATAACCGGTTTAAAAGCCGGTGAAGGTGTAATTAAAATTAATCTTCAAAAGAGAAATTGCAAATTCCATAAAAACTCGGAAAACAGTTCGACTACAACCGTAATAGTATTTAAAAAACCTAACACTTCCACAACTGCAACAACACTCACTCTTACAAATCTTGATGACAGATGTGAATATTATCTTGAGGGTGTTAAGGGTGAAGTAATTGACGGCAAAATAACTTTTAGCAGTCTTACTCCCTCTACTGAATATACCATAGAGGTACGGGGCAGTTATATTGACGAGAACGGTACAACTAAAACTGCATACGCCTATGTAAAAGACACAACAAAGGACTGCTATACATCAAGTGTGGTTTTCAACCTTGATGATACTGTAGCGGATACCGAAAGCATATTCGGTAAACCGTACGAGGTTGCCGTAAAGTCTGACAGTGATTACATTGTCTTGCAGAGCGGTGATAACGGTTATACTGCAGAACTTGCTAAAGGCAATTATAAAGTGTTTTTAAAAGACGGTAATGATTATAAACAGATTGATAATGCGGTTCTTACCGTTGACAGTGATGATAACAGCATAGAGATAAAATATTACTCTGTAGTTTATAATCTTGATGGTGGTACACTCAACGGCGATACAAAATTTGTTTACCGTAAGGGTGAATTCGTAAAAACAATTGATAATAAACCAACTAAGTATGAGTATGTATTTGACGGCTGGAAGTGCGGTGAAAGCACTTATAGCAACAGCCAACAAATTACAGATTCAATTGACAGAAAATATGAATTGACAGCAATATGGGAAGCAGATAAGATAGGTAACGGAGAAAAGCCTGACGGAATACCGGATAAATATCAGAAGAAAGTAACCTTTAAAGTAGTAAACGGTACTTGGGAAGATAAGAGTGTAAATGATATTTCTTACTATGTAACTTTGCTTGATAAAGAGGGTAAGTGGAATGTCAACGGTACTGCCAAAATCAATATTCCAACAGGTATGACAGCAAATTACGGTTATGAAAACGGCAAGTGGGATGTTGAACCAAAGTCGCCTGTAAAGGGAACAAATGCGGAAACTTACACTTATACTTTTACAAAGAAAACCGACCCGAAAGTTGATTACAAAGAACCAAACGAAAACGATAAACCAACACCTGCTACCCAGGTAGTAGACTACGGAAAGAAAATACAGGTAAAGCCAAACGGCGGTGTATGGGTTCACGATAACAAGACTTATTCGGGTGATGATGTCGCAACATTTGTTCTTGAAAAGAATATAAAACTCGAAGATCCGACGAGAACAAATTATGTATTTATGGGTTGGGATAAGCAGAAAGGCAAAGACAATGTAGCCTATATCTTCACGGCAATATGGGAAGTAGATAAGATAGGCAACGGAGAAAAGCCTGACGGAATCCCCGATAAGTATCAGAAAAAAGTAACCTTTAAAGTAGTAAACGGTACTTGGGAAGATAAGACTTCAAATGATATTTCTTACTATGTAACTTTGCTTGACAAAGAGGGTAAGTGGAATGTCAACGGTACTGCCAAAATCAATATTCCTACAGGTATGACAGCAAATTACGGTTATGAAAACGGCAAGTGGGATGTTGAACCGACTGAAATTGTATCCGGAATTGAAGATGTTGTTTATGTTTATTTGTTTGACAAAATATCAGAAACAGAGCCACAACCACAACCGACAACTGTACAGCCGACTCCTACAGTTAAAACCGTTGTTCAGGAAAAAACGGTTTATAAAACACAGTATGTTGAGCCTATTACCTTAAAAACAGGTGATAATCTCACTTTCTTAGGTGTGCTTGTCGGTTTATGTGCAGCAGGTTTTGCAGGAACAATAATTTTCGGTAAAAAACGAAGTAAGTAATATTAAAAAGGCGATTGCAGATTAATTTTGCAATCGCCTTTTTTCAAATACAGAATAATAATAAATATTTCAAAGGTTATAATAAATTAAATGAGGTGAATTTATGGCTGAGGTAATTAAAATAGTTTTGACTGGCGGTCCATGTGGCGGTAAAACAACTGCTTTGAATTTTTTGAAAGATGAACTTGAAAAGTTAAATATAAAAGTTTTTATATTAGAAGAAATTGCAAGTAATTTATTGAGCAACGGCATTACTCCGCAAAAACTTGGTGTATATGAGTTCCATAAACAACTTTTTGAAACTCAATTAAAAGAAGAAAATTCTCTCGAAGAGAAAGCTAAGGCATACAATGGGGAAAAGGCTGTAATTTTATTTGACAGAGGATTGCTTGACAGCAAAGCATATGTTACCGATGCCGAATTTAAAAAATATATTTCAATAAGTAATAAAAATGAAGATGTATTAAGAAATTCGTATGATGCTGTATTTCATTTAAAAAGTGTTGCTTGTACAGATGAAAACACTTACATTAAGAACTGCAATTCTGTCAGAAAAGAAGATGTAAAGCTCGCCAAGGAACTTGACGAAAAATTACTTTCTATATGGACAGGCACATCACACCTGCGAGTTATACCAAATAACAGTGATTTTAATAAAAGGCTAGATAATTTGCTTAAAGAAGTATTAGGGTTCATCGGTGTTCCGGAACCTCTTGAAATTGAGCGTAAGTTTTTGATAGAATACCCTGATATTGATTATCTTAATAATATGACTGCTTGCAGAAAGGTTGCGATTACTCAGGCATATTTAAACACTCCCGAGGAAGGAATGTTCAGAATACGGAAGCGTGGTTACGGCAAAGATGCAGTATATATTAAAACGGTAAAAATCAAGATTAATGATTTGAAAAGGATAGAAAAAGAATCTTATTTGACACAAGCCGAATACAATAATTATCTTTCAAGAAAAGAATGTATAACGGGTATTATTTCAAAGGACAGATATTGTATAGTGTATGATGACGAATATTTTGAACTTGATGTATATCCGTTTTGGAATGACAGAGCAACGCTTGAGATAGAATTGCTGTCAGAAGATCAGCCTTACAAGCTTCCTCCTTTTATTAAACTTATAAGAGAAGTAAGTCACGAACCCGAATACAGAAACATTGCACTTGCGCAAAGAATGGTTCATAATAAAGTGACTGATTAAGATAACTTAGTTGATAACAACATTTCGATATTAATACCAAGTGATATTGACATTATTATCTGCAATGTGTTAAAATGCCTATATCATTAACTTCATCATCAAATTAAAACAGGAAAATAATTATAAAAAATTAAAAAAAGTGTTGACAAATGGAGTTTGCTGATGTATAATAATGAAGCTGACTTAAGGGAAAAACAAATTTTTAAGTTAAGTATGCGGCAATAGCTCAGCTGGATAGAGCAACTGCCTTCTAAGCAGTAGGTCAGGGGTTCGAGTCCCTTTTGGCGCGCCATATGGTGGGTATAGCTTAGCTGGTTAAAGCGCTGGTTTGTGGCACCAGAGAGCGTCGGTTCGAATCCGACTATCCACCCCAATATTTTTTGATTTTCGTTCAGCATATGACTGTTCGTATGCTGAAGAAAATTTTTTCTGGGGTGTAGCCAAGCGGTAAGGCAACGGACTTTGACTCCGTCATCTCGCTGGTTCGAATCCAGCCATCCCAACCAATATGACTCATTAGCTCAGTTGGCAGAGCACTTGACTTTTAATCAAGGTGTCCGGAGTTCGAATCTCCGATGGGTCACCAAACTTCAAAGGCAATAGGTGTATACCTATTGCCTTTAAACAATATTATCAAGTTCCATAATAATATATCTACGAAACTTGATTTTGGATATATTTGTCAATAAAAATTTATAATTAATTATCCATTTATTTTTACAAACAAAATTATAACTGGGACTTGAATTCTCAGTTATGCAAAAAAGCCGTAGCATTGCAAGTATTTATTTGTGCAATGCTACGGCTTTCTTTAATAATTTATGTTTTAAATTTCCAACAATAAGCTAATTCTTTTCTTACTCTTTCTTTTTGTGTATTATTAGAAATTTCAGAAATATTAAGCATTGTTATACATTGGTGAGGAATTGGAAGCATATATGCAAATCTCAAAGTAGCATATTCTTTACAATACTTATCATTTTTTGGTTTTATTTGAATATCATCTTCTCTATTGTGTTGTTTAGATGATATAGGCACAAAGTAATCAATCCTTTGGATATTTAAAACAGTTCCATAGAAAAACTTATTGTTTCCACTTCGATATTGAACATTTGGAACTCTGGTAAAACCACGATGAGCAGATTCAAACTTTTTTAAATAATCAATATAATCTAAATCAACATTATAAAATGCAATTTTCATTTTGTATAACCTCAATTTTCTAAATTAAAAAAGCGGGTAATAATACCCGCTTTTGATTACTTTTGCACTCGCTCTTTTACAAGTGGCGAAACACTCAACGATAAGATGAGTAATCGAACATCATTAATATTATATTCCACTTATCTTCTTGCTCATATTTATTAACAAGCTTATAAAAAGTGGTT
>OGKG01000144.1_pt1 | contig 82589 bp, 83 predicted proteins | sample 1572201 | NCBI WGS metagenome assembly OGKG01 (sample SAMEA2582146, study PRJEB24529) | metagenome | biome: Human gut stool | place: China | collected 2011 | reverse complement strand
TTTGTTTAATTGAGGATTTTTAAAATAATGAAGATCTAGAAGCGCAAAATTTCAGAAACCTTTTTCTTAGCGAATTTAGGGGATTCTTCTCACTTTCCCAACAAAACCGTTACAACAGACAAAAATAAAACCTAATTTTCGAAACATTCGAAAATCTTCGGAAAGTAAGGCTAACGCGATAAAAAAGGAATTGCTTTGAAACCAAAGTAAATTCCTTCTAATGGCTTAACTGAATCTATGTCGGTTCAGTCAACACAAAAAGCCTCGAATAGGGGCTCCTTGTTAATCCGGATAAGGCCAAGAGGCCTCAGTAGCCGGATCTAATATTTAATCAAATTGATTTCAGCTCGCCCTAAGGCGATTTCGTTGTTGAAAGAATGTAACTAGATATTGCCACAACTATCAAAAGCTTCAATACTACATTCTTCTAACAACTACTGAAACGATACATTGAAGTTTTTAAAAGATCCGCCTGTCACGTTTCAATAACTATTGAAACTCCAGTCCTCGGCGTTGAACTCGAACTCTAAGGTTTCAATACTACATTCTTCCAAGGATTACTGGAACTGTCTAGTGGCGTAGCCAGAATCTTTTTCTAAAAAGTCTCCGAATCACATTCTTCTAACTGTCGCTGAGACCAAATATTCGGCGTCCAAGAGCGAGACAAACTTTCGTTTACACCCTACTCCACTTCGGTACAATCATCCACGTTGTAAACAAATGCCACTCTCGTCAAAAAGATAGTTGCCTAATCTTTGTCAGTTTGCGAAAAACTCGCTCTCGCCTTTCTGGAATAGTGGATGAGAAACGGATGCTTCGAGGGAACGGCAAGAAAAGCAACAGCGCCAAGAATCAATGCCCCGCCAATACACTCCCAAGAATTAACGCTCACCCCAAGAAATATCATGCTCAGTAGAGTTGCAGCTACTGGGTCGAAGGTCTCCATCATGCCGGCAATATCTGCCGGGATAATTTCGGCAGCCGCTTGAAAAAGCCAAAACGCCGCAATCGTTCCGAAAAGCACAATAAACGCATAAGCCAAAATTGAGTAGACGGTCCAGTCCAAAGGTTCGTTCCAAAAGTGACTGAACAACGTCACAGTAACGCCGGTAAGCAAAAGTGCCCAGCTCGTTGCTAACCCGGAACCGACACGCGCAATAAATTTTTGAGGCAACAGAACATAAAAAGCACCTGTGATTCCAGATCCGATACCGGCCCAAAAGCCGATACCTGAGACGTTGAAGTTTTTAAATGATCCGCCGGTTACGACTAGAACCACTCCGGCTACAGCTACAAGTCCGCAAAAAACTTCTTTCACAGTGAGCCGTTTATGCTGAAATACCACCATGAAAATCATGATCCACAATGGAACAGTTGCAGTTAAAACAGCGGCAAAAGGTGCGTTTGCGTATTGAATACAAACAAAGAACGTTAATTGCGTTCCGATAATTGTTAACGTGTAAATTATCAGATCGATAATGTTCTGCTTGGTTTCAAATACTTTCAGAGCCCCCTTCTTTAAAAGAAAGAACTCAATGCCAACGAAGATCGAGCCTGCAAGGAGCATGCGTATAGAGATCAAATCCATCGGTGTAAAGTGACAATTTTGAAGTAAATACTGTCCTGCAACACCCATTGATCCCCAAAAAACAGCCGCTAGTCCGGCCATCGCCATGCCTTTTAATGTTTTATTCATCCTCGTCTCCTCTGGTTCTTGAGTTTGCCAGTTTTGTGATGGGATAGAACGAGTTCCTACTCTTTTTAAGAAATCCTATTTTTCAGAAAATTCCTTACTTTTTTCAGCAAGATAAAAGCCATGAATAATGCGAAAATTCGCCTATGAATTTCGATAACTATCGCCGAATACTTCACCTCGACCTCGACGCTTTTTTCGCTTCCGTTGAACAGCGAGATAATCCTTCGCTTCAAGGGAAGGCAATTGCCGTCGGATTAAATTCCGCTCGAGGTGTCGTTGCGTCTGCTTCTTACGAAGCAAGAAAGTTCGGAGTACGTTCCGCAATGCCCTCCTCAGTTGCCGCAAGGCTATGTCCAAATTTGATTTTTGTTCCCGGACGAATGGACGAGTACAAAAAAGCATCAGCCGAAGTCTTCGAAATTTTTTCTCGCTACACAAATCTCATTGAACAAGTCTCTATCGATGAGGCATTCTTAGACGTCACAGACGTCTGGCGCGACTATGGTTATGCGATGGAAATCGCAAAGCTCATCAAAGAAGATGTTCGTCGTGAAGTCGGTCTCATTATTTCTGCCGGTGTTTCCTACAACAAATTCCTCGCCAAAATCGCAAGCGACTGGCGCAAGCCCGACGGCTTATGCGTGATCCATCCGAATGCGGCACTTAAGTTCATTGATCGTCTTCCTGTGAAGGCTATTTGGGGCGTCGGTCCGGTGACCTCGCAAAAGATGGAGGCCCTCGGCATCTTTACCGGAAAAGATTTGCGAGAAAAAGATCTTTCATTTTTAGTCGAGCAATTCGGCAGTTCGGGACTGTCGTATTACAACTTTGCCCGGTGTATTGACGATCGTCCTGTCAGAACCGAACGCATCCGCAAACAGGTCAGCGCTGAGATCACGCTCTCCAAAGACGAAGGAAATCTCAATAAGTTAGAAGATACGCTCTCGGAACTGACGGACTATCTGATGACGCGTCTGCGTAAAAATGATTTCCTCGGTCGCTCGCTGACGTTAAAAGTACGTTTCCATAACTTCAAGACAATCACAAGAACTCAGACGTCTAACTCAGTCTTTAATGAGAAATCCCAAATCCTCAAAACAGCTGAGTCTTTGCTTGAAAAAATCGATTTCAACCATCAGACCGTTCGCCTCCTCGGAATCGCCATTGGAAACCGCCTGGAAGAAGACACCGAAAACATGTTGAATCTCGGCGATATGGACGAGCTTACACCCAGGCTTCTTTAAGGCGCCGACGGACTTGACTGAGTCGAGACGCGGAGCGCCGTAAAAATTGCAAAGGTCTGAAGAATCGCAACACCGAAAAGAACGGCTGTAAACATACCGACGTCAAGAAGCGGTCCAAACAAAATCGGTGTCAGAGACTGACCCACATCCATTCCGCAATAAGTAAAACCGTAAACGCGGCCAAATGATTTCTTTCCTAACTTCGCAACCGTCGCTCCGCGAATCATAATGTCTCGGCTCGGTGCTGCCACACCTGTTCCCAGACCCATCAGACACATTAGAACGACTGCCCAATACCCGGTCAGAATCTGAGACGCCAAAATAGCTGCCATCACGGCAGCAAACGTAAGGCACAGAGCAACAACACGATTGCTCGAGATCTTATGCTGATTCGTTAAAAACCCGCCGATCAAAGCGCCCGCGCCGGCGCCCAAGAGATAAGCTGTCAGAGCCGCCGAAGCTCCGGTCAGATTCAAGTGATAGGCATTCTTGAAGATCGTCTGCGAAAAGCTTTGAAGAACGCCGAAGGCCCCAGACGTAAAGAAGAAAAACATGAAGCAGTACCATACATCCGGCACTCGCAGAAATCCGAAAGTCCCCTCTTCTTTCTCTTTCGGAGTCGGCGGTGTAGTGTCACGAACGGAATCTCGAGAGAAAACGCCTCTAAATACAAGCTCGATGACAAGAACAATCAGCGCTACCGAAGAAGCTGCAAACGCCGCACCTCTCCAGCCGAACAAGCCCGCTGTCGTTACCATGAAGAAAGGACAAATTGCCCAGCCGATATTGCCGGTGATGTTATGCCAGGCAAAAGCGTGACCCAAGAAGCGATCACGAATGTTGTAGTTCATCAGCGAATAATCGCTCGGATGGAACACCGAGTTGCCGGCGCCGGCCAGCATCGCCGAGAGATAAAGCATCGGCACATTTTCTGCCATGCCTAAAGCCACGGCACTGGCAATCAGCAAAACCAGGCCTGTATACATTGAGGTCCGGCCGCCCACTTTATCAACCAGAAAGCCGCTCATCGACTGGCCGACTGCGCTCGTGACAAAGAACGTTGTCATCAAGGTTCCGCCCTGAAGGAAATTCATTCCGAAGTGCGGAAGAATCCAAGGGAACAACGACGGAATCACTAAGTGATAGAAATGAGAGCTGGCGTGGGCGATCGAAACGAGAAAAATCGCGAGGATGTCGTGACCGCGAGTTCCTTGTGCGTACATGGCGTGGCTTAAGAGTGTTTTTTCTTATTCTATCCCTCGCGTCTTCCAAAATAAGTTAGGGCCGAGAGATTGTTGGTCTCTCAGCCTCTTAACTCAGATTTGATCAGACGATCTTATCGATTGTCTTTACGGTCTTCAAAAATGAATTTTCCGTCAACATAGTCCACAAACACCGTGTCTCCCGGAGCGTATTTACCCTTAAGGATATCCACCGCAATCTGGTTCTCCAGATAGTCTTGGACAGCACGGCGCAGCGGACGTGCACCGAACAGCGGATCAAAGCCGACCTTACCGATTTCGTCCAGAGCCGCTTCGGTAACATCCAAACCAATATTCTGCTGCTCCATACGTTTAGCAAGCTTACGGATCTGGATACGGGCGATTTCGCGAATAGCCTTCTGATCAAGGGCATTGAAGACAACGATTTCATCAATACGGTTAATGAATTCGGGTCTGAAGTGCTTCTTGACTTCGTCCATTACGGCTTCCTTCACAACTTCAGGATCTTCACCCTGACGGTTCATAATTTCCTGAGAACCGAGGTTGGAAGTCATAATGATGACGGTGTTCTTGAAGTCAACCGTGCGTCCCTGACCGTCGGTCATACGGCCGTCGTCCAATGCCTGAAGCAGGATGTTGAAGACATCCGGGTGAGCTTTTTCAACTTCGTCGAGAAGAATCACGCTGTAAGGTTTACGGCGTACGGCTTCTGTTAAGTAGCCGCCTTCTTCATAGCCGACATATCCCGGAGGCGCTCCGATCAAACGAGCCACGGAGTGTTTCTCCATGAATTCGCTCATATCGATACGGATCATGGCGTCCTCAGTGTCGAACAGGAATTCGGCCAAAGCCTTGGTGAGCTCCGTCTTACCGACGCCTGTCGGACCGAGGAAGAGGAAGGAACCATAAGGACGGTTCGGGTCGGACAGGCCGGCACGAGAACGAAGGATGGCGTCAACGACTTTATCAACCGCTTCTTTCTGTCCGACAACGCGCTTGCCGATGTACTTGGCCATATCCAAAAGTTTCTGGCGTTCGCCTTCCATCATCTTGGAGACCGGAATACCGGTTGCGCGGGAAACCACTTCAGCGATTTCTTCAGCGCCTACCTGCGTACGCAGGAGCTTCGGTTTTTCATCGTAGAGCTTGGTTTCTTCTTTTTCTTCCTTCACCAGCTGTTTTTCAAGTTCGGGAAGTTTGCCGTACTGGATCGCAGCGAGTTCTTCATACTTGCCGGAACGACGAAGCTCTTCCATCTTGGTCTTGAGCTTGTCGATTTCGTCACGGACTTCTTTAGATCCCAACGCGGCGTTCTTTTCTTTCTTCCAGATTTCTTCCAAATCGGAATACTCGCGGCTTAACTTAGCGATTTCTTCTTCCAAACCGCTCAAGCGTTTCTTGCTGGCTTCGTCTTTTTCTTTCTTAACGGCTTCACGTTCAATCTTCAATTGAATCAGGCGACGGTCCAGCTTATCGAGTTCTTCAGGCTTGGAGTCAATTTCCATCTTGATGCGCGCTGCCGCTTCATCAATCAGGTCAATAGCCTTGTCCGGAAGGAAACGATCGGTAATGTAGCGGGCGGAAAGTTCAGCAGCAGCCACAATCGCCGGGTCGGTAATTTCGACACCATGATGAACTTCGTACTTTTCCTGCAGACCGCGCAGAATAGCAATCGTGTCTTCGACGCTCGGTTCGTTGACGATCACTTTCTGGAAACGACGTTCCAGAGCGGGATCTTTTTCGATGTACTTTCTGTACTCGTCCAAGGTTGTCGCACCGATCACATGCAGTTCACCGCGGGAAAGTGCAGGTTTGAGCATGTTGCCGGCATCCATTGCACCTTCTGTCTTACCGGCACCTACCACTGTATGGATTTCATCGATAAACAGAATGATACGGCCTTCTTCGGCAACCACTTCTTTCAGCAGTGCTTTCAGACGTTCTTCGAATTCGCCGCGGTATTTCGCACCGGCGACAAGTCCTGCCATATCGAGACTTAAGACGCGTTTGTTGCGCAGTGTGTCGGGCACTTCACCGTTCACAATACGCTGTGCTAAGCCTTCAACCACAGCGGTCTTACCAACACCGGGTTCGCCGATAAGAACAGGATTGTTCTTACTTCTGCGCTGCAGAATCTGCATCGCACGACGAATCTCGTCATCTCGCCCGATCACAGGGTCGAGCTTTCCTTCTTTGGCCTTTTCGGTTAGGTCAACCGTGTATTTCTTTAGGGCTTCACGATTGTTCTCAGCTTCGGGATTGTCCACTTTTTCACCTCCGCGCACGGATAAAATTGCATTTTCTAGGCTCGGTTTATTGAGGCCTTCCTCTTGCGCAAGGTGTGCGGCGTCACACTTGCTGTCGCATAAAGCTAAAAGGAAGAGATCGGTGGAAATGAATTTATCGCCGAGTCTTTCGGCCTCCCTTTCCATCGAATTAAGAATTGCCATCAACTCACGGCTGATTTGGACATTGTCGGCAGCTCCGGAAACTTCCGGCAGTTTGCCGATCGCTTCCTTCACCTTACGTTCGAGTTCTCTGACTCTCACGCCGGAGCGCTCTAAGAGCGTCCTTCCGGTGCCCTCGGTGTCCTTTAATACCGCAAGCAGCAAGTGAAGCGGATCGATGTACTGCTGGGAACGCTCAACAGCCATCGATTGTGCTTCTCCGAGCAACTCTTGGAACCGAGTTGTAAATTGATCTTGACGCATAAGAGTTTGAATCTCCTTTTGTTAAGGAAACATTCGGAATCAACTCCTGTTCCCCTATGCGTCTATTCTGAAGAGTCCGCGGAGACGGACGTGCGTTTTTCTCTTATTTTGAGCTTATTTGGTCCACCTGGATTTTGCAGCTTCGTCGGTCTCTTTGGCCTGTACCCAACGGGTGCCCTCGCCCACCTTTTCCTTCTTCCAGAACGGGGCTTCGGTCTTTAAGTAGTCAATAATGAACTCGCAGGCTTTAAATGCTTCCCCGCGATGGGCGCCGGAAACGCCGACAAAAACGATCTGATCCGTGGCGAATAATTCGCCGACACGATGAATCACGGTCGCATCCATAATGTCCCAGCGCTTCTTTGCCTCTTCCACAATGGCCGTAAGGGCTTTTTCGGTCATGCCGGGATAGTGCTCCAGCGTCATGGAAGCGACCTCGTCACCTTCGTTAAGGTCGCGAACTGTGCCTAAAAACATCACGACGGCGCCGACTTTGGGAGACGCATGCAGTGCCGCTACTTCAGCCTGAACATCAAAGTCTTCTGTTTGAACTGCAATCTTCATTGACGCCTCTTATAAGTTGAATTCTGTGAATGGGATGTAGGTCACCAAATCGCCCTTCTTCAAGTCAGCTTCAGCCGGAATGTCGGCTAAGCCATCTGCCCAGGTGCAGGAGCTGAGCACTGCCGAGTTTTGAGTTCGGTAGTTTTCCAGCTCTCCGGCGCCGTTGCGGCGGACACGGATGAATTCGCGGCGGGATCCGCACTTGTAATCAAAGGCCAGCGGAAGGATATAACCCTTCACATCAATCTGGCCGCGACCGGAAAGTTTAAGAATCAGCGGCTGAGCAAACAGCAGGAAGGTCACAAAGCCGGAGACGGGATTGCCGGGAAGACCGATAAACGGAACGCCGCGAACTTCACCTTTGGCGACCGGTTTGCCCGGCTTCATGGCGATGCGCCACATCTGCATCTTGCCGAGCTCTTCAACGGCTCGGCGAATAAAGTCGGCTTCGCCTACGCTCATGCCGCCGCTGGTCAGAATGAAATCAGACTTGCGTGAGGCTTTACGGAAAGCTTCCAGAGTTGCTTCAAACGTATCAGGAATATTGCCGTAATCCACCACATCGCAGCCCAGCTGATGGAGCAGTCCGCGCAGGACAAAGCGGTTGGAGTTGTAGATGCCGCCCTCGACAAGCTTTTCTCCCGGCATCGCGAGTTCATCACCGGTGAAGAAAAGCGAAACACGAATCGGACGATAAACCTTAACTGTGGAAACGCCGATGCTCGCGGCAACGCCGAGCGCCGGAGGCGTTAAGCGGTCGCCCTTCTTCAATACAGTCTGGCCGACATCAATATCGCAGCCTGCTCTTCGAATCCAGGCACCGGCTTTAGGATCACAATGGAATTCAACGCTGCCGTCTTCCATCTCGGAAGCTTCTTCCTGAGGTATAACCGCATCGGCTCCCGGAGGGATGGGGGCGCCGGTGAAGATGCGGGCGACAGTGTCGGGTTCAAGTTCAGTACCGACGTGGCCGGCAAAAATTCGCTGAGAAACCGGGAAATTGCGGCGACCGCCTGCAAAATCGGCGCAGCGAACGGCATAGCCGTCCATCTGAGAATTATCCAGAGGAGGGACTTTAATTTCGGAGACGATGTCTTGGGCGAGGATCTTGCCTGCCGAATAAAGGGTCACCATATCTTCTACTTCGGCAACCGCCTCCGCACCTTCCAAAATCTTTGCTTTTGCTTGTTCAACTGTCAGCATTTCCGTGTTTCTCCGTCTTCGAGACCAAGCTCTCGAACTATGAAGCGAGTAATGGGTTCGGCATCATTTATATCAAAAATCGGCAGATTTCCAAATGCCGGGTGTGTCGTATCGGTCACGACCGCAGCGATGCGCTTGTCGTGTGCGCAAATCGGTGTTTCATGCCGTTCGAGCTTGCGCCAAACCTCCAGACGAAGCGCTTCCTGCTCTTCGGTCTTAAAGCCTTCGACAATCACGATGTCCGCAGGATCTAAATGACGAATCAAATCCGAAAGCGTGGGCTTGTCTTTCGGCGTCTCGGTGAGCATGGCCCAGCGTTCGTCGGTATGCACAATAACCTGCGTCGCACCTGCTTCACGAAAACGATAAGAATCCTTCCCGGGCTTATCGATATCGACATTGTGATGGGCATTTTTAACGGCCGAGACTTTGAGGCCGCGCTCAGCGAGCAGCGCGATGATTTTTTCGATCAGGGTCGTTTTGCCGCTGCCGGAGTATCCAACAAAATTAACAATCTTCATAAAAACAAAAAGGCCTGCGGTTAAGCAAGCCTCTTCAAATTAAAACTTATTTCCCGACGTCATGCTCGGCGAGGAAATTTTTAACCAACTGCGCATCCGCAGGCATTTCCAGCACTTTCTGCGGTTTTTCGAGCAGATCTTCGTAGCCGGCCGGAACCGGAGGTTCAAAGCCGACGGCTTCTTTAATCGTAGCTGCAAATTTAGCAGGTAATGCGGTTTCCAAACAAATGGTTTTTACACCCGGGATTCGTTCTTTCACTGCCGCATTGATGCCGTCCGCTGTGTGCGGATCCACAAGGAAGCCGTACTGATCCCAAACGCGCTTGATGCAGGCCAAACGGTCGGCGTGGGTGCTTCTGGAAGCGGTAAAGCCGCTTGCCTTCACAGCTGCCCATTCTTCTGCATTGAGAAGGAATTCCTTCTTCTGAGCCAGCTCGGTCCAGAGCTCTACCACACGCTCAGGATTTCTGCCGGTGATGTCGTAGATATAGCGTTCGAAGTTGGAAGCCTTGGAAATATCCATGGACGGAGAACTCGTCACAAAGGTATGTGCAGAATCGCGAATGCGATAACGGCCGCTGCGGAAGAATTCATAGAGGACATCGTTTTCATTGGTGGCTACGATCAGACGAGCCACAGGGAGCCCCATCTGCTTGGCGATCCAGCCTGCTAAAACGTCACCGAAGTTGCCGGAGGGCACGGAGAATGTGACTTCTTCATCTTCGGATTCGGTCGCTTGGAGCCAAGCGCTGAAGTAGTAAATGACCTGAGCGGCAATTCGTGCCCAGTTAATGGAATTCACAGCGCCGATGTGATGCTCAGTCTTAAAGGTCAAGTCGCCGGATACGGCTTTGACGATATCCTGAGCATCATCAAAACTGCCTTGGACGGCAATATTGAAAATGTTCTTATCCTGCAGGGAATACATCTGAGCTTTCTGGAATTTGCTCATGCGGCCGGCTGGCGAAAGCATGAAGACCTGAATGCCTTCACGGCCTTTCATAGCGTATTCGGCTGCGCTGCCGGTATCTCCGCTCGTGGCGCCGAGAATATTCAGGCGGGTTTCTTTGCGGGCGAGCACAAACTCAAAGAGCGAACCCAAGTACTGCATCGCCATGTCTTTAAAGGCGAGCGTCGGACCGTTGGAAAGCTCGAGAATGCCGAAGTCATTTTCCAGCCAAACGACGGGCGAGATTTTTTTGAAATCCGTGCCTTCGCGGCCGTGACAGTAAACTTCGGGCGTGTAAGTGGTTTCGCACAGACGGGCGATATCCGAGCGCTGCATATCTTTGGCAAAAAGACTTGTCACGGCAGTCGCGAGCTGAGCGTAAGAGAGGCCGCGCCAGTTCTTTAGAGTTTCTTTCGAAACCTGCGGGTAGACCTTAGGCACGAACAAGCCGCCGTCACGCGCCAAACCCTGAAGAACAATTTCGCTGTAAGAGGCGGCGGGCACGCCGCCGCGTGTAGACACGTATTGCATTACTGTAATTCTTCCTTTCTCAGAAGCACGATGGCGCCGCGGACATTGGCCAGCTGCTGCATCGTACGGATGGCTCTTTGAATATCCGCTTCACGGGTGCTGTGCGTCAGCAGAATGATTTCGGTAGAAGCGTCCTCCAAAGGTGCTTCTTTCTGGATCAAAGACTCAATAGAAATCTTGTTGTCGGCCAGAATACGGGCGATTTCCGCCAAAACGCCGGGTTTGTCTTCAACGGGAATGCGCAGGTAGTAAGAGCAGACCGTATCACCGAAGTCAGCAAAAGATTTGGCTTTCGGGTTATGCGTTGTGGTCGGCATACGAGGACGCTCGGAGACAGCCACTTCCGCAGTACGAGCGATATCGATCAAGTCTGCAACCACGGCAGAACCGGTCGGCTCAGAGCCGGCGCCTTTGCCGTAGTAAAGAGAACTTTCGGCGGCGTCGCCTTTCACAACGACGGCGTTCATCGCGCCTTCTACATTGGCGAGCAGGCGGCGTGTGGGAACAAGCGCCGGATGGACGCGAAGTTCGATGCCGTAATCGGTGTACTTGGTGATGCCAAGCAGCTTGATGCGGTAGCCGAGTTCTTCGGCAAACTTAATGTCTTTGGCTTCCAGATGTGTAATGCCTTCGATATGAACTTTAGACATATCGACCGGAACGCCGAAAGCAATAGCCGAGAGAAGCATCAGTTTATGAGCGGAGTCCGTACCTTCGATGTCGAAGGTCGGATCGGCTTCGGCGTAACCCAAGCGCTGAGCTTCTTTGAGCACATCGTCGAAACTGCGTCCGGTATCACGCATGGTAGAGAGGATGAAGTTGCAGGTTCCGTTGATGATGCCGGCGATCGAAGAGACGCGGTTGGCGGCTAAGCCTTCGCGCAGCGCCTTAACAATCGGAATGGAACCGGCAACGGCGGCTTCAAAGGCGACATTGACGCCTTTGGCCTGAGCGGCAGAGAAAATCTCGTTGCCGTGTTCTGCCAGCAAAGCTTTGTTTGCGGTCACGACATGCTTGCCGGCGTCGATAGCGGCCAAAATCAAAGATTTTGCAGGCTCGATGCCGCCCATGGCTTCAACCACAACGTTGACTTCCGGGTCATTAACCAGATCATGCCAATCGTTGGTGACGATCACATCTTCGTCGACCAGAAGTTTAACGCGGTCGACATTGCGGACGGTCACGCGTTTGACCGAGATCGGCGCACCCGCTCTTTGTCTGATTAAAGAATGGTTTCTTTCTAAGATGTCGTACGTGCCTTTGCCGACATTACCGAAACCGGCCAAACCGACTTTGATTTCCGTTGCCATTTCCTCTCCTTGCGTTTAACTATTTTTTCTTGGAAGCTGCTTTTGCCTTGGGTTTCTTAGAACCCTTGGTAGGAATGTTCTTGACCTTGGCGAATTTGGGTGCTGCCGGTTTCTTTTCCGGAGCAGCTGGGGCCGGCTCGCCCTTCCAGCGACGATGGAATTTCTTCGTCTTGGGCTGGATCAGACCGTCTTCTTTGAACATCTGACGAATACCGCGCAGGGCCTGACGAATACGATCGGCGTTTTCGATCAGGGCGATACGCACAAAGCCTTCACCGTATTCACCGAAACCGATGCCGGGAGAAACGGCGACCTTGGCTTTCTCCAGCAGGCGTTTGGAGAATTCCACGCTGCCCATGGACTTGTAGAACTCGGGGAGCTCAGCCCAGATATACATGGAGGCCTTGGGTTTTTCTACCATCCAGCCTAAGTCATGCAGGCCTTTGACCATCACGTCGCGACGGTGTTCGTATTCTTTTCTGACTTCTTCGACGCATTCCTGAGGACCGTTCAAGGCTTCGATCGCGCCGACCTGAATCGGTGTGAAAGTGCCGTAGTCGTGATAGCTCTTGATACGAGTCAGTGCGCCGACAAGTTCACGGTTTCCGACCATGAAGCCGATACGCCAGCCGGCCATGTTGTAGCTCTTACTCATCGTGAAGAACTCGACGGCCACGTCTTTAGCGCCCGGGACCTGCATGATGGAAGGCGCCTTGAATCCGTCGTAGACGATGTCGGCGTAGGCCAAGTCGTGAACGATGTAGACGCCGTGCTTCTTAGCCAGGGCGACGAGTTTTTCAAAAAAGTCGAGATCTACGCACTGAGCGGTCGGGTTGCTCGGGAAACCCAGAATCATGAGTTTGGGTTTCGGGGTCGTTTCCGTCACGGCTCTTTCGAATTCGCTGAAGAAATCGATGCCGGGGCCCATGCGGACGCTGCGGACATCGGCACCGGCGATGATGGAACCGTAAATATGAATCGGGTAGCTCGGATTCGGAACGAGGACCGTGTCGCCACGATCGCAGGTTGCGAGCATCAGGTGAGCGATACCTTCCTTGGAGCCGATCGTAACGATGGCTTCTTTGTCCGGATCAATATCGACGTCCCAGCGTCTCTTGTACCAATCGCTGATGGCCTTGCGAAGACGAGGGATACCACGGGAAGCGGAATAGCCGTGGGTTCCGGGGCGCTGCGCCACTTCGACCATCTTGTCGACGATGTGCTTCGGTGTGTCGCCGTCGGGGTTGCCCATGCTCAAATCAATGATGTCCTCTCCGCGATGACGGGCCGCCATCTTCAGTTCGTTGGTAATGTTAAAGACGTAAGGCGGGAGTCGTTTAATGCGGGGAAAATCGTTATTCATGTGGACCTTCACTTGTTTGTTATCAGTAATCTTTTGAGTTTAATTGAAACATTTCGATTTAAAGATGAATCAAACAGTTTTTGCTGGACGTTCTGTCAACAGGCACAAAAAAACCTCCGACTCGCAGAGGTTTTCTTGGAAAGTTTTGGGTTAGAGGGCATCACTCGCAAAATCCGCCAGGCGGGATCTCTCGCCGCGCTGCATCGTGATGTGCCCCGAGTGCGGCCAGCCTTTGAAGCGGTCTACCACATAGGTCAGACCGGAGGACCCTTCCGTCAGGTAAGGTGTATCGATCTGAGCGATGTTGCCCAAGCAGACGATCTTGGTACCGGGACCGGCACGCGTGATCAGCGTCTTCATCTGTTTCGGCGTTAAGTTCTGAGCTTCGTCAATGATGACGAACTTATTCAGGAAGGTACGGCCGCGCATGAAGCTCATAGACTTAATGCGGATTCTGGAGCGAATCAAATCTTCAGAAGCTCTGCGACCCCAGTCGGATCCGTTGCCGCTGCCGCGGTTCAGAACTTCGAGGTTATCGTCAATGGCACCGAGCCACGGAGCCATCTTCTCTTCTTCCGTGCCCGGCAGGAATCCGATATCTTCGCCCACGGAAATGGTGGCACGCGTGATGATGATTTCGTTGAAGCGTCTCTGCTCCATCGTCTGGGTCAGACCTGCTGCCAGCGTGAGCAGCGTCTTACCGGTACCGGCTTGGCCGAGCAGCGTCACAAAGTCGATGTTCGGATCCATCAGGAGATTGAGCGCAAAGGCCTGCTCTCTGTTTCTGGCGTTAATGCCCCAAACCGTGTGCTTCGGATTGAGGTAGTCATCAATCAAACGCACGGTGGCGCGGTTGCCTTCGACCGACATGACCTGTGCATAGAACGGTGTGGCGCCTTCCTGTTCATACCAAATGAACTGGTTCACGAGGAAGCTCGGAACGAGAGACCCTTCGATCTGATACCAAGTACGACCGTCTTTCTGCCAAGACTTGAGGTTTCTGCCGTGTTCGTCCCAGAAGTTGGCTGGCAACTTGAGCGTTCCTGAGTAAAGGATGTCGCTGTCCTCGATCATCTTGTCGTTGTAATAATCTTCAGCGACAAGGTTGAGGGCGGCAGCCTTCAGACGCATGTTGATGTCTTTAGACACCAAGACGACGTCGCGGTCTTTGACGCTTTCCTTCAAGCCTTCCACCACGGAAAGAATCTGGTTGTCGGCTTTGCCCTGCGGCAGCATCGGAAGCTTCACGTCAAAGGGCTTGGTCTGAATGAACAGACGGCCAGTTGCTTCACCGTGGTTCAGTGTTTCAAGCGGAATGCCTTTGTCGATCGGGCCTTCCAAATTCTGCAGGATGCCGTCAAGCGTACGGCTGACCTGACGAGCGTTGCGGGCCACGTCGGTCATACCGCTCTTGTGGTTATCGAGCTCTTCGAGCGTCATCATCGGCAGATAGATATCGTGTTCCTGGAAGCGGAAGATACTCGTCGGATCGTGCAGCAGCACGTTGGTATCAAGCACATAAAGTTTGTTCTTGCCGTCGTGCTTGAGATTTTTGTTTCTTCTGTGTGCCAGCGTCGTTTCTTTGAGAACCTCTTTGGTTTCAACCGGCGCGGCGGCTTTAACTTCCTGCTTGGCTTCTTTAGCGGAAATCGGTTCAACGGTTGTTTTCGTGCGCAGAGTCTTCGCTGCTACAGCAGGTTTAGCTGCCGCCTTGGTTTTACGAGGCGCGCGGGCTGCTGTCGGTGCCGGCGCCTGTGTCGGCAGTTCGGCCGGAATGTCGGTGAGGACAGATCCCTTAGCGACCGGGGCTTTTGGTAATGGCATATGTGTTCCTTCGGGCTCTTCTTTAGAGGAGAGCGGCTTAAAAACCTATTCTTTCTTTGATGCTCGCCGTCTCAATCAAATTACGAGAGCCGCAATTACAATGCCGATCATTGTAAAGGCCAGTCCGAGTTTGATGACGATCCCGATCATCATTCCGAGCCATGTGGCAAAACCGACCTTACCGCTTTTGAGAAGGTCTCGATGATCAATAAATTCGCCGATGGCTGCGCCGAGCAGCGGCATAAAAATCAACCCCCATAAACCGGTGAAGATGCCGATAATGGTACCGATAAAGGATCCTAAAATGCCGAGTTTGGTTGCCCCGGCTTTCTGCGCGCCGAGCGTCTGTGCAATCCAGTCGACAATCAGACCGATAACGGTCAGCACGGCAAGAATCACCAGCGTCATCACGCTAATTTCGTTGTAATGATCGATGAATGCGGCCAGCCACGCACCTGCAAAGATGAGCGGGAGCCCCGGAATCATCGGGACGATAGTGCCTGCAAAGCCGATGACCATGAGGGCAGCGGCGATGACCCAAAGAATAATATCCAGCATTGATTAATAACCTGCGTGCATTTGTGCCGGTGTGGCTCTGCTGACAAAACGCGTATACATACCTTGGAAGATCAGATTCACGGTACCGGTCGGACCGCTTCGCTGCTTGGCGATAATTGCTTCGGCATCGCTCGGCGCATTGGAATCCACCGCCGGCATCGGCTGACCGTCTTCCCCCATGTCGTCCGTCTTCTGCTGATAAGCGACTTCACGGTACAGAAAGATGATGACGTCGGCGTCCTGTTCGATAGAGCCGGACTCTCGCAAGTCACTCATCAGCGGACGCTTGTTGGGACGGGTATCCACTTCACGCTTTAACTGAGAAAGCGCGATCACGGGAACCTTCAGTTCACGGGCAAGACCCTTGAGGCCGCGGGAAATTTCAGCAATTTCCTGGGCGCGGTTCGCGTCATTGCGTCCGCCGGATTCGCCGGACATCAGCTGGAGGTAGTCAACCACGATCAGACCGAGCTTGCCGCCTACACGGCTCATCAGCTGACGGGCGCGGCTGCGCAGATTCAAAATGGAAATACCGGCGGTATCGTCGATGAAGATCGGCGCTTTTTCCAGAGATTCGGCGGCGTCGTAGAATCCGCGCCAGTTTTCCAGATGACCGGTTTTGAGTTCTGACTGTGGAATTTCTCCCTTGGCGCTGAGGAGACGACCGGTAACTTCTTCGGCTGACATTTCCAGCGAGAAGACCCCGACAGGCAAGCCTTGATTGCTGCCGACGTGCAGCGCGATATTCAAAGCAAACGCGGTTTTACCCATGGCCGGACGACCGGCGATGATAATGAGCTGACCGTCATGCATACCGCTCGTCATGCGGTCGAGATCCGGGAAGCCCGTGCTAGTGCCGGAGACATTGCTCGGGTTGTCAATCTCGGAGAGTTCACGAAGATGATCCGTGTAATCGGCCAAAACCGCGTCGATTTTTTGGAAACCGCTGGACGAGCGGGACAAATCCTCACTGATGCGAAGGACTTTTGCCTGAGCTTCGTCCAACAAATCCTTGGCTTCGCGAGCGCCAGGATTCATGGAGTCATTGATGATGTCGTTACCGGTTGTAATTAAACGGCGGCGAATCGAACGGTCGCGAATAATTTCCGCGTAGCGCAGAACGTTAGCCGCACCCGGACTGTAATCCGCGAGTCGGTTGAGATATTCGAGGCCGCCGGTCTCTTTTTCGAGACCGCCCTCACGCAGGATGTCGTGGACCGTCAGAATATCGGCCGGCTTTCCCTGCGAGAGCAAGCGCTTAATGTTTTCGAAAATTAAGCGGTTTCCGTAGTCATAAAAGTCCTCCGAATCGATTTTTCCGCCGATCAAGTCGAACGTATTGTTATCGATCAGGAGTGCGCCCAAAACACCGTCTTCAGCCTCTTTTGAGTAAGGCGGAGTGCGGTATTGCTGGACTTCACGATCTTCGCTGCGAATATCGGGCATCGTATTTATGAACTTCCTTTTTTCCAAAAGCAGATGAGAAAACTATAGCTGAAAGAGCAGAGACATGAAAAAAAGAAGCCTCCCAAAAATGTGACATTTCTGAGAGGCATTTTGAAGACCGAAGTCTTCAGGAATTTCTTCCTCAATTAGGCTTCAGCAACAACCTGAACGTTGACATTAGCAACGATGTCGTGGTGCAGGTCGATCTGCAGCGGGTACTCGCCGACGGCTTTGATAGCACCCAGCGGTGTACGAACCTGGCTCTTGTGGATATCGTAACCAAGTTTTTCGAGGGCTTCGGCAACGTCCATGTTGGTCACAGAACCAAACAAACGACCGTCGACGCCGGCCTTGGAAGCGATAGTGATGGTCAGACCATCGATCTTGCCCTTGAGCTCTTCAGCCTTAGCAAGACGTTCAGCCTGAGCGCGTTCGAGTTCAGCCTTGTGGGCTTTGAATTCTTCGATCGCAGCTGCTGTAGCACGCTTAGCCTTCTTTGTCGGGATCAGGTAGTTACGAGCGAAACCGTCTTTAACTTTGACGACGTCGCCGAGCTGACCGACGTGAGGAATAGATTCAAGCAGAATGATTTGCATGTTGATTTCCCCCGATTACTGATTGTCGGTGTAAGCAAGAAGAGCAAGGAAGCGAGCACGCTTAATTGCTGTGTCGAGCTGACGCTGATAGTGAGCCTTCGTACCTGTCAGGCGAGCCGGCATAATCTTGCCGTTTTCCTGGATGAAGTCGCGAAGTGTGTCGATATCTTTGTAATCGATCTGGTCAACATGATCAACTGTGAAGCGGCAGAATTTTTTACGCTTGAAAAGCGCGTTCTGCTGATTAGGGTTACGAGGTCTACCCTTTCCTTTGGCACCAAAAGCCATGATTTACTCCTTTTCGAATTCCGTTATATGCAGGACAAGTTTGCGTGAACGCGCCGAAGATGTTGTCAGAAACCCTCTGAATTTCAAACGGCTTCCGAGCTCCACCTCATTGAGAGCCTTAGCAGCCGGACCGACTGCCGCCGCTTCTGCGGAAAAGCTCAGTTTTCTATCCGATCCGGCTTCTTGGACCACCGACATATGGCGGATGGCCAGGTCAAGAATGGGAACAGAAGCTAAGGTGTAGCGGATGACGTCTTTCTTTTCAAGAATTCCGTCCAGTTCGAACGAGTTCACCTCGCAGTCCTAAATTAAGCCTGGGCTTCAGCCGGGGCTTCTTCAGCAGCCTGAGGTGCGGGAGCAGCAGCTTCAGCAGCAGCGCTGGCAGCCTTACGGGCTTCTTCTTTCTCGACAGCCTTCATCATCGGAGAAGGTTCTGTCTCAGCCTTCTTCATTTTCACGGTGAGGTGACGAAGAACGGCGTCGTTGTAACGGAAATTGTTTTCGAGTTCTTCAAGAACTTCGGGGCCGCATTCGATGTTCATCAGAACATAGTGGGCTTTCACGAGTTTCTCGATCGGGTAAGCCAGCTGACGACGGCCCCAATCTTCGAGACGGTGAATCTTACCGCCGTGGCTTTCCACAGCAGCCTTGTAACGCTCAATCATCGCCGGAACCTGTTCGCTCTGATCAGGATGGACGATGAAGCAAATCTCATAGTGACGCATTGAACCTCCTTATGGGAAATAGTCGCCCGGAGCGTCTTCCGGTGTGACAAGGACTAGAAAGTGCGTGATTCTACACCACTTTCAGTAGAAAAAATCCTGATTACTAAATTAGTTACGAAAAACAAGTCGAGGAATAGCCTTAATGAAAATGAGATGCCTGCTTGCTTAGCCTATTACTCTACGAACATCCGGGTTGAATGGTGTGTGCTGCGTTTTCTACTATTCGAATCGACCTATTAGTTCTAATAGTTGAACCTTCCTTGAGTACTCCTGAAGAGAAATTATTTCTCCGGTGTTCGTTAATCGTTGCAAAAAACACATTGGCTACACCTGTCTTTCATGGAGAGCCGCTTTTCCCATCAGATAGGGCTCCGTGCCGGGATCTGTAGGAAAGGACTTGCAACAGATCAAAAAATCGAGGCCGTGATTTAGCACGACCTCTGACTTAGCAAACTTCAGATTCCGCTTAAGGCGGATACTGATCAGCCAACAGTACGCTGACGCACGGTTTCAAACAAACAAATACCGGCAGCAACGGAAACATTCAGACTTTCGACCGTTCCCAGCATCGGAATCTTCGCCAAGTCACTGCAGCGGCGGCGCGTCAATTGACGAAGACCGTCGCCTTCGGCGCCGAGTACCCAGCCGAAAGCGCCCTTTTGATCAAATTCATAAATGGTCTTTTGAGCTTCACCGGCTGTGCCGATGATCGGAACACCGGCGTCAACGAGCTCAACAATCGAACCCGCCAAATTCGTAACTCGCACAATCGGAACGGTTTCAGATGCGCCGGCGCTGGCCTTCACTGCCGCAGCCGTTAATGTGGCGGAGCGGTCTTTCGGCGTGATTACGGCAGATACTCCTGCCGCATCAGCGACACGGAGGCAGGCACCGAAATTGCGCGGATCGGTCACGCCGTCCAAAAGCAGTAGAAGCGGATTACCGGCGAGATTATCCATCAATGTGTCGAAGGACATGCCGATATCGATCGGTGCAGCTAAAGCAATCAAACCCTGATGCGGAACTTCATGAGAAAAGCCGTCCAGGCGATTGTTGTCGGCCTGCATCAAACGAATGCCGGCCTTTTCAATCTCTTCAATCATCCTGCGCATACGCTGATCGCGGCGCTTCGGATCATAGTAGACGATGCGAATCGACGAAGAGTCGCGTTTCATTCTCGAGGACACGGCATGGAAGCCGGCTAGGACTGTATCTTCTTTTTTCATGAGCGTTTCTTTGCAACAGACGGTGCTTTCTTCGTTTTTCTCGCTGCCGGCTTACGCGGTGCGGCAGAAGATTTTACGGTTTTCCTTTTGGCTTCGGTCTTCGGCCTGCTTTGACGATTCTTCGAAACCAAAGCGAATTCTATTCTTCTTGCGTCGAGATCGCAGCGGGCAACCTTAACAGTGAGCTCGTCGCCCAAGCGATAACGCAACCCGGAGTCTTCGCCGTAAATTTCATTGGACTTATCGTCAAAGACGAAGTAATCATCCCCAAGGCCGGAAATATGAATCGCGCCTTCGACATACAAGTCTTCAAGCGTCACAAAGATTGCAAAGGGACTTACACCCGAAATCACGCCTTTAAAGACCTGGCCGAGTTTCTTCTGCATATAGTTGCATTTCAGCCAAGCCATTACATCGTAACTGGCTTCATCGGCACGGCGTTCATGGGCAGAACACAGAAGGCCGAGCTTTTCCCACAAGTCGATATGCGCAACCTTCTTCTTGTCATCGGGTTTTGCCTTGCAGATGATTTCTCTTGTCTGAACCGGAACATCCGCTTCATTGGGTTCAACCAAAATCTTCGGCACGTATTTCCGGCGCCGTAAGATACCTCGGATAGCGCGATGCACCAGCAAGTCAGGATAACGGCGGATCGGTGAGGTGAAGTGCGTATAAGCGTCATAAGCCAGGCCGAAGTGACCGACGTTATGCGGGCTGTAGACGGCCTGCTGCATGGAGCGCAGCAAAATCGTCTGAATCATTGCCTTATCCGGACGATCAGCGATCGATTCCAGCACCTTGGCATAGTCTCCCGGAGTGGGGGAATCTCCGCCGGGCAGCGTCACGCCGAACGGCGCCAAAGTTGCCCTGGCTTTTTCCAGACGATCCTGGCTGGGCGGTTCATGGACACGGTAGAGACACGGAGCCTTATTCTTCTGCAGGAAGTCGGCTGCACAGGTGTTTGCCACCAGCATCATTTCCTCAATGAGGCGATGAGCGTCATTGCGTTCGCGCGGCAGAATCTGTTCGATCTTGCCCTGCTCATTGGCGACAATATAAGTTTCAACCGTCTCAAAATCCATCGCGCCGCGCAATTCACGGCTCTTGATCAGATTCTTGTAAAGATCATAGAGATCCTGGACGTTGCCAAGCACGTGTTCCATGACCTTGGCTTCAGGACCGTTCGGGTTGCAGAGTGCGGCCCAAACATTGTCATAAATCAGTCGTGCCGCCGAACGAATCACAGCTGGGTAGAACTGGTAGGCTTCTACCAATCCGTTGGCGCCAATGATCGCGTCGCACACCATGGTGCAGCGGTCAACCTGCGGATTCAAAGAACACAAGCCGTTAGAAAGCTCTTCCGGCAGCATCGGGATAACGCGTCTCGGGAAGTAGACACTCGTTGTTCTTAACTGAGCGTCCTTATCAATAGAGCAACCGGGTTTGACGTAATGAGAAACATCGGCAATGGCTACGAGCAGACGGAATTTGCCTTCTTCCACAGGTAAGCAGTAAACAGCATCGTCGAAGTCTTTGGCATCTGCGCCGTCAATCGTCACAAACGGAATATCACGGAGGTCTACTCTATCTCGAAGATCGGACTTCGTTACAGAGTCAGAGAAACGCTTAATTTCTTTCTTTGTTTCTTCGGAGAACTTGTAGGGAAGATCGAATTTACGAACCGCGATTTCTGTTTCCATTCCCGGCTCGTCGATCGTTCCCAAAATTTCGACTACGTGGCCGACAGGACTATTAGTGAGAAGGCCTTTATCTTCAAGTTCGGCCACGACGATCTGAGAAGGCGTTGCGCCTAAAGAGCGGCCCGGTGCAATTAAGATCGTTTTGCAAATTCTTGCGTCTTCAGGCACCACAATTCCGACGCCGCGTCTCAGTTCAAAGCGGCCGACAATGCGTTTTAACTTGCGATCGGCAAGTTCGACGATATCGGCTAAAACTCGACCCCTGTAGTCGGTTCCTGCTTCTCTAGCGACAACAATATCTCCGGGAAGAACTTTGGTCATTTCTTCCGGAGAGATGTACATATCGGGAACGTCTTCTTCGCAAATCAGGAATCCGAATCCGTCACGGTGTCCCTGCACCACGCCGGTATGAAGTTTGGCAGAAGAGGTCAGGAGAACAATGTCTTCCCGATTCGTAAAGATTCTTCCTGCCTCTTTCAATTTATTGAAAGCGCGATCAAAGACCTCAGAGGAGATGCCCTTATGAGAAAGCATCACATACTCTTTCAGGTCGTCCATTTCCATCGGGAATCCGGCCGTCCTCAATTCCCGTTCAATTGCCTTTTCAGCCGCTTCCACTCCGGCAGCCAGGATGGCACGCTGCGGCTTAGCAGAAGTCAACGCAGACTTCTGTGTGGTTTTATTCTTCGCAGTAATTTTGAGCCTCAACTAATTAATGTTGATCCTATTTATGCTGGATTGTAATTGCTGAGGTTGCTAACAAAGTCCTAAGATCGCTCAGAGTGGAGATATTTGATTTCGGCCTTCAGGTACTAAAAATATCAATCCAAATTAAGCACATCCAGCATTCCGAGTCCGCGGAACTGGGGAAGAAGCAGAATTAACAGAACAACAATCAAAAGAAAGACCAGTCCGTAGGCAAACTGATGATCCGTTAACTGCCTGAAGAAACGGTATTGGCCTCCCGACGGATTCTGTTCATAGCGGTAGCCTGAGACTTGGAAGTTTTCAGGGAGCTCTGTTTCCCAGTAATAATCGTTCAGACGATATTCATTCCAAACTTTGGGATCTTTTTGACTTCCGAAAGTATCCAGATCTCCGGGCCTTCGAAGATCTCTCAGATAAATCGGACGACGCTCAATGATTTCCTCTCTTTTACGAAAGCGGATGCCCTGTTCATCCAAAAGCTTCTCGTAAGCCAAATCATGTTTCTTCTGCAGATTGGCGAGAAAACGATAAGCTTTTTCGTCCGCTTGGTATTGGCTATCAGCCTCAATCGTGAAGCATTGGTTTTCCAGATAAACCGATTCGTAATAGGGAATCGGATAAAACTCGGTCGACGAAATAGCCTTAGGGACGCAATAACGAAAAAGCACAGAAACACCGCATGGAAAATTGAAGTTGAATCAAGACCGGCTGTATTGCCGCCTGAACTTGAAAAAGGATTCTAACGACAAAGCGTCGGCTTAAGAAATGTTTCTGCCGACTGCGCCTTTGGCACAAAAAGACGGCTCCTTTGCCTATTTTTATCTATGTGAAATCGGTTCGCCTAGAACGAGACGCAGGAAAATTCGGGTCTCGGTGCCGGTTTGGCTCAGCGTTTCTAACGTAGAAACAGCGTGATAAGTGATTTTTGCCTTGGAGACTTCTCAGTCTTCAAGGCTTTTTAGTATTTCAGATCAGAAAAAAGTACGATCAAGCAGGATTACTTTCGAAAAAGATTTGCTCAGACAAAGTTTTGGGGTAGTTGTAGGTATCCGCTTCATCCATACATCCTCTCAGCCAGCGGTAGTACGGTCCAAAAGCTCGGGACTCACGAGTACGAATTCTCAGTCTCGCTCCCATTTTTTCTCCCGAACCCAGTTATGAAGTACTTTGTCGAGCCAAACCGAAGAGCAGTTAGTGACCAGAACCTGATATTTTCTCGTCAAAGGAACCGGCATTCGAATCATCTTTCGGCCTTCTCTGTTAAAAACCTTGTGCCGAAGTTGAGCGCCCAAGTCGAAGTAAATGCCTTTAGCTTGTCTTCCTTACTCAATAGCGATAAACAGCAGACGCCCACTCGATCAGAGAGACTGGCAAGTTCAAACTGAACTTGCAGCAGTTCGTTGATTAGACTGTCTTGCTTGGCGAGTTCCGCCAAAATATTCCGCGGAACATAAGCGACTTCGGCATTTGTGATCGCTAAGTAGTGTCCGGCTCGGGCCGTCAGGAGAAGAAATTCAAGTTACCGGCCGCCAAATGACCAGGTGTGGAAAGCGCAATTGCAGGACTGTCTCCTTTTGTTGAGCCGATCGCACGAGCAGTCACGCCTCTAGTAGCGAGGACCACGTGGTCAACACGTTCACCCGGAGAAAATACTCTTTCTTCTTTCAGCGTTTTGGAAAGACCTAATCTCAAGAAAATCCTCACCAGCACCGGATGAAGGCGATGATGGATCCAAGGCATTACCGGAACTTTAGAAAAAATGGCTCCTGTCGAGTTCGCATTGTTTTTACCTTGAACAATCGATACGTACCAATTTTGAGTGAACCTTGCCATAAGCTCTTTCCAACTAACCTTAGTAACGTGAACCATGCAGAAGCTAGGCAATCATCGAAGGGATGATTAATTTTCACCCTAAGGAATTCCTACGATTCGTCAATAATGGAACGCGTTTTTACCGTAATTAACCCCAAATTAAGTTAAGGATTTGCGTAAAAAGGCTATTAACCTCTCCAAATACTCATGAATTATCGAGAACTAAAAGTCAAATCTGAAACCGTCTCTTTAGAAAGAACGGAAGCATCGAGCGCTTTAGGTCGCGCAAATAGAATTGAAAGTGAGAATTTAAACTAACCACGCAACCCGCTAATGAAATGAAGGCTCGGATAGTTCTAGGGATTTTTGGGACAAAGAAAAACCCCGCAAATCTACGAGGTCTTAAGAATTAGGTCTGGTGCCCGGGACTGGACTCGAACCAGCACGCCCGTGAAGGCGCTAGCACCTGAAGCTAGTGCGTCTACCAATTTCGCCACCCGGGCAACAGAGAAATGAAATTTTACCTATAAGATTCGATTTTTGCAAACACCTATATAGACTCTATTTGTAATAAATTATTTCAAATGAGCTTCGATTTCAATTTATCGGTCCCGGAGAATGCGAAGGGCAAAAAGAAAACCTCGCGAATCTGCGAGGTCTCAGGAATAAATCTGGTGCCCGGGAATGGATTCGAACCAGCACGCCCGCGAAGAGTGCGTCTACCAATTTCGCCACCCGGGCACAGTAAGCCGCAAAATTATTTATCCTCAAGGCAAACGGTTTTCAAGGCCCTGTCACACCATCATTATTCGGGTTTTCTTTTTCCCTCTACTTTGGCTACCAGCTGTCCGAGGCGCATTGTGTCGTACTCTTCGAACGGCTGGTGAATCCAAGGATTATCTCCGAGATATTCGACATAGTAGTCAGGTTCAACCTGAGAGCAGCCTTTCCACCACAAAACAGCAGTGCGAACTTCGGTCACGCCCGGATAGTTGTTCTGAAGGTGCTCAACAACCTTCTTCAAAGTCAGTCCGGAATCGACCAAGTCGTCGACCAATAGCACTCTTCCTTTGAGAGAGTCAGGACGGCTGGAAGCAATGTACTTACCGATGTCCAAACTTCCCTGAATCGTGCCGGCAGCTTCTCTATAGGAGCTGGTCGACAAAATGTTCAGCGGCATATCGAAAATTCTAGAGAGGATGTCTCCGGGGCGAAGGCCGCCTCGAGCTAAGCAAAGCAAAGAATCAAACTTCCAGCCGCTGTCATAGACATTAAAAGCCAGAGTCTCAATAAGGCGGCGATATTCTTCCCAAGAAACGTGAAGATCTTTCATTCCTATTCCTAATTATTCAAACGGGTTATGAAGCAAAATTGTCTGAGCACGATCCGGGCCGGTAGAAACAACTGCGATCGGGCAGCCGGCAACTTCGGACAGACGAGTTAAATACTTCTGAGCGTTAACGGGCAAATCTTCCCACTTTGTAATACCAAAAGTCGGTTCTTTCCAGCCGGGGAAGTCTTCGTAAATGACTTTGCACTGAGCAACTTCTTCAGCGCCGACAGGCATGATGTCGATCCTTTCGCCCTTGTATTCGTAGCCGACGCCCAAACGAACGGTTTCAAAGCCATCCAAAACGTCGAGCTTCATCACAGCCAGACCGCTTAAGCCGTTCCATTCAACAGCGCGGCGAAGAGCAGCACCGTCGAACCAGCCGCAGCGGCGGGGACGACCGGTCACTGCACCGAATTCATTTCCTTTCTTAGCAATGGTCTTGCCGACTTCATCAAAGAGTTCGGTCGGGAAAGGACCTGAACCGACGCGTGTGCAGTAAGCCTTCGTGATACCAAGGATGTAATTGAGTTTCTGAGGGCCGACACCGGATCCGGGGCTGGCAAAGCCTGCAACGGTGTTGCTGGAAGTGACGAACGGATAAGTTCCGTGGTCGATGTCGAGCATGGTTCCCTGAGCTCCTTCGTACAGGAACTGTTCGCCTTCCTTCATCTTAGTGTTGAGAATGTGAGAAATGTCGCGAATCTTCGGAACAATTCTCGGAGCCATTGCCAGCGTATCTTCGATCATCTTTTCGACGTCGACAGGTTCGCTGTTGTAATAGTTCGCCAGCAGGAAGTTGATGAGCTTGCAGTTTTCACGAACTTTTTCTGCAAAGACTTTCGGTTCTGCCAAGTCTCTGACATGGACAGCGCGGCGAGCGATCTTGTCTTCGTAGGCCGGCCCGATGCCACGGCCGGTCGTACCGATTTTCTTATCGCCTAAGGCGTTTTCACGAGCGTGGTCGAGCGCGATGTGGTACGGGAGAACCAGCGGACACTGACCGGAGACAAAAATACGATCTTCGGCATCCATTCCGTGAGCCTTCAGGTCGTCGATTTCCTTCAGCATTGCTTCGGGGCTAACAACTGCACCGTTACCGATGTAGCACTTGACGTGAGGATGCATAACACCGGAGGGGATCAAACGAAGAACCGTTTTCTGGCCGTTGATCACGAGTGTGTGGCCTGCATTGTGGCCGCCGTTGAAACGGACAACGCCTTGTACACTTTCGGTGAGCCAGTCAACGATCTTGCCTTTGCCTTCGTCGCCCCACTGAGCGCCGACAACGACTACATTTTTACTCATTTCATCCTCTTAAAAAATTAACGGTTCGACGTACGGGCCGCTACCGTCCAAACACCATTGATACAAACTAATTCTTCATCCAAGCGGAAAGATTCTTCCAGCGAAGCAACATTGTCTTCAGGCAGTTTTTCAATCACGATGTCGCCGTTTTCGCGAAGTTCACGAATGCGGGACTGCAGGGCGGCATCGTCCAGCCTGTTGGGCGCCAAGATCGCATAAGGACGCTTTGTGTCCATCACGGCGATAATCTCGCGCAGGTATAACGTAAAACCGACCGCGGGACGTTTGCGTCCGAAACGCTCACCGATATCATCGTAACGACCGCCGCGCAGAATCGGCTGATAACGGCCGGGAATATTGACGCTGAAAGTCACGCCGGTGTGATAGTTGTAACCGGCAACGTCAGCGAAATCATAGCTGACGATATCTGCGCCGGATTCACGACCGAGTCTGCGGACGCTTTCCAGAATTTCCGGAATTTCCGGATAATCGGAAAATTCTTCGATAACTTGATTGAGAACGTCTTCCGAACCGAAGAGCATCGTCAGGCGAATTAAATCATCAACGGTTTTCTCTTTAAGAACACCTCTGAGCTCCTCAAGTGCAGAGCGGTCCTTATGACTCAAAGCAAAGAGAATTTGGTCCTGAACAACTTCACTTACAGGATCACTGTCCAGAATTGCCTTGACCACACCGGTGTGGCCTAAATCTAAGAAAATATTTTCAAGACCGAATTGACGCAGAGACTCAATTCCCAAACAGATCACTTCACGTTCGCTTTCCACACTGGAAGAGCCGAACATTTCAACACCGGCCAAGTACGGCTGGCGCGAAGCAAGAGGATGCAGAGGACGTGCATGGAGAACGCTTCCAACATAGCAGAGGCGGGATACACCCGAACGATTGAGAATGTGAGCATCGATTCGAGCAACCTGCGGCGTCATATCGGCGCGGATGCCCATCGTCTTTCCAGTTACCTGGTCGACGATTTTAAAAGTTCTGAGATCCAGATCTCCGCCCGTTCCTGTCAGAAGAGAGTCAACGTACTCCACCAGAGGAGGACGGACGACTTCAAAACCGTGGCTTGTCACCAGTTTTAGGAAAGAACTTCTAAGATGCTCTATGGCCCTCGCCTCTCGTGGAAGCATATCCGCGATATTTTCAGGTAGCAGCCATACTGACATAAAGATCCTTTCTAAAAAAGCAATGAACCGGCCCAAACGAGCACCAGCCCTAAGACTACACTTTCTAACCCGATATAACGGATTTTCTCGCTAGGAAATCGTGAGATAAATCTCACGGCGCGCTTCCATAAATCAGGAGCCAACATAGGTAAAAGGCCTTCAAGTACAAAGCAGAAACCCAGTACGTACAAGAAGGCCTTCATGATTTAGATCACAAAAAATTTATGGTTGTTTATTGGCTTGAGCTTCACCGCGGGAATTCTTGAGATAGTCGAAGAATTCGCTGCTCGGATCCACCACCATCATGTCCTGAGGTTTATTGAAGGACTGGCGATAAGCATCCAGTGAACGGTAGAACTTCGCAAACTCCGGATCTTTGCTAAATGCTTTGGCGTAAAGTTCGTTAGCTTGAGCGTCGCCGGAACCTTTAATGTTCTGAGCGTCACGATAAGCTTCGGCCAAAACAACGGTTCTTTGACGATCGGCGTCAGCCTTGATCTTTTCGGCTTCAGCAGCACCCTTGGAGCGTTCTTCGCTGGCAACGCGCTTACGTTCGGCTTCCATGCGGCGATAGACAGACTCAGAAATTTCCGGTGTGAAATCAACTCGCTTGAGTCGGACGTCAACAACTTCAATACCTAAGTCGGAAACGCGCTTCTGGAGCGCTTCAGAGATTTCTGCCATTGCGCGTGCTCTGTCGCTGGACGTGATGTCGTTTACCGTGCGGCGGTTTACAACCTGGTTGAGCACGTCACGAAGCAGCGCAGACATACGGTCGTCCGCAGCGCGCTCGCTGCCCTGGAAGGAAACCCAGTAGCGGCGCGGATCATTGATACGCCACTTGACATAGGAATCAATCATCAGGTTCTTCTTCTCGCTGGTTTGAACCAAGTCCGCTGCGGGCGTGTCGATTGTGAGAATACGTTTGTCCAAATAGACAACATTCTGAAGCGGTGACGGCAGTTTGACATGCAGACCCGGTGTAGAAACAACGCTCTTTAATTCACCGAGCATGAAGACTAAGGCGTACTCACGCTCGTTGACCGTGTAAAGGCAGGTTCTCGCGAGCAAGGCGCCAAAAAGAATAACAATAACTAAGGAAAGTAATTTTTTCATCTTTCTGTCCTTATCTCAAAGTGCGGGATAAAAGACGGGAAGTAGGCTGACTCGCGTCCGGTGTTAAAGGCGGCTGATCTCCGCCGGGCAGATTATGCGTCTGCTGGGCAGATGAAGCAGGAACGTTCGGCTGCACAGGTGCGGCCGCAGCTGCAGGCGCCGGTGCCGGAGCAGCTCGTTTAGCCAACTGATCCAACGGCAGGTACAACAGGTTATTGGAAGACTTATTGTCAACCATTACCTTGGTCGTGTTGTTGAAGATCTGCTGCATGGTGTCCACGTACATACGGTCGCGGGTCACCTTCGGAGCTTTCTCATACTGTGCGTAGACCTGATTGAAGCGGTTTGCGTCACCTTCGGCTTGAGAGACAACACGAGACTTGTAAGCTTCAGCCTCCTGACGAAGTCGTTCTGCCAGACCGCGGGCCTTAGGCACAACATCGTTGGCGTAAGCCTCTCCTTCATTAATCTGGCGTTCTCGGTCCTGACCGGCCTTAACGGCATCATTGAAAGCGGCCTGAACTTGTTCAGGCGGCTGAGCATTCTGAATGGCGACGGACAGAACCTGAATACCTGAGTGGTAGCGGTCCAGCATTTCCTGCATCAGCTTTTTAACTTCTTCTGCAATTTCCTGCTTGGACTCGAACAAAACGCTGTCCATCTTCTTGCGGCCGACCACTTCGCGCATGGCGGACTCGGCAGTCTGAACAACTGCACCCATCGGATCGCGGGTGCGGAACAAGAACTCTTCAGCGCCGTTGCCCTGCTTAATTCGATACTGAACATTGAACATCACGTCAACAATGTTCTCGTCGTCGGTCAGCATGAGCGCTTCTTTAAGACGCTGTGTACCGCCTCTCAAACCGATTTCAGCCTTACGGACGGAAGAAACGTCGACCAAAGCAACGTCCTGAATCGGATAAGGCAGGTGCCAGCGGAAACCGGCGTTGGTACTTTCGGTGTAGCGGCCGAAAGTCGTCACGACGCCGTTCTGACCTTCCGGAACAATGTAGAAACCGGAAGCGAGCCAAGCGGCCAAAGCGATAACAATGGCGGAAACAGCCATTCCGCCGGAGAATGAAGACGGAACTTTAAACTGCGGGAAAGAGTTTCCGCCGCCGTTTCCATTGCCGCCGCCATTGCCGAACGAATTCTGCTGATTTTTGAATTCGTGGTCTTTGCGCAACGGGGGTTCGTCGAAGTCGTAGTCTTCGTTTTTCTGATTTTGTGTCTGAGAAGAAGCTGACGGCTCTTCTTTCTGAGCATTGCGATTTTGATTGCCTTTGGTGCCCAACATCGAGTTCAGACGATCGTTGAACTGTTTCCAAAGCTCTTCTAAATCTCCGTCATTGTTGTTCTGAGCAAAGCGTCCAGGCATTTCGTTTTTGCTCGGTTCAGCTTTTCTCGGTTCTTCATCAGTCTCTTTGGGAGGCTCTTTGATTTCGTTTTCTTTCTGGGAGGAATCATCCTCCGAGCCTTTTCGGCCCCAACGGGGGTCATTAAGCGACATTGTCGAATATTTCCTTAAAAATCACAGGACATAGGGAACTTGTCCGAGTGAGTTAGACAAGAGAGCAGAGAATTTTAGCACTTGAAAAATAATAATATTTTTAAGATTAAAGACTTATTACATTTAACAAAGAGCTAATCGCGGCCGATCTTTTTCAAAGAAGGCCCCGAAGGAATTACCGCTCAAATTCAGCGAGCCAGTCCTCATTATCGGGAGCCTCTTGGGGCTCTTCCGGCTCTTTTTCTGCTATTTGACGAATGGCGTCTTTGAGAAGATCGATGCCCTCACCGTTTGCGGCGCTGATACCGACAGCTTTCGGCGTTCCGTCCTCGGCACAAGTGATAAACGGACTCCTGCCTTCCAGGTCGATCTTATTGAAAACCAGCAGCTGCGGAATATCTTTAGCGCCGATTTCTTCTAAGACTTTATTGACTTCCGTCATCTGTTCTTCTCTGGCCGGCGTCGAGGAGTCGACGACATGGAGCAGAAGGTCTGCCTGGGCCGCTTCGTCCAGTGTCGATTTAAAAGCCTCAATCAGCTGGTGCGGCAATCCGCGGATAAAGCCCACGGTGTCACTTAAGACGACTTCCACATCTCCGCCGACAAAGCATCTGCGGGCGGTCGTATCCAACGTTGCAAACAACTGGTCGGCCGCGTAAACACCGCCTCGAGTCAGACGATTAAAGAGCGTTGACTTACCAGCATTGGTATAGCCGACCAGTGCGACAGTCAGCACCTCGCCTCTTTGACGAGATTTGCGCTGAGTATTGCGTTGGCGCTCAAGTTTCTTAAGCTGTTCTCTTAACGCTTTGACGCGCGTCGCGATCATTCGACGGTCAAGTTCGATCTGCTTTTCACCAGGACCGCCGGTCTTGGACAAACCGCCTCTCTGGCGTTCCAAGTGCGTCCAGCCTCTGACCAAACGTGTCGACAAGTGAGTCAGTCGAGCAAGTTCGACCTGCAGGCGGCCTTCTCTGGTCTTTGCCCTTTGGCGGAAAATTTCCAGAATCAGATTGGTCCGATCAAGGACTTCAATTCCGACGGCTTTTTCGATGTTGCGCTGCTGCGCGGGAGATAAAGCGACATCAAAAATCAGCGCCTTTGCCCCGTTAGCAAGCGCTTCACTTTTAATTTCTTCGATTTTGCCGCTTCCGAGGAAAGTTTTAGGGTCCGGACGATCGCGTTTTGCTTCAGTCAGACCTGCAACTTGGAAGCCGCAGGATGTCGCTAATTCTGATAATTCAAGTGCCGCGTCTCGATGAATTTCGCGGCCCACAATGACAGAGACGAGCCACACCTTTCCGGGTGTCTCGTCTCCCTTTTGATATTGATAATCCACTATACGGTTTCTGCTTCTTCAGTTCCCTGCTGTTCATTGCCCAGCGGTACGGCGCGAGCCGGAACAACAGTGCTAATAGCGTGTTTATAAACCATCTGAGTTACGGTGTTGCGAAGCAGAACGACATACTGGTCGAAAGATTCGATCTGTCCCTGCAGTTTGATACCGTTCACCAAATAGATGGAAACAGGGATACGTCCCTTACGAAGACTGTTTAAGAATGGGTCTTGTAACAATTGCCCTTTTGTCATTGTTTTTCTCCAAACGGAAATTTCCGCTCATAAATCTGAATAAATTCTAGCTGCGGCACACCGAAATTGTTCTTTGTATTAATCATTTTGGGCGCACATTTAATTCTTCTGCACTTCTATGATCGAAGGACTCTTGTTGGGCGACAACCCCCTTGTGGAGCTGTGTTTCCGCAGCAGATTCTCTTACTACAGTAACTATTTTAGCTGTAAATGCCGTCAGGAAAGATCATTGTTAATGCTTATTTGAGGCACAGAACGGGCAGCGTCCTTCAATCGCGGCTCCTTATAAAAATTCCCGCACTCGGCGGGAATTCTTCGATTAGGCCTTTTGGGCGTAGGGATTCTTGTTCGTTCTAAATTCGATTCGGAGCGGTGTGCCCTCGAGTTTGAATTTATCTCTGAACCAGCCTTCCAGATATCGACGGTAGCTTTCCGGAACATCCTGAAGCGCGTTTCCGTGAACCACGATAACGGGAGGATTCTGACCGCCCTGGTGTGCATATCTCATCTTCGGACGTCCTCCGCTGGCTCTCGGCGGCAGCTGACGAGTCGTGGCTTCGATCAAAGCGCGTGTCAGCTTCGGTGTAGAGAGCTTCATAAACGCAGCGGTATGGGCATCGTTGACTGCGTTGAGCAGGTGATGCAGACCGCGTTTTTCCAACGCGGAGATATAAACAATCTTGGCCCAGCGCAGGAAGTGCAGCTTGCGTTCAAGTTCTTCCTTCACGCGGCGTCTTTCGTAATCGTCCAAGCTGTCCCACTTGTTGACACCGACCACCAAGGCACGACCGCTTTCGAGAATGTAGCCCGCAATGTTGGCATCCTGTTCGGCAATACCGGCGTGCGCATCGAGAAGAAGCACAACCACGTTGGAGCTTTCGATTGCCTGAAGCGTTTTAATCACAGAGAACTTTTCGATTGCCTCAAACACTTTGCCTTTACGGCGAAGGCCGGCGGTATCGATCAGGGTGTAATCACGATCTTTATATTGGAACTCGACCTCGATCGCATCGCGAGTGGTTCCGGGCATGTCAAAAGCAATCAGACGATCTTCACCGATCAGAGCATTGATCAGCGTGCTCTTACCTGCGTTCGGACGGCCCGCAATGGCAACTTTAATCTTATGTTTGAAATCCTCTTCCTCATCGATTTCCTTTTCGGTCGGGAAAGGTTCCAAAACAAGGTCCATCAAGGCTTTGACCCCTTCGCCGTGGGCGGCGGAGATGGTGTAAGGCTCGCCCAAGGCCAGTTCATAGAACTCGGCCTTAGCCGTTTCCGTTAAACCTTCGGCCTTATTGACGACGAGATAGGTCTTCTTACCGGACTCGCGCAAATTCTGGGCAATTCGCTGATCCTGCGGCGTTAAGCCGGCGCGTCCGTCCACTAAGAACAAGACGACGTCAGATTCGGTAATCGCCAACTGCGCCTGTCCGGTCATCTTTTTGACGATGCCTTCGGTGCGGATCGGTTCAAAACCGCCCGTATCGATGACTAAGTAAGGTTTATCGCCGATACGACCGTCGCCGTAATGACGATCTCGGGTCAGACCCGGGAAGTCTGCCACTAAAGCGTCTCTCGAACGCGTCAGGCGATTAAACAAGGTCGACTTTCCGACATTCGGACGACCAACAAGCGCAATGACTGGAACCATAATTCTTATCTATTCGACAAATAAGCAACGTCGCCTTTACTGGTTTGGAAAATAGCGCCTGCACTAAAAGGCTGTGCCTGCGTTACGATCGGACCGCTCAAACGAACACGCGCCATTTCTTCACCGGTTCTCGGCGAAAGGAAATGAACATAACCGTCTTCATCACCGACAGCCACGGCGCCCGGGAATACGACCGGCGCGGAAAGTCCGCGGTAGAGCATGGTCTTATTGGACCAGCGCTGTTCTCCGCTTTCGCGGTAGAAGGCCTGGACTTCTCCGTTGACGCTGACGGCATAAACGTTGTCTTCGTCAATGGCAGGACCTGCGACGGCATCAATCTTTTGCGTCCATCTCGTCTGTCCGTTGGTGCTGTCCACACAAGTTACAGCGCCCTGGAAGGCGGCGGCGCAAACTAAGTTGTCGCTGAAGGCCGGCGCCCCGACAACGTCAACCAAACGTTCGACTTCGGTCACGCCTTTCGCTTGGGCGACTTGGAATTCAAACATCGGTTTTCCGGAGGCAATATCCAAAATCACGATATGGCCGTTCGGCTGTCCGACTAACAAAAAGTTATCATGAGCCAGCATTCTTGTGGGTAAACGAACCGTCAAAGCGGGCTGACTTCTCTGATAAGTCCACTGCAGTTCGCCGGAGGAAACTTCAAAAGCAGAGACTCGGGTATCCATCGTGCGGGCGATCACTAGGCCGTGAGAAACCACGGGAGGAGAAGCCAGCTCCGTTGTCAGTTTCTTTTCCCAGCTGACCTTGCCTTCGGCATCCACAACTTCCAGATTGCCGTCCCAAAGACCGACAGCTGTAACGTAGCCGTCAGAGCCGACACCCCCGGTAATCGGGCTGTTAAAAGAAACGGACCATTCGGTTTCACCAGTCCTGGCATTTAAACGAGTCAGCGTCTTTCCGCCGGCTGCAAACACCATATCGTCATATACCGCGGGAACTAAGAAGCCTTCGGCAGAGGAAAGTCCTTTGGACCAAACCTCGGTGACTTCCATGCTCGGTGTAAATTTCACCAGCGGCATGGGTTCATGTTTAGGACTGGAACAAGCCGAAAGCAGAACTGCTGCAGCGACTGCGGCCGCAATCTTGAGTTTTGTACTCATGAATTATTCCTTGGGTAAAGAATTTAATTTGATTTCGATGACGCCGACCAGCGGATTGGTCATAGGCGCATGACGCAAGGCGTCTTCCCAGCTTTTACGAGCAGCGGCAACATCGCCTTTGGCGAGATAGAGGTCGCCCATACGGTCATAAACAGGAACTTCTTCGCCTTTAGCGTCTTTAACTGCATTGAGAACAGTCAGGCCCTGATCATATTTTCCTTCATCAAGATAAACACCAGCCAGACGGACAGAAGCGAGCGGCTTGAGTTCGGGATACTTGTCGGAATCAACGATCCACTTGAGTGCTTTTTCTGCTTCGGCATACTTACCGGCGGTTTCCGCATTATGCGCAGCAAGCAGAGCCCCCATTCCGGCGTACGTCGTCGAAGCATAGCTTTCGTGCAGACGGCCGGCGATTGCCTGAACGCGAGCCTCATCCTTCATATTGCTTGCCTGAATCATCTGTGCGTACAGAACACCGGCATCCGTCGATTCTTTCATCTGATACCAGCGCCAGCCCTGAAAACCGGCGGCGCATAAGCAGGCGACCGTCACGACGGTCAAAATTAAGTTACCCCATTTCTCCCACCAAGCCTTAATCTCGGCAAGGGACTCTTGTTCTTCTAAGTCATAGGCCATGTAATGTATCTCCCGGTCTATTTAAAGGTTCTAAATTCAATTTCTAAAAAAAGAAGTAAACGTAAGGGGACGCCGGTCCCCTCTTCTTTTTAAACGTGCTGGCCGAGTAACGAGACCGCTTCGTCGATCGTAAGCGTCTTCTGTTCACCGTAACCTTCAAGGTTTTCACGAAGTGCTTTGAGGCCGACCTTTCCGGCCGCCGCTTCGTCGGCTCCGATCACCAATGCATAAAGAGCTCCTGAAGCATCGGCGCGCTTCATCTGGTTGCCGAACTTCATGCTGCCGCTGTGGATGATCGTCGCGATATCAGCATCTCTGAGTCTTTCAGCTGCAGACAGTGCGTTAAGGTAAAGCGCCTTGTCCCAAACGACGTAAACGTCGCATTCTCTGGATTCGGGCTTAACGCCGCATTCCTTCATGAGTTCAAGCACGCGTTCAATGCCCATGGCAAAACCGCAGGCCGGAGCATCGCGTCCGCCCAGCATTCCGATGAGCGGGTCGTAGCGGCCGCCCCCGCAGATTGTGCCCTGAGCACCGAGTTTATCGGTCACCCATTCAAAGACCGTGAGGTTGTAATAGTCCAAACCGCGGACCAGTCTCGGATTGACAACATAGTCGATACCTTCGGCTTTCAAAATTGCTTCCAGGTCTGCAAGGAACTGTTTAGATTCTTCGCCTAAGGAGTCATAGAGCTTCGGCGCATTATTGACCAAGTCCTGCATGTCGGGGTTCTTGGTGTCGAGAATGCGCAGCGGGTTGGAATAAAGACGACGAGAAGCGTCTTCGTCCAGAATATCTTTGTGAGCCTCGAAGTATTGGATCAATACTTCTCTATAGGCTTTGCGGTCTTCAAGCTGGCCTAAGCAGTTGAGTTCAAGGCGAACCGGAGCAATTCCGAGGCGCTTCCAGAGGCGGTTAAGCATCAGCAGCTGTTCGGCATCCGTATCCGGGCCTTTGAAACCCATGGCTTCCATGCCGAACTGATGGAACTGACGATAACGTCCTCTCTGGGGGCGTTCGTGACGGAACATCGGGCCCATGTACCAAAGACGCTTCGGTCCTTCATAAAGAAGATTGTGTTCAATACAGGCACGTACGACAGAGGCCGTGTTTTCCGGACGCAGAGAAAGCTCGTCGCCGTTTAAGGAATCGACGAAGGAATACATTTCCTTTTCAACGATATCAGTCACTTCGCCGATACCGCGTTTAAACAGACGAGTCTGTTCGACGATCGGAGTACGAATGTGCTGATAACCGTAAAGTTTCGCCAGAGAGGAAGCTTCTTTTTCAAAGAAGTGCCAAAGAGGGGCATCTTCCGGCAGCATGTCGCTCATGCCGCGAATTGCCTGAATCTTTTCAATCGCCATTATTGTTCCTTAGCATTTTGGTAATTTTTCTGAACGTACTCTTCGATGAGCGAATGGAATTCTTCGCTCATCTTCGGCCCTTTCAAAGACCCCCATTTCTTACCGTCGATAAAGACGGGAGAAACCGGCGCCTCGCCTGAGCCCGGCAGAGAAATACCGATGTTTGCATGACGGCTCTCTCCAGGGCCGTTCACGACACAGCCCATCACCGCCACATTCATGTTTTCAACACCCGGATTATGCTTGCGCCAATCCGGCATTCTCAACTTAATAAAATCCTGAGTTTCCTTTGCCAGCTCCTGGAAGAGGCAGCTGGTCGTGCGTCCGCAGCCCGGGCAGGAAACAACCTGAGGCGTGAAGTTCCTCATCCCGAGAGCCTGCAGGATCTCGCACGCAAGTTCGACTTCCGCTGTACGAGACTGGCTCGGTTCCGGTGTCAGCGAAACACGGATCGTATCTCCGATATTTTCCAGCAGGAGCACGGAGAGTGCAGCGGTCGTAGAAACCGTACCTTTAAGTCCCATTCCGGCCTCGGTCAAACCGAGATGCAGAGGATAAGCACAGCGAGCCTCGAGCTCACGGTAAACGGCGATCAAATCCTTGACACCGCTCACTTTCGCGGAAATAGCTACCTGAGAGGGCTTCATACCGAGCTCAACAGCTCGATCCGCATTTTCAACCGCGCTTCTTACTAAGGCCTCACGAAGTACTTCTTTTGCGTCGAGCGGATTCTCGAGCTTTTGATTTTCCGACATCATGCGGGCCAAAAGATCTTGGTCGAGCGAGCCCCAGTTGACGCCGATTCGAACGGGCTTGTCATACTTCTTCGCGAGCTCAATCATTGTGCGGAAATTTTCTTCCTGCTTGTCGCCTTTTCCGACGTTGCCGGGATTGATTCGATACTTAGAAAGCGCCTCGGCGCATTCGGGATATTCGGTCAGCAGTTTGTGGCCGTTGTAATGAAAGTCGCCTACCAGCGGAACAAAGCAGCCTGCTTCATCCAGCCTCCTGCGAATTTCAGGGATCGCTTTTGCAGCTGCCGGAGTGTTGACCGTAAGACGAACAAGCTCGCTTCCTGCCTGAGCGAGCTCTAAAACTTGTTTGGTCGAGGATTCGACATCGGCCGTATCCGTGTTCGTCATGGACTGGATCACTACGGGGCGGCCGGCGCCGATCTCAACGATATTGTCCTTCCAGCGGACAATCATCGGTTCTTTTTGTGAAGAGGACATTCGTTATTTTTGAACCAAAGTAAACACGGTGGAAGTCGCGCGATTATTGACATTCAGATCAACAGGTGCGCCGTCAACTTTCACAAAGCCCTTAGCACGGTTGCCGACGGAGACTTTGAAAGGATACGGAACTTCATAATCCCGAGTTTCACCGCTCTTTAACTGAGCATTGTGAACGAGCTTCTTGTCCTGGTAAACACCGAACCAGCATTCCCCGCCTTCGGCACCGATCGTCACTTTGTACGTTCCGTTGGCGGATTTCGGAACCACGAGGTCCCAGCGGCCTTCAGCTTCGTTATGAGTCAGCGTCAGCAGTTTAGACGGAGCAGCAGCTGCCGGCGCTGCAGCGGCAGCTGCCTTCTTGGCCTCTTCTGCTAAGCGCTTTTCTTCAGCAACTTTCGCTGCGGCTGCTGTCTCAGCTTCTTTTTGCAGTTTTTCTTTTAATGCGGCATCCCGATCAGCCTGTGTCTGAGTTTCTGCTGCGGCCGGAGCCGAAGCAGCGGCAGCGGGCTGAGGAGCGGGTTCAACCGTTGGGTTGGAAACCAAAACAGGAACGGCTTCAGGAGTCTTTGCAAGTCCAGAAGCCGGAGCGGCTGCCTCAGCCGGCTGTGTAGCCTCTGCCTGAGGAACTTCGGCAGCTTTTTCGGTTTTTTGACTCATGTAGTAGTTGTAGCCGATCCAACCCAATGCGATTACAACTGCTAAGAAAAGCAGTCCGGCAATAAACTTACCGACAAAGTTTTTCGGCTGAGCATCGTGATAAGGAGCGAGCTCCTGAGTCGTGCGGCGGATGAACGTACGCGGGTCTTTATCGTCCGGAGCCAATGCCGCATTAAAGAGCGAAATGATCTTGGCTTCATCGACGCCTAACAAACGGGCATAGCTGCGCAGGTGGGCGCGAGCGTAAACAGGGGTCGGAAAAACTTTATAGTTGTCCGACTCCAATCCTTCGATCTGATCTGGTGAAATTCTTAGCTGAGAAGATACCTGATCAATACTCAATTCTTTATTTTCACGAGCAATACGCAACAAGCCGCCGTACGTCGTTGCTTCCGACGGCTGGTCTTTGGCTTCCAAGTTGATATTGTTCTCAGACATTTTTCTCGCCTCCTGTTGCCTTTGCCGGGCTCTTAATCTCTTTGATGATTATCTCGCGATTTGCTCTCTTTTCTGCGAGCTTAGTACGGTCTTTAATTTCCCCGGCCAACTGACCGCAGGCCGCATCGATATCGTCACCGCGGACCTTTCTCACAGTAGTGACAATACCTGCGCCGTTCAGTCGGTCGGCAAAGGCTTTGACCTCTTCGGGCTTACTGCGCTCAAGACCGGATCCCGGGAAGGGATTAAAGGGGATCAAGTTGAACTTGCAGGGAATGTCCTGAACCAAAGTAATCAGTTCTTTGGCCTGTGCGAGTGAATCATTCACGCCGCCGATGAGAATGTATTCAAAGGTGATGAAATCTCTCGGGGCGTGTTCCAAATAACGCTTGCAGGCCGCGAGCAGCTGCTCGAGCGGATGCTTGCGGTTGACCGGCATGATCTTGTCTCTAAGCTCATTGTTCGGAGCATGGAGACTTACTGCCAATGCGACCGGACACTGTTCGGCAAGCTTATCCATCTGCCTGACCAGGCCGGAAGTGGAGACGGTAACGCGGCGGCGGGATAAGCCGTAGGCGTTATCGTCGAGCATCAGTTTCAGGGATGGGATAACAGCGTCCAAATTCTGGAGCGGCTCACCCATGCCCATCATGACAACATTGGAAATTACTCTTTCGTTTTCTTCGGTGATACCGAGATCTTTTCTTAAAGTGTGTTCGGCATGCCAAAGCTGACCAATAATTTCCGATGCTTTCAAATTACGGTTAAAGCCCTGCTTACCCGTCGAACAAAACAGACAGTTCATTGCGCAGCCGGCCTGAGAAGAGACACAAAGCGTGCCGCGGCCGTCCTGAGGAATATAAACCATCTCAACGGCGTTACCGCTGCCGACGTCAAGCAGCCATTTACGAGTTCCGTCAGCAGCTGTTTTATCCCGAATGATTTCGGGACCCCGAATCTCAGCAACCTTCTCGAGTTTGGCTCGGAAGGACTTGGCGAGATCCGTCATTTCAGAAAAATCGCGTGCTCCGCGGCGATGAATCCAACGCTCAAGCTGTTTCGCACGGAAAGACTTCTCTCCGAGATCTTCACAAAACTTCTTCAGCCCCTCGGCATCAAATCCAAGGAGGTTCACTTTCTGAGGCAACTTTTCTTCTGTCATGATCGGGTGTTATCCCCGCTTGCGCGGGGATATTCTTTACATCGCTAACTAAACTACATGCGCGGTCGATTAACGGCCGGCGTAGATGTCCATCTGCGGGAAGAAGAAAGCGATTTCAACGGCAGCTGTTTCAGGGCTGTCGGAGCCGTGAACAGCGTTAGCGTCGATAGACTGAGCGAAGTCGGCTCTGATAGTGCCCTTGGCAGCCTTCTTCGGGTCGGTAGCGCCCATGAGTTCACGATTCTTCATGATGGCATTTTCACCTTCGAGAACCTGAATCTGAACGGGACCGGAAACCATGAAGTCAACCAGATCTTTGAAGAAGGGGCGTTCACGGTGAACAGCGTAGAAAGCTTCGGCTTCCTGGCGGGAAAGCCACTTCATTTTGGAAGCAACAATCTTGAGGTTGTTAGATTCAAAGCGGGAGTAAATCTGACCGATAACGTTTTTGGCAACTGCATCGGGTTTAATAATCGAAAGTGTGCGTTCAATAGCCATTTCAATCTCTTAAAAACGAAAAAAGTAAAAAATAGAAATGCAGAGGATTCCGCATTTCTTTTTGTCTAAAAGACAATCGGTTGATTTTATCATGCAGGGATTAAGGACTAAGGTTTTACGAGAGGCTGAAACGCCTGATTACTTAGTTTTCCGCTGTGCAAGGTTTCCTGCAGCCGGTCAAGGTGCAGGCGTATTCGAAGGTTTGAAACGGTAGGTCAGGCCGAGCAGGATCAAGTTAATCACAGCTACCACGATGAACGTCTCCAAACCGGAAGAAACAAGTTCTGCGGCGCGATCCTGCCAGATCATTTTCGGAACTTCAATAAAAACTACGGCGGTAAATGCGACCGGAAGAATGATCGCGAAGCGAAGTGCTTTGAGGGTCACGAGTTTGCTTTCGACATAGAAGCTTCTGGCAAACCAAATCGAGGGAAGGATAAAAAGCAGATAGATCGCGACAGAAGCTTTGACAAACGTGTAGGCGTGGATCATCAGTCCTCCGTTTACCGAAGCGATATCGTGCACTACCCAAACCAAGAAAGCCAGCATGCCCGGTTCAAACAGCATGATTAAAGACAAAATCAGCACAGCAGAAACCGGAAGTCTCGGACGATGGATCTTTAACTGCCGCGCCAGCCATAATGAGCAAAACAGCATCACAGTTGTTGCAATCAGTGTGCGGACAGCCATAAGAAATTCCATGCGTTCACTCCTATTTCTTTTCCCGATCTTTCTTCGGCTGGTGACTAATGGGATAATTATCCGCTACCTGCGGACTCATTCTCAGGTAAGCAGTGATCACCATGAGCACTGCAATATAAGCACCCATCGTATATCCGGCAGGAATCGCCACCGTAAATCCGTGAGAGCCCAAGATAATGAGCGGCAGAATGCCGGCTGCCAACACAATAAAGAAAGCCGAGGACCACATGATTCTCAGTGCCCGAACCAGGCTTTCGCGGTTGTGACGGATATAAAGCAGCCAAGAAGCAAAAATGCTTTGACCGATGGCAACCAAAATACAAATCATGGCGAGCGCCACATACAGCTGGTCCAGCGTGGCCATCTTATGAATGGTTCCGTAAAGCAGCGATATGCTCGGAGACTCGTAATTGGCGCTGGTAAAGCTCAGCCACAGAGAAGGAAGAACATCGCGAATCAGACTAATTGAAAGGAGCGGCAGTCCAATAAACAGGAAGACAATACAAAGCGCCAGCCCCCACGTCGAGATGCCCTGCCCTTTGGTTTTGACGACATAGGTCGGAAACCAGACACAAAAGCCCAATGCAAACAAAAAAGCAAACCAGTACTCAAATACTCCGCTTTCTTCCACTCTCTTTCTCCTTAGTTTTTATTTGTTTATTCGTTGCTGAATGTTTTTCCAGCGGCCTCAGAATACTTTACGTAAATACCCACGCCTAAGGCAAGTACCAGCGACAGGCATAAGAACGGTAGGTCTTCTTTGGCAAGATTTACTCCGAAAGATCCGAACAGCAGATACGGCGCAGCTGCCTGAGACACCAGATTTAAGAGGTAGCCGAGACCCGTGAAGAGCAGGACTAAATTTATCGTCCCGCGGGCGCGGCTTTCCACGATAAGGTAAGCCGCATACAAAAAAGAAATAATGGCCCCGGTCGACAGTCCCCAGCTCATCCAAGAAAGCGTCAGTACCGAACCCACCCCCCAGGATGCAAAAGGCAGCATCGTGTTGTTGAGCTCGGCGTTATTCACGTACGTGAGCACGGGCAAAAGGATCATCAAAATAGAGGCAGAAAATGCCAGACCGAAACTTAAGTCCTTCTTGAAAAATTTTAGGGCGAAGGCCGGCACTAGAATGATGACCAGCAGCTCCGCCAAAATTTTTACAAACAGAATTACGATCTGAAAAACCAAAGACGTCATTTCCGTTAAATCTTCGGTTCCTCGGATCGAGCTTCCTGCTCAGCCTCTTCAGTCATTCCGCCGATTTCGATTTCATCGATTTCGTCGATTTTTTCCGGCTTGGGACCCGGTTCAAAAACGGCAATGCTTTCAACGTGCGCCGTATGCGGGAACATATTCATCACGCCGGCAGACAGCAGTTTCCAGCCGCCTTCCCTTACGAGCAGCGCAGCATCGCGGGCCAGCGTTGCCGGATTGCAGGAAACATAAACCAAACGAGCGGGACGCTTATCCGTGTCCGCGAGCGAGCGGCAAAGCGCCATAGCGCCTTCACGAGGCGGATCGATCAGAACACGATCCACGCCGCCAAGCTTGTTCCAGACGGCATCCCAATCGTCCAGCGTCCAGTCAAACAGGTTACGAGCCTCAAATTCAGTCTTGTCTGCGAGATTATTGTCTTTTGCACCTGCACGGGCACGATCAACCAGTTCGGTGCTTCCCTCGATACCGAGAACTTTTGCTGATCTTGTCGCCAGCGGCAGCGTAAAGTTGCCGAGACCGCAGAAGAAATCAATGACTTTGGACGAGGGTTCAAGATGCAGCAGACGAAGCGCTCTGGTGACCATCACTTCATTTAAGCGATGATTTACCTGAGTGAAGTCTGTCGGTCTGAAGACGACTTCCACACCGGTTTCTCGATGGTGCAGTTTCAGTCGAGTCGCATTTTCAGGGTCCATCGGATAAATGGAATCCGGGCCTTTCGGCTGATACCAAAAATCGACGCCGTAGTCTTTTTGGAACTGTCTGAGTTTTGCTTCATCATCAGCCGTCAGTTTTTCCAAGACACGAAGCACTAAAGCCAGCGCTTCATCTGTCACGGCCAATTCAATCTGAGGAAGCTTCTTGCGAAGCGATAAAGAGTTAATGAGTTCGCGCAGGGGAACCAGAAGATCGCTGACACGCTTGGGAAGAATTTCGCAGCTCTTCATGTCTGCGATAAAACTGGAACGCTTTTCATGGAAGCCCACGAGCACGGTTCCTTTTTTCGCGACTTCACGCACAGACAGACGGGCACGATGACGGTATCTCCATGCAGAGCCGTAGATCGGTGCCAGAACCTGTTCAGGGCGGACTCTGCCGATATGCCACAAGGCGTCCATCAAAACCTTTTGCTTCATGGCCACCTGAGCATGGGCCTCGAGATGTTGCATGGCGCAGCCTCCGCAGCTGCCGTCCTTGACGCCGAAGTGAGGGCACTTCGGCAAAACGCGAAGCGGGGATTCCTTATAAATTTCGCTTGTCAGTCCTAATTCAAAAGAAGGTTTGCTGCGGTAGACCTCGTATTCGACTTTCTCGCCGGGGAGCGCCCCCTCGATGAAAACGACTTTACCGTCACGGCGTGCGACACCGCGGCCTTCCTGATCCAGAGACTCAATAACGGCGACATACTTTGCCCGTTCTTTTTTAGCTCGTGCCATGAATTTTCCTAACTACTAACTTAGCGCTTTTGGAGCATTGTAAGAGGATCGATCGGTTTGCCGTTTTTACGTATTTCAAAATGGACACGGGGAGAAACATCCGTTGTTCCCATCACGGCAATCGCCTGGCCCTTACGAACTTGATCGCCCTGTTTTACCGAGATCGATTTCACCCGGCCATAGACAGAAACACAGCCGTCTTTATCGCGAATCATCACGACCTTACCGTAACCCTGGACCTGACCGTCAAAAAGCACCGTACCGTTCACAGCAGCGTGAACCTTTTCGCCTTCGGATCCAGCGATATCGATACCTTTATTCAAGCCGCCGAAATTCTGAATAATCTTTCCTGAAGCCGGCCAGCCGTAGGTGCCGTTTGCGCTGCCGACAGAGCTACTTGAAGAAGCGGTCTGGGTAGTACTTGCAGATGCGGCAGGAGCAGCGCTTGAAGAGGTCGAGGGCTTAGCAGAACTGCTCGAACTCGTCTGTGTCTTGGTGTTGGCTTCAACTCTGCGGATATTGGCGTCCGTTGAAGACGATACGGACAAGCGAAGTTTCTGACCGACCAATAGGTGGGACGGATTCGTCAAGTGGTTTTCGCGCGCAACCACGGCGGGATCGAGGCCGTAGCGGGAGGAAATCGCATACAGCGTGTCTCCGGGCTTAACGGTATAGACGGATGCCGTCGCTGAACCGTCCGTTATCGGGGCATTGCCTCCGGTAAACGAACAGCCGGCTATCACCGAAGCAAACACCATCGGCCAAAGATACTTACTGCAATTCATAACTCCTCCATGAGCCTCTTTTATTTCTCTACCGAACAGATTTTAAGTAAAAACCGTCCTAATCGTCAGAACAAATCGAATTATTCTCAGGACTGAAAGCTGTTACACCACGTCCGAACGGTATCCAGCATCCCGTAATTCGTCATATCCACTTGAAGCGGCGTAACGCTGACGTAATTGTGCGATGTTGCCCAGAAATCGGTTCCCTGAGTGCTGTCACGCGCGTCACCGGCGGCGCCGAGCCAATAAATCGTCTCGCCTCGCGGATTAACCTGCTCAATCACGGATTGGGCGGCGTGACGACGACCGAGACGTGTCACGACTAACCCAGAGAGCTGGTCAATCGTTGTGTTGGGGATATTGACATTCAAAAGGAACGGCGCAGGAAGCGGACTTTTAATAAAGTTGTCCACAATGTACTCGGCCACCTCCGCGGCGGAATCCAAACAAGACCAGCCCGAATGCACCTGAGAAAAAGCAAAGGACGGGCAACCGAACAAGAATCCTTCCATAGCGGCAGCGACGGTTCCTGAATAAAGCACGTCGTCACCCATGTTCTGGCCGCAGTTGATGCCGCTTAAAACGATATCCGGTTTTTGAGGCAGCAAGCCGGTTAAAGCAATATGGACACAATCCGAAGGCGTACCGTTCACAAAGAAAACATTTTCCTGAACCTGACGAACGGAAAGCGGACGGTTAAGCGTTAAGGAGTTACTGGCCCCGCTGTGGTTTTGTTCGGGTGCAACCACTGTGACATTGCCGAATCGGCGGATACGACGGGCGAGTTCCTGAATACCGGGCGCTAAATAACCGTCATCGTTTGAAATCAAAATATTCATCGCTTTCCTCAGATAGCCGAAGTTTTCAGTCCTCAATTATCGCGATTTTCCGACTTCTTAGCCAATACCGCGGGCGCAGACCGAGGACTATCAGAGGAAAGAATTTTTAGAGGCGCCCGAAAAAGCAAAAGCCGCAGGTATGCTAAATCTCTGCGGCTGTGCATCGATGTCGGCAATCGGCCGACGAAATTATTTGTCCTGTCGAATAGATTAGGCGGTAGCCTTAGACAGGGTCATTCCTGCGGAAACAGCAACGACTTTTTGCTTCTTCTCTTTTTTCTCAGACTTCTTAGCAAGGGAGATCAACTGAAGAGAAGCCCCGGCTAATAAAAGACGAGTTTTCATTGGAAGAGATTCAGGCATTTAGTCCTCAAAGGTTGTTATGAAATCACCTTCCAATTTAGTAATTCAATATGACAGCTTTATGACAAAAATGACATAAATCTCAAAATTTAGTGTTTATCCTTAGACACTTACCATGACGCGGTAACCTCTTCTTTCAAGTTTGTCGCGGATTTTACAAAGTGACTCTTTATCTGCCTTTTTTAAACCGGCCGCCGGTGTGTCGCGGTCAAGGGTGTAAATCATGACTTCCCGAGGCTTGATTTCTTCCAGCACATCAATCCACGGATCTACAAACTCGTCTGTCGTGTTATCCACGGACTGTCCTTCAAACTCACCTTTCATGAACATCGTCTGAATAATCGGACGAACCGTCATGTTTTTGAGTTTCTCGATAACATCTTTTACATCGTACTTAGCGTTCGGACGATCAATGCGCTTGATGTAGTCCGCGTTTACGGTATCGAGCTTCATAATCGGGTTGTCCACTTTTGCCAAAGCTTTAACAACCTTCTCGCGCGCAAGGAAGGTAGAGTTGCTTAAGACGCTGATTTTTGCGTTGGGAAAATAGCGATCTCTGAGCTCAATCGTGTCATCAATGATGAGGTCAAAATCAGGGTGAGACGTAGGTTCTCCGTTGCCGGCAAAAGTAAAGACATCGGGAACGACGCCTGTTTTCTGCAGATAAATAAGTTTCTTTTCCAGAGCTGTTCGAACTTCTTCCCGCGTAGGGAGCTTGCGTTTGGCGTCGTGATCTTTATTAAAGCCGCATTCGCAGTACACGCAGTCAAAAGAGCAGACTTTGGCTTCAGCCGGCAAAAGATTGATCCCTAAAGAAGTACCTAAGCGTCTGGAATGAATCGGTCCGAAGATTGGTGAAGGAAAAAGAATACAAGCCATGCCGACCTCCTCCGTGAGAACCGCAAATAACAAAAAAAAGGCTGCCACTTGGACAGCCTTTCGAGAATTTGTGCGCGGCGGGATTCGAACGACCCAAATAAATCAAAAGGTTATATCCTACTCAGATCAAATTGATACATTTGTTGGTACATTTGACGTTTTCGATCTGGAAGACAGCCCACTAATTAATATATTAGCGGAAAGATTCTGGATTATCTTTTAAACCTCTGGGTTGTCCATTATCGGAGTTGGATTGCGCACCGTTCAATGATTCGTCTATCGCTGACTGCGCGATCTGCACATTCTGCAAGAGTTTTTGAAGAGAGCTCAAGTGCGCGTCTAAATCGGCCACACTCTCCAAGCTCCTTCTGTAGCTTTCGCTGTATCGCGGCGTCTCGCTCGCGCACCCGGAGAGCAGAATCGTTAAGGACACCAATAGACTTTTCCAACTGCGCAATTTCTTTATCCTTTCTATGTAACGTTTCAATCTGCTGAGCCAGTAGCCGCTCCCGCTCCTGCGTCCAGCGCAACTCGGTTTCCTGTTGGCCGAAGTGATAACCGAGCACTGAAGAAAACATGACGGCTCCAATAATTAGAATTGCTCGGATCATTTTCTGAAAAAGAGTTCTAGTTCTGCATAACGTCTGCGGCGCAAACCTTTTTCATAAGCCGTGCCAGGATTCACATACTTCGGCCACCATTCTCGGATTCCGTCTTCATTCTCTGCGTTAATCATTTTGAAGAGTGTGTACCTGCGGCACTTCGTAATGCCAAAATTGAAAACGAAAGACATCAGGGCAATAAACTGATTCTCCGTAACTGGAACTTTGACAATGGCTGCTAACTCCTCCTGCGTTTGAACCAGGTCTTTAGTTAGAAGGTCGTATGCTTCATTGCGCGTAATGTGCTCGCCTGCGTGCACGTCTTTCGTGTGGCCAAAACCGATTGTCCACACCCCAGCCGGGCATTTGTAGGATTCAAGGGCCGGACCGCCTTTGGGGCCCTGCTCAAACTCCGATATGAATTGAGTTGCCAGTTCAGGTGGGTAAAGCAGGATATCTTGTGTCATTGAATTGCACCAAAATTTGAGTTACTCTGAATGGGTTACTTTTATTGTTAAAGGAACGACTATGGCAAAAAACGAAAAATCCTCTAAGGAACTTGCGTCTCTCGCTGGCAAAGTGCTCCAGCAGAAGACCTCTACTAAAACTGCTAAGAGCTTGGCGGGTTCTGTTTTAACGCAGGCTCCGGATCGTAAGTCTCAGAAGAAAAAATAGTTTGTCTACTTAGTATCTGTTTGCGGGGTATGCATATGTGCCCCGCAACTTGTTTACGATCCGCACCGCTTATGTGAGGAACAAGGACTACAACAGTATCTGTTTCTTTTCTAATAAAGCCCACAGAGGTAACCTCGGTAACTTTATATTCAAGTTCGTCCTCAAATTCCCATCCTGGAGGACATCCAAAGGTATCAACCCACTTAATTATCTCGATTCTCATTTAGGCTCCTTCGTATTGTGTAAGCCGTGCAGTTGTTGAACTTCTTTTTTGAGAGATTCAATATCTGAACTAATGCGTTCAAGCTGCTTCAGATTCTCAGTGTTTGAAGTTGCTCGTCTGTTTAGCTCGTTAATCTGGAGGCGCTGGAGCGCGGTTTCGTTCTCCAGGCTGTTGATCCGATCTTGTTGCGACACGATTGTGTACTGATTCAACTGAGAGTTTGTGAGCCAGCCTGCCATATAGAAAGCAAAGAACAAAACTAGCTTTATAAGTCCGGCTATAAACGAGCGCATACTAATTGCCATGATTGTTCGCTCCATTGTTATTGTGAACGGTAAGTTTTAATTTGCCCGTGACGATCCCGTACAAAGTGTTCATGATCCTCAGGCCAAAATATGAAGACACTCCAGAGCAGGCCCCGATCCACTCCCAACTGAGTTTCGAGGTACGGAGGATCAGATAGACAATGAAACCCGCGGCGCATGAGGTAACAAACTCAATAAACCAGCGCGGGAAATTCCAGCCCCGTTCTCCTCTCACGTACGGCATAGCCGAGCCCGAGGCGGCGCAGATAAGAATAAGCGCGAACACTATTAGGTTCACCGTGCTGGCAAACTCGCTGAGGCTGAAATCTGTTTCCATGTTTATCTCTCTTTTTGGACATGTTATGAGCGCTTTTTCTTTCAATGCGCACACCTAACGAAAAGCCCCTCGAGTGAGGGGCGGAGCGGTTAGGTGGAAGCAGCTAGCGGATAAAGCCGTAGTTCGACATCCTTAACATGGTTTCCGCCAAGGCTGACATAACTACCCTTTGTAACGGGCATACTAAACTTGCCGCCGCCATTAGCCCACGGAACTAGCGACTGAGCCCCGGGGCCAGCCGCATAGCTGGATTCATTCGTTCCGGTAAATGAGACAACAAGAACGCCGTCGTTAGGCATTACGCCCTGATAGATAGAGCCCCAATCGTCATTAACGTCGGTTCCTGTCATCACTATTGGAGAGGCTCCCCAGGCAGGTTGGGCAAAATGCGCGGCTTCGGTTTTTGTTGTTCGGGTATTCAGTAATAACTGGAGGAGCGACTTCAGCATGATGCACCTCCTACAAGTGAAGTGCTACGTTGCCCCTTCGCTAGGAACGAATTTTGCCTCAAGCGGTTGCTGATCGTCCGTCTCGCAATAGAGACTAACGGTATTCCCCTTCCGAACCGGAGTTGTAATTCTGAGATAACCTTGAGAGTTAACGCAACACGTTCCCAGCTTTCCGGTAATGCCGACATTGACCGATGGCCGGTTTCCGCCGAATGTAATCCATCCATCACTTGGAGGCGTATAAAGCTGAGCCTGAGCGTGGTTAACAAAGAACGTTGTTCCGGGATTTGGGTTTGAGAAAAGACCTTGACTTCCGACCCATTCCTTCTTACCCTGCAAGAACTTCTCCGCAAAGAGCTGTACAAGCGACTTAAGCGACATAGCACATCTCCTTGCAGAAGAAGTTGGTTAAGAGCTTGATACCCCCCCCGATAGTTTTAGTAAACCAACATTCAATGTTTTTAGCCTCTCTTGCGCATAACGTAAAGACTTGCCCTTTTGCTATCGGACAGGCGCACAAAAGAATGTCCCCTGCAACTTGTGGAGTTGTAAAGACATTTACGCTTGGGGTTTGAGCTGAGGCAATACAAGTGGCTGTATCTGCCGTAAACCTTATACAAGCGAAGCCGTCAGTTGGGGCAACTCCATTGCAGACAGCGCCCCACCCGTCAATAGAGGTAGTTGTCGGAGTTAGCGCCACGTTGTCGGTAGACGGCATAGCCTGATGTCCTACAAGCTCCGATTCTTTTTTGCTGTAGAACTTTGAGAGAAGGAGGCTCAATGTGTTCTTTAACATAATGCGCCTCCTGTGGAAAGAAGGTTAAGCGTCTGAACTTGCTTTGTAGAACCAAAGGGAATAATCCGATGTGTTTCCGCCTCGGCATAAGAATTTAATAGTGGTTCCTTTTTTGACGTAACAGCAGAGACCACACCCAGTGGTGTTTCCGTTGAGGACGGAAGCAAGTGCCATTTGCCCATTATCGACTTGAATTTCAAGAGCTGAGACTGTGCTTGAATTGCACCGAGAAGTCGCCCAGCCGTTGCTCGGTGCAACATAGCTAAAGAAGTCCGTGGTGCTTGTGCAAGGAATGTTTGTGCCATTGCGGACAATCGGAGCACACTGTTCAGAAACCCAAGACTTTTTACTTTGCAGAAACTTCTCTGCGAAAAGTTGGATAAGGCTCTTAAGCATGACAGAGTCCTCCAAACAAGGCGATTATACCCCCCCCCGATTGCCTTAACAAAGCCAACTGTGATGTGTGAAACAAAGGCTCCTTCCACGGTATATGAAGCTCCTTTGCTCATGGGTATTGTGATGCCCAAACCCTTAGGTGCTGGTGCTTGTGCAGACACATGGAAAAGATTGCCAAGTTGTGCTCTGACTTCGCTGTTCGTGCTGTCCTCGGCACTAGCATTGACAAATAAATATCCATCAGCGGGTGCCGTTCCAGCATTGAGTGTCCCCCAAGAGCCGACTGCTTCATCCTTGCTGAGGAAAGTCGTTTTTGTCGCACTAGGCATAGCGCTATGCCCGGCCTCCTCAGGAGTAGTTCGGCTATCGAGTAGCCGCTGAATTAAAGATTTCAAGGTCATTTAAAAACCTCCTTGTCTCATTTGCTTTCTTGCATCGATTTTCTGCTGTAGCTCGTAAGCCAAAGCCGCGGGAAACTCAGGCCACTGGACGAACGGGAAACCCGTAACCTCGGGCAGGTTTCTCAAGGCCTGTCTGTAAGTCTCAAGCTCCGTTCTGTCTTCGTCTTCCAGAGCAGAACGTTTGGCTCCTGCTGACCGCGCCACGGTGATGTCAGGCAGTTTCACGTAATCGTCTGTGTCCGAGATTCGCGCGTTTCTCTCGGCTTTGATCTCGTTGCTGTAGCGCTCCTTACAAAAGTCATCGGAGTTTTCCGGAAGATCGGCCTGTGTGTAGTATTTGCCGTCGGCAGACTGATACAGCTCGTCAGTAATCAACTGAGATTTAACTGCGAACTGCTGACCTTCTTTGAACTTGACCTTAGCCTTACCGATCAAAGGGCGCTCTAAAACTTCAACTTTGAGGTTGTCGGCTTTCAGCTTAGGCGTTGTGAATGTGTAGAGGTCATATCCATATTGGAAGCCCTCAGGGCGGTTGAGCGGCTCAATCGGAATTTCCTCTGCGACTTTATCGCCTTTAACGTACTTCTTATCAACCAGTGCGATAAGCTCCACGGAGCACGGCTCGACATGGAACCCTTGAACGTCCGACAAGGACGTGATTCTGCCGTTGCCCATCTTCACGCCGTAAGCGGCCACTGGCTTAGATAGCGCCTTGGATAGGTAATCGGCCTTGATTTCAGATAATGTAGTCATACTGCTCCTTATGAATCAGATTCGCTTGTTTCTTCAGCTTCGAGCGCGTCGATTTCCGCTTGTGTCGCGCCGTTGTCTAAACAGAGTTGTTTAAGAATAGGGATGAGATAGGCGTCCACTGCTGCGGCAAATGAGGCTGTGACCCATGCAGAAATCGAAGCGGCAAAGCCCGAGGCCCATCCGATATTTGCACGTGCGATTTCTTTCTCATTGTCAGAGAAGGATTGACTGGCTACTCCAACACGTTTATCTAAAGCCTCACCAGTCGCCTTTGCATCAGCAAACCCGCCAGCAAGTTTTAACGACGTGTCCGAAACAGGTTTATTAGTCAGGTTGTTGTAGTTCGTTGTTCCCGCTGGCCCCGTGGGCCCCGCAGGCCCTTGACTGCCCGCTACACCTTGCAAACCGCGGGGGCCGCGGATATTAACTGTGCCTGGGTTGCTAAGGCTTCCGTCATTAGTCCAAGACAAGTCACCATCTGCGCTAACGGCGGGTGTAAACGTCACACCTCGGGGCCCTTGACTTCCCGTGGCGCCCACACTGCCCGCGCTACCTGTATCGCCTTTTCCGCCTTTCGCGCCGAACAAAACCCAGTAACTTGTCTGGGAGCTCGGAATATAGTTGGCTGGCACGTCTTGGACGGCTAAGTAAACATTCCCGTCCGTGTAGCGGACAAAATCAAAGGCAAGATAGGTGGCCGTGGAAACCCAGTCACCTTTCCAGACTGGCCGAACTCGGCCTAAATTTAAAGTAGTCATTCTGTCACCGTAACTGTTAATTCACCGTTCGTATTGATTGAGAAATCTGCTGAAGTGTCCAGGCCGACGTAATCAAGTTTTAAATCTGCTCCGTCAATGCGGAATTGGCCGAACGCCGTGGCCCACGGGCTACTGCCCATTGGTCCTTGGGGCCCCGCACTTCCGACCGGTCCCGGACTGCCTTGCAAACCCCTTTCACCCCTTTCGCCTTTCGGGCCGCGAATATTTACGGGTGCTGGGTTTGTAAGGCCCTTGTTGTTCGTCCAGGAAATCTCACCTTCAGTGTTAACCGCTGGCGTAAAAGTTGCGCCGCTACTGCCTTGAGGCCCGATACTGCCTGAATCACCTTTCAAACCCTGGGGGCCGCTGATGGTCGTAATAATTCCGGACAACTCGCATATGCTGGAACCAACATTCAAAACTCGAAAGATTTGGCCGCTGGAGTTCATCACGTGGTCGCCGATCTTAATCAGCGTGGCTGGCACGATTGCTGACGTGTTGACCGTGCCGCCTGCTGTAGCGGTCGCACAATAGCGATAAGAAAATGCCGCCTGTTTTGCAATCTCTGCTGCTTCCGTTGCTGTAGCAGCCGCGGCCTCAGAATCGAGTTTGAATTGAGCGGCGGCGGTTGCTGAATTGCTTGCTACCTTTGCGGCGTTCTCTGCGATATCCGTGGAAGCATCGAGGTTTTCCTGAGCAGATGTGGCAATGTCAGCAGCGGCTTGTGCCTTCTCTGCAGCGGCCTGAGCTTGTGCGGCGTATTCTCCAGACTTAGTGGAGTTTTCTAAGAGTATTTCGCCGTACTCTTCACCTTCCATGCCTGAGGAGGCGGGAGCAACTGCGGCGCGGGAGAGCTTCTCTTTTAACTGCTGAATCTGCGCTTCGGTGCGGTCAAAGTTGACGTTGATGTCGTTCGGATTGAAATCCCCTTCCGCGTGAAGATCAAGCTCCTGGGTGTATGCGACATTGGACAATAACGTGACTGATTCCCCGTCCGTGAGAAACTCGTCCAGAGTAATGTAGCCGCCGATATTCGCGGTTTGGTCTTCGTCCCAGGTTACGGTGTAGTCCTCGCCTTCCTTGAGCGTTTTGTCCACGCCCGTCTTACTCGTGCGAATTACGAGCACATTGGAGGACGCAAATATCTTGAAGTCAAAATCAACTCGGGAGATACCCAAGCCTGTTACAGGGCCCACCCGTCGCGGAACATCTGGCAGCATGAAAACACCTCATTGTTTAGAGACATTCTCATGTCTGCCAGATTGTTGATGCGCACACCTAAAAGTTACTTGAATAACCCAAAAGGATGCGGCCAGGGATCGGGATGTTTGGCCACACGTGGAGCTCTGCGGATTCCTCTTTCGTTCCTCCAGAATCCCTGCCCTGTTAATTTGCGCGTATTCCTCTCCATGCGTTTTCGATAGCCAGGACTCAAGTACTCGCTTATTTGATTGAGGACTGTATGGTCGAGAACTGCCTTAACGTACCAGAGATTAATGAAAGGCAAATTGCTCTTTAACATGCGCCAAGTTTTTGCTCCCCCGTCTTTTCCTGTTTTTGCCGCGGCCCATGCATCACTGGCAGAAAGAATGGTCCCAATGACTGGACCCATAAAATTCATAAAAGCGGGATGACCATATTTTGAATCATCCATCGCATTGACTAACAGGTCACCCAAAATGCCTGCGCCGCCGCCCACTGTGAATGCAGAAATCCAAGTGTCTACAGCGGCAGGATCTTCTAAGTCTTTACCGGCTATAAGCGTCTTAGTTTGATTCACGCAGTAACCCATCAGAGTAGTACCGATGATGAGCGTGGCAAGGTATTCGCTTTGAGCCGTCATGATCTGACGTTTCGTGCCGCCCTGTTCACGAATAAAGCGACCTTTATCTCTAAGTCTATCAATGTGCGCGCTGACCATTCCCAGAGGGAAAGACTTAAACATCATGAAGGATTTGATGATTTCACCTGTCGGGTCTCCTCTCTGGTGACCTCGGTTTGTTGCCGATCTTGTTGCTAAGTCAGGCTGTAACGAGGCAATCTGAGCTTCATTGGTGAGCACTGACATTAGTTTGCCAGCAGCAATATAAGCATCATTTCTCGTGGCTCCGATTTTTGCCAAATCTGCATCAGAGATTTCTTCAATGGCTCCCCGTGTGAGCATTTCACAACCTCGGTATTGGTCGGTTTTAGCAAGCTGAAAAAGCTTGTAGTCCTTTTCCGTCACGCCATACTTTTCGAGAATGAATCTATCCCATGCGTCCAGCTTTCCCCATTCGCTGTTGCGCGTCATCTTTCCGATAGCGCCCATCATATTCATCGCATAAGCTCGCCTAATTCCGTCTGTCCATTGAGTGAGAAGTGACATGTACATGGTGGCATTGGCAAGTTTCCCTGACCAGCGATAACCGAGGCTTTCGGATGTCCAACGACATAAATTGTTTGCTAAGGTGTCTCCGATGATTCCCGCTCTTATGGCAAATTCTTTATCCGACTTGCCCCATGTCGTGAGGAGGTTTCTAAAAGCCACGCCCCAAGGCAGCTTTGTATAGCCGGTAGTATGGAAATAAGTTGGAATATCCGTTAATGATGAAATAAACGCCTGCCCAAGTTTTCCCCAAACCTGCATGTTTCTCAAAGTTTGAGATACCTCTGCAATATTCTTGTGGGTTGGCATGACGGTAGAAGTCTCTCCATTCAAATTAGCCCACATATCTTTGACTGAGACAAAACCAGGACCGTATATATCTTTATGGCCCCACGTGCTCTTTGTTTTTGCATAGTGCTGGGACGCTTCAGCTTTCGCCTCATTGTATAAGGTGTAAAAAGCAGAATTCGGAGAGGGTCCCATCTGTTCAAGAAGGGCTGTATCGCTCGCCATGGACCTGACATGATCCATCATTGTTCCCACAATGGATGGATTTCTCGCAAACATTTCGTGGTATTGGAAGAAGGATTCTGCATCTTTGAAAAAGATTGCACGGTGCTGAGAGTTCCTATCAGCAAAGCATCCGCTCTTACTTCCGGCCACGCGTGATCCGCCTGTGGAAGTTTTCCCTTTCGTTATGTTGTCAAACATAGATCCGAGCACGTCTTTTATCTCTGCGTCATTCAATGGAAGTCCTTCTTCGTCAACGTACCTGGATCTGTCTATCCGATCAAATAAAAAATCCACCCATGCGGTTTTGTTGTCTCCCTTGTATTTCCCATCATATTTTCCTTTCAGGAGATCATCGGCATTTATTAGTTTGTACATGTCATGAGATTGGGGTAGGTGCCATTCGTCCCCTAGGTCGCCAGTATCACCGCCGGCGTTGTTAAAGCGTTCTCTGAATCCGTTTGTTTTTTCTCTCCATACTTTGGCGGCCGCCTTCGCTGCCTGGTTCCCAGAATCTTCTCCAAAAAGCTCTTTAACAAAATCTAGTGCGGTTTTTCTATCCTCCATAAGCCCAAACCATTTGCTCTGTATGGAGCTGATCGCGTCAACGATCTGGCCCTGGTACTGCTCCTGGAGGCCAATCATGTACCTATTCACATCCTCCAATACTCGACCTACAGACTTAAAGGCCTTCTCACCGTTTTTGACATATTTTTCTCTGTTGTTTTCCAAAGCGGCCTGAGCAACAATTTGTTGTTGCGCTCTCATGCGTCTTTTTGCCGCCTTGTGCAAATAGTTTTGGGCAAGTCTCTCAGCCGCCTTTTGCGCTATCTGGTCACGTGTCCAGCCCGCGGCCTGAGCCTCTTTTGTACCTGCGACATATCTAAATTCACGGCGCATATCGGCAAGCCAGCGCTTAGATTCCTCTTCTCCAAACTCTCTTCCCAAGATGCGACTAATCGTTGCTCTACATTCAGGTTTCATCGGGTCTAATGTTCTTGCCATGATTAATTTATCCCCTTGTTTTTAACAACACACATCATTGCTTCGCCTTGTGCTTTACCGTCGTTTTCGATTTGTTTAGCTTCTCTGTCAGCTTCATCTAAAAGGTCAGCCGCGGACATTTCACGAGTTCCACCGTTTTCATCCTCAATCGTGATTTTCATGTCAGGATGGTCTCGAAGGGCTGTCTCATACTGAGCCTCCAAACTGAATTCACGTCCGACCTCTGGCTGAGGTGAAAGCGTGGGCTCAACCCTTTCTCCAGTCAGATCTGCCACGACCCGTTTGATCGGCTCTCTTACTTTTTCTGGCAAAGCGTTCACTACTTGATTCACGACATTTTGCTGTGCCTGCACTGCATCATCGGCGCTCTGAGGTGCCTCCCTAACCTCTTGACTTTGCTCAATTCCATCTGTTAAATTGGTCTTGACACTAGTGTCAGTGCCTCGCGTAGTGAGCTCCCCGCCTTCGTGCGGGACGGAAGCTCGAGAGCTAAGGTTGGAAGGCGCGCGAGTAATTCCGGATGCTGGGGGTTCATACTCAGCATTCGGGGCCACAACTTCTCTCTTCTTCGATAACGGAGAACCTTTAGCTTTCCCATTCGCCCTTGTCTCAGGATTTTGGATATAGAAAGTAGCCAACGTCCTTTCTTCTCCGTCGGATTTGAACGGTCTATCAGCTAGAACAAGTTCCCTATTGTTTATAACAACTCGCCAAGTCCTGTTCTTCTCTCTTTCATTCCGTCTGGGGATCGGATCGTACTCTCTAACAATGGTAGGGATTTGTTTTAAATCCTCGTCCGTCACTCTAAGGTTTTCGTTGCTTTCGTCTTTGGAGTGCTTAAGCCAGATTTTTACTAGGCCGAAGGGTGTATTTAATTCCGCAAATTGTTCCTGCGGTTTATTTGTCTTTCGATACCATCCCCTTCTAATCGTCATTCCCTGAACATCTTCGGGCTCGACTTTTGCGAGGATTTCTAAAGGATCGCCCTTGGCTTCCTCCCGGACCTTATGCATCGCCTCAACAATTCTTGCCTTTTCTTGTTCTACACGGGCCTGATCGACTGCGTTTTCATTTACGGATACGCGCTCTCCATCATCTATCTGGGCCTGAGCGCGATATTCATTTTCAATGGATTGGTTCATATCGCCAGCTTTTTCACTAACGAGCTGATCCTTATTGACAGTGTTGGCAATTTGTTTAGTGCGGGCGGCGTCAACTGCTGCTTCACTGGGTACTGGGTAGCGGTTGGCAATGCGGCCTTGTAAATCTTTAAGAGCATCCTCCCTAGTCAGGGGACTGCCAAGAAGATCAAAAGATCCCTGATCCGCGTTTCCGGATTCCATCAGACCATCGAGATGTTGTCCCAACACGTCCACAACATGCCGATTGGTCCGAGAATCTTTTGCGAAAAGTTCAACGATTGCATCAGCATAGGGATCTTCATCAAATTCTTTCTGTGCGGCAATATCCTTGAGTTTGAATCCCTTCTTGTAGCCTTCCAAAATCTTTGAGGCGACTCGGATAATCGAAGGAGTGATGTCCAGCTTATTGCCTTCCAACTGCGCCACCTTTGGTGCCAATTCCATGAGCGCCTTTAAAACTAAACGTGCTTCTGGCTTGTCCACCTCGGTGACCAGATTAATGAGCGTGTCGTTTTTGTAGGCCTTGGCAAAAATAGCTGCTTCGGCTCTATCTCTTGCCGTCTTATTCGCTTTTCCTGACTTACTGTCAATGAGTTCGGCCTGCTCTTCTGCTGGGAGCATTTTGATGAAATTGACAACCGTCTGATCTGTGATGCGGCCGTCTTCATCAAACTCCAGCTTTTCAAGGTCGATTCTTTCCGCGTCGTTCTTAGCACGCTCCCTCAAGGACATTCTAGACACACCGCTTGTGTTGGTCTTATCCGCTAAGTCCTTCGTCACATCTTTAGGATCGAGAACCCGAACAAGAATAGGCTTCTCCATGCGTGCGATTTCATCGCCATAGATACCTGTTCTTCTTTGGTCTGCTGCTAGGTCAGCTTTGTATTTGTCTGCAGTCCCCTGAGCGTAAGCATCTTGCAGTCCGGCAATACGGCCATTCCCTGCAATAGCTCTAGGCCCTTGAATATTAGGGTCTGTATAGGCTGGATTCTTGTGCCCAGTAACATCGTTGGAAACTAAAACAGAATCCGCCTCAACCACTGCGTAATAAACTTTGTAGGATTTATCTCCTGATGCAGCTGTGTCCTCATGACCTCTTCTGATTGCAGGAATATCGCCAGCGTATGTAATGACTGGAGCTCCTTCAGATAAGAAGGGTGAGGTTCTCAGAAGAGAGTATTGCGGGTTTGCAGAGATTGCCTTCATCTGCCGTACTGAGGCATTAGTGCTCCTGTCACGGTTCTGCAAAGATTCAAGCGTTTCTGTATTCAGCTCGATAGGGTCGGTCTTTTCTTCTGCTTTTTTGGCGGGCTTAAATTTAATCCTTCTGTTTTTATTGAAAAGGATCAGGCCCATGATACCGCCGATACCTGCCGAGGCAGACAATCCAGCAACATCTAAGGGATCGTATTCTTTGGCAATGTCTGAATAATTGGCATTCTGCAGGATGTAATTAATGATTCCTTTTTCTCCAGAATCCATTACAACATTAGCACCTGCGCCCCATGCAGCAGAGGTCAATCGGGAGGGATTGAACTTTCCAGCAGGAGCTGCGCCTGGCAGCAATAAACCTCCAGCTGTCATCACACCTGAGGTAATACCGGCCTTAGTCGCAACTTCTGGCTTTACGCCTTTATCTCGAAGATTGCCCGCTTCGTTGACACCGTAATCAACACCAGTAAGAAGAGCGCCTCCAATCGGGTTAAAGCCAGAAATAACTGAATATCCGAGTTGCTTCAAACCCATTACACCAAACCCGTAAAGGATTTGACCCGCCATTCCCGTTGTTTCGGGCTTGGGCGTGTAGTCCTCCCTAACCACACTTCTGCGCTCTTTTGCTTTCGTTTCAAACTTCTGCGCGGCCTGCTCTTTAAGGTCCTGAGCCTTCATGATGTCATCGCTGGTGAGCGCGTCTTCAAGAGTGAAACCGCTTTCATCTTCGTTCGGTTCACTTCGCATGAACGAGCCCAAAAGATCCAGGCCAGCAGCTAAGGTTGAGTTTCCTGCGGCTGGGAGAATGTCCAAGGCGGCCTCTCCCATACCGCTAAAAAATCCTGCTTCTTTCTTCTGCTCGGGGATCTGAGTTCCGTCCAGGCCGAGCTGGTATCGGGATGTGCCGTATCCAATATTGTTAAAACTGTAAAGGCTCGACATGATTCTCACTCGTAATCGTAATCTTGGTCATTCTCTAAATTCGAGGTCTTAAGGGCCGCGTCCAGAATCACGTCAAGATCCTTGTTGGCGGCGTCAATGGCTTTGCCAAAGTCCAAAATGACAGGTGCTTGATTGGCGGAATAACGGACATAATCTGTTCCGTCTCTAATGAGATACTTCCCATCGTCAACGCATTCAAGCTGGGCCTTCGGCAAGATTTCCGTGAGTTCTCCAAGAGTGGTCTTCCCGCCTCTAAACTGCACACTGGTTTTGTCGTTTGCGTTTTGTCTTGAGAAGACGGCCACAAGACTTCTCATGGACGCATTCGTGTTTCTAGGCATGAAGACCCTAGCTCCGTTAAATTCCTCGTTTCTTCCGTAAACGTCCTCAATAATTTCTTCAATGGATTTCCTATCGCTGTCCATTGTTTGTCTGTAGGCGTAAATGCCTCGGATCAATTCAACGGCCTGGCGACCTGCTTCAGGCTGGCCAAACAATCCTCTAATCTCTTTGCCAATCTCTTCATTAACTGCTGACTTGCTCGTATCTGGATCAGCCTCTTTAGTGGTCAAGAAGGCATTCCCTGCCAGGTACTCTTTCACATAACCCTTATTGACTGCATTAGCACTCGTGGCAAGGGCCAGGGCGGAGCTCAATCTTGTTGGCCGTCCGTCTTTGGTAAATTGGTTAATCAAGGTTCTGGAGGCCGCTGCTCCTCCCTGTTCCTCAACAAGTCCTGAAATTGCCGAAACAATCGGAGCGGCCTGATCCGGATTCATCTTTTCTAAGGTGTCGTTTAATCTGGCGGCCTCGTCGTTTGTAAACAACTTCATAGACTGCGGAGCAATGGCGAAACTTTGGCCGATAGATTCAAACTGAGATACGCGGTTAGAGACTTCGTTTAAAGTCTTTGCCAAGGGCTGATTAAAGTCTTCTATGGGCGTCAATCCGTGTGCTGGGACACTACCAATCGCATAAGACATCGGATCAGCGTCACGCTTCTTGAGAACGGCTTGAGCGGCTTTATCCCAGGAGGCTTTCTCCTCGATCTTGTCTGCGTAATCGGGATCGTCTTTCTGAGGCGTCAAAGATTTGCTGATGGATAAAATCTCTCCATTGGACATCCCAGGCATTTGATACATGTTTGCATTGAGCTGGGATTGTCTGGCCGCTTCCTGATAAATACGCACTCCATCATCCTGGCCATAGACGTTAATGAAGTCAGCAACATCAGGCAGAGTGCTTCTATCGCCTTGTGTCAGTGCCAGAGACAATGCGTTATCGACATTCTTCTTCAGATCAATTTGAGCTTGCTTGAGGTTCTGGTTCATCTTTTGCTTGGCGTGCTGCATGATCCAGAGCTTTTCAGGTTCGTTCAGATCGTCAATAACCGCTATCCCTGTCTTCACCTTCGGATTAAAAGCAAGGTCTGCTGCCGTCAGTCTGGGCGCCTGAGCGGTTCCTTCACTCAAAAGTTTGCCGTTGTCATCGCGGCGCTCACCGTTCGGTCCAATAAAGATGTTTTGGCCGTTCTCAACTACCCAGCGGCCGCCAATATTTCTCTTCCCGTCGGCATACTGACTTTCAACGGAGAATGTGTGATGATTCGGTTTCTTAAACGTGTCAGGAAAGTGACCGTTCTCAGCTTGAGCGGCGCCCGCTTTCCAGGCGCCTCTAAGGTCATAGTCATAAACATCACGCTCATGGCCGATCTTCTTAGCCCATGCCTGATACTGTGCTTCCTCTTCGTCTGTAAGTTTCGTGTTGTAGAAGTCGGAGAAGTCGTTAATGTCTTCTTTACCCAGAGCGCCCTGGATACCTGCAATAATCGTTCGCTCGGAGTACGGGACATCGCCGATCTCCTGCTTCATCATTGCGGTAACAACTTTCTTTAAGACTTCGGGATCTTTCAGATTTAATCGCTCGTTAGACCCATAACCCGTGGCGTGGCTTACGTTGTCAACGTATGAGCCCATTGTCAGTGAATCTGCCGCGGCAAACCGAGACAAAATACTTTCAATGGTATTGAGGCCATACTTGTTGGCATAAGTCTGGATGACCTTCACGCCAGCGCGAATGCCGTCTTCAGGACGTGCAAAGATTGCATGACCTCTTTCATCCTGACCTATGAGGCCCTTCCATTTATTTCCAAATACTTTGACATTTAACGGATTGCATCCCTTATAACCGGACGTATTGAGCACCTTGTCAGAAACCTTTGGAGGAGTTCCTATGCCAGCCTGAGCCGCGGATTGGCGCAACACGTTAGGACCTCCATCCCCTGTTCTTCTGGCGGTCGCACCAGAAGTGAGCGCCATAGAAGTTGGGCCGCCACATCTTTCATAAAGTTCAATGAGCTGAGGGGCCGAGCGGTGGAACAACATCTGATAGGTCTTCCTACCGACATCGACTGTCATCTGCTTTAAGCCGTCCGTTTGGAAGTGTCTAAGTGCTCCAACAGGATTGGCCATAGACATATTGGAATAAGCTGATGCATAGGCCAAAGACTGATAAGCATTCTTCTGGCGCTTCACTGTTTCCTCGTCCCAGCCTTCCATCCTGCCCTGATACTCGATCTCGTTCATCAGGCTGGCCATTGTGCGTTGACCGTCTGGAGTAAAACCGCCTAAAGCAAACTCCTCCACGAGGTTGTCTGCATGGTCTTTAGAGGTCTGAGCGCGCCAGCGGATGTTCTGCTCGTTGCGATAGACGACTGTCTTCTGTCGGACGGAATTGAGGCGCTGTAATGCGTTGGACTTAAAAGCCTCTCTCACATCCGGATCGTCAATCTGTCCTAAATGTTTGTCATAAATAGACTGAAGATCAGATTGCGCCTGATCCCACGACGTCACGGCGTTCTTGCCTTGCTGAGAGAAATAGCCCTTCTCTGGGTCGTACAGCGTTGTCTGTACTTCCTTGTTGTAAGCGTCCAGCTGTTCATCAGCCCGCGCTTTCACAACGGTGTCACGGTGATAGGCCTCAATTTTGACAGCGCTATCTGCAATCTGTGACCACGGCTTTAAGGCTCTGTTCATGACATTCTCATAGTCGAAACTCGGGCGGACGTTATCAACGGGAGCGCCGAAACCTCTTCCACTTTCGACTACTCCAGGCACATTATTTTCATACTTAGGGACGATTGGCATTTTTTATCCTCTGTAGTTCAGAGAGAAGATGTTTTTAGTTGTCGGATAAAGCTGTGTGGTTTTGACTGTCTGGCCTAGCAGCAGGTTCGGTTGTGCACCTGAAATAGCATCAATCCTCGTTACGCCTGGCTGGGCGCCTGATATGGCGTCAATCTTGATTCCTGGGTCTGCTCCGGAGATTGCATCAATGTGGATTGGCTCCTCAGCCTTCGGCTTTTCGGCCGATTCGGATGCTTTGGCCATATCCATCAATTTGCCGTAAGCAAATGCCATTCCCATATTCCCAGCGCCCACCAGAAGAGAATCCGTAAAGGCTCGGCTTGCGCTCTGCTTCTTAGCCAGGCTCATTAAGGCCTGGTTTCTAAAGTCTGTCTCTTTTACTCGGTAGCCCCATGCCTCGGATTTAGCGTTGCTCTCCAGGCGGTTGAGATTGACCTTCTTCACAATGTCCGTGCTGGCCAATTGTTCCGCAGCTGATCCGACCCCGATTGCCACGCCATTTGCGGCTAATGAGACTTTCTGCCGCGCCTTCATTTGAGCGGCTTGCATTGTCTCTCGCTGATACTCACCCTCAGCCGCAAAAAGTCTCTGCTGATAGTGCAAGTTCATCGTGTCTGCGTTGATCTTGGCTATGTCTGCCTGAGCCTGTGCAATAGCGTTGTTGTACTTCGTGATACTCTTCGCACCGAAGGCATTAAACAGTGTGGAAACACCTGTAGAAATAAGGCCTAGTGTGCCAAAAGAGAAACTAGATCCGGCCATAAAAAATCCTCCAACTCAGCATAGATATTGGAGGATTCCTAGAGCGTGATGCGCACTACACCACGTCGCAGGTCACGGTAATACTGGAGATTTTCAGCGGGAGCGGGGCGCTCTGACGAATACACACTTGGCCGTCATCCGTCCATGAAGCGGCGATATCTACTTCAAACTCTCCGTTTCTCTTCTTCGGCGGTGTACCGGGTGTTTCCCGTCCGCGTGTCGGCTGCTGATAGAGGTCGTCGAAACTCGAGCCAGCCAGAATGCTCGCTGAATCAATCATTCTCACTGCTACACCACTGATGTTTTTGCGGTGATTACTGCCAAAAGAGAGGTCTTGGAGCTGGAGTGCAAGGGGTAGCGTCTGAATGTCTGAGTTGTAGGCCAGGCCAATATGCACCTTGGAAGCCGCTCTTCTCAGCGTGATCTTGCCGTTCTGCACTACTTGATCCGGCACACAATACCCGTCAGCCAGGATGGAAACCTTCATCCCATTCAGCCAGCTAATCCCGCTGATCTCGGTCTTGGCCGGGCCTGAGTAAGTGCCAGCACAATCCATGAAGAGATAATCTTCATCCTTGTCAATGATGTACTCGTTCATGCGCTCAACAAACCTTACGGTGTTCTCTCCGATCTTGCGCTTGGTCACGACATAAAGAATGTCCTCATTAGATTCCGGCACTACTGCACAGGATTCAAAGTCTCCCTGGGTTTCGTGCTGGGCGAATGCGCCCACCTGCTGTTCTGGAACATAGGTAAAGGAGATTAGTTTGCCTATGTCATTAACGCACCAGAAGATCGAATAGGGAGCCTTGGCGTATGCAATATCAACAACTTCGTGATGATCGAATAGGTGAGCCGCTCTGAGGCACACGTCCGAGGTTATGTAACCGCCTGCTTGGTAGCTGTAACCGAGTTCTCTCAGGTGGCCGCCTCGGGCTGAGGCAAATATCATCGTGTTGTTAATTAACACTGGCTTGGTCTGGCTGGAGCCGACATAAGACTGCGGACGCACGCTCATAGATTCAGGCGTGATCGCGTCAGAGTTTACAGGGCTCACTCTCCATTCCCCGCTTGCGGTCAGCATCAGCAGTTGGGAAAGTGGCACGATATGGCGGATTCTGTTGCTGTCCTGGCTGGCAACTCTCACCTTGATGCGGTCTGTACTCTGGGACGGGAGAGAGTAGCCCATATCCGTTTCTGTGCCCGTCTTGGTAGCCCAAATATATTGGGGACGCATACGACTGCCAGCGAACCAGCGCCTCTGCTCGAAGTAAGAAACACATCCTGGATAGTCGCCAGCATTCGCAACAGTCAGAGAGATTTGAGCGCCTGAGCCATAGTTTGAAATAAGTGTCGCTGTCGGGTTGGAATAGCCCGCTCCTGCGTTCTTGATTAGGACGTTAGTAAGTTTGCCCTGACTAAATACAGGCTCCAGAACGGCCCCGCTTCCCGTTGCGTCCGTGACGTTAATCGAAGACTGCATGAATCCTGCGGACGTTGCCGAGGCCTGGAATGAGCCTGAGTAGCGATAAAACTCAAACACACCCGTGATCTTGTCATAAGCATCGCTCCATGTCGGCCAGCCTGTAATGCTGATCGTAATAACGGGACGTTTATATCTGCTTCCGGCCTGAGTAATCGTCAGGCCTTTTAACGGTCTAATACCGATAACACGAGGATTCGGTTTGTAATAGTCAGGTGGCGTAATGTCGAACCAGTCGGCCATAGTCGCCTTAACAGGACTTACCACGGCTCCAACTCCGGAGCCTTCAGCATCGTGAACAGTAATGGAGAAGGTGAAGTAATCCATGAAATTCGACGGAATCCAGCCCACGGGATAGCCGTACTTGTCGCCTGAGCTCATTAAATTCCATTTGCTGTCATAGTAAGCGCCTAACATCGGAGCATCTTTGAATTTTCCGCCATAGTCATAACCTTCACCTTTCAGCACCCAAGTTTCACTCTCAAGCAGAGAAACACTTAAAAGTTCTCCGTTCGGTCCCGTGTAGCCCGTACCTTGAGCCACCACGGCGGCAGCACTGATACCTCCACTGGTGAGGAATACATCGTCGTAAATGGGCGGTGTAATCGAGCTGTCAGGCGCGATATTGTCGTCATCAATGCTGTTGGTGCGTGTCTCTCCGATATAGCCATAAATACCGCCTTTATCCCTGTACACGCGGTAATGATCGGCACCTGCAACAGTGTTCCATGTGATGGTGTTATAAGCGCCATCACCGTACGGGTTACAAATAACAGAGGCAGCTACGCTTGCTTTGGATTCCTCCGTGTTGTCCACATTGCACGAGGTCACAACGTACTTCCGGACATACCCGTCTTTGTATGTAGCTGAGCCCAGAATGTGCTGTGTAGCCGTCACTCCTGTGGGAGGTGTAAGGGACGTATTGAAAGTAATGTCCACAAGTCGCCAGTCCAGCGCTCCATATCGTCTCAACTCTCTCGGAGGATGGGAGCAGTGCACCAGCGTGATGATGTCCACCGACTGAGCATAGTCAATATCAAAGAGTTCGGATTCGTCATAATCCGTGGCAACTTCATACGGGACATTGCCGTTCATCAGTGTGGAGCCGTTCGTGTGAAAGCGGACGTAATGATGCCCAAACTCAAGAATCATCGTTTGTGTGGCCGAGAACGTGAACGGGATTAGGCGGCATTTCCTGTCTGGATACTTCGTTTCCCGCACCATTGAGAATCCGGGCCTCCTCACTACAGGGCCTTGAGGCTCAACAATCATATTGCGGCACTTAGCCAGCCCTGCAGAATATGAAGGATCCGTGATCCTGGAGTACATCGAAGGAGAAATCTCACCTCCTCCGATTGATTGCTTGTAGATTTTCAGTGACATTTAAATACTCCGTGCTGCCAGGTGTGGCGCTAAATATTCGTGCTTGACCCTGATAGAGTTTCGAGAATCCTGATACTTCGCAGTCTCCAGTGCTTGAGGGGCCATTTGGATCATCTGCTGCGCCATAGAAGTTTTCATCAGTGGGCCTGCCAGATAACTAGCAAGCTGGAGAACAAGGGCCTGAATGAAATACTGCGGCATGATTGACACGTTCTGGACGCTGGCCACGTATCGAAGCATGGGAGCGGGAGAATCGGTTAGGAGAATAAATGAGCCTGTTTCCGAGAGCGTTTCAATCTCAAAATCAAGTCCGGCCTCGTCGATCTGAGAGGACTTTTCGTACACCTTAACCGTCCTCAAGTAGTCGGACGGGAGCTGATAGCCGTGTGCCCACTGATACAAGTCGGCGTCATATTTCTTGTATTCAGGCAGTCTCACGCGCCTGATCGCAAAAGCCCAGTTATGCGCCTCCAGCAGATAACGGAGCGCCTGAGGGTAGTATTCAGCACAAGCCTCAGCCTGGGGATTCCCTTCTGGAGGTTTGATCTTCGTGATCGTTCCTTTCTCGCCCAGGTACGACAAGGCGGCATTGCAAATTGACACTTCATTCATATTAAAAAAGGGAGGTTTTTAAGCCTCCCTCCTCCTCTGCAACGAGAATTAACTGATTAGTAGCCTTCAACCATCTTGACGCAAGGATCTGTGAACTTGTCGAACACATAGGCGGTCGCCTTACCTGCGGTCGGAGCTGTGGAGGACACTGCTGTGGTCACGCGCAGATAACGCTTGCATTTAGCAGGAAGCGGAATTGCTACACCGTAACCGAGTGTCTTTGCGGTCAATGCGCCTGTGCTGGCCACCGTTGTATAGGTGGAGTTGTCGGCGGATTCCTGAAGATTGAAGGTGACCGTTGCTGTGGATGCTTCGATCTCTTCGGTCTGCATGATGACCAGGTAAAGCGGCTTCTGGCCTGTGGTGTTAATGTCCGCGCCGAGGTCGATCACGTCAGAAGTGATTGCGGCTGTGAGCGCCTTGTTCTTGAAAAAGAGTAACTCTTTGTCGTACATGATTCTGTCTCCTTAGCTGATCTTTGCGGAAGTCTTCAAAACGTCTTTGCCAACTTTCTGAACGGGTACACCGTCAAAGGTGATAACGGAGCGGCCTGCAACATTTTCAAAGTTGAGGGAGTTCCTTACCTTGTTGTTGATCTGGCGGCGCAGGTAGCTGTGGATTGTGTCGTTTGCGAAGAACACGGTCTTGCCAGGGTTGGACACATCAAGCAATTCAAGTGCCTGTGTCATCAGGTCAATGAGGTCATCACCAGAAGAGGCATTCTTGGTCAGGGCTGATGCGTCAATGTTGGCAATGCGGACAATGTTGAGCGGATTGAAACAGGCCACGCCGATATCAAAGCCCATGTCAGTGACATAAGCGTAATGATGTTTGCCGTTGTCATCGTCAATGCGCTCTTTCTGCGGACGTGCATCAATCCAGATTCCGCCCTGAGCACCATACTCAGGATAGAAGGTGAACATGTTTTCCGTATCGCAGGACAAAAGCCAGATATCGAAGTTGCCAGTTGCCTTAGTGGAAGAACCCTTGATGATACGGTCATAGAATTCATTGTCTTTGCCGTTAACAATGTCGTAAAGACCGAGGCTTGTTCCGTTACCAGAACCATAGAAAACAGACTTGGCGGCTTGGCGTGCAAGTCCACGCATTACTGCGGCGTCCTTACGCAGGCGGAATGTATCGCGCTCTTCAGGCTTACGAGAATCAAGAAGATCAGCGTCAACTTCAGAAGAGGTGCGGACACGGAAGGAATCGTATCTGACTGCACGCCCCTTGGCCTGAGAAGTGCCCCAGCCCTCGTTGTAACCGACTACTTCGCCTTCAGGGTAGTCAGTAACGATAGAGCCCTTACAGGCTGTACCGTCGTTAGCGGGAATGAGAGTGAGCTGATCGAAGAAACCCGAATAATCACGGATTGTCTGAATCAGAACCTTTTTCTGAAGATCGCTGTCCTGGGTCAGGTTAGCAATGTCAGCAAGCGTTGTGGCACCAGTATTGATAATTGCCATGATTTACTCCTTTGCTTTGTAGAAATCTGCTGCCGTGTAGATTTGCTTCACGGCGTTACTCTTTGCGGCGGGTGAGCGGTCCTCTCCGATAACCGAACCAAAATGCCTGAGGATCTTGATAAGGCCTGGATGATTTCCAGCGATAGCCGCCAGCTCCGCAACGTCTCCATCAACAAACTTTCCGTCCGCGCCTCTAAAGTCCTTGAGCGCTTTCTGCGCTGTGGCAATAGTTGCCTTCAGGTGATCACCTCCGATAACGGGATCAGCCTTGACCTTCTCCTGCCACGCCTTATTGGTTTGCGCGATTTGGTCGGCTTGTTTCTGAGCCAGGATCGGCGTTACCTTGTCGATAACGGCCTGCGCCTTGTCTTGCGGAAGATTCAGCTCCTTGGCTACTTCTGAGAATCCTTTAACCACATCAGCGTCAAGGGAAACACCTTGAGGCGCCTTGAAGTCTTCGTACTTCTCGGGAGCGCCAGCCTCTTTCTCAGGCTCCTGCTTCTCTTCGGTTTCCTTCTGCTCTTCCGTTGTGTCGGTATTGAGCAGGGAGGATTCTTCGATCGTTTCGGGAGTTTCTGGCTGTTGGGCTTGAGCTGTTTGCTCAACAGGGGCGGGAGTAGATCCGGCCTCGCTTTCAGTTTTTTCGGCTGTTTCTACAGTTTCATTCATTCTGTTCTCTCAATTCCTGAATAAATTCAGGTTTGTGTTTAATGACGTGCTCGAAAATCATCTGCGCAAACTCGCGCTTACCTTCTTTCCGAGCCATGTTGAGTGCGTTCGTATCGAATGCCGAGGCGAAAAAGCCACTCTCTGCAAACAATCGCTTAAATACTGTCTTTCCTGCCCGCGTCTCTAAAACCTCCTTGAGCGCCTGGCGGAATTCGTATTCCTCTCTAGCCAACTCGGCCTGCTTTGCATCGGCCTCAGCAGTCGAAGTTGCGAACGGATCTCTTACTGTCTTGCTCATTCTCTAACGTCCTAATTTCTTGATGCGCACACCCTTAGGCCATGCCCTCGGCCGCCATGTCCTGCATACCCTGGACGGCCTGGCCAGCCATGGTTTCTGGGCCTGTCGGAACCTTGCCGAGCTTGGCCAGCATGTCGGCGCTCTGGGTCATCTGCTGTTGTTGCTGAGCCTGCTGTTGTTGCTGTGCTCTCTGCTGTCTGATAGCTGCTACCTCGTCCGAAGAACGAAGAATTTCAGGCGAAACACCGCGCTTGTCGGAAACAATCTGGGCGTACTTGTCCAGATCGAAGTTGTCTAAGAAGTCGGGCTGAACCTGCGCTATCTGCAAGGCTTCCTGGATCGCCTGTTGGTCGGTACGGGATTGAATCTCTTTCTGACTGCGGCTCAGGATTGAGGTGTACTCGATATTCAGATCCGTGCCCTGAATCGCCTCAGGCGCTGGCGGGATCAGGCCTTGTTCATTGAGGATGTCAAAGGTACGATCAATGAGCGGCTTAAGCACCTCGTTATTGAATCGACTGAGAACGGGGCCGAGCATTAAGAGTTTCTCTTCGTGCAACTCTGCAACCGCTGTTGCCGTCATCTGGTTGATAGCGCTCTGGTTGTTAAGCATGAGGAACATGTCAACACTGAATGCGCCCCTGATCCTCTGCTGCACCTCGGAAATATCCTGCCGAAGTTCGCCCAGGTTAATGTTCACATTCCACAACTGCTCTACAGGTTTGCGGCCTGTGGCACCGTTCACGAAAGAAACACCGCCTGGCTCCGTGTCAATGTCTGAATCTTTGGCCTCGGTCGGTAAGCCGATTGGCGGCTTGACCATGTAGTCAATAGCGTTGCCCTTCTGCTTCTGCTCATGCTGTAACTGCATGACATCGCCTAGAGCAATCATGCCAGGAGATTCGGAGCTGTATGTCTCGTTACTAATGGCGCCCCAGCGTCCCACGACCGCGGGGAATGACCTGTATCCAGATTCTCTCAAGATCGGATGTGCGCTGTCGTTGTAGTCCTTCAAGACGTAAACGGAGCGCCAGGGCATGTTCTTGTTGTCCTTGAATCTCGGATCACGGTCTTTGCGCGGCTCGATAGCATGCAGAACCACCTGCTGTTCATCCAACTTTCCAGCTTTGGCCACGGCGGCCAGACTGGAGGGGAGCACGTCAAGGCCGAACTCGTCAATGAGCTGGCGCGTGGTCATTGAGAACTCTCGATAGAGAGTGTCTGGAATGCCGCGGGCGTTGCAGGCTATGCAGTATTCACCGACGGTCAGCGGGCTACAAATAAAGCCGAGCTGGTCATCTTCTTCAATGATGATTGCCAGGACACCGAAAAGACCCGCCTCCATCCATCCGTGGTGCAGAGATTGATACAGGTTTGTCCGAGCAAAACTCATGTAAAGGATCTGGCTGACCTCAGATAGCCAGCGGCGCACCTCTACAGATTCGTCCAGGTCAGGGCTTCCCGTGGTCAGGTAAAACCACTGCTGTGAAGGATCCGTCATGCCAGACATGAGGCCCTTGGCCAGCACGTCCGAGGCCTTGAGCGGCGTATTGTCGTAAATGGAATTCCATTTGCCCTTGGCCTCATTCTGATTCTTCGGGCTCAAAAACTTGCCGTTAGCGGGCCTCAGAAACTTCGAGATATTACGCCATTGGTGCAGGTATGGATCCCGCTCCTTCTGGAGTTCTCTCCAGCGGTTTATGAGCTTTTCTCTTAATTCACGTTCTTTCATGGCCTACCCCAGGGCAGACTTCTTGCCCAGCGTTAAATCCTGATCGTCCACACCACCCGCGCCTGTCAACATGGTTTGGCCTCCAGACAACAGATCATTAGTGTTGTCGCCGAGGATCTTGCTAATGTCGGCGGTTTTCTGGTTCTGCATACGCATTTGCTCACGCTGTTGTTCAGCTTGTTTCTCAGCGTTTCGCTTGGCCTCTTCCGTAGCGTCCTTCTGAGCTGATGCCTGGCGGCGTGCGGCTCGGCTCTGTGTGTGAGAAGACAAGGCCGCAGATCCGGCCATAAGCAGGCCCATTCCCAGCATTTCCATGCCCATTTCTTAATCCTCCAGTGATTTGTAATAGGTGACATCCGAGCGCTGGAATAACCTGTCAAAGAGTTGCTCCGTTCTGGATCCAGCGGGGGCTGAAAATCGAATACCTGATGCGCCAAACTCTCTGGCCATTTTTATGGCGTGTCTCAGGAATTTGAGGCCGTGGCCTCGGTGCTCAGGCTCTAAAAACAAGGTATCCACATGGGCCACGTCTTTAGAGTTGTGGAGAGAAGGACACATGACTATGGCCATAATCCCCACTAGCTGACCCTCGCTCACGGCTCTGGCGCAAAGGAGTAAGCCGTTCTGTGCAAGGAACGAGTATTTGTCCTTGTCCACAATGCCCTTGAGGTCTAAGTGTCCGGCCTCCTGGCGATAGTGCAGGCACACATCCTCATACCGAGGGTCATTGAATAAGTCTGAGAGCGTACAGGTTTCGATCTTCATCATGTCCCGATTGTCGAGCCTGTACGCAGATTGATGCGCACACCCTCTACGCGTATGGATCGCGGATTCCTTTATGGCGGTTGATCCGCTGATGTCTCCAGCTATCGTCCTCTATGTACTCTTGAATGGGGATGGCGAAACAAAGTGCCAAGGCGTCTGCCGTGTCTGGAGAGTTCATGCCGCGGCGCTTCATTGAATCTTTGGATTCCAGGAGTAACCGGCCCTTCTGGTCGATCAGCTTTTCAGGTATGCACAAGTCCTCGGCCAATTCCTCACTCTTGGGGATCACTCCGTCATCGCGGATAAAGTCCCGCATTTTGTCCCACATCTCTGCACGCTTATTTGCCCACCTCTGCGGGTTCGTGCTCTGGCTGGCACTGATGACCTTGTTCAAGTGCTGCACCTTGTCCTTGAGCCAGTCATACGGGCTTGCTCCCACACCTGTGTAGTCCAAATTGATGTACACACGAGGAATGCCCTTGGCCTTGAGTTCGTTTGCATACATGAGCACCTGCATGCCGAGCTGAGGGCCGTCCAGGCCGCGGAAGACTTTCAGCGGCATAGTGCAGTCACGGCCGATCTTGGTAGCGATTGCTGATCGGTCATCGCCTTCTCTGGCCACGTCCACGCCTAGGATTGCAACTGTTCTGGAGTAGTTCACCTGTCCCACATCGCGGTTCATAGCCGCGTCAACGTCCTCACGGTTAATGAATTGCTTGGCTGAGGCGCTGGGGAATACGCCTCGAACGCGCACCTTCACGAAGTCTGAATCTTCTCCATAATCCTCTACATACTCCTGGAGCTGTTCCTTGTTCGTGATCTTCACCGTCCTGCTGTCAATGTTGTACGTGATCCATCTATGCCGAGACTTGTGAAAAGCATCGAAGAATGGCCCATCTGGGCGCGTTGGGTTCCCGAAAATGCACCAGATGATCTGCGTATCTTTATCGGTGAGCGCGCCTTTCGTGACTTCGTAAATCTTTTGGGCGATAACTGAGGCTTCATCGAACAAGACAAGAATCCGTTTCCCTTGATTATGGAGGCCTTGGAATGCGTCGGTGTTGTTCTCGTTCCACGGGATTGCGTCAATGCGCCAGGTGTATTTGTGCCCTGGCTGAGTTGAAAAGATGGATTCCGCGGCAACCTCAAACCAGTCACGGAAAAGGCAAAGATGGTGCCATTTATGCAACTCACTCCAGGTTTTTGTAATGAGCTGGTTCTTGGTTTCGGCGGTCACTACTCCCTTCATGTCCGGATAGGTGCAGATTGCCCACAACATGATCCAGGCCACAAAAGCGGTCTTCCCGATACCGTGCCCGCTGGCTACAGCTATCTGGATAGCTTTATGTCTCGTTTCCCCGTTCTTGAGCCGGTCGCGGATGTCACAAAGAATCTTCTGCTGCCAGGTGTCAGGGCCTTCGTAATTTGCCAGCTCCCCGTGCCCCCATCTAAAACACTTCTGGATAAAAAGGAGCGGATCATTCGTGCAAGCAATAGCAAGGCGCCTCAGGCCCATTTCAAACTCAGCCGCTTCCTTATTCATCCTTGACCTCCTTCAAAACTTCATTCAGCCAAGAGGAGCGGTCGGAGATATTTACCTCTACCTGCTTCTTCTCAATGAATAATCCCAGCCGTTTGCCGAGCATGTCCAGGCATTTATGAGCGGTCTGAGGATCTTTCGTCTCCGTATGTACTACATTGCCGTCCTCGTCTTTAAGCTCGATCTCCTCCATTGAGCGGTTTTTAAGCTCCAGGACATCACGTGTCCAATCTTCAGCCGTGTATTCCAGCTTCTCTTTCAATGCGTCCTGGCGTTTAGCAATTTCAATTTGGATGGCAGGTTTTGACAGGTTCTCTTGACCCTGAACTCTGGCCGCTTTTGAGCTGTATCCTGCCCTTATCGCGGCCTGTGTGGCGTTACTGTCCACCATGTATTCATCAATAAAACGCTTCTGCTTATCGGTCAATGGCTTTTTCTTAGTCATACAATCCCCCGATTTTTATTGAGTATTGAGCCGTCCTGGTTCTGGGTGCGCACTGCTTCATTTGAACTTGGTTGGAATAACTGCACGTCTTTTGCCTGAGAAAATGTCACGTAAAGTGCGTATTGGAATGTCCATCTTTTGAGAGATTTCACGCAAAGAAAGGCCCGCTAGACGAAGATCAAAGCAATGGATAAGATCCTGATCTGAATACTTCGCCTTTGGGCTGGACACTCCGACACGTACTGATGCGTCAGAGAGAAGGACCGTGGACGGGTCAAGACCGAGATTTGAAAAACTCTGGATATTGGCTCTTAACTCGGTCAATCGTTCTCGATATGCGCAGATCTCGTTGTACCGCTGTTTCTCCTTCTCTAAGTCCGACAGATTCAATGAGGCGGTTTTGGGCTTCGATTGGCAATAAGCTGTGGTATCGGTATGCCCGAACAAGTCGGCCTGGATCTCGTTTTTCTTCATTCATCATTTCCCTCCTGTGGCTGCTACCTCTTCGCGTATGAGGCGGAATAGTTCTTCGATTGGGAGCACTGCCAGCCATTCTTTACGGTCTGCCCTGCACACGACAATGGGTCGCTCTCCAGGTTCGCACCCGTTGCTGGCTTGATCCATCCATTCGTACACGTTTCCGATTGCGGCCCGTCTTTTGACTTCAATCGAGTAAGGATTGAGCTTGATGTCCGCTCCTCCGTCCCTCGTCTGTGAGAGATTGCGGTGCACCTGTATGCCCAGGTTTTGGAATATGAGTTCGCAGATTTCGCGCTCCCCTGCAGCACCTTTAGTTCTCTGTGCTTTTCCCATTCTTTTCTCCATTAGTTGAATGTTGTTTAAACAGCCGTCTAGCGTCTCTGAGCGATTAACTCAGCGTGGACGCGGTATCTATCGAATTGAGAGAAAAACGTTCTCCTGCGTTCAATACGCTCGTCTGTGTCACGTTCAAAAACTGAGCACCGTGTGAATGAGATTGGGTAGCATTCGATGCCGGCGCCTTTGTTCGGATGATGGCAGTAGATGTTCATGTCTCCGAAAGAAGCCTTTGGCGGCCGTCGAATGTTTCCTGCCGGATCGATCCAGTAGCTCTCGGCAAACTTGCAGTACAGACAGCAACCGGTCATGGCCTTCTCCTTTTTAACCGATTGGTTAATTTGGTTTCCCTGCTGATTTGGAAAGCCGCTCTCACGAGTAACCCGAAGAGAATCAGGTTGATAAACACGACCGGCGCCAGCAAGATCATTAAGAGTGTCCAGGCTGAATCAGACATGACGCACCTCAATCGAAAAGATCAGCAGTAGCCTGTTTACGCATTGATTCGCCCATAAAAAGAGCCGGCACACACTTTGCTTTGATTCGGTCGTAAAGGCGCTCCCCAATGAGATCGGAAAGGCTTTCTGCGTTTAAGTTGCTGATTAGGATCGTGGGATATTTGTCAGTCATTCGGTTCTCAAGAATCGAGAACAAAATCCGGCGTTCAGCGTCCGAGCCTTTTTGGACACCGATTTCATCAATCACTAGGAGCGGAATGTATGAGAAGAAATTAATCGCTTCTTCTTCAGACGAGCTTGAGCCGTTGCGGTACGTATCCCTTACGCCTGAGAAAATCTCTGCCGCTCGGTAGTACTTCGGAAAAAATCCTTTGTGCTTGCGGATCAGCTCAATCATGATGGAGCAGGCAAGATGCGTTTTTCCTGTCCCGCACGCGCCCAGAAAGATTAGGCCATATCCGCCCTGCCACGCCTTTTCAAAACCTTTCACGAAACGTTTAGCAAGTGCAAGCGCCTTTTGCTGAGTTTCGTTTGCAGGATTGAAGGTGGAAAAATCCTTGGTTCGATAGTCGTAAGGGATTCTGGTCGCCTCAATTCTGCGTTTAATCTCGTCCTCTTCCTGCTGCTTGCGGAATGCTTCTTCTTTGGCCTTCCATTCTTCACGGTGTTTTTCTACACACTGTGGGCAAAGGCTTTGAGACTTAACCTCTTCTCCGACCCAAATTTCATCAGCCAAGTAATAACCGTGTTCCGGACATTTAACTATTCTCTGTCGCTTGGTCATCACGCCTAAGATTGAATTGATGACGCCTTGGGTTTTAGGTTCTTTCGTATTGTTCATAGTATTAAATTCCCGTCTTTATCAAATTTGCATCCCTTCGTGTAGAACTCATCCGTGAAACCGCCTGGAGGTTCGTAAGCAAAAGACTTGGAGGTTGTCTTTTGTTCTTTTGCTTTCTTGAATTCAACTTCCTTGATGCACCATCTCGTGTAACCAGCCTTCCAGTTTTTGTAGGGCTTATCGTTGGCCTTGCACCAAAGGATCATGTTTTTGAAAAGTTTCTGAGGATCCTGGATGTTGTATGACTGAGCGATTTTTAAAAACTCTTCAGGAATGGGATCATTCTCAGAGAACGGATAAGGGCTTCGGGGTTTCCTTTCTTTTTTAGCAACTGTTTCCGTTTTGGAAATAGTTGTCTTCTTTGGAGCCGTTAAAGAAAAGTTTGGTGCACGCTCTATAGGTTTATCTGACTGTATTGACTGAGTCTGACTGAGTTGTGTGACATTTTTGTCACCACTTTCTGACAAAATTGATACCACTCTAGGTGCATTTTTGTTACTGGTATCATTTTTGCCACTGGTTGCATTATTGCTACCACTTGTAGTGACATTTTTGTCACCACTTTCAAATTTGATCTGCTCGGCAGCTCCCTTTGACTGCTGGTAAACGGCCTCGATTTTCTCAACGTTAATAGCGTAAAAATTCCGAGCACCTCTGCCCTTACTAAAAACCTTTATCCATCCGTTTGTAGCCAGGAAAGAAACTGCTTTAAAAACAGTTCTCCTATCGCACTCAGTTTCGAGTGCAATAGTTTCAGTGGACGGGCGGCAGTTTGATCCATCGTCATTTGCGTAATCACACAAACAACGGAAGACCGCTTTGACACTGGAATTCCCAAGTGTGCATTTGGCCGCTTTGAAAGACAGAAGGAAGCTCATAGGACGCCTAGTTACATGAAATCTTTGTATGTAACTTTTCCTTGCGTGAACAAGGAAATTCGTTCGCAGTGCGCAAGTTTCGGACAAGACCTTTCAGTTACCCACTTATGAGCACTGGGAATTTTTACGCCAACAAAACGAGCAAGCCTTGATAGGGTTCCTCTTGGCTGGCTCTTTAGCCATTTGTGAAGTTTCATAATTATTCTCTATTTGCATAGCCATTGGCTAATATTATAAACAGGCAATATAGCTAATAGCAACTTAGCCAAAGGCTTATATTTATTCTCAAGGAGAGATTTATGAAAACTTCGACTGAAATAAGACGAGAAAACCTGAATATCCTCATTGAGCGTTATGGGTCAATCGCCAATTTGAATGCCCAATTGGGACGAAACAGAAAGGATGCAACTCTCTCTCAGATAAGGAAGGGATCAGTTCATTCCGGTACGGGTCGGCCACGCATCATGGGTGACACAATGGCCCGAGAAATTGAAACTAAGTTGTCTTTAGGTTACGGCTGGATGGATGCCGACCATTCAGGTGAAGCATTCCCCGAAGAGGATGATTTGATCTATTTGCGGCGCCTGAATGTTTCTGCTTGCTGCGGTGCTTCAGGAGTACAAAATTATGAGGATGAGGCCTATGTAGATCTCATGGGCGTCTCACGTGTTTGGTTCAAAGAAAACATCAGTCAGATCCGTGAAAATGGTTATGAAATCATCACTGCAGCCGGAGATTCTATGGAGCCTACCCTGAAGAACGGCGATCTGGTTGTGATTGACAGGTTTGACACTGAGATTACAAAACGTGACGGCGTTTTCTGCGTGCTCATTGATAACGACCTTTATTTGAAACGGGTGCAACGAGTACCAGGCAGTCTCCGCTTCATTTCTGACAATCGTCTATATGACCCTTTTGAAATCCGTCTAGCTGAAGTTGAAAGCAGAGTGATCGTTTTCGGACGTATGGTTAATTCGCTGAACCTGAAACGGTATGACTAAAAATGAAAATCAGAGAATGGCTTTTAGGGATTTTCGGCCTCAAAAATAAAGAGAAACCTCCGGAAGAAAGTGTCAAAGAGGAAGTCCTACTTTTGGCTTATGAGCCAGAAGAATTCCATTTGGAGGCTGAAGAGCTCCCTATCAGAAAGCCAGTTCAGACGGAATTCTCATTCATTCGCAAGACGCAACCTACCAAACGTACTATAAGAAAGAATCCTATGACACCACGCACATTACCTCCAATCCTCCAAGTGGCCAAAGAAATCATGCAGGCGAACAAACCCGTCATGCACGTAAGAGAAATAACTGACATAGCAGTTTCTCTCAATAAAAATTTAGGTCTTCCTCCGGATGATTTCATGGCAAAACTTTCTACCGCTTTGGCCGCTCACTTGAAGACCCAGAACCCAATTTTTTCAAAGCCAACAAACAAAGATGGATCAAAAAGAAAAGGGTTTTACCGTCTTAAGCGAACTGCCACGGCTCCGGTTGTACCAATTCCCAAGGTTGCCGTTGAGAACGTATCAACGAATTTCTTTGGCAAAGGCGGTGAATTTGCAGTTGCCTCCGAGCTCCTTTTCCTCGGCTATAACGTTTCTATGATGGCTGTTGATGAAGGAGTTGACCTAATCACCGAGAAGGACGGCAAATTCAACTATGTCCAGGTAAAGACAACGGTAGTGGAAGAAGGTACCCACACCTTCAGCTTTAAAGTGCCAGAGAAACAATTCACAAACAACCTGCCTTACTCTCCGTACTACGTTTTTGTCATGCGAGACGGTCGTCACTCCTCGTATGCCGTTATCCCTTCTGACCACATTTCCCTGCTTAGAGCTCAGCAAATTATCAAAGGCAAAGATCTATCTATCGCTATCACACGAGACGCCAGGCGAAGGGAATATAAGCTCAATGGCCAAGATATCAACATTTTCATTGGAGCGTTTAACAAGATATAGAAGGCGAAGTTTTAACGGCCTTAGTTAAAAAAGTGTCTCTCATAAGCAATAACGGCGATCAAATGGAAAAATTTAAAATTGGTTTAGGAGTTCTTCTCTTTGCAAATAATCAACCTAAAAGAACTCTGAATGTAATAAAAACGGGGATGATTTATACGAGAGAACAAGTCTCAGTGGTGCTTAAACCATCATTGCCAGTTGAAGAAATGGCCAGAGAGTTTTTTTCTGCGTGCGTAGCCTCTATATTAGATTTACCTGTACCTTCGCAATATTTGGTTTTAGATGAAAAAACCGGGACTGTTATGTATGCTTGCGGTTTTTTAAAACATCCCAATCTTTGTCAGCTTTTCAGACAAGACGATCTATTGATCAAAGATGTAATCAACAAACTTTATTCATGGAAAAGTTTTTCAAAAACCGCTGCTTTTGATGAACTAATCCAGAATACTGATCGAAATCTAGGCAATATTCTTTGGGCTGGTGATCAAGACTACGTTTTAATTGACCATGGTCTTACATTTGGCAGCCGTCCCCCTGATGGAACATCTTTAAATAAATTGATTCAAGCTGTCTTGCCTGTCATCTTAAGTCAAGAGCAAATAGACAGGGAGGTAGTTAAATGTCAAAAAATTGCAGAGAAGTTTCCTCCGCTTCTCGGTTCTACCTCTTTGCAAGACTTTTTAGAGTTCGATGTTGAAGAACTATCTGCCCTTTTCTGGGAAGAAGCATCTCGAATTGCTAAACTTCTGGAGAACAATCAAATCAACATTAAAAACCTTCTGGCCGACAGGAGTCCTAATCCTCCATTGTTTCGTATTCAAGAGGACCTAACATGATCATTCCATTCCCACAATTACCTAAATATGAAGCTTCTTGGTCTCCAGTTTTATGGACGCCGGTCTATGGTTCAGAAGAAGCTCTAATGGTAGGGGTTCAGGGTGAAATTCAGGGAGAACGCTTTGTTGAAAGAATTATTCCTGACCGGGTCTTGAGTGTTCTTTGCAGATCTCAGAAAAAACAAGCTGCATCCATAATAGACTTCGTAATTGACTCTCTAAACAAACAGGCATCTAAGACAGACGAAGAACTGATAATGCCTCTAACTGGCGTTCGATTAGGAGCACAAATTAATACCTTTTGTGATGATCGCCTTAGCCTGATTGAACAAGCGATTATGTCCCAATCTGGCTTAACTACCTTTGAGGAGTATGAGAATTCATTAGCATCATCCTCTTCTAAGAATGGAAGCAGAAAAGCTTTTGTAGGAGGTATAAAAGAATTGGTTATTTCCGAACGAGCTGATTTAGAAGAAAACTTCAACGTCAAAAAAAATGTTAGTGGCTTTGATGTGGACTACAGCTTCTACTCAAAAAAATTGATATCTCAGATGGGCGTGCTCAGAGAAGATAGGATAAAGAACGATACCGACATTCTTCGCAGATACGTCCTGGATCTTATGGATGCTAGAGAAAACATGAGCAATTCTTTGTTACTTATACAAGAATCGTTTTACGACAACAATACAAGGGCAAGATCCCTTGATGCTTTTAATACTCTGGCTAGAAGAAGAAATATTCGCTTCGAATCTGTTACAAATCCAGAAGAAGGAAAAGAAGTAATTCTGAGCATGATCGCTTAAATTTGAAGAAAAGAAACATTACCGCCTCCGGGCGGTTTTCTTTTGCCGCGAGAGCGGCTTTTTTGTTGCCTAAAAAATACAGGTATGGAAAATACTTAGCTGTCAGCTATGTATTTATTAGCCATTTGGCCTTTACTTTTGCTTAGCCATGGGCTAATATTCTTACATCAATCAATCGTTCTTTAAAAGTCCTTCTGAAGATTGTCAGGAAGGAAAAGCTCCTAAAGCTGAGTAAACCGAAAAGCCACGGAGCGACCAGGCGGCAAGTGAATTGCGCCTAAGCAATCAGATCGAAAGTGAAGATGCGGCAGAGAGAATGCTGAAAGTATTGTGACGTTAAAGTCGTCAGGTGCAATTAGGGGCCGTTCAGCAAAGACAGTTCGCAAACATAAGCGCCTTCTTTGTCACTCACCCAAAGACGAACGATCTTTAACTTGGAGGGCGCTTCTATTTGTTAGTTGAGCTATTAGAAAAATTCTAATAACTCATTCATAAGCCTCCGCGCACGGGTCATGTACTGCTAATCAACCCGAAATCGCAAATACAGCGCGGGGGCTTATGAATGTGGTCTTTTTTACATGGTTTTATAGGAGAGAAAAATGATCTTATTACCGGACGAGCAAAAACAAATTTTTGACGAAGTTGTTGATGACATCTTGACGGAAAGGGGTTCTGCAACCTGTCTCACTAATGCTCTTGCGTATGCAGAGCGTGCTGTGGTGTCCGCCCTGCTCTATGGAAAGAAAGAGGTGACACTTGACCTAGCTCATGTAGTTTCAACCGCTGAAGCTCAGAAGGAAGTTAAAACGCTCTTCAAAGAGTATGCGTTGAATTCCATCGGTGATCTGGCAATAGAAGCGATTGATAAGGACATCTACCCCGACGTTAAAAATTAAGTTTCTCTCCTCTGCCCCGCCAGCTTGAGCTGGCGGGGTTTTCTTTTGGAGGCAATCATGCTGAAAAAACTTTTGACTGCGAAAAATGCAGACAGAGATAACTACTGCCTGCTCTTTGTTGCCATGGCTCTCATTCTCACTATCGTCTGTGTTGCATTAGCAGCAGACGCCATTCAACGGAGTTTCGGAATATGCGGATAACACCTCGCACATGTCCAGGCCCTGGGGATCTCTGGCAACTCAGTTGGCAGGAGGAAAAACGTCAGGAGCGTTATGAAGAACTGATTGAAGAGTTCTTTTGGAAATATGTCCCCCGCTATTGCGATGAACACATCAATGAGCTTGTTGCGGCTGGTGAGGATGAACGACATCCTGAGATTGAACCGATATTCGACGAGTATCTGGAGGAAAACGAATGGCATTAAAACTCACTAAGAGAGAGAGAAGGCGCCTCTACTACCTCGAGCATCAACAAGAAATTAAAAAGAAGTGCAAAGAGTATTACTACGCGAAAAAAGTAAAACCTAAAAGGCAGAGAAAGTTGCCTCCACAACAGGGTCCCTTCTCTGCACTTTTTGATTAAGGAGATTGAGTATGTCAAAGATTATGAATTGGATGATGGGGGAAGCTGAGGCTGGCCGCTTCGAGTTTCATGAGCCACCAGACTATCCCGACGAGGCCGAGTACTACGGCTGTG